>Ga0075425_100009414_pt1 | contig 10392 bp, 6 predicted proteins | sample SoiMethybrSBSTD4_FD_75300 | JGI IMG/M metagenome (GOLD analysis project Ga0075425, IMG submission 75300) | Bulk soil microbial communities from a Populus tree surrounding site in Tennessee, USA - Soil MetaG P. TD hybrid SBSTD4 | ecosystem: Environmental > Terrestrial > Soil > Tree plantation...
CGACGGTGCGCGACGGTGTAGCCGCAGGGTCCTTCGTTGTGCCAATGCAGACGTTCGTCGGGATCGTTTGAGATACCGACGTAGTGGCGCAATGGATCCGCGTCGCTGCGAAGGATGTAGACAAAGCGTCTCCCGGTTCCGCGCATGTGACGACGATGGCACGGTCACGGGCCGCCGTTTCTTCTCGTGAGCAATATTGCGTGCAATGTGACGGGGGATAGAGGGTCCGCCTTCGCTCGCCGGCATTTCCGCGCGAGCTACGGCGAGACAGACTTCGCTGGTGTGGTTTGCTCGCGTGGGCGGCAGGCCTCACGGCCTGCCTAGACGAAGCTCGCGTGAAACGCGAGCGAAGTCTGGCTGGGAGGCAGGGATTCGAACCCCGATACCGTGGTCCAGAGCCACGTGTCCTACCGTTGGACGACCTCCCAGTGCCGACGCCGCGCGCGGTGAGAACTTAGAAGTATAGCCAATCCAAAACAGGACCGGCAAGCGCGGCGGGCACTGGAAGCGTACGTCCGATCGATCACGACCACTCGTCGCTGTTTGGCGTGTCGCCGTTGCCGACCATGCGCTCCGCAGTCGGCGCACTCGCCACTTCCTCGGTCATCATGTTCGACGACAACGGCTGCTCCTGCCGGCGGCGATGGCTCGCCATCCCGCCCTTCCGCCCGGCCTCACGCGCTTCCTCGCTCGTCCACTCGTGAGCCGTGCCTTTCTGATGCGCGGCTTTGCCGCCCTTGCTCGCAATCTCGCGCTGCTTCGTGCGGTCCATCGACGCGAATCCGCGATCCTCTTTGGCCACTATCACCCTCCCGCCCGGGACCTGGTTTCCAGTCGCACCCGGGAGTTGGCACGTCGGTGCCTGAACGCTCGGGCTGCAACCGATATGCCAGCCGTCGGCTACTAACCTTCTGTGTAAAAAGCACTTAGGAAAAGGTTTTCCAATCGGCTTCGGACTCGGCCGCGGCGAGTGGAAAACCGCTGGAGTCACCGAGCGAACCGTCTGCGTATCAGCGAGTTCGGCGGGAGAAACTGTTGGGAACGCGCTAGGAGCCCGAGGGCAGCGCCAACTCAGCCGCCGCGGCGAGCCGCACGTGAACGCGGTCGCGGCCGACCAGCGCAAGCACCTCGAAGAGACCAGGGCTTACCGTTTTGCCCGTTACCGCTACACGCGCCGCGTGGATGACGGTAGATGCTTTCACACCACGCGCCTCGGCCGTCGCGCGCACCGCCGCCTCGATCGATGCCGGATCGAACCCCGGCAGCGCCGCGAGCGCCGCGTCGAGTGCCGTCAGATGCTCGCGCATGCCGGCGACGCGAACGTGCTTCGCCACGGCGGCCTCGTCGTACGCGATGTCGCGCGCAAAAAAGATCCGGCCCTGCGCGGCGAAGTCGCCAAGCCGGCGCACGCGCGGCTTCAACAGATCGAGCACGGCCGCGAACCACGCCGATTGATTGCCGACGTAGGCGTCGTCCCAGAGCCCGGCGGCCTCGAGCCACGGCTTGACCCGGCGCGCGAGCTCGCCGGAGTCGAGCCGCATGATGTGCTGCTGATTGAACCAATCGAGCTTCTCCGGATTGAAGACGGCGTTCGCGCTGCCGATGCCCCCGAGGTTGAACGCGGCAACGAGCTCGTCGCGCGTGAACAGTTCGCGATCGCCGCCCGGCGACCAGCCGAGGAGCGCGAGCATGTTGACCATCGCTTCCGGCAGCATGCCCTGCCGCGCATACTCCATCACCGACGTGGCGCCATGGCGCTTGCTGAGACGCTTCTTGTCCGGCCCCAGAATCAGCGGCACGTGCGCGAACTGCGGCACGTCGGCGCCGACCGCCTGGTAGAGGAGAATCTGCTTCGGCGTGTTGGAAACGTGATCGTCGCCGCGCACCACGTGCGTGATCCGCATCTCCACGTCGTCGCTCACGACCGACAGCTGATATGTCGGATGCCCGTCGGATCGCAGGATGACGAAGTCCTCGATGTTCGCGCCGTCGAACTCGATCGGGCCGTGCACCAGATCGTCGAAGCGCATCGTGCCCGCGGGCACGCGGAACCGGATCGCGCGCGGCGTGCGATCGCGCTCGCGGGCGGCGATGTCGTCAGGCGTCAGCGCGCGGCAGACGCACGGGTTTTCGCTGCAGTAGCAGTAGTACGCGCGGCCATCCGCGACGAGACGATCCGCCATCGCACGGTAGCGATCGAGGCGTTCGGACTGGAAGTACGGACCGTACGCGCCGCCGGCGCCCGGCCCCTCGTCCCAGTCGAGCCCGAGCCAGCGCATGCCGTCGAGGATGCCGTCGACCATCTCGGCCGACGAGCGCTCGGCGTCGGTGTCCTCGATGCGCAGCACGAAGACGCCGCCGTGCCGCCGCGCGAAGAGCCAGTTGAAGAGCGCCGTCCGCGCGCCGCCGATGTGGAGATAGCCGGTGGGGGACGGGGCGAAGCGGACGCGGAGCATCGGGTAATTGGGTAATCTGGTAATCGGGTAATTTATTGGGCGATTGCTTTATTGGGCGATTGGCAGGCAATCCAGCAGTTCAATTACTCGATTACCAGATTACCCAATTACCAGATTTCGTTGGCGGTGAGGCAGGGATTCGAACCCTGGGTACAGGTTTTAGCCCGTACAACGGTTTAGCAAACCGCCGCCTTCAGCCACTCGGCCACCTCACCCCTCGACTCGGGCGAGCGTTCGCCCGCCTTCGTTCCAGTATACGAAACCCGCCCACGATCACGGAACGTTGAAGCCACTCCGTCCGGAGCGCTCTGGACGGGGCCGGCGCGTATAATCCGCGCGATGCGGTCACTGGCCCTCGCGCTTCTGCTCGCAGCAAGGGCGTTCGCGCCGGCGGACGTGCCGGTCAAAGTTCTCACCAACATTTCGTACCTGACCGGCGCGCGCTACGGCAGCGATCTCGACAAGCTCGATCTCTATCTGCCGCAAGGCAAGACCCGCGTGCCGGTCATCGTGTGGATCCACGGCGGCGCGCTCACGCAGGACGACAAGAATCTCGAGACTGCGACGGGCCAGCGGTTCGCCAGGGCCGGCATCGCGACGGCGACGATCAACTACCGGCTGTCGCCCGCGGTCTCGCATCCCGCGCACGTCGAGGATGCGGCGGCGGCGTTCGCGTGGGTGAAGAAGCACATCGCCGAGTTCGGCGGCGACCCGGATCGCGTGTTCCTGGTCGGCCATTCGGCAGGCGCCTACCTTGCCGAGCTCCTGGTGACCGACGAGCGATATCTCAGGGCGCATGGCTTGTCGGCGCGCGATGTCCGCGGCGTCGTGCCGATCAGCGCGTTCTTCTGGGTGGAGAAAGAAGGCGTCGCGCCCGACCGGCCGAAGTCGGTCTGGGGCACCGATCGCGCCGTGTGGATCGACGCATCACCGGCGCATCATCTGCGCGCGAACCTGCCGCCGACGCTCGTCATCTACGCCGACCACGACGAACCGTGGCGGCGTCAGCAGAACGTCGACATGGCCGCGGCGCTGCGCGCGGCCGGCAGCCCGCCAATCGACCTCGTCGAGATTCCGGACCGGACGCACATGGGCATCTGGCACCAGCTCGGCGAAGCGGGCGATCCGGCGTCGGAACGCGTGATCGCGTTCGTCACTCGTATCGCAGGGCAATAAGCGGATCGACGCGCGACGCGCGACGCGCCGGCAGGTAGCCCGCGAAGGCGGCGACCGTGATCATCACCGCCACTGAAATCGCGATCGTCGGTGCGTCCGTCGGCGAGAGGCCGTAGAGCAAGCTCTGCACCAGCCGGCCCGCGGCGAACGCGGCCGCGAGACCGGTGACGACGCCGACGGCGACGAGCGTGAGCGACTCGCGCATCACGAGCCGCAGCACGTCCCGCGCATGCGCGCCGAGCGCCATGCGGATGCCGATCTCGTTGGTGCGGCGCGCGACGCTGTACGACATCAGTCCGAACAACCCGACCGAGGCGAGGACGAGCGCGAGGATGCCGAACAGCGCATAGGCCTGCGCGAAGACGCGCTCCTGCTGCAGGCGCTTCTCCACCTGTTCGACCTGCGTGATCACGTTCCGCAGCGGCAGCGTCGGATCGATCTGCCTGACCGCTTCCCGGATCGCGCCGATCGACGCCGCCGGGTCGGCGGCCGTGCGCACGTAGAACGTCGCCTGCGGCGGCCGCACCTGCTGCAAGTACGGCACGTACATCGTCGGCGGCGTGTCGTCGCGCACGCTGTCGTATTTGGCGTCGCGCACGACGCCGACAATTTCGAGCTGCCCCGCGGTCTCGGGCGTAGATCCGAAATGCTGGCCGATGGGATTGGCGTTCGGGAAGTACTTTCGCACGGCCGTCTCGTTGATCAGGACGACTTTCGGCGCCTTCTGATCGTCGCGTTCGGTGAAGCCGCGGCCGACGCGCATCGGCATCCCCATCGTGTCGAAGAATCCCGGCGACACCACGAGCCGGTTGATGCTGTCGCGCGGCTGGCCGGCGGCGTAGGTGCGGCCCTGCACGACGATGCTCGTCGAATTCACGCTCTGGGCAAGCAGCGGCACGTTCGCGAGCGCCGCCGACCGGATGCCGGCCACGCTGCCCAACCGTTCGATCATCTGCTGATACAGGGCGACGGTCCGGGCTTCGTCGTACTGGTTGAGCGCCGGGCTCACGCCGAACACGACCAGGTTGCGCGTGTTGAAGCCGACGTCGACGTTGCGCAGGTTCGAGAGCGTCCGCAGAAACAGGCCGGCCGCGATCAGCAGGACGAGCGACACGGCAACCTGGAGCACCAACAGCGACTTGCTCAGCACGCTGCGCGAGCCGGCGACGGATCGGCTCGTTTCCTTCAGCGCGGCGCCGACATTGAGCGACGTCGCTCGCAGCGCGGGAGCGATGCCGAACGCGACGCCCGTCAGTACGGTCGCCGCGAGCACGAACGACAGCACGCGCCAGTCGAGTGGCGCGATCTGGCCGACCGCGATCGGCAGGAGCTGCTGGCCCCAGCGGCCGACGAGAATCCCGAGGCCGCCGCCCAGCGCCGCCAGCATCAGGCTTTCCGTCAGCAGCTGACGGACGAGCCGCGCCCGCGTCGCGCCGAGCGACAGCCGCACGGAAATCTCGCGGTGTCTCGTCGCGGCGCGCGACAGGAGCAGGTTCGCGACGTTCGCGCACACGATCAGCAACATCAGGACGACGACGATGCTCAGGATGGTGAGCGCGCGCGAGTCGTTGGTGTTGACGTCGTAGATGCCTCGGGCGCCGGATTCAGCGCGCAGGCGCGGCATCTCCGTCCGGTTGCGGTTGCGCGAATCCGACCGCGTCGGGGGCGGCAGCGACGCGAGATACGAGTCGAGCCCCGCCCGTGCCGTGTGCTGGAACACGCTCTCGAGATTCGCCTGCACCTGCGCCGGCGTGACGCCCGGCTTCATGCGGCCCATGATCTGCAGCCACCAGTACGTCGGCCGCTCGAGCAGCGGCACTGTGGGTTCGCCCGGCGCCGGCGGCGTGTTCGCCAGCTGCGGCTCGAGCGACAGCGGCACGCCGATGTCGCTGCCGTCGCGCACCGCCAGCTGCGAGTCCACGAGATCGGGCGTCATCACGCCGACAATCGTGACGGGCACGCGATTGACGAGCACTGACTTGCCGATCACCCCATGGTCGCCGCCAAACCGCGTCCGCCAGTACCGCGCGCTGATCACCGCCACCGGCGGCGCGGTCGGCCGATCGTCGTCGGCGACAATCGTTCGGCCAGGGTTCGCCTTGAGGCCGAGCACCGTGTAGTAATTCCCCGAGGTCGCGAACATCGTCGCCAGCTCGGCCTGACCGTTGACGACGACGTTCGCGCGGCCGGCCGGCGCACACGTGAACAAGTCGTCCATCGTCCGGTTGTCGGTGCGGAATTGCAGGTACATCGGATATGAGAAGGTGCTGCGGACGTTCGCGCCGCTCGCGTCCCTGGCCGAGAAGCCGTAATCGCTCGAGTCGGTGACCATGTCGTTCTTGCCGACCCACCTCAAGCGGACGAGCGAATCGGGGCTGGAGACCGCGAGCTTTCGGAGGAAGAGGCTGTTGACGGCGCTGAAGAGCGCGGTGTTGGCGCCGATGCCCAGCGCGAGCGAGACAACGACGACCGCCGTCCATGCCTTGTCCCGGAGCAAGGCGCGGGCACCATGGCGCAGATCCCTCAGCATCACAGACCTCCGACTGCGTAACTAGACGCCGCGCCGCGGGCGAGGGTTGGCAGAGGGGTTGAAGGGGGACGCGCGCGGGCGCCCCCCTTTCAGCAGGCGAGACGAGGTGACGGCTGAACTAGCTCCGAGGCTAGCGCCGGCGGCCGCGTTTCTTCGCAGCCTTCTTTTTCCCGCCGCCCTTCTTCTTGCCGCCGCGTGCGGCCTTTTTCGAGGCCTTTTTCGGCGCCTTTCGGGCAGCCTTGCGACCTACCGCCTTCTTGCCGCCGGCCTTCCGGCCGCCGCCGGCTTTCCGGGCCGCACCACCGGACTTCCGGGCGCCGCCGGATTTGCGGGCGCGTGCGCCACCCGACCGCCGGGCACCGCCGCCGCCGCTGGCTTCCGTTTCGCCGGTGCCTTCGCTGGCGCCGCCGCCGATGTGGCCCAGGTCCGGTTCGCCGAGGCCCCCCTCAACGTCTCCGGCCGGCTCTTCTTCAGGGAGTCCAATGTCGTTGTCGAAATCGTCCATGGTGCGCCTCGTCGTGAAAATCGATCGATTGATGTCGCGCCGTAGTCTGTTCGAAGCGCGGAGCCGCGTCAAGGGTAACGCCAAGCCCGCAAAGAACGCGAAGGCCGCGAAGAACTATCGCGTGTACAAGTCGAGAATGGCCTCGATCGCGCGGCGGCAGACGGCACAGAACGGCACGTTGTCGCGCGTGAACATGATGCAGTCGGCTTGCGGACGGTAATACCCGAGCGCCTCGTAGTTGGCGCCCTCGAACGCTCCCACGCGTCCCGCATGCGGACCTGTGTTGAGGAGCTCAGTGTCATGCCGCTGCTCGTCGCGGAACAGCGCGTCCATCTCCGCCTCCGGCCGGTTCGCGGCGCGAATTCTCCGGCGCTGCTCCTGAACGTCCTTCGTGTACTTCTCGAACTCCTCTTTCGGCCACGGCGTCGGGAGCGCGGTGCCTGAAGTGACGACGTCCTTCCATTTGACGCTGCGCGGATCGAGCAGCGCCGTCGCGTTCGGCTCCCAGGGCTCGACACGATCCGCCGCGGGCAGGTACGCGACGTCCGACGTGTAGTACTCGTCAGCAAGGCCTGCGATGTGATGCCCGAACTCGTGGATGAAGATGTATGACGCCCACGCGCTGTCGGCTGCGACCGTCGCGTACTGGCCGAAGATCCCGCCTCCGCCGTACGTCGCACCGTTCACCAGGATCTCGACGACGTCGTACGGCGCCATCGACGCGATGTCGCGGAAGGCCTTGTTGTCGAACGTCAGCACGTAGCGCTCGGAATCGAACGCGTCGTACATCGCGCCGATTGGCGAACGCCGGTAGATCTGTTGTGACGGCCGCGAGATGCCGGACTCCGCCGCCGGCGGACACAATCCCCACACGTTGATGTCGCCGCGCCGCTCCTTGAACGGCGATGTCGCGAGCAACACGTCGACGAGGCGCCGTGCGTCGCGCTCGAACTTTTCGCGCTCCCGCGCGGTGTAGCCGTCGCCGAGAATCAGTAGATCGAGCTTCGCCGCCGGATCGCCGCTCTCGTGCAGCGCGATCCGCGCACCCGCCTCTGGCACCGCAGTCGTCCGCGCAACGAACTTGTCTTTCGGATCAACCGTCAGCGTCCAGACATCGCGAAACGCGTTCTTCGCATCGCGCTTCTTGACGACGATGCGAACGGACGCGTCGGGCGCCGGAAAGCGGAGCGACTCGGAGAACGTGCGGTTGATCGCCTTTGCCTCGGCGGTGGTTTCCCATTCGCCGTAGATGGAGCTGAAACCGCGTGAAAACAGCACGCGCCCGGAGCCGGCATCGTGCACCTCGAAGACGTACTTGCCGCGGTTCGTGTCGTCGATCGCCTTGTTCGGATTCCCCGGCCAGGGCAACGGTTCGGTGAGAACGCGATCGAGGCTGAACCGCTCTTCGGTCGCGTTGCCGGTGTGGTAGTAGTCGACGCGGAGCGTCTGCGGCGCGGCCATCGCGACCGGCGCAAACGCGAAGCCGACGACGACGGCAGCCGCGGCGGCAGCCGCGCGCCGCCGCCCCGCCAGGTACACGACCACACCGATCGCGACAAGCGCCAACGACGACCCGACGACCTTCACGACCGACAGCATCTTGTTCGGCTCCTCGTCCGGCGGAACGCACGCGAGGACGATTGAAATCGCGGTAACGAGAAAGCCGATCGACGCGAGCGCGACGGCGACGGGCTGTCCGCCCGGTACGCGCATCACCTCGGGACCGGCCGGCTCGCGCTGCAGCACGATCATCGCGGCGAACATGAAGAGGAACGGAATGAAGTAGGCGATGATGCCCATGCTCACGAGTGCGTCGTAGGCGCCGTGGACGGACGTGCCCGCCTGGCCGAGAAACACGAATAGCGCCGCGATGGCGGCCTGCACCAGCAGCGCCACGTGCGGTGTGTGCCAGCGCGGGTGCACGCGGCCGAACGCCGGCGGCAGAAATCGATCGAGCCCGGCGACGAACGGCAGCCGCGCCGTGGCCGCGAACCATCCGCCGACGCCGCCGAGCGCGCTCATCGTCACGAACGCGGCGACGATCGGGGCCATCCATCCGACGCCGATCCGGCGAGTGACCGCCTGGACGGCCTGCATGATGCCCTGCAGCCCCGACACCTGCTCCTTCGGCAGCGCGAGCAGGACGCTCCACGTCGCCAGGATGTAGAGCACCATCGTGATCGCGCCGCAGGTGAGAATCGCCCGTGGAATCGTCCGGCGCGGATCCTCAATCTCCTCACCCATCGTCGAACCGCTCTCGACGCCGCCGAACGCGAATGCGATCGTCGACCAGAAGATGACGTCCTTGAGGCTGGTGCTCGGCACGAACGCTCGCGCGGCCATCGGCGTCGCGGATCCGAAACGGCTCCACGCCACGAAGCCAAGCGCGATGAGCAGCAGCACGGGCACCCAGGCGGCGATTGCGCCGAGGTTGTTCAGCCATTTCCCCACGCTCAAGCCGACGACGTTCATCGAGACGGCGATCAACAGGCCGGTCATCGAGACGGCGATGAAGTAGGCGCTGTTCGTGGACAGCGACTGCCACGACGCGCCCCCGACGAACAACACGTTGGCGGCGGCGAAGTACAGCAGACCCGGAAAATACGGCAGATTCGATCCCCAGTACGTCCACCCCGTCATGAACGCGGCGAATGGACCGAACGCACGCTTGCTCCAGACGTAGATCCCGCCTTCGTCCGGATAGCGCGACGAGAGCTCGAGCACGGTGTAGACGAGCGGGACGAAGAACCCGAGCGCGGCGACGACCCAGATGACGAGCGCGCTCGGTCCCGCGGCGGCCGCGGTCGCGATCCATCGCAGGCTGAAACTCGTGACGAGATAAAAGAGCAGGAGATCGCGGAAGCCGAGGACGCGTCGCAGCTGGGTCATCGGTGTCAGACGTCTTTCGTGACGGGGCGCCACTGTCGCTCGACGAGATGGAAGCGCGTCTCGCTCGGAATTTCATCGCCGGGTTCGTCGGGATGCCGCGGATCTCCGGGAATGATCAGCATGCGAACGCCGTCTTCGACGAACAGCTCCGGCTGACGCCTGACGACGCGGCGTGTGCCCGCCCAGGCGAGCGCGTCGTCGACGCTGCCGAACCGCTCCAGCTCGCGGAGCGTCGTCCACGTGGGCGGCGGCAGCAGGAAATCGTCGCGCTGCGATCGCGCGATGGCTTCGGTCGGCGTGAGCCACGTGCTGTGCGTCGTCTCGCGATCGTCGTGGACCGGCGACTGCTCGGGCGGGATGCGCGTCATGAAAAAGCGCGTGTCGAACTGGCGCGCGTCGATCGGCGGCGTCACCCAGTGCGCGAACGAGACGAGCGCGTCGAGGGCGAGCCGAAGGTCCTCGCTCTGCACGACGGCGCGCAGCGTCGTGAGTCCGCCGTGGACGTCGGTGCGGTAGCCGGTGAATCGTTCGTGCGCGTGGGGATCGCGAAGGGAGACGAAGCGGCCGTCCGGGTCGCGCGCGAGCAGCACGCCCGCTTCCTCGAACAGCTCCCGCGCGGCGGCCACGTGAAACGCGACGGCCAACTCCGGCGCGACGCCCGCCAGCTGTGCGGCCGCGTGGGCGGTCCCATCGCACCAGTCGGCGCCGCCGTCGTGGTCCGATTCGTCGACGCGCCCGCCGGGAAACACGTACGCGCCGCCCATGAAGGCGGTGTCCGCGTGGCGGCGCACCACGAAGACCTCGGGTCCGCACTCCGCGTCGCGCAAGAGGACGAC
>Ga0075425_100009415_pt1 | contig 10391 bp, 11 predicted proteins | sample SoiMethybrSBSTD4_FD_75300 | JGI IMG/M metagenome (GOLD analysis project Ga0075425, IMG submission 75300) | Bulk soil microbial communities from a Populus tree surrounding site in Tennessee, USA - Soil MetaG P. TD hybrid SBSTD4 | ecosystem: Environmental > Terrestrial > Soil > Tree plantation...
TCAGAAGCGCGCCAGGAATTCCACCACGGTGCGTTCCGCCCAGCGCCCGTCATAGCCGTCGGGATCGGCGAGAAAACCGCAGTGGCCGCCGTGTTCGGTCTCAATGTATTGCACGCAGGGATTGGCTTCCAGCCGCGCCCGGGTTTCGGGGAGGATATGAATGAAGGGATCGTCGTTGGAATGAATGAGCAGTGTGGGAACGGCCACACGTTCGACGACGCGCGCGGCGCTGGCGCGGGCGTAGTAGTCATCCACGCCGGTGAACCCGCAATAATGCGCGGTGATGCGGTCATCAAACTGGCGCAGCGTCCATATCCGGCGCAGGCGGCGCGCATCGTAGCGGCTGGGATAAAGACGCGCCTTGCGGCGCATGTGCCGCCGCAAACTCCACAGAAAATATTGTTCGTAAATCCAGTTGCTGGGACGGTGCAGGGCAGCGGCGGAAGGGGCCAGGTCCACTGCCGGAGAAACAGCGCACACGGCGCGCAATTCCGGCGGAGCTTCCCTGCCCCATTCGCCCGCCAGCTTCAGCACCAGGTTGCCGCCCATGGAAAAACCCAGCAGCGCCAGGCGGGGCAACTTCTCGTCCCTCAGCAGGGCGCCGGCGACCGCGCCCACGTCAGCGGAGAGACCGGAGTGGTACAGCGTGGGGCCGAGCGCTTCCGTGCCCCCGCAGTCGCGCACATTCATGCGCACCACATTCATGCCGGCCGCGAGCGCCTTGGCGGTGGCGCCCAGCACGTATGGCGATTCGCTGGAGCCTTCCAGCCCATGCATGATCAGAACGGTGAGCGCCTGCTGGCGCGCCGGCTGCCAATGACAGCGGCACAGAACCTTAACTTCCGGCTCCACCTGAAACAGGCGCTCCTCCGCGGGCGACAAATGAATGCGGCGCACGAGAAACTGGCTGGCCAGAGTCTGCCGGTGGGGACCACGCAAACCGTGCCGGGGACGGAACGGCGTGGAGGGCACAGCCGCCAACGGGGTAACCGATGGGATGGGATCGCCGGCCGGCAAAGGCCGGGACGAATCGGGCTGGAAGGGCGCTGGCACTTCACCCATATATTAATTTTTGCCGTTCCCACTTAAAATGGAGATGGAGTCGCTTATGCCCATCTTCGAATATGTATGCCGCGAATGCAACCAGCGCTTTGAAGCCCTGGTGTACGGGGCGCAGAAGCCGGAGTGCCCGCATTGCGGCGGCCGCAAGCTGGAGACCCAGCTCTCGGTATTTGCCGTCAGCAGCAAAAGCAGTTCCGCTTCGGAAACATCCGGGGCGCCCTGCAGCACCTGCGGCGACCCGCGCGGCGCGGGCGCATGTTCCCTTCCCGATTTGGATTAGTGCCTTCCTGCGGCGCTGCCTGCAAGTGGCGGCCCCGCTTGGCTTTGCGGCTGGTTACCGTAGGAACTCAGCCGCGATAACGCGCGTAATTTGGCGGTCTCCTGCCGGCACGTTACCATCTTTTTCGCAACACTCCCCAAAGACGTCCGCTGTCTCCCCCAGAAATACAGGGACCTATGGACCGTCGTCGGGAACCACGGGTAACAGCCGCTCTTCCGGTTCGGGTGTGGGGCATTGACGCCTACGACCAGGCCTTCAGCCAGATAGTTTCCGCACGCAATGTAAGCGCCGAGGGCGCGCTTCTGACCGGCGTGCGTCATCGCATGCGCATGGGCGAAATTCTGGAAGTGCAGTACGGCGGACGCAAAGCGGAGTTTCGCGTAGTCTGGATTTCAGAATCGAGCGACGGCCTGCGATCGCAGATTGGCATCAGGAGCCTGCCTTCGGAAAACTGCATCTGGGACGTCAAGCTGGAGCAGTGCTGCGAGTTTGTCGGCAACGGGTAGGAAAGCAGTTCTCAGTTCGCAGTTCTCAGTTCTCAGTTCTCAGTTCTCGGGTCGCGGCACTAGCCAGCTTGGCGGCGAACGTCAACCCAATTCTCTGCAAAAATGAACTACTCCGCGCGCAGCGCCTGCATGGGGTCAATGGAAGCAGCACGGCGAGCAGGCAGCAATCCGGCCACCGCGGCACAAGCCGACAAAATAACGACGGCCCCTGCCAGCACCCTCACGTCATAACCTTTTACGCCAAATAGCTGGCTGGAGAGCGCGTGCCCGGCCGCCAAGGCGATGGGAATACCGAGAATCAAACCCATCCCGACTTGCCCAATGGCGCCGCGCAGCACCATGCCCAGTACATTGTTACGGTCGGCGCCCAAGGCCATACGGATGCCTATTTCGTTGGTGCGGCGGGCAACGTTGTAGGCGGTCACGCCGTAGAGACCGACCGAGGCCAGCACGAGTGCCAGCAATCCGAACAATCCCGTAAGCCGGGCCAGCAAACGATCTTGGTTAAAGTTGCGGGCGACTTGTTCGTCGAAGGTGGTCATAGAAAGCACGGTCAGGTTGGGATCAATTCCGGCCAGGGCGCGGCGCACCTGCGACTCGAGATTCTGGGGACGGCCGGCCACCAGCAGTTCGACATCGTGCAGGTAATTGGAACCGTCAACGGCATTCTGGGCCGCCTCGTCGTCACGCGGGATCTGCTGCAAAAATGGAAGGAAGAAGTGGCGTAAGCCGGCTGCCTTGCGTCCTGGTACTTGGTGTCTTCGACGACGCCCACAATCTCGAAGTCCCGGTTGTGAGTGTTGTCACCGATTCCGAAATGCTTTCCAATGGGATCCTGCTTGGGGAAAAATTTGCGGGCAAAAGTCTCATTTACAACAGCTACACGTTTAGAGCTAGGCGTGTCCTGTTCCGTGATAACCCTGCCCCGTAGCAGGCGCGTCGACGGTCGCGAAGTAACGCGGACTGACGCGCACCCACGAAGGCGTTTTGGAAACCCAGGGCAGGAATTCGTTCTTGTATCCCTCGTCGGGGTGCCCTTCCACGCTGATCTCACTGGACCAGTTCTCGCCACGCATGGGGCTGTAGCCGGAGTAAGCTACGCTGAGCACCCCCGGAATCGCGGCCAAGTGCGTTTGCAGCTGACGGTACAGGCCGGGAAGGCGTTCCATGGTGTATGCCGCTAATGAAGGATCGAGACGGACGATATAGCGGCCGCGAGTCTGAAAGCCGAATTGCTGGCTCTGCAGGTTCAGCAGCGAGCGGGTGAGCAGGCCGGCTCCAGCCAGCAGCACCAGGGAGAGTGCAGCTTGTAGCACCACCAGCGATTTTTGCGGCAGGGCGGAGCGGTCGCGGGTGGAGCGGGTGGCGCCATGCAACGCTTCAGCAGGCTGCGAGCGCGAACTCACCCACGCCGGGGCCACGCCGAACAGAACACCCGTAAGCAGGGAAAGTCCGAAGGCGAACGCGAGGATTGGGAGGGATGGAGTGGCGTCGATGGGAACGTAGAGCGCGCCGCGAAACGCGAGCAGCAGGATCATACGCGTGGCCAGGAACGCTACGGCCACGCCCGCTGCGCCGCCGAGCACGGCCAGGAGCATGCTTTCCGTCAGAATCTGCCGCATCAGGCGGGCACGAGTGGCGCCCAGCGCAATGCGCGCCGCCATTTGCGTGCGGGCGGCGCTGCTTTTCGCCAGCAGCAGGTTGGCCAGGTTGGCGCAGGCGATCAGCAGCACCAGTCCGGCCAAGACCATAAGCAAGTGCAACCCGCTGGCATATTGGTCGCGTAACTCGGTAACCCCGGCTCCACCTAGAGTGGGAATGATGCGTTGTCGGGAAATGTCCTTGCGGTCGCCTTTATCCAACTTGGGGAGGGTGCGGAGCCATTGCTGCAATTCCACGGTCAGCTGCGCCTGCAAGGCAGCCAGGGGCACGCCCGGCTTGAGCCGCCCGGTAAGGTACAGCCAGAACTCGCCCGGCTCCCGAAGAATCGAGACCGGGCCGTTAAGCAGAGGCTCGGTGCCTATGGGCAACCAGAAATCGGGCGGGTCGCCAGTCAGCCGATCGCCGAAAAAGCCGGGCGGCGTAACACCGGCCAGCGTGAATACCTTGCTATTGATAACGAATGTGGAGCCGGTCACACCTGGGTCAGCTCCGTAGCGCTGCTGCCAGACGCGGTAACTCATCACAGCTGCGGGCGGCGCGTCTGCGCGATCGTCAGATGGCGTGAGCATGCGCCCCGCATAGGCGCTGATTCCGAATATCTGAAAATAATTTCCGGAAACGAACTCGCCCCGGTATGGCTGTGCGGCCTCTACGCCCCGGCTGCGCCTCACCGCTACCGGCATGGCTCCTGCCTGGAAGGCGGCCAGTTGGGAGAATTGAGGATTGTGCTCCTGAAAGTAGCGATAGAGCGGGTAGGAATAGATGGTGAAATCACCCTGCATGCCGGTCATCTGGCAGCAGTTGTCGTCCGCACCCAGACTGTAGAGCTGCTGCGGATCGGCAACCGGAAGCGATTTGAGCAGCACCGCGTCCATCAGCGTAAACACGGCAGTGTTGGCGCCGATACCCAGGGCAAGGGTAAGCACGGCTACGAGGGTGAAGCCCGGGCTGCGGCGCAATTGCCGCAAACCGTAGCGCACATCCTGGAAGGCGGTTTCGAGGAGGTTCCAGCCCCAAACCTCGCGGCTGGTTTCGCTCAGAAGAAGCGTATTGCCGAACTGGCGCTGCGCGGCTGGACCCGCTTCGCCCGACGCCATACCCGCCTCGCGCAGGGCCCGCGCTTTCATCTCCAGGTGAAACTGCATCTCTTCCTGCAGTTCCTGCTGGAACTTTCCTCGACGGAAGATGAACTTCAGCTGGCGCCAGAGTTCTCCCAGTCGCTCCATGCTGCACCCCGTGTCACGCGGTCTGAATCACGCGGGTAATGGCCGCCATGACTTTCTGAAATTCGCTCAGCTCCAGGCCCAATTGCTTCCTGCCCGCCGGAGTTAGCCGGTAATAGCGGGCGCGGCGGTTGTTGTCCGACTGCCGCCACTCGCCCACCACCCAGCCCTTGATCAACATGCGTTGCAGTGCGGGATAGAGCGATCCTTCTTCCACCGTGAGCACGTCGTCGGAAAGCTGCTGGATGCGCTCCGCGATTCCGTAGCCGTGCCGAGGCCCACTCTCCAGGGTCTTTAGAATCAGCAGATACAAGGTTCCCGGCGGTATTTCGGTGCGACTCATGAATTCGCTCCCATAGTTAGACTAGGGAAGTGTAGGAAGGTGAGCAGAAGGGGTCAAGCGCTTGGCGCTTGGCTTTCGGCTTTCGGCTTACAAGCACATTCTGGGAACTGGGTACCAGGTACTAGGAACTGGCGTGTTACCCCTGCCACACCCCCCCGTAACCGGCGTCACAGCCCCGGCGCTCGCATCCGACTTAAAGTAGGACTGGAACGCGGGAGGAGAGCCATGTCCACACCCTGGGCGCACCGGTTCGCGCAGCGCACCAAATCCGTCAAAAGCTCCACCATCCGGGAACTGCTGAAGCTGACGCAGAGGCCGGAAGTGATTTCCTTTGCCGGCGGCCTGCCCGCTCCCGATGTCTTTCCGGTGGAGCGCTTCGAGACCGCCTGCCACCGCGTGCTGGAAGCCAAGGGAGCGATGGCGTTGCAGTACAGCGCCTCCGAGGGTTATACGCCCTTGCGCGAGTACCTGGCGCAGAAGATGGCGAAGTACGGGATTATCGCCGGGCCGGACAACGTGCTCATCACCAGCGGCTCGCAGCAGGCGCTGGACCTGATTGGCAAGCTGCTGATCAATCCCGGCGACCGCATTTTGCTGGAAGCTCCCACCTATCTGGGCGCGCTGCAGGCGTTCAACGTTTATGGCGCGGAATACGTGAGCGTGCCCGTGGACCAGGACGGCCTGCGCACCGGCGAACTTGAAGAAGCGCTGCGCTCCGGCCCCAAATTCATGTACGTACTGCCCAACTTTCAGAATCCCGGCGGGGTTACTCTGTGCGAGCCGCGGCGCCATGAACTGGTGCTGCTGGCCGACAAGTACGGCATTCCCGTCATCGAGGACGATCCCTACGGGCAGTTGCGCTTTGAGGGCGAGCACTTGCCGCCGCTGCTGGTGCTGGACCGCGACAACCTGCGCCGCGACGACGGCAAGCTGGGCAACGTGATTTACCTGAGCACCTTCTCCAAAACGCTGGCGCCCGGCATCCGCCTGGGCTGGATGGTGGCCCCTCCGGACGTGATCAGCAAGCTAGTGCAGCTGAAGCAGGGCGCTGACCTGCACACCAGCACCTTCGACCAGATGGTGGCCTACGAGGTGGTGCACGACGGCTTCCTCGACGAGCACGTGAAGAAGATCCGCGCCGTCTACCGCGAGCGCCGCGACGTCATGCTGGCTGCCCTGACGGAATATTTCCCGCCGGAGGTCACTTGGACTCATCCGCAAGGCGGCCTGTTCCTTTGGGTAACGCTTCCGGAGGGCTTGGAGATGGAGCATCTTTTCCAGGCCGCGCTGCGCGAGAATGTGGCCTTTGTGCCGGGAGACTGCTTCTACGCCACGGGCGACGAGGGCAGGCGCCACATGCGCTTGAACTTCTCCCACTCCAACCCGCAGCAGATCCGCGAAGGCATCCGCCGGCTGGGCCTGGCGGTAGCGCGGGAAATGGCCGCGCACCAGCCCAGGGTGCTGACGGGAGTTGAGCGATAGCTACGAGCAGTCAGCAATCAGCATTCAGCCCGCAAATTTTTACAGTCCAAGTTATCCCTTTTCCCTAATGTAATTGTGCCTCAGCCGTCCCGACGGGACTCTACAACTTTTGGCAATCTCTCCCGCCAGTAAACTGGCGGGCTACTCTCATCCGGTCTCTACAAGACCGATGTCCTTGGCGCAAGCCTCGCAATATCCTGGCGATACACTGAAGTCGTCCTGGGAAACATCCTCATAAAGCAGGTTTCACAAAAGGTAGACTGTGAGGCAACTTCGGAGGGATTAAATGGATGATTTTTCGCGCCGCAAGTTTCTGCGCGATGCAGCCTGGGCGCTGCCCTCGGCGGCCATCGCAGGCGCCGCGCCGGCAGAGCTCAATGCCCAGGTTGGGGCGGAGCAGAAAAAGCTTAAGGTGATCGTCGCGGGCGGACACCCGGGTGATCCGGAGTATGGCTGCGGCGGGACAGTTGCCCGCTACGCCAAACAAGGACATGCCATGACCTTGCTCTATCTGAACCGAGGTGAAGGCGGCATTCCGGGCAAGACAGGAAAGGAAGCCGGGACCATTCGCACTGCGGAGGCGGCAAAGGCCTGCGCATTGCTGCAAGCCACGCCGCTTTTCGCCGGGCAGGTGGATGGCCAGTCGGTGGTTGATAAGGCGCACTACGATAACTTCGCCCGCATCATTGAAGGCGAGAGGCCGGATGTGCTGTTCACGCAATGGCCTATTGACGGCCATCCTGATCATCGCGCCACAGCCATGCTCTGCTACGAAGCGTGGCTGCGCATGGGCAAGAGTTTTGCGCTTTATTACGACGAGGTATCCGACGGCGAAGACACGCTGATGTTCTCGCCCACAGAGTACGTGGATATCACCGGTGCGGAGCCAACCAAGCGTGCCGCCTGTTATGCACACGCCAGCCAGAGCCCTGACCGCTTCTACGCGCTGCAGGAACAGGTAGCCCGATTCCGCGGCGTGGAGAGCGGAGTGGACCAGGCCGAAGCGTTTGTGCGCCACGTGCAGAGTCGCGGCGGGTTATTGCCGTAAGAGCGGCCCTTGGCGCTGGCACCCTCGCCCGCGCACGCGCTCCGCAGGAGGGCGTCATCCTGAGGGCCTTCAGGCCCGAAGGATCTCGCGCGCAGTAATGAGGAGTTTTGGCACTGCACGCGAGATGCTTCGGCGCTGAAGCGCCTCTGCATGACGCCAGCTGACGAAGGAGCAACTGAGATCTGAGAACCGAGATCTGGGATCTGAGAACTGATTTACGCGCCCGCGCTGGCGCCCATGGCCTTGGCTCCGCCGGAAAGCGCCGCCTGAGCTTCCTTGATCCCGGCCTGGATGTTGAGTTCCAGGTCGAGGTGGGGGACAGGAGAAGCCGCGGCTGCCTGGAACAGCTGCAGCGCATCCTGGGGCCGGCTAAGGCGCTTAAGGCAGAGGCGGGCCGCTGCCAGTTGCGCCATCAGCGCAGCGCGTTCAGAAGAATAGTTTTCCGCCAGGCTCAAATACTCGGTCAGCGCGCGCTCAAAATTCTGCTGCTGCTCCTGAGCGCGACCCAGTTCCAGCCACGTGGCCGCGGGCAGGTGGGTGCCGCCGGAGTTGAGAAATTCTTCGTAGTCCTGCCAAGCCGCACCGGGTTCCCGCATCTTCAGGTGCAGGGCGCAGAGCTTTGCCGTGGCTTCATGGTAGGCCGGCAGATCCTGCTTCTTCCAGTGGATGTCGCGCAGCAGGGTGCAGGCGTCAACCGAGTCCGGCTGGGCGGCCAGATGCTTCTGGAGAAGTTCACCGGCGGCATCGAATTGGCCCTGTTCGATCAGCTCATGGGCCTGGTCAATCTCAGGATGCGCGGTCCAGGCCACCTTCGATTCCACCGCCTGGTTGGCCTTCTGCTCCAGGCCCGAGTAGCGCAGTGCCACGGCAGCGAGGGCCCCAAAAGCGAAGCCGCCAACGTGGGCCCAGTGGGCCACGCCGCTGGCCCCGCCAAAGGCCGCGCCATAGAAAACCTCCATCAGCAGCCACAGAGGCAAAAGGGTGTAGGCGGGCGCGTTAAAGCGAATCAGGCGGAACATGAACAGCCACACCATGCGAATCTTCATTTTTGGGAAGCGCACCAGGAAGGCGCCCATCAGCGCCGCCACCGCTCCCGACGCACCCAGGGTCGGCACCATGCTGCCGGCATTGGTCCAGGCATGGAACTGCAGAGCCGCGACGCCGGCCACCAGATAAAAGACGGTATACAGAGGCCGTCCCCAGACGTCTTCCAGCACAAATCCTGCCAGCCACAAGAACCACATGTTGCCGATTAAGTGCAGCCATCCGCCATGCAGAAAATTCGCGGTGAGATAGCTGATCGCCGTGGGATGAGCGGGAATGAAAGCGTAGTGTGCGGTCAGCGAGGCGGCGGAAAGCGTGGTGAACTCATTGCACAACGAGTCCATTTCCTCCTGCAGAGCCTCCGGGTCCTGCTCCGAACGCATCCTGGTGTCCCAGCTGTCAATCGCCGCATGATGTGGGTTTTGGATTTTCTTCCAGGTGGAAGCGTGCTCCTTCTGGAAACTGGCGACCAGTTGCTGCGCCTCGGGCGTCAGCTTCAGTTCCGGATGAGCGGCGGCAAGCAGCAGGATGTGGGCTCTGGCCTTGCCAATTTGTGGCGCCTGCTCTTCAATGGTGAAGTGAGTGCCGAGGAACGCTACCAGGTTGATGGCGATCAGCGCCAGGGTAATAACCGGCAAGCGCCGCGCCGACATATTCTCGTGTTTGATGGGGAGAAGCATGGCAGTCCCCTACTGTCCTGCTAATCGCGATTGAGCCAAAATTGCGCAAGCATAACGCGGGTGATGGCCGGGCAACCAGATAACCATCAGGCGGAAAGCAATCTTTAGTAACGTTTAGTCCGGGGCTGGCGAAGAGGTGGCGGTCAGAGGACTCAATCGCTAAACCTAACACTCCCGCCACTGAAGTGGAGGGCTACTTTCATGGCATTCCTCCAAGGCGCGATTATGGGTTAGTCTTCCACATCCAATGGGAGAACGAGGTCACGTCAAGCCGGTGCTGGCCTTCCTGGTCCGCCGCTCCGGCTCTCCGCACCGCTTCGTGCATTTGCTGGCCGCATCCCTGTTTGGTTCCACCCTGGAGCTTGTCCTGATTCCGGCAGTGCTGGTCTATCTGGGTCGCAAGCTCGATCACGCCTACGGGCTGTCGTTAGGCGCGCGCTCTCCTCATCTGCCGTGGCTGGCAGTTGTACCTTTTGTGGCGGGAGTGCCCTGGCTGGCCTGGTCCATCTACTGGCAACACAAGAAAGGCGAGGGCACCCCGCTTCCCCTGGTGCCAACTCGAGTATTGCTCTGCGACGGCCCCTACCGGTTTACGCGCAATCCCATGGCGCTGGGCGCGATTCTATGGCTCGCGGGCTGGGCCCTTCTGGCCAACAGCCCCAGCGCGCTGTTCGGGGGGGTAGGGATGTTTGCCCTGCTGGTTCTCTCCTGGGATAAATGGATCGAGGAGAAGGAGTTGTTATGGAAACACGGCACAGCCTACGAGCAATACCGGCGGCAGACTCCGTTCCTTCTGCCGCGATTTGGATCGCAACAACGCCAGCATTGAGAGCGGACGATCCGTTCCCGGGACAACTCAACCTTCAGACCTGGCCGGCCGGCGTTTCGAATTTTAACTGTGGCATTAAGCCATTACTCTCTTGCGCGTAACCCAACCCAGGGCGAGGATCCCGGCGAGGAACAGAAACAGGCTGCTGGGCTCCGGGACGTTGGAAATATCCTGCGATACATCACCGGGAGGGTTCACATCCCAGTTGAGATGGAACTCGCCCTTCGAAGCG
>Ga0075425_100009417_pt1 | contig 10389 bp, 9 predicted proteins | sample SoiMethybrSBSTD4_FD_75300 | JGI IMG/M metagenome (GOLD analysis project Ga0075425, IMG submission 75300) | Bulk soil microbial communities from a Populus tree surrounding site in Tennessee, USA - Soil MetaG P. TD hybrid SBSTD4 | ecosystem: Environmental > Terrestrial > Soil > Tree plantation...
CATCGGCAGAACCGCGCGCAACGCTTCCGGGAGTCGATGCGCCTTGAGCTCCTCGACATAGCCGGCGATCTGCCCGGCCTCGTGGCGTTTGCGCTCCGCTCCCGCGAGTGCAGCCTTGAGCGCGCCGGCCGGTGCGGCGCGGTAACGGCCCTTGCCCTTCTTGTAGAAATGCATCGGCGAGCCGTGCAGGCAGAACGCGAGCGCTGCGGCTTCCGCGGGTTTGGGCGTTCGCCCGAAGTACTCGCCGGCGAGGTCGGCAAAGCCGAATTCGCGCTCGCCGCTCACCTCCCACAGGAAATTCGGATCGAGCCCGGCGGCAAGCGTCCGCGCATCCGCGAGCAGCGCCGACGGCGACGGTTCGCTGAAACGCAGCAGGACGTTGGCGGACTTGATCTTGAGCCGCTTGCCCGATGCCGCTTCGACTTGCAGCGATGTAGCGTTGTCGGCAAGGACGGTGCCGGCCTTGAACGCGCCGTCGTCCTCGAAAAACACATGCATGAGCTTTAGGAACCTCTGAACAAGTCCCGCACGGTAGCGACGGAGGCTCTTCGGGATGGGATGCGCGAAGCCGCACGCGCAGGCGAGAGGGGCGCGATTATACCGCAGCCTTGGAGCAAGGCTTCATATCGCGAGGTCCCGTTGCGCCTGCGGCCCCTTTGCCTCAGCATGACGCCTTTCCCACGACAGCGTCTGCGACGGGGACGACATGGAATTCCGGCGTTTGGGCGAATCCGGCCTCGAGGTTTCGGTGATCTGCCTGGGCACGATGATGTTCGGAGATCGCACCGACGCCGCGGCCGCGCAGCGGATCATTGCCTCCGCATTCGACGCCGGTGTCAATTTCATCGATACCGCGGACGTGTACGCGAAGGGCACCTCGGAGACGATCGTAGGGCCGGCGATCGCCGCCAACCGCCGCCGCTGGGTTCTCGCGACCAAGGTCGGCAATGTGATGACGGGGAAGCCGCACGACGGCGGCCTGTCGCGGCGCTGGATCGTGCAGGCCTGCGAGGACAGCCTGAAGCGTCTCGCGACCGACTACATCGACATCTACTACCTGCATCGCGACGATACCGAGACGCCGCTCGAGGAAACCATTGAGGCCATCGGCGATCTGATCCGCGCCGGCAAGATCCGCTATTTCGGCGTATCGAACTATCGCGGCTGGCGCATTGCCGAAATCGTGGCCTTAAGCGCCGACCTCAACGTGCCCCAGCCCGTCGTCTGTCAGCCGTACTACAACGCGTTCAATCGCATGCCCGAGGTCGAGGTCCTGCCCGCCTGCGATTACTACGGGCTGGGCGTCGTGCCCTACAGCCCGCTGGCGCGCGGCATGCTCACCGGCAAATATGCGCCGGGTATCGAAGCGCCCGCGGATTCGCGCGTCGGGCGCAAGGATCGTCGGATGATGGAAACGGAGTTCCGCGCCGAATCGATCGCAATGACACAGACGATCAAGGCGCACGCCGAGAAAAAGGGTCTGACCGCGACGCAGTTCGCGCTGGCGTGGGTTCTCAACAACAGGATCGTCAGCGCGGTGCTCGCCGGACCGCGCACCTTCGAGCAATGGACCGATTATCTTTCCGCGGTCGGCAAGACGCTCGATGCGGAAGACGAAGCTCTGATCGACTCGCTGGTACGACCCGGCCACCCGTCCACGCCGGGCTACAACGATCCCCAATATCCGTTCTACGGGCGAATCATCGATTAGCCTCGCGACACAGGAAAATCCGACGTCGGCTCCGTCGGAGGCCACGCGCATGAGCTCATCTCCGTTGCTGAACTGCTGACCTCGAGTTTCGCAGCGGGCTTGGCTTCCTCGTTGCGTGTCGCTCGGCCAGTTCATCTCCGCAGAGTTCCATCGAACGATCGTTCCAAGATCAGCCGGCGGCGTCCCAGGACCCTGCCCATCAGGTGGGACGGGATTTTCAAAGGCTGAAGGAACCTCCCCCTTTCGGCCGCGGTCAGTTGTTTGAAGGCTTACTGACTATCGTTCTCACGGGAGAAATACCTATGGATGTACCCAAAAGTGTTTTTTCATTTCGATCGGCGCGGCTTTTGAGTGTGCTGCGCATCGTCGTTGCCGGCCTGTTCATGGAGCACGGCATGGCGAAGCTTTTGCACATACCGCATGTTGCGTCGTTCGACAACGTTCAACTGATGTCGCTGGCCGGAATGGCCGGGATGCTTGAACTCGTAGGTGGATTGTTGCTACTGATCGGACTATTCACGCGCCCTGTCGCCTTCGTCCTTTCCGGCGAAATGGCGGCGGCTTATTTCATGGCTCATGCGTCCATGAGCCCGTCCCCGCTGCTCAACCACGGCGAACTGGCCGTCGTGTATTGTTTCGTCTTCCTGTATTTCGCCTTTGCAGGGGGCGGCGTGTGGAGTGTCGATGCGTACCGCCACCGGGCGGCAGCGGGCGACTTCGCGCGCGACTCCTTGAGACGGCTTTCGTCGACTTAGCTCCGGTCCCAAGGCGAAGGGAGCAAGTCCTGGCGGCGGCCTTCTTGATCGCGCGGCGCGACTCGTCGCAGCGAGTGTCGGCCGTTGCGGGGACTTGAGGACGATCGCAGCAGCCCACGGGATTGCTGCTGCGGACGCGGATGGCCAGAATAATGATGCCGGCGCGCCGGCAGATGTGCCTCTAGCGGTGTTGGGTCAAACTGTCCGCGCCTCCGCAGCGGACGCGTCCAGAAGGTAGCGTGCGATATCGCATTGAGGCGAATTGGCGAACGTTGCGTTCGGTAATCGATCAGTAACGGTAAGAAGTTGACAAGCGTCTCAAGGACGTCACGATGAATACGGTGATACGTCATTTTATGCGCCTGGATTCATGACTGACGCTTTTCGCGTCGCGCTCGCCCGCGTCAACGACGAACGGCAGCCTGTTCTCCGGAGGCGACAGCGGGCATGACCAGCGATCGTCGTATGCGCATGAAGGGTAATAAGCGAAGTTGAAGTCGAGCACGATCTCGGTCTCGTCGACGCCGAGGTCGGCGCCCTTGATCGTATCGAAGAGATAACGGCCGCCGCCGTACGTATTGCTGCCGTTGGACGCGTCGGAGTACGGCACCCACAGCCCTCCACCGTAGCCTTCGAACCAGTACAACGCCAGCGACGCGGCGACGCTGCCGATCGTGAATCGAGCCCGGCCGAAGCGCGTGCAGCGCAGTACGCCGTCGGCGGACAGCGGTATGTCGAAGGTCTTCCGGGGCACATGCGTATCGATCGTTCCGACGACGCGCCACGCGGGATCATAAGGAAACCACTGCAAGCCCCGCCACGCCTGCCGCAGCTCCGCCGGGATCGGGCTGTCGGGGTGTTCTCGAAACAGGCTCTCGCGCGCAGCGCGGAACGTCGCAGCGGCTGCCGCCGGATCGACCCCCGAGGCTGCACGGACGTGTGCGTAGTGTTCGGTTACGATGCGGCGCCACGAAGCAAGCGTGGCCGGATTCGCGGGAGTCGTCATGGGACGTTCTTCTCGCGTCGACGGGAGGCGCGATGGATTCGCAGCTACTCGTTGGCGATACCGTGCGGCACGTGTCCTGCGGCGACGTGCTTCGCGGCTGATTCGACGTGCGTCCGCTGATCATCGAAGAAGAAGTCGGCGCCGAATGCGCGCAGGAACTCGCCTTTGTCGAGCCCGCCGAGAAAGAGCGCTTCGTCGATGCGGATGTTCCACGCGCGTAACGTCCGGATCACGCGCTCGTGGGCCGGCGCACCGCGCGCGGTGACGAGTGCGGTGCGGATCGGGCTCTGGTCTTCCGGATAATCCGACTGGATCTGGTGCAGCGCGGCCAGGAACTTCTTGAATGGCCCCCCAGGCAACGGGTCGCGCGCCGCCGCGGTCTCCCGCCTGGCGAACGCGTCCAGGCCGCCGGACTGGTACACGCGCTCGGCTTCGTCGGAAAAGATCACCGCATCCCCGTCGAACGCGATGCGCAACTCGTCGGTCTCGTTCTTGTACACGCTGGGGAAGATCGTCGCCGCGGCATAGCCGTCGTCGAGCGCGCGCTTGACGTCCCCGGTGTCGGCGGAGAGGAAAAGATGCGAGCCGAATGCCGGCACATACCGCGACGTTGGCTCGCCCTTGGTAAACGCCGCGCGACTGATGTCGAGCCCGTAATGCTTGATCGAGTTGAACACGCGCAAGCCCGTGTCCGCTGAGTTGCGCGACAGCAGGATCACCTCGACGTATTGCTTGTCGGGACGATTGAGCCGCAGCATCTTCTTGACCAGCGTGAACGCCGGCCCCGGCGCGAGGATCTCGTCTTCGTGCTCGATCTGATAGCGCTGATACGCGTCGACGCCCTGCTCGGTAAAGATGAGGTGGCTCGCGGAGAGGTCGAACAACGCCCGCGAAGAGATCGCGACGACCAGCTTGTCGGCAAGCGTCGGCCTGGGCATCCCGCCATCCTAGTCCCGGCCTGTCGCCCTGGCTACGGCGGCGCGCAGAAAACGGCACCTTCCTCGAGCCAGCCCGCGGCGCGCATGCGCGCCGCTTCGGCCGGGTCGACGACATAGCGATGGCGCAGCAGCGCGACCTCGGTTCCAGGCCACAAGAAACGCACGACCGGCGTCATGCCCGCGGCGCAATCGCCGCTCGAGGGCGGCAGGGCACGGAACGCCAGACCCTCATACAGCCAGTAGGGGTTCGCTTTCACCACGGTGCACTCGTTGTCGTCGGCGGTGAAGAAATGCGAGTCCGGCCCAAGGTCCGGTGTGCCTGTGAAACGGCAGACCGGGACGGCACCGGACGCCGCGTTATCCACGGTCCATGCGTGGAAGTGAAAGCCGGTGCGCACCCAACCCGAGCCGACCCCGCCCGCATCGATGAACGCCGCTTCCGCGAGTGACGCCGTCAGAAAGTAGGTATTGAGCGGCGGATAGAAGAATTCGACGACGTCGGCGTCGGTTGACGCGGTCGCGATGCCGACTCCGCCGATCGGCAGGATCGCGAGGTTCGCGAGTTGCGGCGAGTCGACGACCAGGTTCGCCAGCCGGTTGCCCAATGCGGCGGGCTGGAAGAATAACGTCAGCCAACACGCCTTGCCGGCGGCGATCGGCACGCCGACGTGGCAACTGCCAGTCGCGCTGTAGTCGTATGCCGCAGGGCCTGTCAGCACCACCGCGCTCGGGGTAAGAGGCGCGGGTCCCTGGTTGACCAGCTGCACCGTGAGCCCGGCAGATTGGGTGCCGACGATCTGCGCCGCGAACGATAGCGCCGGCGGAGCGAAGGAAAGCGATGCCGTGCCCGCCTGCGCGTCGACACCGCGGCCGTAGAAAGTGAGAAGCTGATCGGGCGTGCTCGTCGTATTGCGCAACCACACGCCGCCCGAAGTCTGGCCGGGCACCATTGGCGCAAATGTCACGGTGACGGAGCATGCGCCGCCTGGCGCGAGCGTGAGGCCCGTCGCACAGGTCGCGCCTACGTGATACGCGGGACCCGTCGCCGGATGGATGCTGACGTCGGTGAACGACCACGGCTGATCGCCGCAGTTGCTGATCGTTGCGGTGGCGGAGGTCGAGCTGCCGACCAGCCGGTTGCCGAAGAGCAGCGTATCGTCGCTCGCGCAGAAGCGGCCTTGCGCGCCGGCGCACGACGCGACGACGAGGCCGGCGATCCCGAGAAGCAGGCGTGCGTTAGACGCGCCGGTCAGACTTGCGTGGCGCCGCATAAAGACGGTTGGATCTCCCGCTGCATTCGTGCACCTACGCCGCCCGCCGCATGCCCTTGCCGAGCTCGGTGAAAACCGCGCGCACCTGCTCGACCGCCCAGTCGACTTCCTCGCGTGTGATCGTGAGCGGTGGCGCGAAGCGCACCACAGTGCCGTGCGTATCCTTCGACAACACGCCTCGCGCAAGCAAGCGATCGACGATGGCGCGCGCGTCGGTGCGGCGAGCGTCGACCTCGAGGCCGACGAACAGCCCACGCCCGCGAATGTCGCGGATCAGCGGACTCTTGATCGTCTGCAATTGCGCGAGCAGATAAGCGCCAAGCTCCGCCGAGCGCTCGATCAGCCCCTCGTCGTAGAGCACGGCGAGCGCCTCCAGCGCCACCGTCGCGGCGAGCGGATTGCCGCCGAACGTGCTGCCGTGATCGCCGGGATGGAAGACCTGCATCACTTCGTTTGTCGCGACGAACGCCGAGACCGGCAGCATTCCGCCGCCCAGCGCCTTGCCGAGTGCGACTCCATCCGGCACGACACCTTCATGCTCGCACGCCAGAAACTTGCCGGTGCGGCCCATGCCGGTCTGGATTTCGTCGGCGAGAATGAGCACGCGATGCTCGCGGCAGATGCGCGCGCACTCGGTGAGATAGCCCGCGGGAGGGACGACGATGCCGCCCTCGCCCTGGATCGGCTCGACCAGGAATGCCGCGGTATGCGGCGTGATCGCGGCCGCGAGCGCGGCGGCGTCGCCGAACGGAATCAGCTTGAATCCGGGCGCGAACGGCCCGAAGCCGTCGCCGTATTGTGGATCGGACGAGAAGCCGACAATGGTGATCGAGCGGCCGTGAAAGTTGTTCTCGCAGGCGATGACCTCGGCCTTTCCCTCGGGGATGCCCTTGACGCGATAGCCCCACTTGCGCGCCGCCTTGAGCGCGGTTTCGACCGCTTCGACGCCGGTGTTGACGGGGAGCGCACGGTCGAGTCCTGTCAGCTCGGTCAGTCGTTTCAAAAACAGCGGCAGCTTGTCGGTGTGCACGGCGCGTGAAGTGACCGCGAGCCGCTGCGCCTGGGCGATCAGCGCCTGCACAATGCGCGGATGGGCGTGACCATGACTCACCGCGGAGTACGCCGAAAGCATGTCGAGGTAGCGGCGGCCGTGCTCGTCCCACAGCCAGACGCCTTCGCCGTGCGTCATGACGACCGGTAGCGGCTCGTAGTTGCACGCCCCGTGCCGGCGCTCGGTTTCGATCAGCGACGAACCCGGCGCACCCAGGCCGACGGGGCCGGCGATCAGGACTCCGTTGCGAGCAGATCGAACTTGCGGCTTCATGGCAGTGCTCCTTCGACTCGAAGATGGTCCGGTCGTTCAAAACGCTTCGGGCAGCAGCTCCGCGTGAGCGCGCGCCATTCCCAGCTAATTGCGCGGATTGCGAAACGGCGGCAGTGCGCGACCCCGACTCGTCGCCGGGGCGGAAGAATCAGGAACGAAGCGGGAGATGACTTCGCCAGGACATGAGATGAATTCTACCCTCTGCTGTCGCGCGCCGCCCGCTGCAGTGCACAAATCAGCGTCTATCGTCATCGGACATCAGGTCGAATAATTCGGTGGCCTACAAAGCCGCGTTCTTCGTAGGTGCGAATTTATTCGCACATCGGCGTGACAGCCTGCGCCGCGGCCGAATGAATTCGGCCCTACGAAAACCAGATTCTCAGACCGGCTTCAGCACGCGCTGCAGAAAATCGCGCGTGCGCTCATGCTTGGGTTCGGCCAGGATCTGCTGCGCCGTGCCTTCTTCGACGACGCGGCCGTGGTCGAGAAACAGGACGCGGCGCGCCACCTCGGCAGCGAATCCCATCTCGTGCGTGACGACGACCATGGTCATGCCTTCGCGCGCCAGCGTGAGCATGACCTTGAGCACTTCGCCGACGAGCTCGGGATCGAGCGCGGAAGTCGGCTCGTCGAAAAGGATCGCCTTCGGTTGCATCGCCAGCGCCCGCGCGATCGCGACGCGCTGCTGCTGGCCGCCCGATAGCTTCGCCGGGTAGGCGTTGAGCTTCTGCGCCAAGCCTACCTTGGCGAGCAGCGCGGCCGCCAGCTCTTTCGCCGCGGCGCGCGGCACGCCCTTTACGTATACGGGGCCTTCCATCACGTTCTCGAGCGCGGTGCGGTGCGGGAAAAGATTGAAACGCTGGAACACCATGCCGACCTCGCTGCGCAGCGCATGGATGGACTTGTGCTCGCGGTGCAACGCTGCGCCGTCGATCGCGATCTCGCCCTCGTCGTAATGCTCCAGACCGTTGATGCAGCGGAGCAGCGTCGACTTGCCTGAGCCCGACGGGCCGATGATGCATACGACTTCGCCCTTGGCGACCTCGAGATTCACCGTGTCAAGGACCCGGTGCTCGCCGTACGACTTGCCGACGCCGCGGACCGAAATCATCGGCAAACTCATCTGCGGCCGAACGCGCGCTCGAGGCGATGCGCGAGATACGTGAGCGGCAGGCTCATCGTGAGATAGAGCAGCGCGACCAGCGTGAACACCGTCATGTTCTTGAACGTCGATGCAGCGATGAGCTGCCCGCCGCGCGTGAGCTCGGCTACCGTGATCGCCGAGGCGATCGACGAGTCCTTGAGCATCATGATCATGGTGTTGCCGTATGGCGGCAGGAACACGCGTATCGCCTGCGGCAGGATCACCCGGCGCATGATCACGGTCGGCCGCATGCCCAGCGACTGTGCGGCCTCGATCTGTCCCGGGTCGACCGCCTCGATGCCCGCGCGGAAGTTCTCCGCCTGGTAGGCCGAGTACGCGATGCCGAGGCCGATGAATCCGGCCTGGAACGCGGAGAGCTGGATGCCGAGATCCGGCAGCACGAAATAGATGTAGAAGAGCTGCACGATGATCGGGATGCCGCGGATCACCGTGATCAGCGCGATCGCGGGCCAGGAGAGGACCGGCGACGGCGACAGGCGCAGCAGCGCCCACGCGAAACCCAGCAGCGTGGACAGCACCAGCGCGCAGAGCGTGAGCTCGATCGTGACGACACAGCCCTGCAGCAGGATCGGCAGGAAGTCGCGCGCGTCGGCGAGGAATGCGTGCAAGTGGAAGGGAAATCCTTAGTTACTTCAAGCTCCACTTCACCAGAATCTTGTCGATCGACCCGTTCGCCTGCAGCTTGGCGAGCGAGGCGTTGATCTTCTTCAGCAGGTCCTGATCGGTCTTGCGCACGCCGATACCGACGCTCCCCGCCATCTTCGGCTCGTAGGTGGGTACGAGCTTCGCCTTGAGGCTCGCGTTCTGCGACAACTGATACTTCAGGATCGGCGCATCGCCGAATCCGGCCTTGATCCGCCCCAGGCTCACGTCGCGCAGGATGTCGGCCAGCGAGTCATAAACCTTGACCTCGGCGAATTCGCCGTTCTTCTTCAGGAAATCGATGTATACGGTACCGACCTGCGCGCCGACGAGCTGCCCCTTGAGATCGGCGAGCGACTTGTACGGCGTGTTGTCGTCGACGGCGACCACCATGCCCTCGGGATACGGAAATACCGGATCGCTGAAGTCGATCACTTCCTTGCGTTGCGCCGTGATCAGCATCGCCGCCGAGATGATATCGATCTTGTTGCTGGTGAGCGACGGGATCAGCGCGGAAAAGGGCGTCGCCTGCACGTTGACCTTGAAGCCGGCGTCGTCGCCGATCGCAGTGATCAGATCGACCATGGCGCCCTGGATGGTGTTGGTCTTGACGTCGAGGAACGTGAAAGGTATGCCCGTCGGCGTCGAGCCGACGTTATAAGTGGGCGTCTGGGCACCGGCGAGCGAAACATAAGCCAGACCGCCCACGGCGAGGATGCGGGCAAGCGCGCGATACGTGATCATCGATTTCTCCCTTGAGGTCGATCGTCCTATAGCCTTGGATGAGCCCTTCGACGAGCTCAGGACAGGCTACGCAGTGCATCAAGGGCTCGATAGTACGCGATGCCCGCCTGCAGCAGCGGCACCCGCAGCGAGTGCAGCGGGATCGCTTTAAGCGCCGCGACTGGATACGCCGGCTCGCGGCGGTCCCTGAGCGCCTCGCCGAGAAGCAGGCCCATCGTCGTTGCCATTGCCACGCCGCGGCCGCAATATCCGAGCGCCGTCCAGGCCCCCGTGCCCACTTCGGCCAGATGCGGCAACCAATCGCGCGTGAGCCCCACGCGGCCGTACCAGCGATATGGCCATGGGACTCGCGCCAAAGGCGGAAACATGCGCGCCGCGGCGCGCCGCAAAGCTGCATAGACGCTGTCGGACACCGTATCGGTCACCGAACCCCGGCCGCCGATGACAAAGCGACCCTCGGCGTCGAGACGGAAATAGTATAAAAGCTTGCGGGTATCCGAGACGACGGTTCCACCGGGCAGGATCGTTCGCCGCAGCGCCTCGGGGAGCGGTCCCGTCGCGGTCTGCACGCTCGTGACGATGACCTGGTTGGTCACGAGCTCGGGCCACAGCGCGCCCGAATAGGCGTCGGTGGCGAGCACGACCTGCCGCGCCCGAGCTTCGCCGTGCGCGGACACGGCGACCCATTCTTCCTTTTCGCGAACGATCCGCGTAATCGCCGATCCGGTATGGATGCGCGCGCCGTGCGTCATCGCGGCGCGCGCGAGCCCGCGCACGTATGAAAGCGGTTGCAGTGCGCCGGCGCGCCGGTCGAGCCATCCGGCGACATAGAC
>Ga0075425_100009422_pt1 | contig 10386 bp, 9 predicted proteins | sample SoiMethybrSBSTD4_FD_75300 | JGI IMG/M metagenome (GOLD analysis project Ga0075425, IMG submission 75300) | Bulk soil microbial communities from a Populus tree surrounding site in Tennessee, USA - Soil MetaG P. TD hybrid SBSTD4 | ecosystem: Environmental > Terrestrial > Soil > Tree plantation...
ATGTTCCGCCGTCGCTGCTGCTGCAGGCGGATCAGATCATCGAGTAGCGGAGGACACGATGGATAGGACGCTCATCGCGAACGCGACGATTCTCGACGGCAGCGGCGCGGCCCCGTTCCCCGGCGACGTGCTGGTGGAGGGCCAGCGCATCGCCGCCGTGCAGCGCGGCGGGGGCGTGCCCCGCGATGGCGCGCGCGTGATCGACGCCGCGGGGGCGACGGTGATGCCCGGGCTCATCGAGCCCCACGGCCACGTCAGCTACCCCGACGCGCCGTCGAACGCGTTCTTCACCGGCCTGCCGCCGGAGGAGCACGTCCTCATCACCATGCGCAACGCCAGGACGATGCTCGATTCCGGCTACACGAGCGTGCTCTCCGGCGCCTCGGCCAAGCCGCGCCTGGACATCGTGATCCGCAACGCGATCAACGCCGGCGAGATCCCCGGCCCCCGCTATCTCGCCAACGGCCCGGAGATTACCGTCACCGGCGGACTCGGCGACGAGAACGTGCTCCACCTGCCGCACCTCGAGACCCCGACGTTCGCGTTCGTCGCCGACGGGCCCGAGGAGGTCCGCAAGGTCTGCCGCATGCTCGTGCGCGAGGGCACCGACCTCTTCAAGCTCAACGTCTCGAGTCACGTGGGACCGCCCGACCGGCGTACGGATCGCGCGGTGATGACCGACGCCGAGGTCGCCGCCGCCATGGAGGTCGCCCGGGTCAGCGGCGTCCGCGTGTGCGCGCATGCCCGGAGCGCCGATTCGGTGAAGATGTGCGTGCGCCACGGCCTCGGCATCATCTACCACGCGAACCACGCCGACGAGGAAGCGCTCGATCTGCTCGAGGCCAACCGCGACTGGTGCTTCGTCGTCCCCGCGCTCGGCCTCCTCTACCAGACGTGCCACGCGCGCGGCGAATGGGGGTTCACGCCCGAGATGGCGCGTGAGCGCGGTCTCCTGCGCGAGCTGGAGATCTCCGTCGACACCATGGGGCAGATGCGCAAGCGCGGCATCCGAGTGCTGCCCGGCGGGGACTACGGCTTCGCCTGGAACCCGCACGGCACCTACGCGCGCGACCTCGAGCTGTTCGTCGACGTGCTCGGCTTCACGCCGATGGAGACGTTGGTCGCCGCCACGCGGATGGGCGGGGAGATCATGGGCCGCCCGCACGAGCTCGGTCAGCTCAAGCCCGGCTACCTCGCGGACCTGCTCGTCGTCGACGGCGATCCGCTGACCGACATCGGGCGGCTGCAGCGCCGGGACGCCCTGCGCGTGATCATGAAGGACGGTCGGCTGCACAAGGCGTCAGCGGCATGAGGCGCAGCACCGAGCGCATCCTCACGACCCACACGGGCAGTCTGCCCCGGCCGAAGGATCTGCTCGCGCTGCTCCGGGAGCGCGAAGAAGGTCGGCTCCGGGACGAGGCGAAGCTCCACGCACTCGCGCGCGTGGCGGTACGCGACGTCGTCGCCAAGCAGGTCGAGACGGGTCTCGCGATCGTCAACGACGGCGAGCAGGGAAAGGCCGATTACACGGTCTACGTCAAGGACCGGCTGACCGGCTTCGATGGCGAGAGCGGGCCGTGGCCCAACCCCAACCCCGACACCGACGAGTTTCCGGAGTGGGCCGAGATGGCGCGGCAGTTCGCCCCGCCGTTCCAGAAGCGTCCGGCGTGCACCGGCCCGGTCGCCTGGAAGGACTGGCCGGCCGTCGAGCGCGACATCAAGAACCTGAAGGACGCCCCGGCCGCGGCGGGCGCGGACGATGTGTTCATGACATCGCCCTCACCTGGTCAGATCGGACGCTTCCTCCAGAACCAGTACTACCGGACGGACGAGGAGTATCTCTACACGCTCGCCGACGTGATGAAGCGCGAGTACGAGGCGATCGTCGCGGCGGGATTCCTCCTGCAGGTCGACTGTCCGGACCTGGCGCTCGGCCGCCACACGCAGTTCGCCCACCTGACGCTCGAGGAGTTCCGCCGCGTGGCCGCGATGCACATCGAGGTGTTGAACCACGCCCTCGCCGGCATTCCCGCGGATCGGGTGCGGATGCACGTGTGCTGGGCCAGCACGGCCGGGCCGCACCACACGGACGTGCCGCTGCGGGACATCGTCGACGTGATCATCAGGGCCAAGCCCGAGGCGCTCGTCATCGCCGGAGCCAATCCGCGTCATGAGCACGAGTGGAAGGTGTGGAAGCAGACGCGGCTGCCGAAGGGCAAGATCCTCGTCGCCGGCGTGATCGATTCCACGACCAACTTCATCGAGCATCCGGAGCTGGTGGCCGAGCGGATCGTGCGCTACGCCTCGGTCGTCGGCCGCGACAACGTCATCGCCGGCGTCGACTGCGGCTTCGGCACCTTCGCCGGCCGCGTCCAGGTCGACACCAACATCGTCTGGCACAAGCTCCGCTCCCTCGCCGAGGGCGCGCGCCTGGCCTCGGCGGAGCTGTGGTGAACGAATCGCCGAGATTACTGAATGGAGATCGCTGATGCCGTCGCCGATCGTCGTGGGCCCGATGAGCGGCTCATCACATACGCTTTCAGCTCGTTGGCGAGGATTCGGTTCTGATAGGCGTTGGGATGTCCGTTGTCTTCGAGGTAGTAGTCCTCGAGTCGGGTGCCGTGTCGAGCGGCGTGCTGCCTCAGGATAGTGTGCGAGGAGAGGTACGGAACCTTCATGGATTCGAACAATCGACGGAGGAACGCGTCCCTCCAGTCACCCTGGTTCGCGAGGGTCCACAACGGGTGGAAGATGAAAAAGACGTGATCGACGTTCCTTGTCCGCAAGTCCTTCACGAGATCTCGGAGGATATGTTCGTTGATCGCTTCGATGCGTGATCGGACCTCGGACGGCTGCGTTCTCAACGAGCGCTTGAGCTTCGAGGGCCGCCCGTCGCTATAGACGAACAGCCGGAACAAGTACGATCGTATGTCGGGTGGATGACGGCGAAAGAAGTGTTCCGGTCGCGACTCGATCGGGATGCCGGAGAGCACCAGGCGATGGTCGATCACCCGGTAATACGGCTTCTGACCCGTTCTCACCGAGAGGACGCCTCGGTCGACATCCTCGGTCAAGAGACTCAGGACGACGAAGGGGTCCTGGTACCCTCCGATGGAGTTCTCGTACAGAAGGAAGATCTGGTCGACCCCGTACCCGCCGACCCCGTAGTTCAGCAGGAAATGCTTCTCCGAGAAGCTGGGATCCTGGTTCAGGATGCCTTGAAAGCAGTCGTTCTCCGCGACGGCGCACGCGGCGAATGAGTCGCCGTACAAGAGCACGGGTCTCCGCCGGTGGAGCAAGGGCGTGTCGGAATGTCTATAGGAGACCCGGTCGAAGTTCCCTACCCATCCCAACAAGGGATGGGGGTTCGCCGGCGGCTTGTATTTTCCGCCGAACAGGAAGTACAGCTTCCAATAGTCGTCGCTCTCGATGTACGCATACAGCCCGGGCTCCCGAAAGCGCTGCATGTACGGAGCACCCGAGAACAGGAGCGTCCGGAACGTGAGCTCGGCGACGACGACACTCGCGAGGCCCACGATTCCGGCGAGCAAGAGTCTCGCGAGGAAGATCTTCACTGAATCACCTCGGCCGCTCTCGCGAGCAGCGACGGCGGAATCGTGAGCCCAAGTGCTCGGGCGGTCTTGAGGTTGATGACGAGGTGGAGTCGGTCGATCTGCTCGATGGGCATATCGGCAGGGTTGCCGCCCAGCAGCACGCGGTGAACGTACTTGGCCGCGAGGCGGCCGTGACCGCGCACCGCGCGTGTACTCAGGTCGACGCGGTCGCGGCGCGCCAGATGCGGCGGGCGCCGCTGTCGATCCTGAGCGCGACGATGGCGGCGCCGACGAGGAAGACGCAGGCCAGCGCGAACGCCGCGCCGTAGCCGCCCGTCGTCTCGAAGAGCGCGCCGGCGAGGAACGCGCCGATCGCCGAGCCCGTCTGGTGCACGAGGAAGATCAGACCGAACACGGAGCTGACCGAGAAGCGTCCGTAGATGTCCGCGGTCAGGGCCGACGTCATCGACCCCGTGCCCGCCATCGTGATCCCGCCCAGCACGGCCACGAAGAGGATCGCCATCGGGTTGTCGCGGATGAGGAAGAAGCCGGCGAAGATGAACACGCGCCCCGCGTAGATGGCGGCCAGCACGGGCCGGCGGCCGAAGCGATCGGACAGCGCGCCCAGCATGACCGTGAACCCGATGCTCGAGCCGCCGAGGATCCCGAACGCCCAGGAGGCGAACATCGGCGTGTAGCCGTGATCGGTGAGCATCGGGATCCCGTGCGCTGAGAGCAGGCTCATCGAGAAGCCGCACGTGAAGAACGATCCCGCGAGCTGCCAGAACGCGAGCGTCCCGAGCGCCTCGCCCGCGGTGACCCGCTCGATCGGCGCCGCGGCGGCGCCCGGCGTCGGGGCCGCGCCGTCGGCGTGCAGCCCGACCGACTCCGGCGAGTCACGGACCACCCACAGACACAGCGGCAGCACGAGGGCGATGATCCCGCCCGCGATCCACACGTACGTCATCCGCCACCCCGTGGTGAGGATGAGCCAGGTGACGGCGGGGACGAGCAGGCTCATGCCCGTCATGGACGCGCTGCCGAGGACGGACAGCGCCGTGCCACGCCGCTTGTTGAACCAGCGCGCGACGACCCCGGAGGCGATGACGGGTCCCGTGCCGGCCAGCCCGATCGGCACGAGCACACCGTAGACGAGGGCGAACTCCCAGAAGTCGCGGACGAGTGCGGTGAGCACCAGCGAGATGACGAGCAGCACCGTCCCCACCGATGTCACGACGCGCACGCTGAACCGATCGAGGGCCATGCCCGCGATCGGCATGAAGATGCCGTAGAGCAGCAGGCTCACCGCGATGACCGCCGAGAAGCTCGCGCGATCCAGCCCGAGGTCGCCCACGATCGGCTTGAGGAAGGGCCCGACCGCGTGGCGGATGCCCGTCGAGATGAACGTCGTCACCGAGAATGCGGCGACGACCCACCAGCCGTAGAAGATCGAGCGGTTCGTCACGCCCGCACTATATCCCAGGCCCGCTGGCGTCGTGCCCTATACTCCCTCTCAGTGACAGGAAGCACCGGATGTAAACCCTAAAAATCGATTCGAGGAGAACGACGATGCGTCGTCTCGCACTTGCCACGTGTTGCTTGCTGGCTCTGGTCGCGCTGGCATCTCCCGCCCTGGCCGCCCCCGAAGGCCAGATGACGTGGGGCGTGCACATCACGCTCGCGCCGGCGTGGTTCGATCCCGCCGAGACCCAGGGCATCATCACGCCGTTCATGGTCATGTACGCGATCCACGATGCGCTGGTGAAGGCGATGCCGGGCAATCCGGCCGCGCCGAGCATCGCGGAGTCGTGGCAGATGTCGCCCGATGGGCGCACGTACGACTTCAAGCTCCGCAAGGGCGTGAAGTTCCACAACGGGGAGACGCTCACCGCCGAGGACGTGAAGTTCTCGTTCGAGCGGTATCACGGCGCCGCGGCCAAGACGCTCAAGGATCGGGTCGCCGCCGTGGAGACGCCCGACCCGCTGCACGTCCGCTTTCGCCTGAAGAACGCGTGGCCCGACTTCATGACGTTCTACACGGCGGCCAGCGGCGCGGGCTGGATCGTGCCCAAGAAGTACGTCGAGAAGGTCGGCGACGACGGCTACAAGAAGGCGCCCATCGGCTCGGGGCCGTACAAGTTCGTGTCGTTCACGCCCGGCGTCGAGCTCGTGCTGGAGGCCTTCGACGGGTACTGGCGAAAGCCCCCGAGCGTCAAGCGGCTCGTCTTCAAGGTGATCGCCGACGAGACGACGCGGCTGGCCGCGCTCAAGCGCGGCGAGGTGGACGTCGTCTACTCGATCCGCGGCGAGCTGGCCGAGGAGCTCCAGCGCACGCCCGGGCTCACGCTCAAGCCCACGGTGATCCAGGCGCCGCAGTGGGTCGCCATGCTCGATCAGTGGGATCCCAAGTCGCCCTGGCACGACAAGCGGGTGCGCCAGGCCGCCAACCTCTCGGTCGACCGCAAGTCCGTCAACCAGGCGATGACGCTCGGCCACTCGCGGCTGACCAACAGCATCATCCCCAGCACCTTCGACTTCTACTGGCAGCCGCCTGCGCCGATGTTCGATCCCGCGCAGGCCAAGAAGCTCCTCGCCGAGGCCGGCTATCCGAACGGGTTCGACGCCGGAGACTTCTACGTCGACATCTCGTACGCGAGCGTGTACGAGGCGGTCACCGGCTACCTGCAGCAGGTCGGTATCCGCACGAAGTTCGTCACGCGCGAGCGCGCGTCGCACTGGACCACGTACACCGACAAGAAGTACAAGAACCTCGCGTACACGGCGAGCGGCGCCTTCGGCAACGCGGCCACGCGGCTGGAGGCCTACGTCGTCGCGGGCGGCGCGTACGTCTACGGCAGCTACCCGGACATCGACTCGCTGTTCAAGGACCAGGCGGCGGAGCTCGATCGCAAGAAGCGCGAGGCGCTGCTCCACAAGATCCAGCAGCTCGTGCACGACAAGGCGATGACCATCCCCATCTGGGAGCTCGCCTTCATCAACGGCCAGGGGCCGCGGGTGCAGGAGTCGGGGCTCGGGCTCATCCCCGGCCACGCCTACTCGGCGCCCTACGAGGACGTCAAGCTGAAGGCGAAGTAGCGCTCGTCACCGTGCGCGGGGGTGGGATGATCACATGGACCATCTCGCCCTCGCGCACGACTGTGAAGCTGCGGACCCGCAGGATGGCGTGGGACGGGCTCCGGCCCGACGTCACGTCGACCAGGAAGCCGTGCCGGGGGCACGCGACGACCGTGCCGGCCAGCGTTCCCTCGCCGAGCGACGCGCTCTGGTGCGGGCAGACGTCGTCGATCGCGTAGACCTCCTCGCCCACCCTGAAGATCGCGATCCGCAGCCGCGCGTCCACGCGCACGACCAGCCCGCGCCCCTCCGGCACCGAGGCGAGCGGCACCACGACGTCGGTCATGAACGCGACTATACTCCTCGGGTGATCGCTCGAGCCGTCGCCGACAATCTCTCGAAGGCCTCGTGGATCCGTCGCATGTTCGAGGAGGGCGCGCGCCTCAAGCAGGAGCGGGGGGCGGACAAGGTCTTCGACTTCACGCTGGGCAATCCCGAGATCGAGCCGCCGCCCGCGGTGCTGGCCGCCGCGCGGCGGGTGCTCGAGAGTAAGGAGCCCCACCTGCACGCCTACATGCCGAACGCCGGCCACCTGCGCGTGCGCGAGGCGGTGGCGCGGCGGCTCCACGCGGCCACGGGGCTGCCGTACACGGCGAGCCACGTCATCATGACCGTCGGCGCGGGCGCGGCGCTCAACACCGTGCTCAAGGCGCTCCTCGATCCCGGCGACGAGGTCATCACCGTCGCGCCCTTCTTCGTCGAGTACGTGTACTACGCGCAGAACCACGGCGGGGCACTCGTGGTGGTCCAGCCGAAGCCCGACCTCACGCCCGACGTGGCGAAGATCGAGGCAGCGATCACGCCGAGGACGCGGGCGATCCTCGTCAACTCGCCCAACAACCCGAGCGGCGTCATCTACCCGGCCTCCGCCTTCACGGAGATCGAGGCCATGCTCCGGCGGGTGGGCCGGCCCATCGTGCTGATCAGCGACGAGCCGTACAAGGCGCTGGTGTTCGACGACGTGGTCCCGCCGGAGGTGCCGCCGCTGGTGACGCGGTCGATCGTGGCCACGTCGTGGTCGAAGTCGCTGGCCATTCCCGGCGAGCGCATCGGCTATCTGGCCTTTTCTCCCCGCATGCCGGAAGCGGCGGAGCTCTTCGAGGCGTGCACGTTCACCAGCCGAGTGCTCGGGTTCGTGAACGCGCCGGCGCTCTGGCAATGGGTGGTGGCCGAGGTGGGCGATCAGGCGATCGATGTGGGCCCGTACCGCGAGAAGCGCGACCTCATGTATGAGGGGCTGACCCGGATCGGCTACCGGTGCGTGAAGCCCCAGGGCGCCTTCTACGTGTTCCCGCAGACGCCCATCGACGACGATGTGGCGTTCGTCCGCATGCTGGCCGACGAGGGCGTGCTCACGGTGCCCGGCTCCGGGTTCGGCATGCCCGGGCACATCCGCATCTCGCTGACGGTCGAGCGCGACACCGTCGTGCGCGCGCTCCCCGGGTTCGAGCGCGCCTTCCGCCGCGCCCGTGGGGTATCATGATCCGAATGTCTGGAAGGACTTCCGGCGCGCTCATCGTCCTCCTCCTCGCGCTCGCTCTCGCCGGCTGTCAGGGCGGACCGACGGCCAACGCCGACGAGCCCAAGCCGAAGTCCGCGGGCCCTCCGCCGCGCGAGGTGCAGGTCGCGCTCGCCGCCGAGCGCACGCTGGCGCGGACCGTGTCGGCCACGGGCAGCCTCGCCGCGCAGGAGCAGGTGGTCCTCGGCACGAAGGTCGCGGGACGGGTCGCCGAGGTCACCATCGACCTCGGCTCCCGGGTTCGGCGCGGCCAGACGATCGCCAAGCTCGACCAGATCGACTTCAAGCATCGCGTCGACCAGGCCGAGGCCGCCCTCCAGCAGGCCCGCGTGCGGCTGGGTCTCACGCCGACGGGGACCGACGAGCGCATCGATCCGGAGCGGACGTCGATCGTCCGCCAGGCCCGCGCGATGCTGGACGACGCGAAGCTGACCCGCGACCGTAGCGTCAAGCTCATGCAGGGCGACCTGATCGCCCGCGCCCAGCTCGACTCGGCGGAGGCCGCGCTGCAGGTCGCAGAGGGTCGCTACCAGGACGCGCTCGAAGAGGTTCGCAACCGTCAGGCGATCATCATCCAGCGCCGCTCGGAGCTCGACCTCGCGCGCCAGCAGCTCATCGACACCGTGATCGTGTCGCCCATCGACGGCGCCGTCAGCCTCAAGCAGGCGTCGGTCGGTGAGTACCTCAACGCGGGCGCGCCCATCGCCACGCTGGTACAGCTGCATCCGCTGCGGCTGCGCGTGCCCGTGCCCGAGCGCGAGGCGGCCGGCGTCCGCGCCGGTCACGCGGTGTCGCTGACCGTCGAGGGCGATCCCACCGTCTACCGCGGCCGCGTGGTGCGGCTGTCCCCGATCGTCCAGGAGCAGAATCGCACGATGCTGGTGGAGGCGGAGGTCCCGAACGAGCGCGGGTTCCTGCGGCCCGGCGCCTTCGCGCGCGTGGATATCGTCACCGAGGTCACCCAGCCGGTGGTCACGGTGCCGTCGAGTGCCATCGTCGTCTTCGCAGGGGTCGAGAAGGTGCTGGTCGTCCGCCAGGGCAAGACGGCCGAGGTACGCGTGACCACCGGTCGGCGGCTCGGCGAGGACGTCGAGATCACCGACGGCCTCAAGAAGGGCGAGTCCGTGGTCGTCCGTCCCGGCAATCTCACCGGCGGCCAGGCCGTCAAGATCGTTCCCTAGCCCGTGCAGAAGCTCGCCGAAGTCTGCATCCGTCGCCCCGTCTTCGCGACCATGCTTGTCATGGCGTTCGTCGTGGTCGGCGCGGCGAGCTGGTTCCGGCTTGGCGTCGACCGGTTCCCTGCCGTAGATCTGCCGACGGTCAACGTGCGGGTCGAGCTGCCCGGCGCGTCGCCGGAAGAGATGGAGACGCTCGTCGCCCAGAGACTCGAGGAGCAGATCAACACGATCCAGGGCGTCCAGGAGCTGCGCTCGATTTCCGGGACCGGCACCACCATCGTCATCGTCACCTTCAACCTGAGTCGCCAGATCGACGTTGCGGCGCAGGACGTGCGCGACAAGGTCGCCATCGCGATGCGCAACCTGCCACGCGAGGTGCTGCCGCCGATCATCGCCAAGTTCGACAACGACCAGGCGCCGGTGGTGACGGTCGCGCTCTCCGGTGAGCGCTCCGTCCGCGAGCTGACGGAGATCGCGGACAAGATCGTGCGGCCCCAGCTCGAGCGCTCGCCCGGCGTGGGCGAGGTGCGGATCATCGGCGGGCTGCCGCGCGCGATCAACATCTGGGTGGACGCCGACCGGCTGGCCGCCTACCAGATCCCGATCATCAACGTCCGCGACGCGATCGTGCGCCAGAACGCCGACCTGCCCGGCGGCAACGTCACCGCCGGGCTCAACGAGTCGGCGCTGCGCACGATGGGCCGCATCGTCGAGCCACGCGACTTCAACGACCTCGCGGTAGCGACGCTCGGCGGCGTCGCGGTGCGCGTGCGCGACATCGGCTACGCCGAGGACGGCACCAAGGAGCAGCGCTCGGCCGCGCGGCTCAACGGCGTGCCCACCGTCATCATGGAGGTGCGGCGGCAATCGGGCGAGAACACGGTGGCCGTCATCGAGGGCGTGAAGCTCCGCCTGGCCAGGCTGCGCGCGCAGGTGCCCGGCGACGTCACGCTCAACGTCATCCGCGACCAGTCACGCTACATCTACGCCGCGCTCCACG
>Ga0075425_100009428_pt1 | contig 10385 bp, 8 predicted proteins | sample SoiMethybrSBSTD4_FD_75300 | JGI IMG/M metagenome (GOLD analysis project Ga0075425, IMG submission 75300) | Bulk soil microbial communities from a Populus tree surrounding site in Tennessee, USA - Soil MetaG P. TD hybrid SBSTD4 | ecosystem: Environmental > Terrestrial > Soil > Tree plantation...
CAGTAAGGCGACCGCTGCGGCAATTCCGGCGGTTCTAAAGAGACTTATGCGAAACATTGAAATTCCTCCAATCGCCTGCCTAACGATGCCGACTGTAAGAGTTGATATTCAGACCCACTGTTGATGACACCGTAACGCTGTGCAGGCCCTACCAGTTTTTTGATGAAATTTTTCTCAAAACCAGAGTGTCTGGAAGTTTATCGCAGGGTTCGGAAGGGTGTCAACTTTTAGGGATTGCGGGGGGTTGCGGGGGTGTGTGATCAACGTTGAGACGTAAGCACTTTGAAAAAATCCCTTCAACTTCACGGTTGATGTTCTATCAAATTTGACCGCTGATTCAGTTCTCCGAAATAGTTATGAGCAGAAGTTCCGCCCGGATGACCGTCAATCGACCTAACGAGTGAAGCCTACTTATTAGCCGCACAAGTGGAGGGTCAAAATGCAACGTGGCACCGTGCAAAGCGTTTTGACTACTGAGCGACTTGAGCTTATTTGTGTGAAATCCATGAGTTTTAAGCATTGGATAATTGTGGGGGCCGGAGTCATAGGTATATTGCTGGTTGTGCTCTTCCCGCGATGGTTTTATCCTGCTCAACGGTTGATGCCTCAAGAAAGAACCATTGGCAACAGACTTATCATAAAGAAGCCACCGTCAATACCAATCACAATGGTGCGGTCTGGCCATATCGTCATTGATATCGGTCAGCGTATCGAGGCACGTATTGATTATCCTGACCTTTCACTGCGAGTAGGGTTCATCCTTGCCGTAGTGATCTGCGGGCTGCTGATGTTGAACAGAACCAAGTAGAACGATGCTGATGGACAAGCTCTGGCCGTCAAACTTGCGAACTAACCAAATCAATGGCTTAATCATTTGAAACCACTATGTGGCGAGCATAGCTCAGTTGGTTAGAGCGCCTGACTGTGGATCAGGAGGTCGAGGGTTCAAATCCCTCTGCTCGCCCTTACATTAAGTCGGTCATTCAGTGCAAGAACGCCGCATTCATGACCCGACCGCTTACTAAAGCTTACTCGCATTTACAATTACTGTATTTTAACTCATGGCGGAGATGAACAGAGCTTGATGTCTCAGTCAGCGGCTTCACTTCATCAAGATTTTTTCGTGAGGCAACGAATTCGATTTCATTAAGATTAGTGATGCCATAAAAAGCGCGAAGCAGGCAGTCAATGATGCAGATGTTCGTCGGACCTGGATCCTGATGGGAGATTCCAAAATTGTCCTGAGATGACGCTTTACAATTTCGGCGCTGGTGTTGAGAGGTTTGCGCGTTAGTTCTTACATTGTATTAAGTAGCACTCGCCCGAAAAAACTATCATCAATTCGTCGAAAAAAAATGGTAAGTGTGAGGCCATGTCTGATTCCGAGCGATTCATCGACGATCAACGAGCCACAGGGCCTTTGCTTGAAAGTGAAGTGCACTCTCAAAGCGATGGGCCGACGCCGCTACAGATACGATAATCACGATCAATTGGGAAAACACCATTCTCCAAGTTAATCCCACTGCTGAAAGATTTTCGATTGAAGAGATGCTCGGCCAGCCGCTCAACATGCTAATGCCTGAGTATCTGCGTCACCTTCATCGCGCCGGAGTCGCTCGCTATCTCGAGGCAGGTCAAAGGCATATTGAATGGGCAGCGGTGTAACTGCCTAGGTTGCACAGAGCGGCGGAAAGATTCCGTCGGAAATCTCCTTTGGAGAATTCATCAAAGGCGGTCGATGCTTCTTCACCGGCATCGTGCGCGATGTCACCGAGCGCAAGCGTGCTGAAGAAACGCAGATCAGATTCGCGCGCGATGCTTCGCTTCGTGCCGAGGTATGCGCCGCGTTTAACGACACCAAAGGATATTGCAGACGTGCACCGAGGGGGACTGAGATGAAAGAGACGTTCATATTGCTTAGAGATTTACATAGGTCTATCATTGCGCCAGCCGTCCGGGCTGACAATCTATTATCTCAGATTCAAGCAATTTGAAATCTTCGACCACAACCAAAATGGCGTCAGCCTTTTGGGGCTGGAAACGCTATTTATTCCAATTATCCCGGGCGCTTGCGACTGAAGTGAAACGTTTTTCCGTTTGCGTCAGTTATGGTGGGGAACTTACAGCTATGATCGGAAGGATCTCCGTACTCATTTCGCTGGTAACGCTTACCGCCGCCGCGATCTCGCATCCCTACACCGCCATGGCGGATTGCAGGTCGACCCTGAGTCGAGCTGTCCCAACCCGCGCCGACGCCCGTGTTATAGAGCCTGGCGCGCTGCTCGACCAACAGCTATCGTCTGTAGAATCACACGCTTATCGGATCAATGTTGCTGCGGGTAACTACGTCCACTTTCTTCTCGATCAACGGGGCATTGATGTGACCCTGAGCTTGTTTGGGCCCGGTGAGAAGAGAATTGCTGAAATAAACGAAGCGCGTACGGCGTTTGGCGTCGAACAAGTCTTCATAGTGACCGAGAATGACGCAGAGTACCGGATTGAGGTGCATCCAGCTGAAGCTGACCTCGCCAGCGGTCATTATGGAATTTCAGTTGACGAGATTAGATTGGCCACCACACAAGACAGAACTCGATTCGCGGCCGAAATGGCGTACTTTGAGGGACAGTCTTTGCGGAGGCAGTCGCGGGCCGACGCAGTCCGCTCGGCGCTGGCTAAATTCACAGAAGCGCGCCAAACCTGGGAGCAGCTGGCGGATTCTAGAGGGCAAGCGCTCGCCCTCACAAGGATCGGAGAGGTTCAGGCCAGGCTAGGTGAGAATCAAGAAGCACTCGAATCGTTTCGAAGGGCTCTGTCGATTGCACAAAGCGAGGCCGACACAGAAGGACAAACCACCGTCCTCATCGATATCGGCTCGGTGAACTATGATCTAGGCGATAAGCAATCGGCGACGCAATATTATGAACAGGCTCTCCGGCTCGATCAGACGAAGAACAATTCCGCCGATGCGGCGCGAGCTCTCGCCGGAATGGGTCTAGTCGACTGGTCGGTCGGCGAATACGAGAAAGGACTTCAACATTGTCAGTTTTCTCTAACGCAAGCCAATGCCGCTGGTGACCGTCCTGACCAGTCGAGTGCCCTGGTGACCATCGGGCTTATTTACAACTCGTACGGGGACAATCCGAAGGCGCTGGAGAATTACGCCAAAGCGCTGACCATTCAGCGGGCAATCGGCGACTGCCAGGAAATCGCGAGTACGCTACTTCTCACAGGACTCGTTTATGGTTCATCCAGCGAGCATGAGCGGGCGCTTGATTATTATGATCAGGCTCTTGCGGTCAATCGCGAGACTGGCGATCGTCGTGGAGAAGGCCAGACGCTCAACTATGTCGGCCAGGTCTATTATACGTTGAACGAACTCCAGAAGGCGCTCGACTATTATGAGCAGTCACTTCCGATTCGGCGCGCTGTGGGCGACCGTGTAGGTGAAGCGATAACTCTAAACAACATCGGCGCCGTCTACAGGGCAACTGGGGACAGTAAGAGAGCGCTCGAATACTACAATCTGTCGCTGCAGTTGAGAGTGGCGGTCAGCGACCGAAGCGGGGAGTCCCTAACGCTTTCCAATATCGGTTCGATTTACCGATCACAGGGCGACTACCAGAAGGCTCTCGAGTATTACAACCGTGCACTGGACATACAGCGCACAATTGGTAATCGACTTGTCGAGTCAAGCATTTTGTCCAGCATGGGAGCTATTTACCGGATCCAGGGCGACTACAAGAAATCTCTCGATAGTTACACGCAATCACTCAAGCTCAAACGGGCCATTGACGATCAGATTGGCGAGGCCACAACGCTATTCGAGATAGCTAGAATTCAGCGCACTTTGGGCAATGCTTCGGAAGCCAGTACTCAAGTTGAAGCCGCCATCGATTTTGTAGAATCGATGAGGGCTAAAGTTTCAAGGCGTGATTTACGAAATTCGTTCTTCGCCGCGAATCACAACATTTACGAGTTCTACATCGATTTATTGATGCAGTCATCTCGTGAGGGCTCACGCGATAACGCGATCGCGGCGCTGCTGGCCAGTGAGCGAGGGCGCGCTCGCACGTTGGTCGATACGTTGCTCGAAGCGGGGGCGGATATCCGACAAGGCATGGATCCGGAGCTGGTAGCGAGCGAGCGTCGGCTTCAGAGAGAGCTCAACGCAAGAGGCGATCGCTTAACCCGCCTACTGATCGGAAAGCACACAGCGGAACAGGAGCAATCCGCACGACAGCAGTTGGATCTAGTGCTTGCGGACTATGAACGAGTGGAATCACAGATTAGGCAAGGAAGTCCCCGCTATGCGGCGCTGATGCAAACCAACCGTATGACGTTAAAGGAAATCCAGCAGGGTGTGCTGGACAGCGATTCACTACTGCTCGAGTACTCGCTGGGCGAAGAGCGCAGCTATGTATGGGCCGTGACTCCAACGGGCGTGGAAGGCTTCCAGTTGCCGGGTCGTGTAGCTATCGAGACAGCCGCCCGACGTGTTCATTCTTTGTTGACGGAACACCAGAGTCATATAAAGGACGAGACTCCTGAACGCAGGACCGCGCGTCTTTTGCAGGCCGAGAAGGAATTTCACAATGCTTCTGCGGCGCTTAGCCAAATGCTGCTCGGACCGGTCGCTTCGCAACTCGGCACAAAGCGGTTGGTTGTTGTTGCGGACGGCGCTTTGCAGTACATCCCGTTTGCTGCATTGCCAGTGCCGATCGAGCACACTGCCGAAGCCCTTGGCAATAGCGTCACTTATCGTCCTTTGATCACTGAGCATGAGGTCGTGAGCTTGCCGTCTGTCTCGGCCCTGGCTGTGTTACGGCAAGACCTCTCCATCCGCACTGCCGCGCCCAAAACTGTAGCGGTGTTGGCGGACCCCGTATACACAATCGAGGATCCTCGGATCAAAGTTTCAATAACAAAGTCGGCTCCGGAAGCCCCGCGTCGCGTCGCGACTCGACCGCCAGAAGTAGTTCGTTCCGCCAACGAATCTGGGCTTACGAATTTCAGGCGACTGCGCTTCAGCAGGGAGGAGGCAGAGACGATTGCTACGCTCGCGGCTGGAAGGGAATTGACGGCATTAGATTTTGAGGCTAGCCGAGCGACCGCAACGAGCGCGAAGTTGAACGAATATCGCATCCTGCACTTTGCTGCTCACGGCTTACTTAACAGCAACCACCCGGAGCTGTCGGGCTTGGTGCTCTCGCTTGTCGATCAGCAAGGCAAATCTCAGGACGGTTTTTTGCGCATCCATGAAATCTACAATCTGAAGCTTAATGCCGATCTGGTCGTGCTGAGCGCTTGCCAGACTGCGTTAGGCAAGGAGATCAGAGGTGAAGGCCTAGTTGGTTTGACGCGAGGATTCATGTACGCCGGCGCCGCGCGGGTAATAGCGAGTCTGTGGAATGTCGAGGACAGAGCAACCGCTGAGTTGATGAAGAGATTCTATAAATCGATGCTGTCGGATCATATGTCGCCGGCGGCGGCCCTTCGACGGGCGCAACTGGACTTGATGAAGGAAAAAGGCTGGGAGGCGCCGTACTATTGGGCTGCATTTACCCTTCAGGGAGAATGGCGATAGGCGCTATACATTTGTAATTCGCGTATTTCGACCAGCAATGGAAGTAGCCTCCACGTCAGCGGTGCGTTCCAAATAAAGCATGCCCCCATAAACCCGAGCCACAATAGATGTACTAAGCCACTTCGAGCGCCAAGTTTGTTATCACGCTGTTTCCCTCGGCGCTGCATTTCGCATTCGAATGATCGAGAATTGCAAACTCGATTCAACCATCGCATCCCTCAGCGGCCACAGGCTCGGTACGAATCGAAGCTCGACTCCTCGGTTCAGCAATTCGGCGATCGCATCTTCTATTAGTTCGACGGCTGCTGGCACAACCGCCTCCCGACTGACGAAGTAGCCCGCGCACTCATCACTGCACTGGAACGTCTCAGAGGGTAGGTGGTAGCAATATAAGCGGCAAGACCTCAGCCGCTCCATCCAACCGCTTTCAACAGCTACGACCGCCGGGCTCGATCCAAGAAATCGCTCTACATCCGCAGAGTTGGTTTCACGCCCTGCGTAGTACGTCACGCGCGGGCACTCTCGAGGAACCAGGTAATTGCAAAGCCGGTCGGCTGAAATCGCCCACACAACCCGGTCATCAACAAATTTCGAGGGTCGCGGCTCGAACCGCTTGATTCCAGGCTCTTCGCTGATATGGAATAACATACTCACCGTCGCAGCTCCCTGTGAGCCGGTCCCGCGCGAGATCATTTACTCGATTGCGCCTAACGAATTTCGCATAATTTTACTTCTTTTTTGACGAGATAATGTGACTAAATTGCGCCGGCTGACCACATCTAGTCACATCGTATCGGACGAAAGGTCCAATGGATTGCTTAAATTCACTGATTGGACTGCTGATTTCAAACATCGCATTTGTGGCAAGACGATTGCTGGACTCAACCGCTCCGGACTACAACGGTAGCTTGTGCCCTGTCCGAGATAGTGAGGAGACCCCTAATGTTCAACGAAGACGAACTGAGTTACCTGAAGTCTCAACGCCTCGCCAGGATTGCTACCGTATCGAACGCTCTCCAACCCGATGTCGCACCCGTAGGATTTGAGTTCGATGGAGAGCATTTCTTTATCGGCGGGATCCGTCAGCTGAGAACCAACAAATACAAAAACGTCGCAAACGGCAATTACAAGGTGGCGCTGGTGATTGACGATGTCGAATCCGACGATCCCTGGAAACCAAGAGGGATAAAAATCCACGGGCGAGCCCGGATTGCCGACCGCCCCGGACCATATGGTCCTTATCTCGAGGTGACCCCGGAGAAAACCTGGAGCTGGGGGATCGAACACCCGGTCTTTGAGGACGCCAAAGTGGTCATGAAGAAAGGAGCCAGTGCTGCACGAAAAAAGTGATCTGAGTGTTGAAAGAGTGAAAGGAGCAATGATGGCGAAGAAACAAAACGACGCTAGTGAATTACACGGGCTGAATGCCCAACCTCGATTTCATCAACATGCTGACGAAATTCAGAAATACGGGACTGTCAACCACGCCCTGCCGCTCGAACTGGAAGAGCCGGTTCGACTGCAGATGGTCAACCAGTTGAACCAATTGCTGGCTGACACGATGACTCTTCGAGACTTATACAAGAAGTGTCACTGGCAGGTCGCCGGCGCGACTTTTTATCAACTACATCTGCTGTTTGACAAACATTTTGACGAGCAGGTTGAGCTTGTTGACCTGATCGCCGAACGAATTCAGCTGCTGGGCGGCGTCAGTCTGGCGATGGCGGCGGATATTGCTGAGACCACCCAAATCGAGCGTCCGCCTCGTGGGCGCGAGGAAGTTCCAGTTCAACTGTCGCGTCTGCTGGACGCACACCAAATCATAATCCGGCAATCGAGAGAGCTTGGGCGTCGCGCTTCAGAGCTGGGTGACGACGGGACAAACGATCTCGTTGTGAGTGACGTGCTTCGAAGGAACGAGCTTCAGGTATGGTTCCTGAGTGAACATCTGGTCAACGTGCCGCTGGTGATGGCGAAGGAGCAGTCGGCCTCGTCGAGCACAAGGTGAATGGATTCGGGATTACCTATCGTTGAGCAACTGAACCCCATGTCCAACTGAACCCCACCACCGACCTCGCGTCGGTGGTGGCCGGTCCTCAGTCGTCGTCGCGTTAGCTGACTAGTCATAGCTCCACCGACACAAGGTCGGTAGTGGCCGGTCGGAAGTCGTCGTCGCGTTAGCTGACTAGTCATGGCTCCACCGACACAAGGTCGGTGGTGGCCGTCCTTCGTCGACGACAGTTTAGCTTACTAGTCATAGCCCCACCTCGCTAAGTCGCTTGCGAATGTATTGCTGCTCTACCGTATTTGTCGTCAGCGAAAGAGCGCGTGTGTAAGCGGCTGCCGCGTCGGACAATCGATTGAGCCGGCGTAGAAGATCCGCTCGCGAGGCGTGATACAGATAATATTGATCGAGGTCTCCAGCGGCTTCCTCTATTAATCTAAGCCCGCTTTCAAGACCCTCGTACATCGCGACCGCGGCCGCGTGGTTCAAAGCTACGACCGGCGACGAATTGATCAGCATTAGCTCTCTGTAAAGTGCAACAATTTGGCGCCAGTCAGTTTCAGCAACGCTTGGCGCTTCAGCGTGAACAGCTGCAATAGCAGCTTGAATCTGATAACTGCCGACGCGACCCGTTTGGAGCGCTCGCTCGACCAGCCGCAAGCCTTCTTCGATTTCAGCTCGATTCCAGAGCGAGCGATCCTGCTCCTCAAGCGTCACAAGTTCCCCATCTTTATTAATTCGAGCATCGCGCCTCGAGCCTTGCAGCAGCATCAGCGCCAGCAATCCAAAATTCTCGGGTTCGTCGCGTAGTAATTCGCACAGCACACGACTCAAACGAATCGCTTCCGCGCAAAGGTCTCGTCGCACCAGACTGTTGCCAACCGTGGGCGAATAGCCCTCGTTGAAAATGAGATAGATTACAGCCTGGACTGACTTGAGACGTTCGCCGAGGATGTCCAGCGAGGGAACTTCGTAAGGGATCTGCGCAAGACGAATTTTGCTTTTGGCGCGGACCAGCCGCTGTGCAAGAGTCGGTTCAGGAACCAGGAACGCGTGCGCGATCTCGGTTGTCGTGAGTCCGCCCAGAGTGCGCAGAGTCAAAGCGACCTGAACTTCGCTGCTGAGCGACGGATGACAGCACGTGAATATCAACCGAAGTCGGTCATCCGGGTACTCGGTTGAGTCATCGAATGACGGAGGTTCCTGCAAGCTCTCGACCCTGCGTGCTTCGTGTTCGAGTTCTGTTTGTTTATCAATCTTGGTTTTTTCGCGGCGCAGCGAGTCGATCAGCTTCCGATGGGCTACTGTGGTGAGCCAGGCGCCGGGGTTGCGCGGTACGCCTTCTTCTTCCCATCTACTGACCGCCGAAGCAAAGGCTTCCTGCAGAGATTCCTCAGCGAGATCGAACGATCCGGCGATGCGAATCAACGTAGCGATGATTCGTCCGTACTCTTCGCGAAAGACTCGTTCAAGTGTTTCGCTCGGATTCGACATACCGGCGAGGGTTGCATACTCACGAAGGAGCATGCAACCTGACCGGCTGTTGATGAGGAATTATCGGTCGCTTCGGGATTTCTAACGAGCAACTGCCGGCGCGCCCTCGGCAAGCGGACGAACTTCGATTGTACCCATTCGAGCTGAAGGGATCTTAGCGGCGATTTTCATTGCTTCATCGAGGTCGCGAGCTTCGACGAGGAAAAAGCCGCCGAGGTGTTCGTGCGTCTCGGCGAAGGGTCCGTCGGTGACGAGTTCTTTTCCGTCGCGAACGCGGACGCTGGTTGCAGTGCCGATTGGTTGCAGCTGCGAGCCTGCTACGAACTTGCCGCTGTTTTGCAGCTCGTCTCTAAGTTTTCGGTACTCGAGGTAGATCTGTTGCCGTTCGGTTTCGCTGATGGCATTCCACTGCGGCTCGTTTTGGTAGATCAACATTATGTATTTCATCTGCTGTCTCCTTTTGTAGTTAGAAACTGGTTGCTTACTTGGGAAATGGTGCGCTGTCGAAATAGATGGCGAATGAATTGATCCGACCATCCTTGACAGTGAAGATTTCGGCGACGTCGCTGGTAAAGACGCTTTTGTCAGGTGCCTGCAATTGATAATGAGTCAAGGCGCAGGCTTTTTCGTTGTCGCAGAGCACGTCCTTGACCTCGATGGAAATGAGCGAAGAATAGAAGCGTTTGGTAGCTTCGATAAAAGCATTCTTCCCGTTGACTCTCTTAATCGGACTGGTGTTGCTAACAAAAACAACGTCATCCGAGAAGTATCGCTCCCATTGCTTTTTGTTTTTGAGAGCGTCGAAGTATCCCTGGATAGTTTCTCTTGTCGTCATTGTGCGTTCTCCTGTTTACGACGTTGGCAGGGCCGTAGAATCGACTGCAAAGCCAGGCAAAGCGCCAAGAAACAGGCAATTACAACAGCCGTTTTTGGCGGCCTGATTTTGCGACTCTCATAAGCCCCAACATTCCAAGCTCGTTTTCACCGATACGACGGGTGAGTCCTTCAAAATCGACAAGCCCCAATAAGAATTTTTTCAGACATAGACGGAGAGTTCGAGGAACCACATTAAGGGGTTCCACTCACTGCAAATGTGGAACTTCTGATGGCGTTCGAAACGTCGGAATCTGGTGGGCATGCAACGAGGTAACCGCTACGCGGCCAACGAGATCCACCAATCGTTGTGACTATCGACAGGACACCGCTACGCGCCAATGGCCCAGATTGACAACACTTTCAGCGACGTGCTAAAAGCATCTCTCGATCATAAGCTTTAAAGACCGGCAGCACTTCTTTTTAAAA
>Ga0075425_100009430_pt1 | contig 10384 bp, 8 predicted proteins | sample SoiMethybrSBSTD4_FD_75300 | JGI IMG/M metagenome (GOLD analysis project Ga0075425, IMG submission 75300) | Bulk soil microbial communities from a Populus tree surrounding site in Tennessee, USA - Soil MetaG P. TD hybrid SBSTD4 | ecosystem: Environmental > Terrestrial > Soil > Tree plantation...
GCCGGACTCCAGCTCTTCGAGCTGCTCAAGGGTGCCGCTCCGGCCCTCGTTGATCCAGGCATGACCGCGGTGTGGGAGATGCGGCTTGACGAGGTCGTCACAGGGCGGGTGCACTTCAAAGCCGTGATCGACGACATCGCGGCCGAGGCGGGAAAGCTGATCGACGTATTGCGCGGGCATACGGGTCCCTTGGTGGATCTGAGCCGGCCGGCGCCGACCGCGGCGAGGCGCGGCCGTGGCAGAGCGAGGACCAAACGCAACGCCGACAAGGCACAGACGGATTCGGGCTCGACCCGGCTGTGGGCGAAATCACGACGGGCGCGCAAGGCGAAGTCGGTTACGCCGACCGGAGGAGCATCAACGCGCGCAACGGCCACGCGATCGGCACCTCCCACCGACAGGATGGTGGCGTTCGCCGAGAAGCTCGCCAAGGAGAAGAGGGTGGATCTGCCGGCCGGCTATGCAAAGGACTTCGAGATCTGCCGCCGCTTTCTCGACGACCTTGCTGGACGTCGTGGAGCGCCAAAGTGACGGGCCACAGCCTCGTCGGGCATTTCTCCCACAGATGACGCGCGTCACGCCCCAACGCGGACGCATTCAGACCGCCGCCGCGGCTCGATCGCTCGGAGAGCCAGAAGCTGGGTGAGGTTTGGACATGTTGCTCGTCCTGCAGAAGGACGCGACTCCTTTCCCCGGATGGAAGTGCCACCATCTTGCGGTGCCCGTGACGGGCGACGGCGGGCAATTGATCGGCGTGCGATCTGATCGACAACCGGCTGGAGATTGCCCAGCGCGCCACGCGCATCGATCGCACGCCAGTTGCGAGGGGTTTCGGATACCGGCTAATGACAACGGTTGAGCCAGGCTCGAGGCCGGCGTACGAAACCCTTCACAGGCTCTGACGTGGGCGCGATCTTCATGAGTAACCATGCTACGGCAAATCCAGCCCAGAAGCTGTCGTGAAATCAGTGAATTGGCGCCCACCATTGCACGTTGGGAGGTCTCACAATCGGGAGCCTGACCATGAACGATGACGACTCGCCAGTATGCTCGGCTTGTCGGCAAATGGATCAGCGGTATCGGCCTGGACCCACTGAAGTACGTGACGCACTCCATGCCTCGGACCAAGACCAACTCATCTATCGCCGCACAGGCAGCCTGTGCAGCGGTTCAACTTTGGCTCGGGCATATCCGGGTGGAAAGTACCGTTCGCTACCTAGGCGTCGAGGTCGACGACGCCCTCGACATTGCAGAGAAAATCGAGGTCTAAAGTAGCAGGGCAGAGCTGACGTGCTCTGCCCACCCTCAACAGGGGAAAGATGCCATAAGCCGCCCTCATCGATTTCGTCTGACCGACTCTCAATTGTACCTCACGACGAGATGGCAACCCAATTCTCGGCACCGCCCGTTACTATTCGTAGTATTCGGGTGCATGCCTGCGGGCGTCACTCGACGGTTTATCGTGATTGATCCAGAGGGTGGCCTTTTGTTCAGCCAGAATGCGTGCGATCTTTTCCATCGACTTGAGCGACTGTGCCCGATCGGTATTGAAGACCGGGACGCGCCTGTTATCCCAGTTCGACTGGAAATGCACAGCGTCACCCGAGAGAACAATCACCCCGCTCTTCTCAAGGCGCACCACCAGTGATTGATGGCCCGGCGTATGACCCGGCGTCGACAGCACGGTCACGGTCCCATCGCCAAAAAGATCCGCATCCCCGTCGAGCAGCTGCGTCTTCTGTAGTCCATTGAATGGCTTGAACGGCAACCCCAGACCATACTCCCATTCGGCTCTCTGCACGATTAATGTTGCCTCAGGAAATAAGCCAAGATTGCCCGTGTGATCCGGATGGACGTGCGAAACGGCCACAGCGCGAATGTCGCTACTCTTCACTCCAAGCTCCTCGAGCGACCTGGCAAGGGTCCTCGTGCGGTACCACGTTTGCCCTGTCGCTTGCGCGGTCTGCCCCTCGGGCAGGGACGCGAGTCGGTCGGTGATACCGGTGTCCCAAAGCAAGTAGCCGGCGTTGCTGTGATGGATCAAATAACAATTGTTGGAAACGTCGATTGGCACGCTGACATTAACGCCCGGGGACCACCGTGACTGGTCCGGCGCGTGAGCCCAGCCGCAATCGATGGCATAGAGGCGATCGACTGTACCCGCGCTCGCCGGGCCTGCTGCGGTAAACAGCACAACGCCTAGCGCCAAACTCCACATACTCTGATGCTGTGATACACCGTTGGACCCGCTGGCATCTCTTTCATTTGGACCTCAACTTGCGGCGCAATTGGCGCAGCGACAGAGCGTGCAAAAGGGTCCAGCTCGGCACGGCAAAGGCCGGGATCATCACTGCCGGGAAGACGCCCAGCGCAACATTTGGCCGGTCAGGGACGATAATTTGCAGCGTGCTCAGGATGCCCACGCCGATGGCGATGGTGAAGTCCAACAGGCCCAGAACGTTCCAGCCGATCGCAAGTTTGCGCCCGCCGTCCCCACTCTTTGACAGTAGGTAGGCCGTCGGTATGGCGAGCAGCCCAACGGTGATATCCCCGATGCCAGCTGGGAGGGCGAACAAACTCGAAAGATCGCCTTTGGCCCACGCAACGAGAAAGGTTGCCCCCAAAACCCGATAGGCCTGAATTGCGACCAACCACCAGTCAGGCATCCGATCAAGCATCGTGCCGATGATTTTCGAGCGCAGCAGAAGCGGCAAGCCAATGAGCATTGGCGCGACGATGGCCACTGGCGTCGGCAGCCAGCCGGCCGGCCGTGGGCGGAACGCGCCCGTCAGCGCCAGCCAATAGATGATCGCCAGCCAAAGCGTCACTGGTAGTGCCACCGACATCCAATGACGCAGCCGGGTGGTATGCGCGGCATCAGTCATTCCAAGACCGAGCCAAAGACCGGCGAGAATGGTCACGTACACGGCGATCCGCGAGAAATAGCTCAGCGCAGCACTCAGCTCCAGGTCCGGTCGCAGGGCGCCGGCCGCCAGGATACCAATGGCAACGATCAGTGATGCGCCGAACCATATTATCGGTCGCCGCATGATGGGGGCCGCTGGCAGACTGCCGTCGTGGACTTGAACTGACATTACTCGTCTCCCTTGCTGGTACGGCGCTAAAATCCTCGCGGACCGAACGGCGTCACATCAGTCGCCCCGCATCTGGCGTGCAAGGCCGAGGAGGTCGGATTGATCCCAATGCTCGACAAATTTACCGTCGGCGACACGCCAGATTTCGATGTCGCTCCAAATCAGCTTCTTGCCGGTTGGCTGAAACACCGGCGTACCCGGCCCTAACTGGACCGGCTTGGCATGGGTCGCGGTCAGCGTGACACGCGCGACGACCTTGTCGCCGCCGGTGATGATGTCTTCGACCTGCATGCGCATGTCGGGAAATGTCTCAAAATAGAATCTGAACGTCGTCTGGGTTCCGGCCAGCCCCTGTCCGGCCCGACCGTTGTGCTGCACGTATTTTTCGGCGATCACCTCCGCGAGGCCATTGACGTCATGGTTGTTGATTGCAGTTGCGTAGCGATCGACCAGCGCGGCGCCGGTATTTGGGTAGTCTGCGCGCAACGGCCTCATGCCCGCCGCGGCCACGACGGTGAAGGCGAGGATTGCACCCACAAGGACGACACGTCTTTGCAGCATGGTCTCCTCCAGACGTTGAGTGCGCCATGCCTGATGTCGCCGTCTCCGGCACGGGCCGCTCTCTCTGCTTCGCAGCGACACAAGTGGCGTGGTACTAGTGAGTACCTTACTTGCCGTATTTGGAACCGCTTGGTACCAATGTCAATCATTTTTTGACTCGGCGGTCAGTCTCGCGAGCCTGCGCCAATCGCAAAAATGGAGATTTGCCCCGCTCACAGCGCAGGATCGGCGCACATGCTGACCAAGCGCCCCATCTGGCGCCGATGGCGCTGTTTGCAGGAAACGAAATGGAAAAGTCTCGATTGAAGCTCCGGAAAGCTCCGAAATCGCCGCCATCACCAGCACGGGAGCGGGTGCTGAACGCGGCATTCTCAGCGTTCATGGAAAAGGGCTACACCGCGACCAGCACCCTCGAAATTGCGACGCGCGCCAGGGTCTCAAAGCGAGAGCTATACCAAATTTGCAAAGACAAGCCTGCGTTGCTTCGCGAGGCGATTGCTGAGCGCGCGCTGCGGATGCGGTTGCCGCTCGATCTGCCGCCGGCGGTCGACCGCAAAGGACTTGCGTCGATGCTCCGTGCATTTGGTATTGCCGCGTTGCGCGGCTTATGTGAGCCCAGCGTGCGTGCGGTATTTCGCCTAGTCATCTCGGAATCGGTCCAGATGCCGGAGGTGGCTCACGCGCTTGCAGGTGCTCGAAGCGCGAGTCGCGCCGCGCTGTCACAGACTTTCACTCGAGCCCAAGCCGGTGGGCTGATCGGCAAGGGCGATCCCGGAACAATGGCGGTGGATTTTCTCGCCTTGCTGATCGGAGACCTCATGATGCAAATGTTGCTGGGTCTGACCGAGCCGCCGGCGCCCCATGCAATCGAGCAAAGGGCGCGCGAGGCAGTCGAGAAATTTCTGCGCTTATATCCTTGAGCAAAGTCGGTCGTGTCGTCCGCTCAACTGGCCCCGGGATTCGGGCAATTTTCGTTCCGTCCGCCGCTGTCGCGGTAGGAACGAGGATTACTCCTCGCCCACCGGGTCACGGGAGGCGGTCACCCGCCCCGCGTTCTCACAGAACCTGGCGTGCGGATTTCCCGCACCACGCTCTTCGGCAGTTGGTTCACAGCACTGCGCGTGCTTGCAGCTCCCGGTGTGGGAGACGCAGCTTGGATCGCAGCAGCGGTGTCCTCTCTTTGATCTGGTTGAAGGTGTCCCACGTCATGCGACTTGCGGCCCAGCTGCCGCTACACAGCATCCTGTGCCAGTAACGCTCCGTCACCCGATACACCCTGAACAGCGCGCGGATGTTTCCCGCGACGCGGTAGTAGGCGTAGTGGCCGCGTAACGCAGCGTTGATTTCACGAACCTGATCACCGATCCTGTCATGTCGAACGCGCCACATGAGCTCCTGCAGAGACAGAAGGCCGCGCCATAGTAACCTCCGACGAAAATTGCGCCCGGCGCTGCCCCCCGAGCCACTCCCGGTCTGCTCGCAGAAGCAGACCTGTATCGCAGGGCTCAGTCGCACTCAACCAAAGCGCCAGAAGCGGTCTTGAGCATTTGCAACTGGACGCGTGGCCCCATCGCCCCGCGCTGCGATCTCCGCCTAAGGGGAGGGGCTGGGTGATAGCCAAGGTCACGTGCAGGCATTCGATTCTCTGCATCGTCAGGCTGACCCCGCCAATCCTTGCCGGCGTCACATTGTTCTCGCACTTTGTGCCCTTTCATGGGGAATAGGGGATTGGCCATGGCTTACTGCTGGTTGCGGTCGGGGTTGGCGCTGCTAGCACTGGCGGTGATGCTGGCAAACACGCCTCAGCCGCGAGCGCAAACAGCCGATGATCTCGCCGCTTTACGGGAGCGGGTGAGCCAACTGCATAGCCAAGGGCTATCCACCGAGGCCGTGCCGCTTGCCGAGCAGTATGTCGACCTCGCTCGTCAGATTCACGGCGAGGACACTGTCGAATTCGCCACCGCCATTGCCTGGCTTGGTCAGGTCTACAGCGCGCAGAGCCGCTACGGCGACGCGGAACCCCTCTTGCAACGGGCGCTTGCGATCACAGAAAAGGCGCTGGGACCCGACCATCCCGACGTCGGTAGTCGTCTCAAAGATCTTGCCGAACTTTACCGCGCCCAGGACCGCAATGCCGAGGCCGCCCCCCTGATCAAGCGGGCGCAAATCATTCGCCTCCTTGCCGAGTTCGACAAGATCCCCGTCAGCCTGCATACCGACCCAGGCAACAACGTCGACAAGCTCGCCCGGCGCGAAGTCGCCCAGGGCCGCTACGCCGAAGCAGAACGACTCGACCTGCAGGCTCTCGCGATGACGGAGAACGCTGTCGGACGCGACCATCCCTTCGTCGGGATCCGTCTCAACAATCTAGCCGAGATATACCGCATACAGGGCCGCTACGCCGAGGCCGAGCCGCTTTACCAAAGGGCGCTCGCCATCACCGAGAAGGCACTCGGCCCCGATCATACGGACGTGGGCACTCGGCTAAACAATCTTGCCGAGCTGTACCGTGCCCAAGGCCGCTACGCCGACGCTGAACCGCTCGACCTGCGGGCGCTCGCCATCACCGAGAAGGCGCTTGGACCCGATCATCCCGACGTTGCCACGAGCGTCAACAATCTGGCTGTGCTCTACGAAGACCAGGGCCGCTACGCCGAGGCCGAGCCACTCTACCAACGGGCGCTTGCCATTACCGAGAAGGCACTCGCACCCGATCATACAGACGTCGGCATTCAGCTCAGCAATCTTGCCGGGCTGTACCGCGTTCAAGGCCGCTACGCCGAGGCCGAGCCGCTTTACCAAAGGGCGCTCGCCATCATCGAGAAGGCGCGTGGACCCGATCATCCCGACGTTGCCACGAGCGTCAACAATCTGGCTGTGCTCTACGATGACCAGGGTCGCTACGCCGAGGCCGAGCCGCTCTTGAAACGCGCGCTCGCCATCACCAAGAAGGCACTCGGACCCGATCATACAGACGTCGGCAGTCGGCTCAGCAATCTTGCCGACCTGTACCGTGTCCAAGGCCGTTACGCCGAGGCCGAGCCGCTTTACCAGAGGGCGCTCGCCATCACCGAGAATGCGCTTGGAACCGATCATCCCGACGTCGGCAACCGCCTCAACAACCTGGCTGTGCTATATGACGCCCAGGGTCGCTACGCCGAAGCTGAGCAGCTCGACCTCCGGGCCATTGCCATTACCGAGAAGGCGCACGGACCGGAGCACCCGAACGTCGCTACCAGCCTCAACAATCTCGGTCGGCTCTACGACGCACAAGGCCGCTACGACGAAGCCGAGCCGCTTTATCTGCGGGCGCTCGCGATCACCGAAACGGCGCTCGGATCCGAGCATCCCAGCGTCGGCATCAGCCTCAACAATCTTGCCTTGCTCTACCGCGATCAGGGTCGCTACGCTGACGCCGAGCCACTCCTTCAGCGCACCATTTCAATATTCGAGAAGGCGCTCGGATCAGAGCATGCCGTCGTCGGCACTGCGTTGGGCAACCTGGCCGAACTGTACAACGCCCAAGGCCGTTATGCCGAAACTGAGCCTCTCTATGAGCGGGCACTTGCCATCATCGAAAAGGCGCTCGGACCCAAGCATCCCAGTGTCGGCACGGCCCTGGCCAACCTCGGGGCACTCGCGTTCGTGCAGGGCGACTGGAAACGTTCCGCAGATTATTGGCGCCGCAGTACGAGCGTTACAGTTGCGCACGCACAGCGCGGCACGGACGATGTGGGGCATGCGCTCACGGGAAGGAGAAAAGGTGAAGCCGAGCGATTGAGGTATCGCTTTGTCGGACACGTGAAGGCTGTGCACCAGCTTGAAGGGAGCGCTGAGGCGGCGTCTCTTGCAGGCGAGGCGTTCCAGATTGCGCAATGGGCATTAGGCTCGGAAGCCGCACAATCGCTGGCGAAGATGGCAGTTCGCGCGGCTGCGGGCGATCCCGGGCTGAGCCTTCTGGTTCGAGAACGACAGGATCTTGTCGGGGAATGGCAGACGCGTGATCAGGTGCGCAGTGCCGCCGTGTCACGGGCACCCGATAAGCGGAATCGCGCAGCTGAAGCGGTGAACGTGGATCGACTTGCCGCCATCGACGCGCGGATCGTCGACATCGACAAAAGAATGACGAAGGACTTCCGCGACTATACGACCCTGACTCGCCCGCAACCGCTCAGCATCGATCAGGTCCAAGCGGAGCTTCGCGCAGACGAGGCGCTGGTGCTTTTTCTCGACACGCCGGAGTGGCGACCGACTGCCGAAGAGACATTCATCTGGGCAGTGACCAAGACTGACATGCGCTGGGTGAAGAGCAGCCTCGGCACGAAAGTGCTGACCGAGCGCGTCTCCGCCCTTCGCTGCGGCCTGGATTACACCTTGTGGAACAGCCGCGCTGACACTGAGCAGTGCACCAGCATGCTAGGCGCATCGGTTACAGAAGAAATTGTGAACGATCAGAAGGTCCAGGTGCTGCCCTTTGACCTTGGGCGCGCACATGATCTCTATAGGGGTCTGCTTGGGCCTATCGAGGACATCATCAGGGGTAAACACCTGCTCATCGTACCCTCGGGGCCGCTGACCAGCCTGCCATTCAGCGTGCTTGTTGCCGAGCAACCGAAATCAGCGAACGCCGCCAAGCTCATCGACTATCGCGACGTTGCCTGGCTTGGTGCACGCCACCCGATCACGGTGCTGCCGTCTGTCTCTTCGCTGAAGGCTCTGCGTGAATACGCTAAGGCCAACCGTGCCACCAAGCCTTTTGCAGGCTTCGGCAACCCACTGCTCAACGGTCGTGATGCCAACGATGGTCGCCGCGTTGAGCTGGCGCGCGCTAGACAGCATTGCGCGCAGGCTCCATTGCCCCACACGGCACAAGTGACGGGGCGCGGGATGAATATGCCCCAACAGCGCGGAGGTCTTGTAGAGCTAGCCGACATTCGCGCCCAAGTTCCCCTTCCCGAAACAGCGGAGGAGCTTTGTGCGGTCGCCCGCTTGCTGGGTGTGGCTGAGAGCGAGATTTGGCTCGGCAGCCGTGCCACCGAACGCGAGTTGAAGCGATTGAGTGAGAGTGGGGATCTGGCCGCGTACCGAATACTGCACTTCGCCACGCATGGCGCGCTTGCCGGTGAGCTCAACGCGGGCGCTGAGCCAGGTCTGATCCTTACGCCGCCTGACCAAGCGACGCCCGAGGACGATGGCTACCTGTCGGCCTCGGAGATTGCTGGGCTCAAGCTCGACGCAGATTTGGTCATACTCTCGGCCTGCAATACTGCGGCCGCTGGAACTGAAAGTGCGGAGGCGCTCTCCGGGCTGTCCCGCGCCTTCTTCTACGCCGGCGCTCGCGCGCTTCTAGTTTCGCATTGGGCGGTCAACTCCGATGCGACAGTCAAGTTGATCACGAAGACCCTGAGCACCATGGCTGCCGATAGGAGCGTTGACCGGTCCGAGGCACTGCGTCTGTCAATGGTGGCGCTTATTGAACAGGGCGAAGCCTACGAGGCGCATCCTGCCTATTGGGCGCCGTTCGTCGTAGTCGGCGAGGGAGGAGAGGGCATAAATGCGTCGCCGAGCGCGTCGCACGTGACAGCCTCGACACCTCCAGTCACAGCGGCACCTGGCGCAGTTGTACCCGCGCCGACAAAGCCGATCAGCCTCGAGCCGGTGACGGCTAAAAAGAAAGCGACGGGAAGACCGCGGTCGAAAACTAAGGAAGGAGACTGGAAGACGACCATCTTTGGCAGGTGACCTGTTCCTTCTACCGTGGAGCTGGTGCGGATGGTGACCCAGACAGGAGCCGACGGCAGATATCGGTGCAGGGGTGAGGCGCGATTGAGAGGGTTCGTATCCAATTGCGCATCACAACCGGTCGGGAGTGACGATGTCTCAGTTGGGTCGTGTGACACGGAAGCGTCGTCTGCGTATCGGCGGCGCCCAACTGTGCGAGTGATGAAGGAGGGCCCTTCGGGGTCGGCAATCATGAGCTGATCTAAAGCACCGCGAGCTGCTGTGGCCAAATACCATGGTGGTGAGCGTTGCGGAAACGCCGGGTCAAGATCCCGGCAGGCACGGTTGAGGGAGGCGAACGCAAGTAAACGCCGATGAAGTATGGAAATGAGATTGGGCGATGTCAAAACCGGGGGTTGACCCTACCTCCGGGATCAGCTCGGGGGAGGGCATGAAAGTGCCCGAGCGGTTCAGTTCCGAACCCGCAAGACGATGTGGCGGAAAGGAGAGCGCCGCATCTTCGCGCACAGCTTTCACCTGCGGCCAGTCCGAAGGCACTGAAGCATATCAGATGGACAGTTCGACGCTCTACGTTACATCACCGCCCCGACAAATCACTGACTGAGCTGGCCGCGATGTAGAACCCGTGCATCCGCGGCTGGATCACCTACTACAGCCACTTCTACAAAGCAGCGTTACGTCCGACGCTGACGAGGATCGATGCCTACGTCATTCGCTGGTCACACCGTAAGTTCAAGCGAACGCGTCATCGGACTAAAGGGGCGAGAGACTGGTTTGACCGGTTCCGCCGGGCGAACCCCTATCTCTTCGCCCACTGGGTCCTACGCTATGGCAACGGCCGAACATCGGGAGCCGTGTGAATCGAGAGCTTCTGCACGGTTCTAGAAGCGCCCGGAGGTGAGATTCCTCCGGGCGGCTCGCCACGTACGGGCATGTTCTAGGCGCGAGCATGCTCATGAAAACCATTGGTGGCTTTCGAGACAGAC
>Ga0075425_100009431_pt1 | contig 10383 bp, 10 predicted proteins | sample SoiMethybrSBSTD4_FD_75300 | JGI IMG/M metagenome (GOLD analysis project Ga0075425, IMG submission 75300) | Bulk soil microbial communities from a Populus tree surrounding site in Tennessee, USA - Soil MetaG P. TD hybrid SBSTD4 | ecosystem: Environmental > Terrestrial > Soil > Tree plantation...
TGACTCGGCGCGGCCTTCGGCCCGCCTGCGATCGAAAAGGGGCTAAACCGCGCCTTCGTCGTACGCGAGGACCAAATCGTCACGGTGAACGACGACGACGTCGGTTTCGTCCCCGCGAAGCGCCGCGAGGTCCTCCCCCTTTTTGCCGGCGATGGCTGCGGCTTCCGAGGCGCCGAGCCTCGCGAGCCCGCGGCCGATTTCGCGCCCGTCGGGACCGACCAGCGTCACCGCGTCGCCGGGACCGAACTCGCCGCGCACGCCGAGCACGCCGACCGGCAAGACGCTTCGCCCCCGCTCGACCACCGCGGTCACGGCGCCGTGATCGAGCAGGATCGCGCCCCTCGGACGTAGCGTGAACGCGATCCAGTGCTTTCGCGCCTGAATGCGCTGAGGATGAGGGACGAAGAGCGTGCCGACGTCTTCACCCGCCAAGATGGCGCCGATGGCGCCGGCGTCGCGCGCGTCCCCGACGACGACCGATGCGCCGGCGAGCATGGCCCTTCGCGCCGCTTCGATCTTGCTCGCCATGCCGCCGGTACCCGACGAGGAGGTCGCGCCGCTGTTCACGAGGGGGCGCGCCTCGCGCGTCACGTTGCGAACGAGCCGCACCCGCTCACCCTTCGCATCGAGGAGCCCGGGAACGTCGGACAGCAAAATCAGCAGATCCGCGCTCACCAGCGGGGTCACCATCGACGCGAGAAGATCGTTGTCGCCGAACCTTATCTCGTCGACCGCGACGGTGTCATTCTCGTTGATGATGGGAATGACTTTCGCCTCGAGGAGTGCCGCGAGGGCCTCGCGCGCGTTGTTGGCGCGTGTTCGATCGGCGAGATCCGCGTGGGTGAGCAGCACCTGAGCCACCGCCAAATCCCGCCGGGCAAAAGCATCTTCGTACAGGCGCATCAGGACGTTTTGTCCGGCGGCGGCGGCGGCCTGGAGAAGGGCCATCTCTTTCGGACGACTGGCAAGACCGAGCTTTTGAACGCCGAGCGCGATGGCCCCGCTCGAGACCATCACCACGCTTCGTCGCTCGGCGTGCGCCGTCACCACGCCGCTCGCGAGCCGGTCGTAGATCTCGCGTTCGGCCGCGAGAGCGCGCGAGCCTACCTTGATGACGACCCGGCGGGCCTTGGTGACCGTCTCTCTCGCGCGCGCCGCGTCGTCCGCCGCGTCAGGCACGAAGTGGCTCCTCGTCGAGCACGTCGTCGAACGCCGTCTCGAGTCGGCGCTGCAGGTGACCGGGCACCGCCGCTGCCGCGAGTAGGATCCCGTCGAGCAGTCGCGTCGAAAAATCGCGCAACTCCTCCGACGGCTCGACGGTTCCGTGGCGCGGCTTCAGCTCGAGCTTGGGGGACAAGGCGCGGGAGACCGCTGCGTCGATCGCATGTCGCACGAGTTTCGCCTCGCCGCCGTGGATGCGGAGCGTTCGCGAAGAGCGCACGCGATCGAGGTACCGATCGAACAGCAGCCCGAGGGCGTACACTTCGAGCCAGGCGGCCACGGGCGGCACAACGCCGAGCACGCCGAACCGGCGCAACGTGCGCCTCGCCAGGAAGGCGATGGTCGCCAGAAGAGCACCGCTGCGCACCGTGCGCGACGGTTCGGCGATCTCCTTGCGAGCTTCCTCGGTGAGGGACAGGCCGTGACGCGAGGCGATGTCGTGCGCGAGGGCCCCCTTGACGCGACGAAGAGCCGCTCCGGGCAGGATGGGCAGCGGCACGGCGCCCGCGAACATGCCGAGCAGCGCCAAGACGGAGAGCCGGCCGGGCGCCGCACCCGGGACGCGGGTCAGCGCGGACGTGACGCGGCTCGAGTCGGTCATGCCGCATTTTTAGCAAAAGCGCGCCTGTCCCGCGCGCCTTTCGGCGGCGCCGGCTCCTCGCCTCACTTCTTGGGTGACAGAATGCGCGAGCAGGCTTGCTGAATGCGTTCGGCGAGGGGGAGGTTGGGATGTGAGGTCAAGTAGCCACGCACCGTGGGGGCGTCGATGTGACCGATCTTGCAGAGCGCCACGATTCGCTCGGCGCCGCGCTCCGGGCTCAGCGCCCCGTCAGGATATTTCCCCGCGTGCTCGTCGAGCAGGGTGACGGCTCGCGACGTGTGGCCCGACCGAAGCGCCTGATCGGCTTCCCAAAGGATGCGCGTTTCGTCGTTCAACGTGTTCGGCGCGCCTAGAGGTGTCGTTTCCTCGACCGGCGCAGGGGCCTTAGCCTTATTTTCCGCGGTCGGCGGCGGCGAGGGAGGCGGAGCGCCCTGCACCGGTGCCGCGGCGCGACCGAGAGACGGGGCGCCGCGCGCGCTCGCGGCGGCGGCGCGCGACGAGCGAACGGCGGTGGGCGAGGCTGGTGCCGATGCAACGCCCCGCCGCGCGGTTGCGCGGGGCTCGATGGGGCTCGAGCGGCGCGGAGGTTCGGTCGGTTCCGAGACGCTTGGCGGCGCGGCGATGGCCTGAGTCGCGGGGAGCGACCCAGCGCCGGGTAGATCCGCGACGCGCGGCGTTTGCCACGCCGTTCGCTCCTGCCTTGCCGGCGCCGCCTCGTACCGAGAGCTGCGCATCGCGACGTAACCGCCCGCGCCGATGGAGGACACGATGGCAATTCCGGCGATGCCTTTGGCGATGGGCCCGAAGAGGCCGGGCGAGCTCGCCCAGGCTTCGCGGGCGGCAAAACCGAGGACGGCGCCTTTGGCGATGCGCGCGAAGAACTTCGACTCGAGCAAAGCGCGACGGTGCGGCGGGAGTCGGTCGCCGTCGATTGCCATGTCGAGCAGCTTTCGCGTTTCGGGACTGAGGTCGCTCATCCTAGCCTCCAAGTGTCCCGCCGGCGGTAACGCTCCGCGGCTCGTTCGAAGTCACGTCGCGCGGCACGCAGCCGCGAGGAAACGGTGCTGGCGTTGACGCCGAGGGCGTCGGCGATCTCGACCGCCGTGAGCTGTTCGAGCTCGGCCAGCACGAAGACCTCGCGCTTGTCATCGTCGAGGTCTTCGAGAAGGCGTTGAACGAGGCGCGCCGCTTCGACCTTGGCGAGCGCTTCGTGAGGCCCGAGGTGGCGCGAGTCCGCGAGTGTTTCGGGGTCGGTGTGGGGAAGATTGACGTGAGGACTCTTGCGCCGCGTCGTCCTTCGGTATTCGCGGACGACGCGCACCAAGATGGCAAAGACCCATGCTTTGACCGAACCGCGGCCCGTAGGGAGGTCTTGCAGCCGAAACTCGGGGAAACGCCGGTAAGCAACGAGAAAGACATGTTGGACCACATCGTCGACTGCGGCATCGTCCACCCCAAGCCTCCGCGCGCCGCGCCATACGAATTCGACGTGCGCGTGGTAAAAGTCTCTGAACGGTTCGGTGCGCACCGAAACGGGAGGTTCAGGGAGATGGTCATTTGCAACTCCCATGGCACTCACCCCGGTCGGCGTCATCGGTGTCCCCCCGATCTGGCCGGTCGAGTGCGGTTCCATTGCTAAAAGTGCAGCTCTACGCCAGCAGCGCTACGGAGGGCCACCAAGGCACGGCGGTAAACGGGCCCCGCGCCTTCGATGATGAACTCGGGTCGGGTCAGCGGAAACACGGTTTGAACCCCCAGTCGAGCAGCGGCAAACTCCGTGAAATTCCAGAGAATGACGGCGCCAACCTCGACGTTACCCGTGAACGCCGAATCGTCGCGCGGCACCCTGGCGCCGAACCCGTGGGCTCGAAGCCAATCGAAACCGCCGCCGACGCACGGAGCCAACGACACGACGGCATCGACGACAGCGTAGCACCCGCGCAGGCCAAACGCCGTCAATTGCACATCGGCCCCGAGGCTGGGCTGGTCCGCCAACGTCCCGGTTCGCTCGGCGAAATAGGCCGCGAACGCTTCCAACCGCCATGGATCGACCGGCGACCACCCGACGGCGAGCGCCGCGCCGTACGCGGGTGCGGGCAGCGTACCCATGTCCAGCGTGCCAGCGCCCACGACGTTCGGGCGAACGAACCTGCCGGCGATGGGGCGCGCGGGTGTGCGTGTTTCCTTCTCGCGTGGGATCGCGGGGGACGCGGCTCGCGTCTCGTTCGGATGCAACGTGAGCGCCATCACGAGGGCCGCCGCCCGCGACACGGATTCGCACGTGGGGCCCTCGAACGTGCGCGTGCTCTCGCTGCCTGAGGCGCCTCGAAGCGCAAGATCGGCCGACCATCGATCGACCGCGATCCGCGAGACACCCCCCCGTGCGCTGAGTGACGAGGTGGCAGGCTCCGCATGACCGAGCATCTCTTCGACATAGCGGCGAATGGCGTCGCGGTCGGGACATCCGGGCGGAGCTTGCCATTCGAGGTCGAGCGCGGGCGCAGCCGCGGCCACCACAGCGGAGAACGTCAGTGCGCCCACGATGGAGCCGACGACGCAGAAACCGGAACCCATGTCCTAGGTAGGATTCCTAGCAGTCGAATCCCCATCAAGAAAAGGTACGTCTTGCTAGCGATGCGCTCAGGGGTTGTTCTGGATGAGCTTTTGAGCGAGCTGCTGTCCCAGGGTGGCGGTCTCGGTCTGGTTCTCGATGTCGCTCGGCTGGGTCCCGGTGCCGACGAATGCGATATAAGTCACACCGCTGCCGACGCCGCCGTTGCCCGGGTCCGGGTTGATGCCCAGCGTCGCCGCACATGCATACGATGCCTCGCCGATGATGTCGGTCGGACCGGTGTCGCCGAAGACGGCATACTGTAGCTTGCGGTTGTAGATGACCGCAATCACATTGCCCCCTCGATTGGTATCCAATCCGGCGTATTGAAAATCGTTCGGGATGACGACGTAAGGCGTCACCGAGGCCGCCAGCGGCTGACCATTTCGGTTCGTGAACGCCGTCTGGGGTTGGTAGCAGCAGTCGTTGCCCGGACACTTGCCGTCGCCGATGTCTCTGCCGTCGCAGTCGATGTCCATGTCGGCCGTCCAGTACACGGCGCCGTTCATGGCGCAGATGTTCACCGCCTGGCCATTGTCGAGCTTGTACGTGTGGCTCGAGGCGACTTTCGCGCACGACTGCGTGAGCCGGAGAAGTTGATCGATGAGCGCGCCGGCGTCGACGGTGCTCGAGCCTCCAGCCTCGCTGCGCCCAGCATCGACCGCGCTCCCGCTCGAGCCCGCCGAGCCCCGCCCTCCCGAGCCCGCGCCGCCGCCGCCCCCGGTCGTCGTGGCGGTTGCGGTCGCGGTCGTGGTCGCGCCGGTCGTGTTGCCCATGGTCGTGGTCGCGCCGGTCGTGTTGCCCGTGGTCACCGATCCGCCGGCGCCTCCCGAGCTGCCGGTCGCGGGAGGGTGGGTGACACCATCGTCGCCCACCGTACAAGCGAGAGCCGCGGGTGCGGCCGCCAGCCCGAGCGCGATCGAGAACCGATAGATCCTTATGTTCATCATTCGAGCCAACCTCGCAACCCGCCCATCGCGGGTGAAAAGAACGATCCTGACGAGCGTATGGCCGCAGGCGCGAAAGACGATGAAAAAAAAGAGCATCGCGCCCTGCTAGGCCTCGAGCGGCCGTGCCAAGGTCGTGCGACGCCATGTCTCGCGGCGGCTTGACCGATCGACTCGACGGAGGCACCTTGCGGGCAATGAGCGTCGTCATTCCCGACAGCGCGATCTTCGCGCTTGCGTCGGGTGCGTCGATTTTTACAGTCGCCTGCTCGTCGGGTCCGATCTCGGTTGGCGACAACCGTTTCATCTCCGACGCGAGCGGAACGAAGGCTGGTACCGGCGGTGCCGGCGGAGGGGCCCCGACGGACGCGGCGAACGGATCGGCCGACGCCGCCGACGCGATCGCGCCGAGGCCGGGCGATCTCGTCGGAGTCACGTCTTCATGCAACCCAATATCGACGGGGTTCTTGGCATCGAGACCGGGGGCCACGCCCGACGTCTCCATTTGCCGTCTCAGCACGGCGGTCTTCTGGACGTCGGGTCTCGCGGTCCTCTGCGCGGGGAAGACCACGACGACGTGCAACTCGATGACCGATCCTCAGTTCCAGTCGACGACGACGGCGAAGGACTCGCTGGGCGGCAACCTCGATGCCGCCGCCTTGCCGTACGTCGAGGTTTCGGCGCCCACGCCGACGTTCGATTACCGCGCCGCGGGTTTGACGATGGGAGGCGTGGTGGCCGTCGTTTACCAAGACAAGCTCGAATACGGCATCATCGGTACCGTCGGCCAACCCGACATCATCGGCGACGCCTCCTACGCGATGGCGAACGCGCTCGGCCTCAGCCCCAATCCGATGACGGGCGGTGTGCAGACGAACAGCGTGACGTACATCGCGTTCAAAGGCGTCGCCGTGAATATGAACGAGAATCACGACGAAGCCGTCCGGCTCGGAACGGCAGCGGCATCCGCTCTCATCCAGGCGGACAAATAAAGGCGGGCCGACGGCCGCGCCGTGTAACTAATGGCGCGCCGAAGGCGGCGCCTTAGGACTATGAAAGCAAGATGCGCGGCACGAGCTCGACGAGAGGCGCGCCCACCTCGGCCGAGAGCGCGACCAGATCCTGGGCCTTCATCTCGGGGGGGAGCTCGACGAAGAACCGCTGAGGGCCGCCCGAGAGCTGGACGCCGCGCGCCTGCAGCGCGTCGCGAAACTCGGCCACTCTGCTCCTTAGCATCAGCGTGTAGCCGACCGTGCCCTCCTCGATTTTCTGGAGCTTGCCCTGGCGGACGAGCCTGCCCGAGGCGAACACGAGAAGCTCGTCGGCTCGGGCCGCGAGCACGTTCTCTTCCGAGCCGGCGTAGAGATTGGACAGCGACACGATCCACTTGCGCCCCACGGTCGCGGCGCCGAGCACCGCCGCCACGTATCCGGCGTCTTGGCCCGAGAGACCCGAAAGCGGAGCGGCGGCGACGAGAATCGCGGGCCTCGTCACGACGGCTTGCGCGAGCACGAGGACCCGCCGATCGGCCAGCGTGAGAGACGCAAGCGCGGACCGAGCCAGCTTGTCGAGACCGAGCTCGGCAAGCGTCGCCGTCGCGCTCTGACGTGCCGAAACTCGACCGACCCCCGCGAGACGCGCGCCCCACACCAGGTATTCCTCCGCGGTCCAGCGCGCCGGCAGCGGCGGATCGAGCGGCGCCATGCCGATCGTCGCCGGACCAAGCTGTTCGCGCCTTCCGACATCGAGACCGAGGACGGTCAAGCTCCCCGAACGGATCGGGGTGTTGCCTGCGATCGCGCGAAGCAGGCCGTATCCATCGCCGACGATGGCCACCGAGCCGCCGCGGGTCTCGAAGCTCGTGGCTTCGAGGGCCACCGCGCCGTCGACGTCGACGCGCAGATCCCGGGCGACGATGAGCGCAGTGCCGCTCATGGCTCGTCGAGCGGGACCATTTCGAGCCTCGCGAGCGATTCGTCTCCGCCGTAGATCGTGAACGGAGCCATCGCGCGCGCGACGTCCACGATCTGGCTTGGCAGGATGCCCAGAACACGCGCTTCCGGCTCGCTCGCCCCGGCCAGCTTCAGCGCGAGGTCCAAGAGGGAGCTTTCTGGGACCGGAAGCTCCGTGATCGGCGCGTCGTCGGGAAGTCCTGCGAGGCAGCGAGCCTGGTCGAGCGCTTCGCGAAGACCCCCCAGTCGATCGACGAGATGGTGCGCCGCGGCCTCTCGGCCGCTCCAGACGCGCCCCTGCCCGACGGCGTTGACCGCTTCCTTCGACAACTTGCGCCCCTCGGCCACCCGTTCGACGAAAACATCGTAGAGCTGCCGGACCTTCTTCTCGAGCTCGCGCAATTCATCGTCGGTGTAGGGACGGTAGATCGATTCGCCGTCGGCGCGGGGCGATGTTTTGTAGGTCTCGGTCATAATACCGATTTTCTTGAACAGCTCGCTCACGTCGGCTTTGCCGTAGAAGATGCCGATGCTTCCGGTGATCGTCAGAGGGTTGGCGTAGATCGTTCGTCCCGCCGTCGCGATGTAGTAGCCGCCGCTGGCGGCGTAGGTGCCCATCGAGACGACGAGCGGCTTCACCTTTGCCGTGATCATTGCCTCGCGCCACATCACGTCGGCTGCGAGCGACGATCCGCCCGGGCTTTCGATGCGCATCACGATCGCGCCGATCTTCGGATCCTCGCGCGCATCCTTCAGCGCCTTGACGATGGTGTAGGAGCCGACGAGGCGCGTGCCGATGAGCGGGACGTCGCGGCTCTTGCCGTCGATCATGTCCCCTTCGACGTAGACCATGGCGATGCCTTTGCGGTTGCCGAAGCGTGGCGGCGCGCGACGCGGTCGCGGCTCGTCCCGGAGCGACACTTGCTTCCCCAACGTTTCGGAGACGACTTTCTCGAGCTCGTCGTCGAAGGCTTGCCCGTCGACGAGCCGCGCCTGGATGGCTTCTTTGGCCACGAAGGGACCGTGTGCGAAAGTCTCGGCGAGCTCTTTTTTCGTCAGCCGGCGCCCGCCGCCGAGGTCGGACATGAAAACGTCCTCGTATTCGTAGAGCATGTCGAGGTGGTCGCTTCGCGCGACGTCGCTCGCGCCGTCGCGGGTGAACGCTTCCGGCGCGGACTTGTGGGCACCCACGCGAACGAATTGCGCCCGCACGCCGATCTTGGATAGAAGCGACGCATAGTACTGGTACTGCGTTTTTAGCCCGGCGAATCGCACGACGCCGGCCGGATTGATGACCACGCGGTCGGCTTGCGAGCAGACGTAGAGCGCGCGCCCCTGCGCGTCTTCGAGGTGACACACGACCTTCTTGCCGTTCGCGCGAAGAAGGCGCACGGCGTCGCCGAGCTCCTCGGCGTGGGCGAGGGAGTCGGCGGGCTCGGCCTTCAGCATGAAGGCGACGGCCTTGACCTCGGGATCTTTCGCGAGGCGCCAGAGGTATCGCAACATCTGCACGTGGCGGCGTGCGCCGGGTGTTTCCTCGATGCGGATCTTGATCGCATACGACCCCTCGGGAATGCCCGGGCTGCGGTAGGCGCTGATCGAAGCGCCCATGTAGAAACCGGCGCCGCTCGACCCGCCGACGCCGCTTCCGAAGACGCCGCCCCCCTCGATCGTCGAGGTGTCGATGCCGACCTCGAGACCGGCGGTCGCCGTGTACGTAAAGCGTCCACCGAGGGTGGGATCGGACGTCGCGACCTCGCCGCGCAGGCGGCCGACGTAGGGGACGTCGATGCCGAGCGTCGCGCGCGGAAGCCACTGTCCCGAGCCGTTCAGGTAATGGTCCTCGAGGCCGAGCTCGAAATTGCGCCGGCCAGTCGGACGAAGCGCGATGGCGACATCGACGCTGCGATCCAAGGTGTGGAGCGGCGCGTTCGGTTCGTTGAGATCGCGTCCGACGACGGATAGCCCGAGGTACGGGCTCGGACGAGCCGAGGCAGCGGCGCTCAGCGAAGTGAATCCGTCGAGGGTGGGATTATCGGATCGAGCGTGGGCGACGGAAAATCCGATCGCGACGCCCGGCGTCGGGGCGAACCCGAGCCCCCAAGTGAACCAGGTGTAGTTGCGCGGGCTCGTCGGCGCCGTCGGAAAGACGGTGCTCGAGTCGAGCGGAAATGCGACGTAGTTCGGCCGGACGAAATCGAATCGAAAGCCGGTCCCGATGTGCGCCGGCAACGAGATCGCAAGGTCGATGGCGTGGCCGCGGCCCGGGACCGGCGACCCCTCGCCGGTCTTCACCCACGTCCATCGCGCTTCGCTCGACACCAGGTAACCCAGGTTCGCCGGGTTCGTCGATGTGGCGCTCGACTGATCGTTCGAAGCGACGGATCGGCCAGGAGTTGGCGTAGGCGTTTCGCGACGCGGCGGAGGGTCGGCAAAAACCGCGTGCAAGGCCGTCGTGGCAATCGCGAAGCTCAGCGTTCCGCAGCCCACAATACCGAGGCGAGGTCTCTTCATTCTGGAAATGAACCTTTACCACCGCCGCCCGCGGGGCGGACGGTAGAAGGTGCTGGCGAGGCCATGAACGGGTAAACTGAACTCAAGGGGGTAGCCGTGCGTCCACAGAAGCACTTCCGAGACCTCTTTCTCGTGATCCTTTCTTCGAGCGCGCTTTTCGGAGGGTGTGTTGCGACCGTCGAAGAGCGCCCGCCGCGGGTGGTCTACGTGGCGGGGCCGCCACCGCCACCGCTGGCCGAAACGCAGGCTGCGCCCGCGGCGCCCGGGATGGTTTGGGTCGAGGGCTATTGGCATTGGAACGGCGTGCAGTACGCGTGGATCCCAGGTCACTGGGAAAGCCCACCGGCGGGATACGTGTGGGCGGGCCCGAGCTATACGATCGTCGAGGGGCGGCACGTCTATCGCGCGGGCCACTGGAGGCTGCGCGCACGCGGAGCCGAGTGAGCGTGAAGCGCGCCGCGATCCAGAGAGTTCTCTATGCCCTCGTCTCGGCATGGGCGCTGTCGATTGCGCTACCGGCCGACGCGTTCGGACAGG
>Ga0075425_100009432_pt1 | contig 10382 bp, 6 predicted proteins | sample SoiMethybrSBSTD4_FD_75300 | JGI IMG/M metagenome (GOLD analysis project Ga0075425, IMG submission 75300) | Bulk soil microbial communities from a Populus tree surrounding site in Tennessee, USA - Soil MetaG P. TD hybrid SBSTD4 | ecosystem: Environmental > Terrestrial > Soil > Tree plantation...
GTGGCCGGCGAGGCGCAGCGGGGCCTTGAGCGTGCGCACGATCTCGCGCACGCGCGATGTCGACGAGGAGCTCGTCCCCCGCCTCGACCCCGAGGCTGTCGTTGACGGTGTGGAAGCGATCGAGGTCGAGGTACAGGATCGCCACCGACTGCGCCGCACGGCGCGAGCCGCGCACCAGCGCGAGCGCCACGCGGTCGAGGAACAGGGACTCGTTCGGCAGCCCCGTCAGGCGGTCGTGCGAGGTCTCGACCAGCAGGCGGTTCTCGGAGAGCTTGAGCGCGGTCACGTCGGTCAGCGACCCGCCCGCGAGCCCGCCGCCGACGCGCGCCCCGCGGCACAGGACCCAGCGCCAGCTCCCGCCGCGGTGGATCATGCGCATCTCGAGCTCGATGCGCTCGCGCTGGCCCGACTCGAGCTCGGCGAACGCGCGCTTGAAGGCCTCCAGATCGTGCGCGTGGACGCGCCGCAGCCACTCCTCGGGCCGGTCGGCGAGCTCGCCCTCGCCGTAGCCCAGCAGTTCCTTCCAGCGCGGCGAGTAGTGCACGGCGCCGCTCGCGAGGTCCCAGTCCCACAGGCCGTCGCGCGCGCCCGCCCAGGTTGCGAGCAGGCGCGCCTCGGCGTGCGCCGGAGGCCCGGAAGGCGTCGGGGAGCTCTCCATGGAGGCATGGAGCTACTCAAACGCGCCGGACCGAGGCAAGGGTCTCGTTGCGGCCTCGCGGCGGCCGATCCAGGGTCGCGGGCAGCCGCGGGCCGGCTCTGCGCCCTTTACCGAGGCCGATCCGCGGCCGATGGAACCCGCGCCGGAAACGAAGGCTAGGCTAGGATTGAAGACGGCCGCAACAGGACTCGTGACTCCATGACTCTCCTCCGCTCGGTCAGCATCGCCCTCGTCCTCGCCTCGTCCGCTGGCGCGGTCCGCTCGCTCCCCCGACAGGAGCAGGAGCCCGCCAAGCCCGGCAAGGAGCAAGAGAAGGCCAAGGACGACGACAAGCCCAAGCTGCCGGAGGGGCACCCGATGACGATGCCCGAGATCGGCGGCATGAACGCCGATCAGCAGGAGATGGTGCGCCTGTTCCACGAGGTCGAGCAGAAGCTCGCCTCGATCGACGTCGAGCTCTACGACGCCAGCGCCGGTCGCATCCCGCCGCCCGAAGGACAGGACAGCGGCATCGATCGCCTGCTGCGCTCGCACGGCGAGAAGAGCGACGAGGCCGTGGCCGGGATCGAGCGCATCCTCGAGCTCGCGCAGAAGATGGGCGGGCAGAGCTGCGGCCAGTGCATGAAGCCCGGCAGCCCCGGCCCGGGCAAGGACGGCCAGAGCCCGCTCGACAAGGAACGCACGAAGGGCCCGACCCAGGACGAGAAGACGCCCGAAGCTCCTAAGCCCGAATCGAAGGGCGAGAAGAAGGATCAGCCCAAGCCGGGCGGCGAGAAGCCCGACGACCGCGGCAAGAACCCGCCGACGGGCGTCAACCGTCCGTCCCAGCCGCGCGTCGACGAGAGCGGCAAGCCGGTGGCGGTGAGCGAAGACTCCGAGCGCTGGGGCAACCTTCCCGAGCGCGTGCGCCAGGTCTTCCAGAACCAGATCACCGACGACATGCCGATCCAGTACCGCGACTGGATCGACTCCTACTACCGCCGCCTGAACCGCACGCGCTAGGCGATCGAAGATCGCCTATTCATCGTCGGTGCGACCGGCACGGTTCGACGGGCGAGCGTCAGCTCGCACGGCGATCCGTGGCGCAGGCTCCTGGCGAGGTCGATGACGCAGGGGGCTCCGCGGCTCCAGAAGGGCGCGAGGGACTCGCGCCCCGGCGGGTTCGAGCGTGAGCAAGAACACCCGCGCCGAACGGCGCGGGATTCTTGCTCACGCGCTCAGCGCGGCGAACGCGCGAGGCGCAGGCCGGTGAACTGCCAGCGCGCCTCCGGGCCGAAGAAGTTGCGGTAGCTCGCGCGGATGTGGCGCGCCGGCGTGACGCACGAGCCGCCGCGCAGGACGTAGCGGCTGCTCATCCACTTGCCGTTGTACTCGCCGATCGCGCCGTGGAACGGGCGGAAGCCCGGGTAGGGCGTGTAGGGGCTCGCGGTCCACTCCCACACGTCGCCGAAGGCCTGGTCGAGCCGCGCGCCGGCGCGCGTGCGCGCCGCGGGGTGCAGCTCGTTCGCGTCGAGCAGGTTGCCGGCGAGCTCCTCGCCCTCCGCGGCGTGCTCCCACTCCTCCTCGAGCGGCAAGCGCGCGTCGCGCCAGCGCGCGTACGCGTCGGCCTCGTAGAAGCTGACGTGACTCACCGGCTCGGCGAGGTCGAGCGCGCGCGCCCCGTTCAGCGTCACGATGCGCCACGCGGCGCCGGCGCGCTTCCAGTAGAGCGGCGCCTCCCAGCCGAGGCGCGCGAGCGCGTCCCAACCGTCCGAGAGCCAGTGCTCGGAGCGCCGGTAGCCGCCCGCCTCGACGAACTCGAGGTACTCGCCGCACGTCACCGGCGCGCGCGCGAGCTCGAAGGGCTGCGCGAAGCGACGGTGGCGCGGGCGCTCGTTGTCGAAGGCGAAGCCCGCACCGTCGGCGCCGAGCTCGACCAGCCCGCCGTCGAAGGTCGCCCAGCGCTCGCCGCCCGGCGTCGCGCTCGTGCGCGCCGTGCGCGCGCGCTCGCGGTAGGGCGGCTCGAGCGGATTCAGCGCGAGCACGTGCTTGATGTCCGTGAGCAGGAGCTCCTGGTGCTGCTCCTCGTGGTTGAGGCCGAGCTCGATCACGAACGGGAGCTCGCCCGCGAGCGCGCCGTGCTCGCCCGCGAGCAGCTCCGCCATCCAGCGGTCGACGTGCGCGCGGTAGGCGAACGCCTCCTCGACCGTCGGGCGCGAGAGCAGCCCGCGCTCGGGCCGCGGGTGGCGCTCGCCGGCGGCGTGGTAGTAGGAGTTGAAGAGCACCGCGAAGCGCTCGTCGAAGGCCGGATAGCGCGGCAGCGCCGGGCGCAGCACGAAGGTCTCGAAGAACCAGCTCGTGTGCGCGAGGTGCCACTTGGTCGGGCTCGCGTCGGGCATGCTCTGCACGACGTAGTCCTCGACCGAGAGCGGCTCGCACAGGGCCTCGGTCGTGCCGCGCACGCGCGCGTAGAGCGCGCCGAGCTCGCCGGCGCGGGGCGGCTGGACGGTCCGGGACGGCATGGACGAGCGCGGGAGTGTAGCAGCGCCGGGCGGGAGCGGAGGTCGCTGCGCGGCGTTCTTCGGTGGTTCCCTGAGCTCGTGGCCGAAGGGGCGCTCAGGCGCTCGTCACGCGCTCGGCGCAGCGTGCGAGCAGGGCGCGCTCGGGCTCGTAGTCCGCGCGCGCGATCGGCGCGAAGCGCCGCACGCCGCAGCGCGCGAGGGCGCTGCGCCCGGCCTCCGAGCGGTGCATCGTGAGCAGCGCCGGCGCGAGCGCACGAGCGAGCGCGGGCGCGAGCGTGCGACGCACGACCACCGGCTGCACCGGGTACGGTCCGAGCGACGCGAGCACGCGCACGCCGCGCGCCGCACCGCGGCGGCGCTCGAGCAGCAGCGTGTTCGAGTCGATCGCCGCGACGTCGGCCGCGCCGGATTCGAGCGCGCGCAGCGCGGCGTGGTGCGAGCCGATCGCGCGCTCCGACGCGAAGAACTCCTGGCCGGCGCCGAGGCGCTCGAGCGCGTCGAGCACGCTGAAGTAGCCACTCAACGAGCACGGATCGTTGTAAACCCAGCGCGCGCCCGCCAGGTCGGCGAGCGTGCGCGTCGGCGACGCGCTCGGCACGACCACGTCGGCGAAGTACACGGGCCGGTCCCCGTTGCGCGCGTCGTCGAACACGAAGGCCGCCGGCACGAGCTCGACCGTCGGCGGACGGCGCGCCGCGAGCCACAGGTAGCCCGGCGCGCACAGGAAGCCGACGTCGGCCTCGCGCGCGAGGAACGGATCGCACTCGCCCGGCTCGGGCGCGGAGCGCGACTCGTCGCAGGCGAGCCGCGTGCTCACGCCGAGCGCGCTCGCGAGCCGTTCCGCCACCGCCTCGAACAGCGCCAGCGGCAGGCCCGGTGCGAGGTAGGTCAGGAGCCGCAGCTCGGTCGCACCGCGACCCGCCCGCCGACGTCCGACCTCCATGGCTGCGAACGTAGCGGGCGCCGCGTCGCGCGAACGCGAAGTTCGTGCATCACTGCGCTCACGTCGATCGATCGCGTTGATTCACGAGCTCGAGGAACGCGCGCGCCGCCACCGACGGCGTCACGGCGCGGTGGCGCACCACATAGAATGTGCGCCGCACCGGCGTGCCGGGCAGCTCCACCACCTGGAACAGCCCGGCGGCGAGCTCGCCGCTCACCGCCTGTCGCGACACGAACGCCAGCCCGAGTCCATGCTGCACGCACCGCTTCGCCGCCTCGCTGCTGCCGACGCGCAGCACCGGCGCCTGCTCGCCGACGTGCGGCAGGATGCGCGCCACGGCGCCGCGCGTGCCGGAGCCCTGCTCGCGCAGGACGAGCGGCACCTCGGCGAGCTCCTTCAGCGTGAGCTTGCCCTTGGGCGCGAACGGGTTGGGCGAAGGGCCGACGAGCACGACCTCGTCGTGCGCGAAGACGCTCGCGAGCAAGCGCCGGTCGCGCGGCTTGCTGCCGACGAGCGCGAGGTCCGCCTGGCGCGCGAGCAGCGTGGAAGTGGCCTTTTCCGAGTCGGAAACCTCGAGTTCGACGCGGATGCGCGGGTGGAGCTTGCGGAACTCGGCGAGCAGCGCGGGCGCGAGGTATTCCCCCGGGATGCTCGAGGCCGCCAGCGCGAGGCGGCCCATCTCCCCGTTCTCGTTCGCGCGCAGGCGCGCCGCGGCCTCGTCCACCAGACCGACGATGCGCTCGGCGTACGGCTGGAGCACGCGCCCCGCGGCGGTCGGCTCGACCGCGCCACGTCCGCGCTCGAGCAGGACCGTGCCCACGCGCTGCTCCAGCGCCTTGACGTGGAAGCTGACGGTCGACTGCCCGACGTGCAGCGCCTGCCCCGCGCGCACGAAGCTCTTGTGCTCGAGGACGGCGAGGAACGTCCGCAGCTGATCGAATTCCATGGGCCCCATTGTGCGCGCTCGAACGTTCGGGCGAGCGGCGAGGCTCATGAAGTCCCTCGATTCTTCCCGCGATGATCATCACGAGTCTCGCACTCACGACGCTCCTCTCCCCGCAGGGCACGCCGGCCGCTGCCGACCGCGCCCACCGCTCGTTCCGCTTCGTCTACGACGCGGCCGTGCCCGACGTGCCGGCCGGCGCGAAGCAGGTGCGCCTGTGGATCCCCGTGCCGCTCGACACGCCCGACCAGACCATCACGAACCTCGTCATGTCCTTCAAGAGCGGCGCCTCGAGCGCCAGCACGACCGCGGCGATGCTCTCGGCCAAGACGCCCGACGAGCTGACCAAGGACTTCACCCAGGGCGGGATGACGCTCTCGCGTCGCGACATCCAGGGTGGCACCGGGCGATCGATGTGCATCGAGACGGCCGGGCAGTCCGTCGAGGTCGAGCTCACCTTCGACGTCACGCGCTACGAGACCAAGGGCGGCGGCACGGCGAGCGCGGCGGAGCTCGCGCGCCTCACGCAGGCCGACGCGATGATCCCGCTCGACGGCAAGGTCGCGGCCGTCGCGGCCTCGCTGCAGACCTCCAAGGATCCGAAGGCGGTCGCGCGCGCGCTCTACGACCACACGCTCGAGCGCATGAAGTACGACAAGCCCGACGGCGACAAGGGCTGGGGCCGCGGCGACGCCGAGTGGGCCTGCGACTCGCACTACGGCAACTGCACCGACTTCCACAGCTACTTCATGGGCCTCGCGCGCGCGAAAGGGCTCCCCGCGCGCTTCGAGATGGGCTTCCCGATCCCCGGCGGCACCGACAAGGAGGCCAAGGTCGGCGGCTACCACTGCTGGGCCTACGTGTGGATCGCGGGCCAGGGCTGGCTGCCGGTGGACATCTCCGAGGCCGACAAGAACCCGCAGAAGGCCGAGTACTTCTTCGGCACGCTCGACGCCGATCGCGTGACGATGACCGGCGGGCGCGACCTCACGCTCACGCCCACGCCGGCCGCGGGCAAGCTGAACTTCTTCGTCTACCCGTACGCCGAGGTGGACGGCAAGAAGGTCGACAACGTGACCAAGGCCTTCAAGCGCATCGCGCTCTGACCGCCGCGCGTCCGAGGGAGAGAACGAGAGGGGACGTGGGTCGAGACCGGCCCACGTCCCCTCTTTCCTTCCAGGGGTATTCGAGTGCTACGGCCCGATCAGCAGCTTCAGCGCGTCGGTCACGCCCGTCTTCACGCCGAAGGTGATGCGCGTGTCGACCAGGTAGCCCTGCACGTAGACGGACTGCCCGATCCACGACAGCGTGGCCGGCATCGCGAGCGGCACCGGCGCGGGCGTGCCGGGCCGCGTCCACAGGCCGCCGGTCACCGTCTTCATCAGGATGCCGGTGTTGCGGTTGACGAGGATCTCGCCCAGCGCGCCGGGTCCGCTCATGCCGAAGTTGGCGAGCGGCGTCCCGCACGGATACGCGGCGTCGGCCTTGGTCGACATCCACAGGTACGCGCGCGAGTTCGGGCCCTGCGTGCCGAGCGGGTTGTCGACGCCGAGCGAGAGCGTCGTGCCGACGCGCGGCGCGCCGGACAGCACCGTCAGACTGCCGCGCACGGCCGGGTCGCAGCCGTAGCGCAGCGCGGTCGCGGGCGCCTGCTCGAGGCGCAGGTCGTCGATCAGGAGGTACGAGGGCGCGACGTCGGCGCCGGCGTTCGCGACCTGGAGCGTGAGCGTGAAGCGCGTGTTGCGCGTGGAGCTCGGGAAGAGCGTGCGCAGGTCGGCGCTCACGCGCTGCTGCGTCGTGCGCGGCTTGCCGAGCACGCCCGAGATCTCGGGCGTCGCGCTCGTGCGGTCGGCGAAGAACAGGTTGACCGTGGTCGCGCCGTCGGACACGTCCACGCTCGCCCAGTCGTCGTTGACGTCGTCGCCGCGCACGAACGACGGGTAGAAGGCGAGCACGCTGAGCGGGTCGTCGAGGTAGAAGCTCTGCGCGACGCCGGCGCCGCCGAGGGCCGGCGAGGTCACGCCGCCGGGCGCGGTGGGCGGGAGCGCGAAGCTCGTGCCCGCGGACGAGAGCCGCAGCCAGCGCGTGCCCTGGTGCGGGAACGGCCCGTCGGTCGCGCTCGCGGTCGGCTCGACCACGTGGCCGGCGCCGGCGAGCACGGCCCACGCGCCCGCGGGCGGCGCGCCGGAGGTCTGCTCCTCGAAGGACGGATCGGCGAGGCCGCGCCGCACCGAGACGACGGTCACGAGGTCGACGAGCTCGGAGGCGTCGCTGCCGCCCGGGCCGGTGGCGACGAGCTTGACGGTGTACACGCCGGGCGCGACGTAGGTGTGGGTCGGATTCGCGTCGCTCGCGACCGAGCCGTCGCCGAAGGTCCACGCGCGCGTCGTGACCAGGCCGGTCGTGAGGTCGCTGAAGTTCACCGTGAGCGGATCGATGCCGTTCGTGACGTCGGCCGTGAAGGCCGCGTCGGGCGCCGCCGGGACCTGCACGGTGACGAGGCCCGGCTGGACCTCGACGTCGCTCCCGCCGCGGCCGGTCGCCGTGAGCGCGACCGTGAACACGCCGGGCGTGAGGTAGGTGTGCTGCGGATTGCGCGCGCTGCTGGTGGCGCCGTCGCCGAAGTTCCAGGTCCAGGCCGAGACGTCGCCCGTGCACGCGTCCGTGAACTGCACCGCGAGCGGCGCCAGGCCGAGGGTCGCGTCGCAGCCGAAGCCCGCGACCGGCGGCGGCGCGTCGGTGACCACGACGTAGTCGGTGCGCGTCAGCGTGCTCGCGCCCGACGCGTTCGTGACCGTGAGCGCGACCGTGTAGTGGCCGGGCGCGCCGTAGAGGTGGCTCGGGCTCGCGTCGGTGCCGGTCGTGCCGTCGCCGAAGTCCCAGCTGCGGCTCGCGACCATGCCGGTGGAGGCGTCCGTGAACTGCACCGCGAGCGGCGCCATGCCGAACGCGGGCGTCGCGCTGAAGGCCGCGGCGGGCTTGAGCGGCAGGTCGACCTTGATGATGTTCGACATCAAGCGCTGGCTGTTGCCGGCCTGGCCGCGCACGACGAGCGTCACGCTCTTGAGGCCCGTGGTGGTGTAGACGTGGCTCGGGTTGCGCTCGTTGCTGGTCGTGCCGTCGCCGAAGTCCCAGTCCCAGCCCGCGACGGTGCCGGTCGAGGCGTCGGTGAACTGCACCGCGAGCGGCGCCTTGCCGCGGTTCGGCGTGAACGTGAACTTCGCGACGGGCGGCACGAAGTGGCCGTCGTTGAGCGCGAGGAAGTACTCGGCGCCCGCGCCCGATCCGCCGTCGTCGTCGAAGCGCACGCCCGTGAACAGGTCCTCGACGCCGTCGCCGTTGAGGTCGCCCGGGCAGGCGAGCGAGGTGCCGAAGCGGTCGCCGTCGTCGATGCTGCCGTAGAAGCGCCCGTACAGGCGGCTGATCTTCTGCCAGGACTTGACGGTCGCGTTCGCGTTGAGGAACAGCACGTAGATCGCGCCGCGGTTGAAGGACGTGGCCGTGGGCCCGTCGTCGTCCTTGCCCGCGCCCACCGCGATGTCGCCGATGCCGTCGCCGTCGAGGTCGCCGAGGTAGTCGATGCAGCAGCCGAACTCGTCGTCGTAGTCGAGCATGTCGCCGACGAACCCGGAGTAGTTCTCGGCGATGCGGAAGTCCGACTTCGCCGTGCCGTCGCGGTTCAGGCACACGATGAAGACCGCGCCCTGCTGGTTGTTGTCGGTCTTCTGGTCGGGCGAGCCGATGGCGAGGTCCGGGATGCCGTCGCCGTTGCGGTCGCCGATCACGGCGCAGTCGAAGCCGAACTCGCCGTAGTCGGCGAGCTTGCTCTGCAGGCCGCCCGACTTCGAGCTGAGCTTGGTGTACTTGCGCACCGTGCCGTCGCGGCGCATGAACAGGATCCAGTACGCGCCGCGGTTCTGGCCGCCGTCGTCGTCGTGGATCGCGCCGCAGCCGATCTCGGGCACGCCATCGAGGTCGAGGTCGCCGAGCACGCGGATGCCGCGCCCGAACTCGTCGTCGGGATCGAGGTCGCCCGTGAAGCCGCCCGAGATCTCGCTGATCTTCTTCCACGACTTCACCGAACCGTCGCGGTTCAGGAAGAGCATGTAGAAGGCGCCCTTGTCGGTGCCGTTGTCGTCGTCGTAGCAGGTCCCGACCATGATGTCGGGGATCCCGTCGAGGTCCCAGTCGCCGAGCTCGCGCACGGAGCGGCCCCACTCGTCGCCCGGGTCGAGCGGCAGACCGGCCGACGTGCGGCTGATCTTGTAGTGGTGGTTGACCGTGCCGTCGCGGTTCATGAACAGCACCCAGACCGCGCCGTAGGCGAGCGTGTCGTCGCCCTGGTTGTCGTCGTCGCCGAGGGCTCCGACCGCGATGTCGGGCACGCCGTCCGCGTCGAGGTCTCCGATCACGGCGACCGAACGCCCGAACTGGTCGTTGGTCTTGATGCCCTTCGGGCCGTTGCCCTTCATCGCGCTGATCTTCTGGTGCCACAGCACCTCACCCGGCGCCTGGGCCTGGGCCAGCGAGAGCGGGAAGAAAAGGAGCGACGCAGAGACCAGCAGAGTGCGAGCGAGGAAGGACATGCACCTCAAATGGATGGACCGGCGGCGAGACCCCCTCGGCACGGCCAACCTCATTGAGAATGGTTACCCCAGCGCGGAGTCGGCGGACGGCAACGAAACTCGAATCCGTCGCGCGCGAGAAAGGCCGCAGAACGCGTTCGCTGGCCGCAGCCGGCAACTTGTTCGCCCCGCTCGCCGCGCTCACAATGCGCGCATGACTCCGTCCGATCCGATCCGCGCCGCGTTCGAGGAATCCGCCGCGACGCTGCAGGCCTTCCTGGCCGAGCCGGCGTGCCTGAGCGGCGTGCGACGCTTCGTCGAGCTCGCCGCCGCGGCGCTGCGCGGCGGGAAGAAGCTCATGGCCTGCGGCAACGGCGGCAGCATGTGCGACGCCATGCACTTCGCGGAGGAGTGGACCGGCCGCTTCCGCCGCGATCGCGCGGCGCTCCCGGCGCTGGCGTTCTCCGATCCGTCGCAGCTCACGTGCATCGCCAACGACTTCGGCTTCGAGGAGGTCTTCGCGCGCTCGGTCGAGGCCTACGGCGCCGAGGGCGACGTGCTGGTGGCGCTCTCGACCAGCGGCAACTCGCCCAACGTCCGCAAGGCCGTCGAGGCCGCGAAACGGAAGGGTGTGACGAGCGTGGGCCTGCTCGGCAAGGGCGGCGGCGAGCTGCGCGCGCTCGTCGACGTCGCGATCGTCGTGCCCCGCGCCCAGACCTCGGACCGCATCCAGGAAGTGCACATCAAGGTGCTGCACATCGCGATCGAGGCG
>Ga0075425_100009436_pt1 | contig 10382 bp, 6 predicted proteins | sample SoiMethybrSBSTD4_FD_75300 | JGI IMG/M metagenome (GOLD analysis project Ga0075425, IMG submission 75300) | Bulk soil microbial communities from a Populus tree surrounding site in Tennessee, USA - Soil MetaG P. TD hybrid SBSTD4 | ecosystem: Environmental > Terrestrial > Soil > Tree plantation...
TGGTTGGGGTGACCGTCGCGGACACCGACTACTTCACGGTGGCCACCAAGCGCGAGATCACCATCAACACCCCGGCGGTCATCGGGGCAGATGACCGGTTGTTCGTGAAGATCCTCAACAACAGCGGCACCGCCCTCGCCATCTACAAGCTCATCATCACCTACGACTGCACCCTCTAATGGCCCAGCGCGCCAGCCAGCACGAGCAAGACGAAGTCACCTGGTCGACCGCGGCGGTGCGGCTCGGCAAGATGGGGCTCGATCTGCGGGGACCGGGGGACCCGGACGTCCTCCAGGATCTACTCAACGCGCGGTTCCTCGACGAGGAGACCGTGGAGCGCCGCAACGGGCACCTCGGCCAGGTGGTGCAGGACGGTGACAACTTCCCCGCCGTCCAGCCGGTGGTGGCGGGCGACTGGCTGTACGGTCACGGCCACCGCGTCGCCGACGCGTACTTCCACGACCACGAGAACCTCCACTGGCCCATCCACCGGGTGGGCCGGGCGACGTTTCGGCTCGAGGGTACTGACGTTGTCTGGACCGGCGACCGGCTGCTGATTCCCCAGGAGCTCGGGCCGGCGCTCGGCAGCTCGGAGTATTGGTGGAGGGGTCCCGACGCGGGCGCCAGCAAGCCGCAGGGTACCATCTACAAGCGCGGCATCCCGGCGTTTCTGCCGGTGCAGACCGACGTGTTCCCGCCCGCCACCGTGAAGCCCGGCTCCGAGACCCAGGTGGGGTCCGCTTCGGCCAGGGGGTGCGTGGGGACGGCGCTCACGACCACCCTCCGCGGCTACGTCCACGTGGAGAACGCGAAGGTGGTGGCGCACGTCATCGACCGCGCGACCAGCACGCTCGTTTCGAAGGCGTTCATTGGCGCCGGCACCGAGACCAACCCGTGCGAGGCGGTGCTGCTGTCGTCCGGCGATCAGCTCGTGGCGCTCTGGCGTGACTCGGGCGGCAGCCGGAACCTGTACATCAACTCCTGGCAGGGAACCGCCTGGGGTGCCGCGAGCTCCATCGACACCGCAGTACGCTCGTTCGCGTTCGCCCCGACCGCCGACGGCTTCCATCTGGTGTGGGTGACCGACGACGTGGGTAACCGGGCGCTCGCCGGCCGCTACATGGGGGCCACCGCGCAGAGCACCCCGTACGCGTTTGCCACCGTCATCCCGACGACCGCCGCGCCGACCAGCGCCATCGCGGTTGCCGTCTCCCCGCACGGGGAACTCGCTGTGGCGTGGCAGGCGACCGACGTGAAGGTGGCGGAGTACTACTCGGACTTCACCGGCAAGGAGGCGGAGGTCACCGTCACCGCCGGCAGCCACACCACCGGCGGCCTGTCCATCCAGTCGCGGCAGCTCTCAACCATCGGCGCGGGTGCGGAGGTCGACATCGAGTGGGTGATCTGGAACGCCGACGCCTCGCTCGTCCGGGTGTCGTCGTACGCCAGCAGCACCCTTCGCGCCGGCACCACCCGCCAGAACTCCCAGATGGCCAGCCAGGCGTTCCGGGTCGGCGATGAGGTGTTCGTGTGGCTCCGGTCGCAGAATGCCGGGACGCATTACCTGGTCTCCGGGCTCTACCTGCTGCCGGTCGCCGGGTACTCCGACCGCGAGGAGGCCACCCCGCGCACCTTCCAGACGAATGGCAACTACGCGATCCCGTATGTGCTGCCGGACCCACTGGACGCCTACGCCCTCACCTGGGCGCGCCCGTTCAACCAGGGCACCATCCCGGTCGGCGGGGTGCGGACTGGCGACCTCCAGTTTCTCCCGGCACTGTCGGTGGCGTCCTTCGGGCGCTCGCTGTACCTCTCGGGCTCCGCGGTCAAGAATTGGGACGGGGTGACCCTCGCCGATGCCGGGTTCCAGGACTGGCCGCTTGTCTCCGGCACCCCAAGTCAGCAGGCGATCGGCGGCACTCAGCTCACCTTGACGGGTACGTACCAGTACCGCATATACGCCGTCCGCTACAACGCGAAGGGCGAGCGGTTCCAGAGCCCCGCGATCACGTACACAGCTCCGCAGCTCACCGGTAGCAACAACCAGTTCACCATCGCGATCAGCACGGTCCCGTCGGTCTCCACCGACGACGTCTTCTTCGAGGTGTACCGGACGCAGAGCACCGGGACGACCTTCTACCTCGATGGCCGGGTGAACAACTCGCTGTCGGCGGCGACGGTGAACTACGTCAGCAACATGCCGGATGCGACGCTCATCACGCAGACGGCGGACCCCCACGCGACGGGTGTCGGCAACCTCAGCGAGCTCGAGGAACTCGGACCGCTCGGGTGCTCGGTGCTCATCTCCGCGCGCGATCGACTGTGGGGTCTCGGCGGGCAGGTGCCGGCGGGTGTCGTGCAATTCTCGAAGCTGAAGGAGTCCGGTGAGGGTGCCGGCTTCGACGACCTGGCGGGCTTCATCGAGGTGAATCTCGGGGTGGACCTCACCAGCATCGCGCAGCTCAACGACGGCATGGTGGCGTTCCAGCGCGACAAGCTGCATGTCATCTCTGGCATCGGGCCGGACAACTTCGGTCAGGGCGGCTTCCCGGCGCCGGAGCTCGTGATCGCGGGTGGCGCCAGCACCCACCTCGGGACCACCCTCACGCAGGCGGGTCTGGTGTACTGGGGTGCCGAGGGTCCCCTGCTGCTGTCGTCAGGTTACCAGGTTACCACCATTTGTTCGCCCGTCCGTCCTCTCACCCGGGGTCTACTCCCCACCGGGGTGCGAGTCGATGGTCCGGCGATGGAGGTTGTGTGGTACACTAATAGTGAGGACGGGGACGCACTCCTGTGGAACTTCGCGGAGGGTCCCAGTCAGGTGTCCTACCGACTGTCGAATGCCGGCAGCCGGTGGGCACGGTGGACGGGGCTCCGCGTCGCGGGGTGCTCGGAAGACCGCCTCATCACCTCCGACGGTCGGCTGCTCGAGGAGAGCGACGACGCGTACGGGGACGACGGGGTGCCCTTCGAGTTCGCCGTCCACACGGGCTCGCTCCGGCCGGAGCAGATCCTCCAAGACCACACGATCGTGCGGCGGGTGGGTGTCGACGGGGAGTTCCTCGACGACCACACCCTGCGGTTTCAGATCTACTACAACGGCAGCCCACTCTGGGGTGAGCGGTTCGAGTGGACTCCGCAGACCGACACCTGGCTGACGAACGGTGACGACCTCGCCGCCCTCACCCCGGCCCAGATCGACGTGCTGACCACCCGGGACCGTTCCGGCGGCTACTCCACCCATCGGCGGGTGGGACGCCAGGATTGCGACTACTTTTCGGTCCGCATCAGCGACATCTCGAGCTGGCGGCCGACGTTCACCCCCTTTGAACTCACCCTCGAGCTCGGTGCGAAGGGCGGCCTGGGTCGCACCCCACCCGCGACCTTCTCGATGCCGAACGGACGATAGATGGAACAGATTCTCAAGTACCTCCTGGGCATGGGCGCCGACTCGAACTCCGCGCTCGAGACCGCCACGAAGCTCTACGGCGCCGGACCGCAGGCGCAGATGCAGGGTGACCCGCGTCAGTCGCTGATGCACACCGCGCTGACCAACCACCTCGCGCAGCAGTACCGGCTGGATCCGGTGTCGGCGCAGCAGCTCGCCGGGGTCATCATGGGCGGCGGGATGACTGGCCAGGAGCCGCGCCCGGTGGACGACGTCTACGCGGCCGATGCGCGCAACGCCTCCCGTATGAAGCAGTTCGGCGGGGAGATGCCTGGAGAGACGATGCAGTCGTACGTCACGCCGGAGTGGATCGCGAAGGTCGCCAAGGAGCGCGAGGCGTACCAGGCGAAGCAGAATCACGCACCGCGAGGTGAGAGTGCCCACGGCGGACGGGGCGGCGCTTTCCAGCACAGCGGTTTCAACGCAACCAAGTTTACGGATCGGGGTAGTCGGTAATGGCAGACTGGGGTCAAGGATTTCAGGGCGCGGCCGGTGGTGCTGCGGCAGGCGGGGCTATCGGCGGACCGTGGGGTGCTCTACTCGGCGGTGGCGTCGGGCTCCTCGGCGGCCTCTTCGGCAGCTCGGGCGCGGGTCAGTACCAGGACCAGCTGAAGAAGCTGGCGGCGGGCTACGGCAACCGCACTGCACCCCGGGGTACCGCGCAGCTGGCGCAGAACTCCGGCTTCCGCTCGAACCAGGCCGGCCTCATCAGCAACCTGGAGGCGCTCGCTCGCGGTGAGGGTCCGTCGGCGGCTCAGCTCCAGATGCGTGAGGCGATGGACCGGGCGGCGGGTGCCCAAGCGGGTGCGGCGGCGGGCGCGGGTGGTCGCGGGGTGAACTCCGGCGGTGCACTCCGCAACGCGATGAACAACACCGCGGCGATTCAGGCCCAGGGTGCCCGGGACACCGCCACCCTCCGAGCCCAGGAGCAATTCAACGCGCTCGGGCAGCTCGGCCAGACGCTCGCGCAGGGTCGCGCGGCCGACGAGAACACCAGCCAGTTCAACGCCGGCGCGCAGAACCAGATGACGCAGGCCAACATGGACGCGATGCTCCAGCAGCTCGGCCTCAACGATCGCAGCCAGCTCCAGGCGCTCCTGATGGCGATGGGCGGCGCGGGTGCTGGTACCGGCACCTCCATCCTCGCGGGTGGGGCGGGTGCGGTTCCGGGGCTGCTGCAGTACTCCCTCCAGCGTGACATGGCGAAGAAGCAAGGACTGGTCTAGTGCCGGGTTTCGGCGACGACATCGAGAACGAGTTCGGGAATTTCGCTCCGGCGACCCCCGACAACGCACCCGTCTATCCCGAGGCCACCACTTCTCCAGCACCCCTTCCGTACGATCCCAGCCGGTGGGATGAGGCCCTCGGAGTCCCGGGTGGCGCACTCACCGACGCCCCGGCACCACTTCCGTCCCTCAAGCGGGTGGACGTCTCCCGCCGTGGCCTCTCTCCGCAGTCGCGGAAGGAGGTCGAGACCAGCTTTGCGAACATCGACGCGAAGAACGCGCAGCTCATGGCTCCCCGCGAGCAGCAGGTGCGCGAGACCGAGGCGAAGCTCACCGGCGACTACGACTCGCTAGCGCTCGCGCAGCGGCACAAGGACCAGGCGGAGGCCGACTACCACGATCGCATGGGCGACCTCGACCAGCGGCAGGAGGACTTCTTGTTCACCGCCCGGGCGACGGAGCGGCTGGCGCAGGCCCACGCGAAGCAGGAGGCGGACGGCTACATCGCGCAGGTCAAGGAGCAGCTGGCGGGCGTGAAGCAGCTGATGATGATGCCGGCGAACCCCCTCGCGCAGCTTTCCGGCGGCCAGGGTCTCGCTCTCGGCGTCGCGCAGTTCGCGCAGGGCTTCCTCGCGGCTCGGTACGGGGTTCACATCGACGTGGCCAGCCAGGTCGACAAGTGGGTGGACCGCGAACTCAACGAACACCAGCGGCGCATCGAGAACGCCCGGCAGGGGGTGGCGGACACCATCTCCCTCTACCAGATTGCCCGCGATACCTCCCGCGATGAGACGGAGGCCCGTCAGCGGCTCCGCGCGATGGGGCTCGAGGCGTTCAAGGCGGCGGCGCTCGTTCAGGGTGACCGCTTCCAGTCGGAGGTGGCCCGCGCGAAGGCCCAGGAGGCGGCGTCGAAGATGGACATCGAGCTCCAGACGCAGCTCGACCGGATGCACGAAGGTGTCTTCAAGGAGAACCTCGACAACCGGCGCGCACTCGTCCAGGAGGCCACCAGCCACGGTCAACTTAAGATCGAGTCGGAGCGGCTGGCCGTCGAGAAGGACCGCGAGGAGCGGCTGAAGCAGGCGGCCGGCATGAAGAGCGCTTTCTACATCGCCGATCCCCGCAACGTCCAGAAGGACGCCAACGGCAAGGTGATCAGCGGCGGCCTCGTGCAGTGGAAGGTGAACCCGAACCTCCCCCCGGAGGACCAGGCCAAGATCGCCAGCGCCGCGAATGCCGCGCAGAAGACCTACAAGATCATCGGTGACGGCATCGACAAGCTGAAGCAGCTCTCCGCACCCCTTCAGGGCAAGTACGGCCCGACGTGGTGGAAGAAGATGACCAGCGAGGAGTACCGGGTGTGGAAGCGGCAGGCTGACGACATCGTCCAGCCGATGCGCCACGCGGTCACCGGCGCGCAGGTCAACGACTTCGAGAAGAAGGAGTGGGACGAGAAGCTCGAGACCGACAAGCTGTTCCAGTCGGGCAGCAACCTCGGCGACTCCATCATCCAGCTCCAGGACGACGCCCGCATCAAGGCGGAGGCGGCGATCAGCGATCCGAACATCATCGAGGTCGATGCGCACGAGCGACAGTACCTCCCCGTCCGCACCATCGACCCGCAGGTCAAGAGCGAGTACGAGGCGCGGTTCGGCGGGGGTGCACCCATCACCACCCCGGTGAACCAGGAGCTCTCGAAGCTCGAGGCCCGCGGCAGCAAGCAGACCGACACCGCCGGCGTGTCCCCGGCGTACCTGGACTTCATGAAGAGCTCCGGTGACGTCGAGGGTCTCGGGTCGGTGGAGAAGCCCGACAGCGAAGAGGCCCACCGCGAGAGCGGCAAGGAGCGCAAGGAGCAGCTGCGTCCCGGTTACGGCGACGTCGGCGAGACTCGGGCTATCGCGGCGGTCGACCACCTCGCCTCCATCTACCACGGTGGCGACGAGCACGACGCTGCTGCGGCTGCGGACTCCCTCCAGCGGATCGCGCAGGGGAACACCTCCTCGGATGTCACCTCCCGCTACGCGCAATTCGTTCTGAAGCACCTCGACCAGGGCGACGCGAACTACTTCGCCGGCCGGGTCAGCGGTGACGACCTGGACGCGCTCTACGACAACCGAACGTCGCAGCAGGCCGACGAGGCAGCACGACGTGAGACCGAGCGCTCCGCGGCGCACGGCCACTAGGAGACTGTGGGCAAGAAGGTAAACGTCGTCCTCTGGGACGGCACCGTAAAGTCCGTCGACGAGGAGACCGCTCGGGGCCTCGATCCGTCCCTGAACCGCCAGGAGACGAGCGGGGAGAACCTCACTCGCGCGGTACAGCAGCGCAACGAGGAGGAGTCGGCCGGTCTAGAGGAGGGTGGTAAGGCGGCGGCGGAGGGTCTACTCGACGCGGTCTCGTTCGGCGGCTTCGGCAAGCTCATCGAACACGATGACCCGGAGTGGGCGGAGAACATGCGAGCTCGCGGGCAGAACCGCCCGGGTGCTCGGCTGTTCGGCGAGGGCGTCGGCTACCTCACCGGTGTGGGCGCGGTCGGCGGGGCTCAGGCGGCGGGTAAGGCCGTCGAGGGCGCGATCGGCGGCGGGCTCGGTCGGGTTGCCGGTCTGGGTGCCGAGGGTGCACTCTTCGGCGTCGGCGGGGAGGTCGCGCACACCAACGTCACCGGCGACCCCCTCACTATCGAGGCGGCTGTCGAGTCGGCGGGTGTGGGCGGGCTGCTCAACGTCGGACTGGGGGTGCTCGGAGACAGGCTGAAGCTAGTGGGTGCCCGTGCGAAGGCGGCGATCGTCACCGAGCAGCGGGAGGCGCAGGCGGCGGCCGACACCCTCCAGCGGGCGCAGTCCCTCAGCACGCCTCCCTCCTCCTGGGACGATTTCCACGTCGCGGCGAAGGAGTCGCAGGCGCGGCTGAAGCGCGACAACAAGCGCATCCTCAGCGCGGCGGAGGACTACGCGGACGCCATCAAGCCGGACAACGTCAACTCGGCGATCGGCGAGGTCCAGAAGCTGCGCACGGAGCTCCAGTCGCGCATCAACGGCACGGCGTACGGCCGGAAGGTCACGGCGGCGAAGCGCGCGGCGACCACCGCACAGAACGCCTACGAGAAGGAGCTCGGGGAGTACACTCGCTTCACCACCTCCTCGAAGCAGTTCCCACGGATGCTGCGGGAGTTCGACGACGCGATCACCGAGATTGCGGACCGCTACGGCGGCGAGTCGGACCTGATGGCGCAGATGCAGGCCAACGAGCCGGCGCCCACCATCGCCGGGAAGGTGAAGGAATACCGCGAGCAGCTGTCGCGCGCTTCGAAGCTGAAGGCGGGCGGCTACGACGCCGACTACCCCCCGCGCTGGAACCCCGATGGCACGCAGGTCTCGAACGTCGACGCCGCGATGCAGGAACTCCACGACCTCCGCGGGAAGCTCCAGACGTACACCCGCGTGGAGGTGCCCGACCTGCCACGCATCCCGGAGAAGCCGGCAGGCTACACCGCTCCCGAGAAGTCCGTCGAGGACTACATCGACACCTCGGCGATGACGGAGGTGTCCCGCGACCTCTCGAACACCATCGAGAAGGCCCGCGAGTTCGCACGCGCGAAGGACGGGGCGTCGGCAATCGCGGAGCTGCGGGCGGCGGAAGCGCGTATCACCTCCCAGCCGGGCTTCGGCGACTTGGCGTTCCCGGAGCTCCCGGCGCCGGCCAGTGCACCCAAGGAGTTCACCCCGGTCGCCATCCCGAAGTCGCTGAAGGAGTTCTCCCGGATGGGTGCCGACCGCGCTCGTCTCGTCGGCGAGCTCGCGAACCGCGACCCGGTGGTGGCGGAGAAGTTCCAGACGTTCATGAACGACATGGGCCTGGAGCTCCGCGAGGGTGCAGCGGAGAACGTTGCAGCCACCCACCAGACCCTCGGGGAGTACCTGCGGGCGGCGGAGGGCCTGAAGAGGGGTGCTGAGAGTACTGGCGAAAAGGCTGGTCTCGGCGCCCTGCTTCGCAAGTGGGGCAAGCGCGGCGTGATGTACTCGGCGGCTCGCGCGGCTGACATGGGCGGCTGGAAGGGGGCGTTCCTGCGCACCACCGCGGGCTCGGCAGTCGGCTACGCGCTCGACGGAGTGGAGGGCGCCTACATCGGGGCCACCCTCACCGCCGGCAAGCTGTCGCTTCGGGACAAGATCCGCGGGGTGGTCTCCAAGATCGGGCAGCCGCTCGGTCGGGGCCTCCGCGAGCTCGGACCGGTCACCGCGTGGCTCGGCGCCAGCTTCATCGACGGCAGCCAGGACCCCGAGAAGGACACCCGGCAGCTGGCGGTCAACCGCATCCAGGAGATCCTCGGTGCGCGCTACTCCGCCCCGGACACCCTCTACACCGCCCTCGAGCCGCTGATGGGCACCCCGGGTGATGTGGCGTGGAAGCTCCACAACCACGCACTCGGCGCCATCAACCACCTGGCCGACCGGGTGCCGCTGGACCCCGGGCTGGACATCACTCCGTCCGGCAGTAAGTGGACCCCGGAGTACTCGAAGGCGCTGGAGCTCGCGCACCGGATCGAGGCCGTCCAGGACCCGCTCCGAGCCGTCGCCCGCACGATCGCCGGCGACGGACACCAGGCGGCCACCGAGACCCTCTGGCTGGTCTACCCCGCGTTGATGGGGGAGCTCGCGAGCGAAGCGGCGACCAACGCCTCGACGCTCAAGATGTCGTACGAACAGGGCAGCACCCTCAGCCAGCTGTTCCGCACCCCGATGACCGGCCTCCAGGAGCAGGTCGTCGTCACCGCAATCCAGGGACTGTACCTCACGCAACCACAGCAGGTTGGCGGTCAGGGCACCCCTTCTCCTTCTCCTGGTAGAGCCGGTCGTCCGGCAGCAGTTCGGTCGCCGGTTGCCGGTTCGTCGGTCTCCGCGATCCTCTCCTCTCAATAGGTACTAATGGCAGCTGGTGATGTGAAGTTCTCGGCGGATTGTCTCCGCCACACGTGTCTCCTCTCGGGTGTAACCGCGGCAAACGGTCAGCCCTCCGGCGCGACTGCCGGCGTTCCTTGCTACGACAGCAACGTCTTCGGTGAGGTCTCGGCGGGGGTGTGTTATCCTCAACTTCCCTCGCGCGAATCGACCATCCTCGTTTGCTCGACGGCGGGCTCCGGCACCATGACGGTGACCATTCGGCTCTGGGGCTACAACTCGGCGACGAGTGAGTGGTACCCGCTGGGTGCCGGTGCGGACGCCACGAAGGGTGTCATCGATGCGGGTTCGGCGGAAGGCGAGGTCAAGTCCGACAAGATCCTCCACGCGGAACCGCTGCTGATGGCCGGCCACTTCGACCGTCTGTACGCGGAGGTCACCGCGATCGGTGGCACCAGCACCGCCGTTGACGTCTGGGTGGTCTCGCCCCGTCACGTCAGCTTCTAGGAGGGTCGGTGTCCCTCCCCTACATCGGCAGTGCGCCGAAGAAGTACCTTCCGGGTACCTACTTCGACAGCTACCTCGCCGTCTCCAACGTGCTCGCGGGTGTCACGCGCGACGCTGCCAGCGGTAAGTACTTCCCGGCGAGCGGCAGCGAGTGGAACACCGTCTTCGCGGCGGCGGGTCTCGGCGTCACCTTCGCCGGGAACATCTGGTTGTGTCAGGAGGCGTCCGGCAACCTCGCGGACTCCAGTGGTGCTGGGCTTACCCTCGTGGCGGCCGGTACCCCGAGCTATCAGCAGGCGG
>Ga0075425_100009437_pt1 | contig 10382 bp, 12 predicted proteins | sample SoiMethybrSBSTD4_FD_75300 | JGI IMG/M metagenome (GOLD analysis project Ga0075425, IMG submission 75300) | Bulk soil microbial communities from a Populus tree surrounding site in Tennessee, USA - Soil MetaG P. TD hybrid SBSTD4 | ecosystem: Environmental > Terrestrial > Soil > Tree plantation...
CTCAGCCGGAGCTTGGGGTGGAGCCCACCCACGATGTGAAACTCCCGGGTGGGCTCACCCGTGGCCTGCGCCGCTTCGGCGTACACCTCTTCTAATGATCTGGTGTAGGCGCCGTCCTCCTTGGGTGTCCGCGCAAACGAGCAGAACACGCAGGTGGTCCGCAACACGCAGACGTTGGTCGGATTGATGTGCTGATTAGCCGAGAAGAAGACCCGATCGCCGTTGCGGCGCCGATTGGCGAAGTCGGCCAGCAGGCCGAGCCCGAGGAGATCGCTGGTGGCGTAAAGGGCGAGCCCGTCGGCCGGGGTCAGCCGCTCGCCGCGCGCCACGGCCTCGCCAATGGGACGCAGGGCGGGATCGCGCAGTCGGGCCAGCTCGAGCTCGATGGGCATGCTTTCTCCTCCGAACGGCGAATTCAAGGCCGCCGGTAAATGTACAGCCACGCGTCCGGCATGGGCTAGGGAAAACCGGGCGTGCTCAACCTGGTCCCGAAGTCCTTCTCGCCAGGGCTGGACCTCCTTTAGTGCGCGGAGCTCGACCCCCCAATCCTTGGCGGAACACGGGGAGCGCCATCCGCCGGGCACAGGCGCCGAGCAGGACAATGGCGTAGGCCCCGAAGAGAAGCAGCATCGGCTCGAGGGGGTAGCGGTAGCGATATGAATAGGGGACGGTCAGCACGCCCAGGCACTCCGGGCCACAACACGGGTCGCTCGAATCCCGGGCAGCCGCCCTTGTCCGGCGCGATGGTCTGGCCGAGGATCGGGTTGCCGCTCATGAGGATGAGCCCGAATCCCATACGGGTCGGCACCAGTTCCCCGAACACCTGGTAGTTGCGCACCGACCAGGGCAGCGTTCCGTCGCCCCTCCTTGTAGCGGAGAGCGGAGCCCGCCGTATAGGCGAGCCCGCCGTATGGGCCAATAGCAAAATGACCCAGACCCGGGCCGATCTGGATCGAAGCATGGAGTTAGTCGGTGTAGCTGAGCTCGCGGTAGCGGCGCCGGTAGCCGCCCTCACTGGTGGGTTCGTACACGTGGCAGAAGGTCATCTCGCCACCGTAGACGTGGATCGTCAGCGCCGGCGTCTCGTCTGGGTTCTCCAGCCGGTGGTACTCGAACGGAGGGATGAGCGCCCCGGCTTCACCCACGCCCGCCATGACCACCGTTTCCGCCTCGAACCGCACCAGATCGCGCTCCGGGTCGCCACCCCGCACCGAGTAGGACGTGACCCGAATGCGGCCCCGATACACGCACTCAACGCACCAAGTGCCGGCGTGATCGTGGAGCGCCGTTCCCTGCCCCCGGTCCCAGACCATTGCGAGCACCGTGTAGCGCAGCTCGGGGTCGCGATAGAGCAGTCGGCGAGCGTAGCGATCGGAGGCGGGCAGCAGAAACCGGGGATCGAGGGCGATCTCGCCGCCGGTCACCGCCGCGACCAACGCCTGCTTCACCGCGCGGCAGCGGCCGGCGTCGTCCCGCACGACCACCGCGGCATCGAGGCGCTGAACCAATGACTGCAGGCCGGGGGGAACCGAGATGGCGGTCATTGGAATCGCTGAACCGCCAGCGTCACGTTGTGCCCGCCGAACCCGAACGAGTTCGAGAGCGCGACCTTCACGTCGCGAGTCACCTTCTGGTTCGGCGCGCAGTCCAGATCGCAGTCGGGATCGGGCGTGAACTGGTTGATCGTGGGCGGTATCACGCCGCAGGTCGAGACCAGGAGCGAGATCACGAACTCGAGCGCCCCGGCTCCGCCCAACAGATGGCCGGTCATCGACTTGGTCGAGCCGAACACGAGCTTGTAGGCCTGCTCTCCGAGCACCGCTTTCACCGCCTGGGTCTCGGCCAGATCGCCCTGGGGGGTCGAGGTCCCGTGGGCGTTGATGTAGCCGATATCCTTCGGATCGATGTGTCCGTCGGCGAGGCAGTCGCGCATGGCTTGCCCGGCCCCGGTTCCCTCGGGCGCCGGCTGGGTGATGTGGTACGCGTCGGCACTCAGCCCGTACCCGACGACCTCCGCCAGGATCCGGGCACCCCGGCGCTCGGCGTGCTCGAGGCTCTCGAGCACCACGGCGCCGGCGCCGTCGCCCAGCACGAAGCCGTCGCGATCGCGGTCGAACGGGCGGCTGGCGGTTTCCGGCGAGTCGTTGCGGCTGGACAATGCTTTCATGTTGGCGAAAGCTGCCACGGTCAGCCCGGTGATCGCGGCCTCGGATCCTCCCGCAACCATGGCATCCGCTCCCCCGTGCCGGATCAGATTGAGGGACTCGCCGATCGCGTGGGCCGAGGACGAGCAGGCGGACACGGTGGCGAAGTTGGGACCTTTGAGCCCGTACCGGATCGACACCAGGCCCGCGGCAATGTCGGGGATGAACATCGGGACGAAGAACGGCGAGACGCGGTCCGGGCCCTTGGTCAGGTAGGCCATGCAGTTGTCCTCGTAGGTCTGCATGCCTCCGATCCCGGTCCCGATGATCACGCCGGTCCGCTCGGGATTGGGGAACCTGCCCTCCAGCCCGGCCTGGGTCACCGCCTGAGCGGCCGCCCCCAGGGCAAACTGCGCGAACAGGTCGTACCGCCGAGCCTCCTTCTTGTCCATGTACTGCAAGGGGTCGAACCCCTTCACCTCGCAGGCGAACCGGACCGACAGCTTGGAGGGATCGAACTTGGTGATGCGCGCGGCGCCGGGCCGCCCTTCCAGCAGGCCGGCCCAGGTCGAGTCGACGTCGGTGCCAATGGGAGTCACCAGCCCGAGGCCGGTGACGACGACGCGGTGGGTCAAGCTATTTCCCGATCTTCTGGTGCAGGTAATTCATCGCATCGCCGACGGTGCGGAGCTTTTCCGCTTCTTCGTCCGGGATGTCGATGTCGAACTCCTTCTCGAAGGCCATGACCAGCTCGACGGTGTCGAGACTATCCGCGCCGAGGTCTTCCATGAAGCTGGCTTCGGAAGTGAGCTTTTCCCGCTCGACGCCAAGCTCCTCGACGATGATGTCCTTGACCTTCTCTTCGACGTCGCTCATGTCGTCCTCGTTCGATTGAGGTGCGCCTAGATGACCATCCCACCGTCCACGACCAGCACCTGGCCCGTGACGTAACCCGCCAGGTCTGAAACCAGGAACAGTACGGCGCCGGCGATGTCCTCCGGCCGCCCCAGTCGACCCAGGGCAATCTGCTGTAATAATGACGCCCGCGCTTCGACCGGCAAGGCGTCCGTCATGTCGGTCTCGACGAACCCGGGTGCCACGCAGTTGACCAGTATGTTCCGGCTGGCGTACTCCCTGGCGACCGACTTGGTGAGGCCGATCAAGCCGGCCTTGGACGCAGCATAATTGGCCTGTCCCTTGTTGCCGATGAGGCCCACCACGCTGCCCACATTGACGATGCGGCCGGCCTTCCGCTTCATCATGCCTTTCACCACGGCCCGGATGGTGAGAAAGGCGCCCTTGAGATTGGCGTCGAGCACGGTGTCCCAGTCAGCCTCGGTCATCCGGAGCACGATCTGGTCGCGGGCCAACCCCGCGTTGTTCACCAGGATGTCGATCGGACCGAGAGCCGCCTCCGCCCCGGCGATCGCGGCCTCCACCTGACCGGCGTCGGCCACCTCACAACCGAACCCCGCGACCCCGTCGCCCAGTTCGGCAGCTGCGCCCCTGGCCCGCTCCGCATCGCGCCCGGTGATGGCGACCTTGGCCCCCGACGCGCGGAGCCGCTGCGCGATGGCGCGCCCGATGCCCCGCGTACCGCCCGTCACCAGCGCAACGCGACCGGTCAGGTCGATTGGGACCATCGCACCCTTTAACAGCGTGAACGGTGAACGGTGAACGGTAAATGGGAGGTGATGGGGAAGCCCCGTTCACCGTTTACCGTTTACCGTTTACGCACTTAAGAATCGCTCGATCTCATCCGCAGTTCCGAGAGCCAGGCTTTCGGCTTCCGGCACGATCCGCTTGAGCAGGGCCGCGAGCACGTTGCCCGGTCCGACCTCGACAAACGTCGCGCCGGGCGCGAGTGCCGCCGCGGCGCGCATGCACTCGACCCACCGCACTGGAGCCGTGAGCTGCTCGACCAGGAGCCGCATCGCCTCCGGCGCCTTGCGGACCGGTTGTGCCGTTGCGTTGGCAACCACCGGGAAGCGCGGATCGCGAAACGCCGCGCCTGCGAGCGCTTCCCGCAGCCCATCGACTGCCGGCTGCATCAGTGGCGAATGAAATGCCCCGCTTACCCTGAGCGGCACTACCCGTTTGGCGCCGCGTGCCTTGCAGCCCTCGCCCGCCCGGGCGACCGCCTCGGGATCACCCGAGATCACGGTCTGCTCCGGGGCGTTGAGATTGGCGGGCACCGCGACGCCGCCGCTCGCCGACGCCTCCCGGCAGGCCGCCTCGACCGCCGCGGTCTCGAGCCCCAGCACGGCGGCCATGGTTCCCGGCCGCGTAGTGCCGGCCTGGTGCATCAACTCGCCCCGGCGGCGGACCAGCCGCGCGGCCTCGGTGACTGACAGGCTCCGGGCGGCGACGTGCGCGGTGTATTCGCCCAGGCTGTGACCGGCCGATGCGCCAGGCACCTCCAGCGCCTCGCCCGCGACGGCGAGCACCGCGGCGGAGTGGGCCAGGATCGCCGGCTGCGCGTTGTGGGTCCGGGTGAGCTCCTCGTCCGGGCCCTCCCACATGATTCGCGAGAGCGAAACGCCGAGTGCCTCGTCGATGGCCGCGAACGTGTCCCGCGCCGCCGCGAAACGGTCGGCGAGGTCTTTTCCCATGCCGACCTTCTGCGCGCCTTGTCCGGGGCACATCACCACCGTCACCACCGGACCACGGCACTCCCCCAGGTGAACCCCGCCCCGAACGCGACGAAGAGGAGGAGCGATCCCTTCCCGATGCGGCCTTCCTCGAGCGCCTGCTCCAGCGCGATGGGAATCGAGGCCGCGGAGGTATTGCCGTACTTGTCCAGGTTCACCATGACCTTGTCCATCGAGATCCCGGCATGCTTCGCCGTCGCCTCGATGATACGGTAGTTCGCCTGGTGGGGGACGAAGAGATCGATCTGGTCGGCGCTGACGCAGGCCCGGCGCAACGCTTCGTCGGTCGCCTCCGCCATCGCGAGCACGGCGGCCTTGAACACTTCGCGCCCCTTCATCTGCATGTAGTGCGACCGCTCGCGCAGGACCTTGTCGCTGACCGGCTCGAGCGAGCCGCCGCCGGGAATCCACAGGAGCGGCGCCAGGCGTCCGTCGGTCTTGAGAAAGGTAGACAGGATGCCGCGGCCGTCGGGCCCCGCCGGCCGCACGATCGCCGCACCGGCTCCGTCGCCGAACAACACCGCCGTGGAGCGGTCCTGCCAGTCGGTGATGCACGAGAGCTTCTCGGCACCCAGCACCAGCGCGGTCTGGCTGGACCCGGCGGCTACGAGCCCTTCGGCGATGCTGAGCCCATAGATGAACCCGGGGCACGCGGCGGCGATGTCGAACGCAGCGGCGTTGGTGGCACCCAGCATCGCCTGGACTTCGCAGGAGGTGCCCGGGAGCCGCCGGTCGGGCGACACGGTAGCGAGGATGATGGTATCGAGCTCCTCGGCCGCGACACCGGCGCGGGTCATCGCCTGCCGCGCCGCCATGTCGCACAACGAGGCGAGCGACTCGTCCGGCCGGGCAATCCGGCGTTCGCGGATCCCGGTCCGCTCCCGGATCCACTCATCCGAGGTGTCCAGGGTCCGGGAGAGATCCTCGTTGGTGACCACTTGGGCCGGCACAGCCGTGCCGATGCTGGCGACTTCGACGACGGGCCGGAGGGTCATGCCGAGGTGGCCGGAGCGCGCTGGGCCAACTGCGCGTCGATGTGAGTGTCCAGCTGGCTTTCGACCGCCTGCACGGCGACGCGGATCGCGTTCTTGATCGCGTTCGCGCTGGAGGAGCCGTGACACATGATGGTCACGCCCTTGACGCCGAGCAGCGGGGCGCCGCCGTACTCCGAGTAATCCAGAAACCGGAGCACCCGGCCGAAGTCCGGCCGAGTGAGGACCTCGGGAGCCTCGCGCTGGACAATGCCGATCAGGAGCCGGGCCGCGGACTCGTAGAACTTGAGCACGATGTTTCCCACGAACCCGTCGCACACGATCACATCGATCGGCCCGTGCTTGGGATGCCCCAGGATGTCACGGCCTTCGATGTTGCCGATGTAGTTGAGACCGGGAGCGCTCTTCAGCAGCTGGTGGGCTTCCTTGGCGACCGCGTTTCCCTTCTCGTCTTCCTCGCCCACGTTGAGGAGCCCGACCCGGGGATTCTCGCGGGCGTGGACATCGCGCATGTAGACGCTGCCGAGGTAGGCGAAGTTGACCAGCTCGCGGGGGGAACAGTCCACGCTGGCGCCGGCGTCGAGCACCACGACCGGCCGATCGGCGGTGGGAAACGGCGTCGCCACGGTGGCCCGCTCGACGCCGGGATGGAGCCCCAGAATCATGGTGGACGCCGCGAGCACGGCGCCGGTGTTGCCGGCCGAGAGAAACGCGTCGGATTTGCCCTGCTTCTGCAGCCGCAGACCGACTACCAGGCTCGATTGCTGCTTTTTCCGCACCGCGGCGAGGGGCTTTTCGGCCATGCCGATCACGTCGGTGGCGGGATGGACCTCGACCCGCGCGCGATCGATGTCCGGAAGGCGCCCCAGCTCGGCCTCGATGACCTCGGGGCGTCCTACCAGCTGAATGCGAACCGTGTCGGCCAGGGTTCTGAGCGCCTCAGCAGCCCCTTCGACCTCGGCCCGGGGCGCGTGGTCGCCCCCCATCGCGTCCACCGCGACGCGGATCACGCTCAGGCGTCCTCGACCTCGACCACCTTTTTGCCGCGATAGTAGCCGCAGGTGTCGCACACCCGGTGCGACAGCTTTGGCGAACCGCAGCGGGGACAGGCCTGCGAGCGAACCCCTGCCGCGGTGTGGTGCCCGCGGCGAAGCCGCTTCCTGGATTTGGAGGTGCGTCGCTTCGGAACGGCCATGGAGTCCTCAGACTGGTTGCGCCGGGGCGCACTGGCACCTGCCGGCGTTGAGATCGGTCCCGCATCGGGGGCACAACCCCGCACAATCTTCCCGACAGAGGAGGTAGCGGGGCATCGCCAGCGCCAACTCCTCCCGCACTACCCCGGCGAGATCGATCGTGGTGGCTGCCGGCGGCACCACGTACACGGCTGGATCGTCGGCCGCATCGGGATTGTCGCTGAAGAGGACGTCTACCTCTTCGTCGACATGATGGACCACGTCCGTCAGGCAGCGCCGGCAATTGGTGCGAATGTCGGCTCCCAGCCTGGCTCGCCAAAAGTACTCGCCCGGCCCGGTGGTCTGGAGCCGACCCGTGACCGAGACCGGTCCGGCGAGCTCGAGCTCGAGTCCATGGAAGGCCGGATCGCCCGACTCGAGCCGCCCGGCCGTGTCGACCGGACCTCGATTGAGCGTCCGGAGGTCGACCTGAAGCATAGCCGGTTAACCTAGCTTGGGAACCAGAGTTAGGTCAAGAAGCAGTAAGAAGTAAGAGGTGAGAAGTGAGAGGGCCACCCACCCCCGGCGGTTCCGGTGCACCCCCTCTTACCTCTCACCTCTCACTTCTTACTTCCAAAGTCCCGCCAACTCCCCCTCGGCAAAGAAGAAGCCCACCTCCCGAGCCGCGCTTTCCAAGCTGTCCGAGGCGTGGATCGCGTTCCGGCCTTTGGATTCGGCGTAGAGCTTCCGTACGGTGCCCGGGGCCGCGTCTTTGGGGTCGGTCGCACCGATCACAGTCCGAAGATGGCTCACGGCGTCGGCCCGCTCGAGCGCCATTGCCAGGCACGGGCCGCTGGTCATGAACTGCACCAGCTCGGCATAGAACGGCCGCCCGCGATGGACCGCGTAGAACTCGCCGGCCTGGCTGTCCGTGAGGCGCACCAAGCGAGCCGCGCGCAGGACGAACCCCTCGCGTTGGAGATGGGCGAGGATGAGTCCAGCCTTGGCGGTCTCGATGGCGTCGGGCTTGACGATGCCCAAAGTCAGTTGCGACAAGCTACCTCCAGAAAAGAGGTGAACAGTAAACCGTGAACGGTGAACGGGGGTGGCCCGGCTGGGCCCGTTTACCGTTTACCGTTCACCGTTCACGCTTCACTGTCCTACCAGTTTCCGTACGATCTCCGCCCGGGTCAGCACCCCCCGCAGCACTCCTTCGCGCACCACGGGCAGACAGGGCACGTCTTTGTTGGCCAGCAGGGTCGCCACGTCGGAGAGCGACTGGTCTTCCGACACGCAGAGAACGTTGCGCGCCATTGCCTCGCGCACCACGATGGGGCCGGTGGGCGCGCGGCCGGACCTCCGGCGCACCACCGGGTGTTCGCCGGTCTGCACCCGCTGCACATACGCCGGCAGGATGTGGCGGAGCAGGTCCCGGCTCGACAGCAGCCCAATTACCTCGTGGCCCGGTCCCACGACCGGGGCAGCGTCGAGGCCGCGCCGAGCCAGCAGGCGGGCGGCTTCCTCCAGCGGCATCTCGGGAGCCAGGACCAGCGTGGTGGTCGTCATGACGTCGCCCACGAGCAGCTCTTCCTCGAGCCGCACGTCGTGCAATCCCGGCACGGCGAGCACCTCGGCGGCGCTGGTAGCTGCATGGAGGCCAGCCACGACGTCCGGTTGAGCGAGTGCCCGCGCGAACGCCGCGACCGCCTGGAGATATCCGGCGGCCTCCCGCGGCGGCGCCAGCACCAGCAGCATGATCCGCGCACCCGCGCCGGCGTCGGCCTCACTTCCGTGGCCCGTCATCGGACGAGGGGCCACGCCGAGCGCCGTCACCACGCCGTCTACCGCATCAGTGCGGAAATGCGGCAGCACCGCGTGCGGCCCCAGGCTCAGCGTGTCCTCCGGCCAGGCGTGTTGCACCGCGGCTTCGAGTTTGGCGCGATCGCGAACCCGACCGTCCTCCACGCAGGCATCGAGCAGGCGACGAATCCCCTCGGCCCAGGTGTCGGCCGCCAGCGGCACGACGACTCGGCCGGGGCTGAGAAGATCTGCGAGTCTCACAACCGCTTCCGCAACAGGTCCACCACGTCCGCCGGCCGGCGCATGACCCCGATCCCGGCCGCCTCGAACGCGGCCAGCTTTTCCTCCGCCGTTCCGGAGGAACCCGAGATGATGGCCCCGGCGTGACCCATCCGCCGGCCCTTGGGCGCGGTCTGGCCGGCGATGAAGCCAACGACCGGCTTGGTGACCCTGGTCTTCACGAACTGTGCGGCGTTCTGCTCGTCGGTGCCGCCTATCTCACCGATCAGGACAATCGCGTCCGTGCCGGGGTCCTCCTGAAAGGCGCGGAGGCAATCGATGAAGTTGGTGCCGATGATGGGATCGCCGCCGATTCCGACGCAGGTGCTCTGGCCGATGCCTGCGCGGGTGAGATGGTTCACGACCTCGTAGGTCAGCGTACCGCTCCGCGATACCAGCCCGACCCGCCCGGCGCTGCAAATATTGCCGGGAATGATGCCCACCTTCCCCTTGGCGCCCGGCGTGATCAGCCCGGGACAGTTGGGTCCGAGGAGGCGCACGCCGCGGCTCCGCACGAACGGCATGGTGCGGCTCATGTGCATCACCGGGATTCCCTCGGTGATGCACACGATCAGCGGGATGCCGGCGTCGGTCGCCTCGACGATCGCGGCAGCCGCCGCCATGGGCGGAACATAGATCACGGCCGTGTTCGCCCCGGTGGTCTCCACCGCCTGCGCGACCGTGTTGAATACGGGAACCTTGCCCTCGAACTGCTGCCCGCCCTTCCCCGGAGTCACCCCAGCGACGATGTTCGTGCCGTATTCGAGCATCTGGCGCGTATGGAATGATCCCTCGCGCCCGGTGATGCCCTGCACCACGAGCCGCGTGTTGCCGTTGACGAAGATGCTCACGCGGCCTCCCGCGCCAGCTTCACCACGCGCTCGACCGCCTGGTCCATGTCGCTGAGCGCGGTCATGCCCACGGCGTTGAGAATGCGAATCGCCTCGGCCTCGTTGGTGCCGGTCAGGCGAATCACGATCGGCACGCTGACCTTGAACTGCCGGGTGGCCGCGACAATGCCGTTCGCCACGTCGTCGGTCCGGGTGATGCCGCCGAAGATGTTGAAGAGGATCGCCCTCACGTGAGGGTCGGCGGTGATGATCTTGAGCGCGTTGATCACCTTCTCGGGGCTCGAGCTCCCGCCGATATCGAGGAAATTGGCCGGCGCGCCGCCGTAATACTTGACCAGGTCCATCGTGGCCATGGCGAGGCCCGCGCCGTTCACCACGCAGCCGACGTCGCCGTCCAGCTTGATGAACGACAGGTTCGCCCGCCGGGCCGCGGCCTCACTCGGCTCCTCGGCGGTGTCGTCCCGGAGCAAGCCGAGATCGGGTCGCCAGAACA
>Ga0075425_100009439_pt1 | contig 10381 bp, 8 predicted proteins | sample SoiMethybrSBSTD4_FD_75300 | JGI IMG/M metagenome (GOLD analysis project Ga0075425, IMG submission 75300) | Bulk soil microbial communities from a Populus tree surrounding site in Tennessee, USA - Soil MetaG P. TD hybrid SBSTD4 | ecosystem: Environmental > Terrestrial > Soil > Tree plantation...
CACACTGACAGTGGCATAGCGTGACGCCGCCGCAGGTGGGCACGATGTTCATCGAAGCTGGGCCGGTGCGACCTTGCTGATCGGTCAGGACGACCTGAAGCTCGTAGGTCTGATCGTCGATGGAGCGGGTGAGGTTGGCGCGCGGACAGGACGGTAGATTCGAGTAATTGCTCGCCAGGGTGGGTTGACGCGGCTGGAGCCACCCATCGGTGCCCATCTCCAGGAAGATGGGGCGGCTCTCGAGGGAAACGACGGCGCGCGAAATGGTATCGACGAGCGCCGTCGCGATCGTCACGGAACAACCCGCGATGTTGCGGGCGCGAACGCCGATGTAAAGGACCTGGCCCCCTTGAGCTGGCTGGATCAACTGTAACGGCGTCGTTCCGATGGGCATGAAGCTCCCGGTGGTTCGGTAGACGAGCTGGAGCTCGAGCGCCTGCTGAGGATCTCCGGCAATGCAGTCAGGAGAAGCGTCGAATTGGCGCAGCGGCACATCGGGGGTCGCGTCGCGCGGGCGGGCGTCGGTCGCGGCGTCGCGCATCCCTCCGCCGCCCGTCGATCCTCCGCTTTGGGTCGACCCTCCGCCGCCGTTCGAGCCTGCCGTACCGGATGAGCTGCCCGTTGTAGTTGCAGCTGTAGTTGCACCTCCGCTTCCGGTGACGGATGAGCCGCCGGCTCCGGTGGCGCTTCCTCCCGTGCCGGTCGATCCTCCGCTTCCGCTCGAGCCTCCACTTCCGGGCGAGGCATCGGCCGTCTCGTCCGCCGTCGAAGGTCCGCACGCCGATGCGGCGAGGAGGATCAAACCAAAGACGCGATCGCAGGCGGGCCGTAGGCCGCGCCGAGTAACACGATCGCAGGCGGGCCGTAGGCCGCGCCGAGTAACACGATCGCAGGCGGGCCGAAGGCCACGCCGAGTCACACGATCAATTGCAGAAGACATCCGTGTCACCGACCTTCGGGTAGTAATAGAGAAAGACGTTGCAATGCTCGCCGACGTCGGTATTCCCGCCGAAGGTGTAGCAACAATCCCCCTGCTGGTCGGGATCCTTCGCGTCGACGTCCGCGCAAGTCGATATGATCGGCGGGGTCCACTGGTACGCACAGTCCCACCAGATGCCGCCGCCATTTTGAACGGACCGCCCGATTCCTATCGACATCGGCGGATTGTCCCAGCGAAGGCTCTGGTAGAACTGAGCGGGCGCCTCCGGGTGTGTGATCGTGGCGCCATCCCATGTGAACATGGTGAAGGTCCTGCCGCGTGAATGGAAGTGCCCGTTGGCCGCCGTGATCGTCACGTCTCCCGGAAAGCGGCAAGTGCCGCTGAAGGTGGGGGCCGGGTTGGAGGCGCAGATGCGGATGCTCTGCTGCGTGGCGAACAGCGTCCCCATCTCCTGATAATTTCCCGGCGCAGCCGTGTAGAAGTTGATCCCGACCTTGCCGAAGCCCGATGGGGTCGGCTGGACCGTCGTGTTCACGTAGTGCGTCTGGATCATGATCTGCTCGCCGGGCGAAAAGCGAGTCACAACGCCGTCGGGCAAGTGCCAATCGAGCGCATCGCGATCGATGTACCCTATCTCGGTATTGGCGACGAGCGGCCAATCCGCCCAGTTCGCGCTCCCCCAGCACGGGCTGTTGTGATAGTCGTCGTGCCCCCGAACGACGGTGGCGTCGTACGGTCCGAGCTTGATCGCCTCGCCATTCTCCGGGCGTAAATCGATCAGCGTTTTCACGCGGAAGATGTTCATGTGATGGCTGCCCACGTTCATGGCCAGCCGGATGCGATTGACGAGGACGTCTTGGCCCCCCTTGATGTCGGGAAACGACATGAAGTAGCAGCTCTGCTCCTCATGACCGGCGGGGACTTCGAAGCTCGGAACTCGGATCGACACACCCTGATTGGGCGCCAGATCTTCCAACTGCCAGCCCGGCGCCGGTGTAGGTTCGGTGCTGTCGGGAAAGCTCGGGCCGCAGGCTGCGGACCCCATGAGACAAAGGACGAGCGCCGCCCGATCCAGCGCCTTCATGGTCCGATGACGGTTCGCGTTCCCCGAACTCGAACGAAGTCTTTCACTTCGCATGGTCATCCATCCTCCGGTTCGATCCTACGGGCGAATTACAGAGAGCATCGAAAATTCTTCAGAGACGGGTCGCGTTTCGCTCAGCAGCAGCGCAACTCATCGAACCAGCGACCGCGGCGGACATGGCCCTCATTATATGTGGCGCGAGTGGTCCCAAATCGACCAGTCCGCCCCCCTTTCGACCTCGTCACGCTCGTCGACCGGCTCATCCATCGCGCGGAGGTCGGTGTTCACTTGGCGCACGGGCGGAAGCGGAGTCCGACCACGCCGCGGGCGTAGGTCTTCGTGTCCGTTAGCTCGAGCGTCTCGTGGTGCCCCTCGGCAAAAAAGCGGGCCCCCTTGCCGAGGACCAGCGGGTGCACGTAGAGGACGTACTCGTCGACGAGACCGGCCTGGGCGAGGCTATGGACGAGCTGGCGGCTCCCCCAGACGAGGAGGCGACCTTCGCCGCTCGCCTTGAGCTCGGAAACCGTGCGAACGGCGTCGCCGCGCAGAATCGTCGTGCCGCTCCACGACGTGTCCGTCAGGGTGCTCGAGACGACGTACTTCGGGAGGCCGTTGAAGCGGTCGGCGGTCGCGCCGGTTCGCTTCGGCCAGGCTGCGGCCATCCCGTCGAACGTCGTTCTGCCGAAGAGCAGACCCGTCGCTCGATCGAGCTCGCTCTGCACGTCGGCGCCAAGGGTCTCGTCGACGTAGCTGATGTTCCACTCCTGCGGAGCCTCCATCACGCCGTCGAGAGACAGAAATTCGGTAACCACGATCGTCTGCGTCATTGGTTCATCCTCCTCGGGCGTCTTGCCCTTCACCCGGACGACGAACGGCGCGGCGGCAGATCGACATGGCTGCGTTTTTTTTCCGAAGGCGCTACGACGGCACCCTCACCCTGGTTCCCACGCCGCCGTGAAGATGGGCTTTGGCTACTGGGTCGACTATGGGTGGACCCAGAAATTGCACACCTTGTCCGTAATGGTCGTGCCCGCCTTGTTGACATTGACGCCCCAATTGTCGAGGCTCGTCACCGTGTTTTGCTCGGTGCGGAAGGCGAAGTTGGTTCCGATCGTCTGTTCCGCGCCGCCCGGCGGGGTCACGAAGATGCTGTAAGTGTGCGCGGCGACGTTGACGGCGAGCCGGAAGTGGTAGGCGCTCGCCCCCGCGTACGGTAGGGTGACGTTCGCGGCGAACGCTCCGCCGTTGCGCGCGTCGATGTTGCCTGACGTGTTGAAGCGCGTCAGCGTCGCCATTCCGGTGAAGGCCGTCTGCGCCCCCTTCGACATCGTGATGCTGCTGTCGAGGACCGCCGAAGGCGTGCCGTCGTACTCCGCAGTGAACGTCCCCGCTTGCGACGGGAACGGCGTGTTCACCCAGGCGCCGGCGCCCGATGCGCCGCCCGTCGCCGTCTTGCACGTCGAGGCGTTGGGCGCGGCCGAAACTTGAGCCGAGTTCGCGCTCTCGCCGCTCGCGTTGGTCGCCGAGACCACGTAGAAGAACGTGGTTCCGTTCGTGGCGCCCGTGTCGACGAACGTGGTCGTCGTGGGCGTGCCCACCGTCGTGTACGGTCCGCCGCTAACGGTCGCGCGCTTGACCTTGTACCCAGTCGCGCCGCTCGACGCGCTCCAGCTGAGCATCGCCTGGGCGTTCCCCGCCGTGACCGCGACGCCCGTCGGCGCGGGGGGTGCGGATCCCGACGCGGGCGCCGCGAAGATGTCGACCTCGAACAAGCTGTTCGGCGTTCCCGTCGTGCCGGTATTGCTGACGTAGCCGTGGCCGAGGTAGCGGACGTAGCGCGCAGTCACGTCGGGGAAGTCGTAGATCTCTTGCGCCGTCGTCGTGCCGCTGCTCGTTCCCGATCGAACGGTCGTAAAGCTCGTGCCGTTGGTCGAGACCTGGAGGTCGAACTTGTACTTTCTCTGATCGCCTTGATAGAAGGCCATCGATACGTAACCGACCGCACGGTTGGTCCCGAGGTCGTATTGGATCCACTGGCCGTCGCCGGCGTTCGCCCAACGCGTCGTCAGGTTGTTGTCGACGGTGTTGCCCGGCACGTTGCCGTCGTTCCCGCTCGCCGTGACAGCCGAGGCCGCGGGCGTGACCTCGACGTAGCTCGACGGATTGGTGTTGGGGTCGAACACCTTGTTGAGCCCGCGGCCGTAGGTGAAGGCGAAGAGCTCCGACGTCGCCTTGATGAAGAGAAGGCGCGTCACGATCACATGGCCGAGGCCGGTCTCCGCGGCCCAGGTGACGCCGGCGTCGTCCGAAACGAATACGCCGATCTCGGTTCCGGCGTAGACGCGCGACGGGTTGTAGGAATTGACGGCGAGCGAATGCACCGGCGCGTCGGGAAGCCCCGTCGAGCCCGAGCCGTCGCTGAGCGTCCAGTTCGCACCGCCGTTCGTCGTCTTGAAAACGTGCCCGACGTTCGATCCCGAGTTATAGCCCGTGTAGCTCGCGTACGCGATGTCGTGGTTGTACGGGTGGAACGCGAAGGAGGACACCGTGCCGACGTGCGGCGTCGTCTGCGTCCAAGCGGTGGTCGACGTGGCGTTGGTCGCCACGTTGGTCACGGCGATGACCCCCGCGTCGGTGCCGGCGAACACCCGGTTCGGATTCGTTTCGGCGACGCCGATCGCCGTGATGCGGTTGCCGCTCAGCGGGATCTGCGTGCTCGCCTGCGTAAACGAGACGCCGTCGGGGCTGCGCCACATCTTGAGCCCACCCGCCCACCAGCGGTTGCAGCTCGTTCCGCCGCAACTCATCGGATCGGCGATCATCGGCGTGGACGCGTCGACGGCGATTTCACCCGGGTATCCCGGTCCGTTGATGTTGAACCCGGCGACGTCGTTCCAGGTGAGACCCTCGTCCGTCGTCTTCACGATCTTACCGCTGCCGAAGGTAAACTCGATCTTCGAGTTCTTGCGATCGATGGCGACGAACCCGCCGTCGCCGTTGAACCACCGGTTCTCCCAGCCGTTCACCCCCTTCGAGTTCCATCCCCACATCGTGTGATCGTCCTGCGTGCCGCCGAGGTAGCTCGAGCCGTCGGACGCGACGTCGCCGAAATAGAATTGGTTGTTGGCGAGGCTGTGATCGAGCGACGACCAGGTGACCTGGCCGGCGTACGAAGCGTCGTCGCGGCAGAGGCCTTTCGTATCGGTCGCGGCGCGGGCGGTGGTCGACTTGTAGATGCCGCCGTCGTTGCCGACGAACACCGTCTGGTTGGTGGTCCCGTTGTATTGCGGATGAAAGACGACCGCCGAATGATCGACGTGGATGTAAAACGCTGGATTGACGTTCGTGAACTGGTTGTTGACGCGGCCCCAAGTGACCGCCCCATCGTCCGAGCGCCAGAGGAGCGTGCCCCCCACCCAGACGCGCTGCGGGTCGGCGGGGTCGACCGAGATCGTGTTGAAGATCTGGCCGCCCGAGCCGAACGAGCCGCTCGGGCTGCAGTAGTCGAGAAGACCGCTCGTGCTCTGGGTGCTCCAGCTCGTGCCGCCGTCGGTCGTCCGCAGGATGGCGAGCGTTCCCGACGTCGACACGCTCTGCACGCTCGCGTAGGCCGTTGCTTGTTGCGACGGCGCAATGGCCAATCGAATGTGCCATGCGTCGGTGTTCGACCAACGGTTCACCCACGTACCCGTTCCGGCCGCGTCGCTGTTCACGAGAAGCTGCGCGTCGCTGCCGTACCCGCACCCGGCCATCACGTAATCGGTCGCGGTGACGTCCGTTCGAATCGTGATGTCGCCGCACGAGTGGCCGGGGAACACTGCCGTCCAGCTCGTGCCGCCGTTGGTGCTGCGCATGATGCCGGCGCTCGTGGCCGCGTAGATGCGCTGCGAGTTGTTCTTGCTGACCGCGATGTGCGCCACCACGTCGAAGTTCGTGTTGGTCGGGCTCGGCACGGTCGATGACAGCGAAGTCCAGGTCGCGCCCGCGTCGGTGCTCTTGTAAATGCCGCCCCCCTTGACGTTGAAGATCAAGTTGCCCGATGCGGCGTACATCGTGTTCGGCGTGTTGGGATCGATCGCCAAATCCTCCATGTAGAGCAGAGGAAGATCCGACCCGACCAGCGCCCAGTTCGCGCCGCTGTCGGTCGACCGCCAAATACCGCCGCTGTCGCCGGCAGCCACCATGATGCTCGGCGTCGTCGGATGAACGAGGATGTCTCGCACACGTCCGCTGATGTTGCCGTCGCCGAGCAAGGTCCAATTGCCGAGCGAACCGCCCGCGAACGAAAGCACGTCTCCTTCTTGGACGACGCTGCCCTGCCCAATCGAGATTTGCCTCATCCCCTGTGCAGCTGCGATGGCGAGCCAATATTTGTCCCACGGATATTCCGTGGCGCCGCGACCGACCCTCCGCTGCAAGAACGCGTCATAGCTCTCTTTCAGATTTTCTCGCTCGAAGTGCTCGAGGGGGTTGCGATCGGCGGCGACGGGCGTGCCAATCGCGCCGCGCTCCCCCTCCGGCTCATTCGCTTCGCCATTCACCCCGGGTGGATCTTGCCGCTCGCCCGGTTCGGGCGCCCCGGTTCCCCCGCAAGCTGCAATCGACAACGAAAGAGCGAGACCTGTGAAAGCCGTGAGTTTGCGCACCATCATGATCCGTAAACGTACGGGTCACGTGATCGTGACGAGTATTTCGTCGCGCGGGACAATGCCGTTCGTTTCGTCTTTAGAGGTCATCGCATGAAGAACGTCCGCATGTTGCTCGTATCGACGTCGCTTTGTTTGCTACCGAAGGTGGTGTTTGCGCAATCGACGCCAGGCGCTCTCGATGATCCGGCGCTCGGAGCGCAAAGCGCGAGCGAGCGCAGCGCCGCCCCTCGCGAGATTCCGATCGTGGCATATACCTATTCAGCATACGGGACCGCGGCCAAGACGATGGGCGTTCAGGCCTACGGTCTCGGGCTCGTCGCGTCGGGACAAGATCGCGTGCTCGGCGGCGGTGGAGCGGTGTGGGGCTCGCCCGTCGATCGGCTCACGCTCATCGCCGACGCTCAGCGCAGCTTGATGCGCGAGTTCTCGCCGTCGGTTGCGGCGATCGCGCGTCTCTATGGCGGCGGGCGCGAGGGGTTCTCGCTCGGAGCGCTCGGCAAATACAAGATCGATGGATTCGCGAGTGGCCCCACTCACGACGAGATCGAAAGCGAGATGGAAGTCGGTGTGCTCGCCTCGTACCGTGCTTCCGGTTGGTACCTCGACGCCAACCTGATCGCCGGCCGAGGGCTGGGCGACGAGGGAGAGACCGACGGCGAGGGGCGGCTGCGCGCGGGGCGCGACGTCGGGTCTTGGGTTCGGCTCGGCTTCGACGGCCAGATCCGATCGCGCCTCGCTGGGCCGCGCTACCTACCCAACGGCCGCACGTGGGACTTCGCGGCGGGCCCGCAGGTCGTGGCTTTCGTCGATCGTTTCTACGGGTCGATGACCGCGGGACCGACGACGGTCGGTCTCCTCTCGACCGACGTCGGCTGGTCAGCGATGCTCTCCATCGGCGGCGTGGCTTTTTGATCGAGAGGCGAGTTTCCCGAGCGCAAACAGTCGATGTGCTGGGAGCTCTTGCACGACATGAAGCGCGAGGAACACGACCTCTTGCACCCCGATCTCTGGCGGGATTCGCCGATCATCGTCGAGATCAGCAGCTAGAATTTGTCGTTCAAGCGACGACGAGGACCAGGGCGTCGTCGTTGTCCCGCGCAAAACGCTCGACGATCTGTTCGGCGATGACGATCGGGTGCTCGCGTAACAGCTCGAGATCGGCTTGAAGGTCGGCTCGCGTGGAAATGCCGTCGGTGAACAGGATCACGACATCGCGCGTCGCCAAGGAGGCAGTCTCGATCACGATCTTCGGCTTGTGGCCCCGCGCGCCGAGGAGGAAGGGTCGGCTCAGCACATGGCGATGTGTTCCGGGGCCGTCGACGAGCAGGCTGACGTCGCCGACGACCGCAGCGCGAAGCGATTGACCCGTGTCATCGACGCGTGCGACCGCCATGACGGCTCCGCGGGTGTCATGCAGCGCGGCGTGGCATTCTTCGAGGATTCGGTCGATCTCCAGATGACCGCTCTGACGGACCGTGTCGACGGCGACTCTCGATGCTTCGCGCGCGGGGCCGCCGTGCCCGAGACCGTCGACGACGCCGACGATCAGGTCGTCCTCGGTGCGCACGAACGCACCATCATCTCCGCTCTCGTCTTCTCCAGGGTACGGACGCCCGAAGATGCCGACACGCCTCCGGCGAGGCACGGGCCCAGCGAACTTACGCGCCCATATGCACGTGCCCTCGCCAATCCTGACATCGACGTCGATCTCATCGGCGAGTTCTACCGCCGCCGCAAACCCGACTCCGAGACTCTTGGGAGCACCAGGCTGGGGCGGCTGGGATGGACGACGCTGCGAAGTCCCTGGCGAGCGGCGCCTCTTCAGCGCGTCCGTCGGCGAGGCAATCCCAGACCCTCGATCCGCCGCGACGACCTCGAGCCCCCGTACGCCCTGGCGCTCGATCGGACGGATCGCAATGCGACCGCCGCGCGCGTGCATCAGCTGGTTGTGCGCGAGCTCGCTCGCAACGTTGACGATGCTCCCGAGACCGACACCCGAGAGTCCGAGAGGGGTTCCTTCCTCTCTAACCCGTTGGCGAAGCAGCACGACGGACGCTTCGTCGAGCATGGGCGTCGATTGGGCGCCCGCGAGCCACTGATCGATCAGTACGGAGCCCATTTGACGAACTTCACTCGTGTCCCACGTCCGGGCGCGGAGTCGATCGAAAACTCATCGACCAAACGTCGGCTCCCTGAAAGACCGAGCCCCATCGAATTCGCGGTGCTGTAACCGCCCGCCATGACCCGGTCGATGCTCTCGATGCCGGGACCGTCGTCGTGAAATTCGACCCGCACTCCCGAGCGGGTGTCGTCGGTGATTCGTTCGATGACCGCATTCCCTTTCCCGGCGTGCACCCACACATTGCGTGCTAGCTCCGACGCAGCGGTCGTCACCGCAGCCGACTGGAAGACGTCGAACTGGCAGGCCTTGGCCACGTCGCGTACTTTACGCCGCACGAGGGCGATGTCGTCCTCGGTGTCGATGCGCATCTCGTGGCGCTCGTCGACGCTGACGGTCACGGTGTCCTCAGGTCCGAGTTTGGAGGCGGAGGCGCTCCAACCCTTCTTCGAGGTTCAGCGCGGTGTCGACTCCCTCCATCGGGTAGCCCATGCGAACCAGCGTCGCAGCGATTTCGGGACGCATTCCGACGAGAACCGTCGCTGCACCCATGAGGCGCGCCATGCGACCCGTGTCGACGAGCACGCGCGCCACGTACGTATCGACCGCCTCGAGCCCGCTGATGTCGATCACGAGACCGCTCATGCCCCCCTTCTCGAGGGCGCTCAGCGCGTCTTGCTGGAACGCGTTGGCGACGTTGTCGCGAAGATCCGTCTGAACGGTCGCGAGGAGCGTCCGGCCGATCCTCAGAATCGGAATGGTGCCCGTCATCGGCGACTCGCCTTTCGCTTGCGCCGCGCTCGTGCCGCGGTCTTCGTCGCCTGAATCGATTTGCCCACGAGCGATAGGGCGAGCTCGATACCCTCGGCGAGGCGACTCAGCGTGTGCATGGTCGAAATGTCGACCCCGAGATGGATGATGGTTCGCGCCACCTGCGCCGTGATCCCCGTCAGGATGGTCGACGCCCCGAGAAGTCGGACCGCGGCGGTCGTCTTCACCAGCGAGTCGGCAACCTTGGTGTCGACGACCGGCACGCCCGCGATGTCGATGATGATGACCTTGGCTTGCGCCTCGCTTACCTTGAGCAGGACGCTATCCATCACCTGGTTTGCGCGATGGCTGTCGATCGCACCGACGAGAGGCAACAGCAGAATGCGGTCATAGACGCGAATGACCGGCGTCGAGAGCTCGCGGATAGCCGCTTGGTGACGCTCGATGGTCTCGATCTTCGCGGCGAGGTACGTGTCGGTTGCCAGGGCAATGTCGAAGGTCACGATCTTCTGGATGCTCTCGAGTGCCTGCCGAGCTCTGCCCGCGTCGCGAAGCTCTTCGAAAAGATGGTCGCCGATGAGCTGGAGGTACTTCCGGTAGGCCCCCAAGTACCACTTGGTCGAGAGACCGATTCGCTCGTGCGCGATGCCGACGCGCAGCCGATCCTCGACGTACGCAAGGTCGCACTTGCCGCCGAAGAGGCCCAGGAAATACTCGCATTGGCTTCTCTTGACGCGACGCACCGTCGCCTCGTCGGGAAAGAACTTTTTCGTGTCGGGGTGCGAGAGAAGCAATCGATAGAAGTCTTCGACGATCGC
>Ga0075425_100009441_pt1 | contig 10380 bp, 7 predicted proteins | sample SoiMethybrSBSTD4_FD_75300 | JGI IMG/M metagenome (GOLD analysis project Ga0075425, IMG submission 75300) | Bulk soil microbial communities from a Populus tree surrounding site in Tennessee, USA - Soil MetaG P. TD hybrid SBSTD4 | ecosystem: Environmental > Terrestrial > Soil > Tree plantation...
GCAAGCTGCGAGATCTTCTGGCCCAGCCGTGTCTCTGCCAGGTCTCGCACCTGCGTAAGCGGCATCGTCTTTGAAGTGAGAGCGATGGTGAGAACGGGTGCGTCCGCCGGGTTGACCTTGGCATAAATCGGCGGGGCCGGGAGATCGGCCGGCAGTAGGTTGCCCGCGGCGTTGATGGCCGCCTGCACCTCCTGCTCGGCGATATCGAGGTTCAAGGAGAGGCTGAACTGCAGCGTGATGATCGAGGCCCCACCGGTGCTGGTGGACGTCATCTGGTTGAGGCCTGCCATCTGCCCGAATTGCCGTTCGAGCGGCGCGGTCACCGAAGTCGTCATCACATCAGGGCTGGCGCCGGGGTAGAAGGTCTGGACCTGAATGGTGGGGTAGTCCACCTGTGGCAGAGCCGACACCGGCAACTGCGTGTAGGCGACGAGGCCGGAGAGCAGGATGGCCAGCATCAACAGCGAGGTAGCAACCGGCCGGTGAATGAAGAGGCGTGAGGGATTCATGGCCGTGCCGTCGAATATGGGGTTTGCGTGATTACTTTGACTCGCGTTTTCGGTTCCGAGGCTCACTCTCCTTCCCGTTTTTGCTCGGGGGATTGGGGCCGGAACCTGCAGTCTCGGGAACCTTGATCTTGGCGCCGTCACGCAGCCGATCTACGCCATCGACTACGACATTGTCTCCAGGCGCCAGCCCCTCAAGGACGGTGACGCGCTCGCCACCACTGGGACCAACCTTGATTGGGCGGACGGAGACGCTCGAGTCGGCATTGGCAATATAGACATAAGGTCCGGGCGCTCCGATTTGTATCGCCGCGGAGGGCACGAGCGTGGCATCGCGCAAGGTGTCGACCACCAGCTTGATGTTGACGAACTGGTTTGGAAACAGCGCCTCATCGTTGTTGGGAAACGTCGCCCTTAGGCGCACCGTGCCTGTCGTGACGTCAATCTGGTTGTCAATCGTCGTCAGCGAACCTGCGGCCAACTGAGTAGTGCTGCTGCGGTTGAAGGCAAGGACGGACAGCGTTTGACCCGCGCGCAGCTTCTTGAGGAACTGTGGAATCGTGTCCTGCGGCAGCGTGAAGATCACGGAGATCGGCTGCATCTGTGTAATAATCACAACGCCGTTGGGATCGCCCGCCTGCAGGTAGTTGCCGGGGTCCACAAGGCGCAAGCCCACTCGGCCATCACTTAATGAAACGATGCGACAATAGTTGAGATTGAGGGCGGCATTCTCAACGTTGGCCTTGTCGGAGCGAACGATCGCTTCGTCCTGCAAAACGAGGGCGCGCTGGGTGTCGACCTGCTGGCGCGCTATTGAATCTTGCGTCATCAGCTTCTCGTAGCGCGCAAGATCGATTTTGGCGGCAGCCAACAGAGCTTCATCGCGTGCGAGCTGCCCCTGCGCTTGGTCGAGAGCGGCCTGATAGGGCCGAGGATCAATCTGGGCCAGGAAGTCGCCCTTCTTGACGCTCTGACCTTCCGTGAAGCCGACCTCGGTGAGCTTGCCGCTGATTTGCGTCTTGACGGTCACCGTGGAAAGGGCCGTGACCGTCCCCAAGGCGTCGAGCGTCACGGGCATGTCGCCCTTTGTCACCGTCCCGAGGCGGACAACGGTAGCCGCGTCAGTGGAGCGACGTCCTGGCCGCTCTCGCGCGGGCCCCGACAGCCACCACCAGGTCACGGCGCCAATCAGAGCTGCCACAGCCAATAGCAGGCCAAGCTGTCGCAGCCGTCGCGATGCACGTGGAGCGACATCTGGGGGGCATTGGGCTCCGACTTCCTCTCGCCGTTCCAGCAGCTTATGCACGGGACCACGTTCCTAGTGACGCTTGCGGTTTCGATCTCGGAGCGTGTCGAGCTTCTGTAGGGCGCCGTCGCTCTAGGCCGAACTCAAATGGGATGCCCAAGTTCCTGTCGCGTACCATGCACCGGGTTGCGGCAGCCTAAGCGAATCCCACACCCTGAAACGAACGACCCGTCCGGTTCCGTTGCAGTTGTGCCACTCCGAGGCAATAGGGAGAGAGCCATATTTTGTTCTTCCAGTGGCGGCAAGGCCATACTCCCCGGGGCTTTGCCGACGGAGACGTGAGCTTACCACCGTTACCGGAACTGCCCTGCTCTGTCGTCGGATGGGCTGAGGACGGCAAAAGGTGCGTGACCTCGTTGGCACATTTGCGGCGCGCTTTGCGGCTGCACACCTTTCTTGGAAGGAGCTCTTTGCCGGGCCTGTCACCAGGTTCCGCCACGCGGAACGCGAGTTCTGGGCCTACATCATACTTGCGGCCCTGGCTGGGGTCGTTGCGACTTTGAACGTAAGCCACGCCCACTTCGGCGAGGTGCCCGTCCCAGAGCTCTATCGACGTCTTGACGTTTTTCAGAACGCCGTTCGGCTGGTCCGCAAGAACTTCGTCGATCCGGTGGACGACAATTTGCTCATCAAAGGGGCGATCGAGGGCATGCTTGGCGCGCTCGATCCCCATTCGGCCTACCTCGATGCCGTCTCCCTTCGGGAACTGGAGACGGCCAGACGCGGCCAGTTCAGCGGCATCGGCGTGGACGTGTCCATGGCGCAGAGCGAGGGAGCGCTGCGGATCGTCGGCGTCATTGCGGGTTCGCCCGCCGCGCGAGCAGGCCTGCAGATCGATGATCGAATTATCAGCATCGATGGCGGACACGTTGCGGGACGCGCGCTTGAGGAAGTGCTTGCCAAAATGCGCGGCGCTGTCGATGCGCCGATCACTTTGACCGTCATGCGGCCTGGACACGACGAGCCCTTCGACGTGGCTCTCGTTCGTGCGCTCATATATCTAAAGACGGTCGCGTCACGTCTCGAGCGCGACGTCGTCTATATCAAGATAGCAAGTTTCAACGGCAGGACCCATGCCGACCTCCTGGATCAAGTCTGGGATCTGAGGCACGCAGCCACCGCGGCAATCAAGGGGTATATCATCGACCTGCGCAACAATCCCGGAGGGCTCCTCGATGAAGCCATCGCCGTCACCGATGATTTTCTGGACTTTGGAGTGATCGTTGTTGTCAAGGGCCGGGAAGCTGCCGACGCGCAATTCGCCTACGCGCACTCACGCAACAAAGTCGCCGATCAAAAACCGATCGTCGTCTTGATCAATGGCGGCTCGGCTTCAGCGTCCGAGATTGTAGCTGGCGCGCTGCAAGACCACGGTCGTGCGACGATTGTGGGGACGAGGTCTTTCGGCAAGGGGTCTGTGCAAACGATCATTGCGCTCGACGGAGCGGCAATCCGTCTGACGACCGCACGCTTTTACACGCCATCAGGCCGATCGATCCAAGCCAAGGGGATAGAGCCTGACGTCGTGGTGGAGGAGCCACGCCAACCCGGAGAGGGGGCACGCATCCTCGGAGAGGCTTGGTTGCCCCACCATCTCAGGGGCGAAGCAAAGAAGGACAATCGGGAGGAATCAGGATCGTCTTCCTTCGTCCCGCTCGAGCCGGAACTCGACATGCAGTTGCAGTACGCGCTCAAGGTGGTTCGCGGCGAACAAATCGCCAAGAACGCCAGGGATGTCCCGCGCTGACGTCTGCCTGACCGGATAATCGGCGATGCCGACGCGGGGATCGCCCCTGTCGATGGGCGGCGACGATCTAGGCCAACCACCGGCAAAGACGGATAATGAGCACGCCCACCGTTAGGGTCCGCAGCGGTAACCGCAACGGGGGGTGCTCCATGCGCTTTATTGGTCGGAGCGTTGTGGCGGCGCGTTTGTTCACATTGCCGCTCTCGCCCCGACAAATTCACCAAAGCCCCAGCAAAGGCGAACTGCGCAACATCTCCTGGGCCTAAGACCGGAAGCTCTGTGCCATTACGCCTCGGGGCAAAGGCCACTACGCAGCTCTGCGCAAGAGCACCGCGCCGGAGCTTTCCGATCCTTGCAAGGCCCGCGATCTCGCGCAGCCAAAGGGATGAACAGGGTAGAGGATCTGTTGTTGAAATTCCCACCAGGCTTGCATATTCGGGCCTATCCACGCGCGGTCGGACTGGCTCTTGCGATCGTGGGCCTCCTTTTCATTTTGGCCGCCATCATGCTCGTCATCGTCTCTTGGGAATGACCATAAGGGTGTTTTCACCCCTCGCTCTCCCAGATCTCGAGTATGGCCCACTCTCATTGCCGGAGAGGTGAGGCGGGCCAGGGCACGCGTCAAGTCGCGCCAGTCAAGTTGTGCCGGTCAAGTTGTGCCGGTCAAGTGGTGTGGGCCATCTCGCGTGCCCGCCGTGGCCTTCCGTCGTCGCCTAAGATCCGCGTTTGCGCCTGCCCGGAGACTTAGAGTCTGACCCACGTCTCTCCTCGGGGCTGATGACGCAGTCCTGGTTGGTATCGAGAAGAGCGAAAGCGGGGTTGGGCTTATCGACCACCTCAGAAAGGGTTACCTGGCCGTCGCCGTCGGCGTCGAAATAGCTAAAGCCCGCAACCTCAAACAGTCTGTCTTGGCGGGCCAAGTTTGCAAATTCTTCGCGCGTCAGGACCCCATCGTGGTTGACGTCCGCGGCACGGAAGAGGTCGGATGCGTATTGCTTCCATTCATCGCAGGTTACATTGCCGTCCCGATTGAGGTCCCATGTGACCGCCGCGGCGGCGAACTCACGATCAACGGTCGAAGCGGTCGCAAGCGGGGACTTGTTCGTCGCGCATCCTTGGATCGTGCCTAGGCTGACCAGGAGCGGCAACACGCCTGCTGCGCGCGTTCGAACCCCACGATTGCGCATGCACGCCCCCCCACCGCCTTAGCACGTTCTCGCGGCCTCGGCGAGCAACCGATGCTGCTACCTTGCGCACCCGGCGGGGTACACCCCAGGGGGGCGCAATTCGCCTGCCACGAACGGTTGCGGACGCCTCGAAGCCGCTTCGATGATCAGGACTGCAGCCCCGCTGCGCGAGGCGTCCCCGGGCCCGGCTCGGCCGCGATGGGCCGCCTCGCCGCTCGGCACTTCAGGGCATCGGCGTTCAGGCGCCGCATCAGTGCGGCCGGCAGGGATGTGCGATTGCCGAGCAAACGAACTCGAGGTCCTTGGCCTCGCAATGCACCCGCTTGTCCGCGGCCAGATCCCAATGCGCGTGCTGAGGACCAAAGAGACGACCCGCCTCGTATTCCCAGTCGCCGACGGACCGCAGCTCGGCTTTCTTCACTTCGTGCGCGCCGCCAAAGAACTGATCGGCGCGGAAACCTTGGCGCCGATGCCGTATTCGCAATGCGGGCCAAACTTGTGCGCCTCTTTGAAGTACGCATACTCGCCGCGCCGCCACTCTTGCGCTGACGCGCCCGCATCGACCATGGCCAGCCATCCCGCGGCTAGGCCAATGCACACAATGCTTAGCCTTGTCTTCGACACGGCCAAACTCCCCTCTGTCGAACACACACCCCAGACAAGCAGGGCTCATCGCTGGGTTTGCAAGCGACACCCCGAGCCGGGGACCCGCCAATGGCGCACAACGAAAGAGCACCGGGCCTTCCGTCGCGCAGTTCGATACTTCGTCGCGTGCAAGCGATCGGACACACAATCGCCTCAAAATCATCGGCTTACAACGATCTGGGGCATCGGGGCCAATACGCTGGTGAGGGAGCGGTACATGGCTCGTGGTCCCGTCTTCATGCTTTTCGGCCTCGGCGTGCTCGCCTGCGCGAGCGCGCACGCTGCCGACCTCGGTGGCTATGCGCCCCCACCGCCACCAACCTATATCGACGCACGTCCGGCCTTGATGTGGACGGGGCTCTATGTGGGCTTGAATGCGGGCTACTCTTTCAGCCGGGATTCCACGGGGGAGGACTCGAGCTTCCCCTACAATGGCGTGGCGCCGGAGCGGTTGCATTCGGGCGCGAGCGGGTTCACTGGTGGTGGCCAGATTGGCTACAACTACCAGATGGGCCGCTTCGTGGTCGGCATCGAAGCTGACTTCAATTACGTCGACCTGTCGAGGACGAAAACCTCACTTTCCGGAGCGGTGACGGAAGACATTTCGGGAAATTTCATTGGCACGGTGCGGCCGCGGGTCGGAGTGGCATTCGGGCCGGCACTTCTCTATGCCACCGGCGGTCTGGCCTACGGCAGCGTTGACACGACGATCACGGGCAATACCGCAAACACCTTGAGCGCGTCCAGCACGGGGATGCGGGTCGGATGGGCGGCCGGCGCGGGCACCGAGTACGCGCTCAATCGCAACCTGAGCCTGCGTCTTGAATACTTGCACACCGACCTTGGCCGAGCGGACCTGAGCGGTGTTGCCCTCGATACCAACACCTACGCCTGGCACGACCATCTCACCGACAATGTCGTGCGCCTCGGCGTCAATTTTCGCTTCTAGCGCATCCCCCGCACGATTTGCCGATCAAACGCATCTGAGTTCATGTTGGTAGGATTACCCGAACCTGGTCGAGCGCGGCCGCTTGACGGCCCGCAGGCGAGGTGTCGCGCCGACAAATCCAAGACCGACCCACAATGCCTGCGGCGGCGGCCACCGACGGCTTGGGCGCTTGCCCTGCTGATCTGTGCTGTTGGACTAGCATCGCTACCCGCCGGCGCTCAGGACCCAAGCCTCACGATCGCCGGAACGCCTCGCCAGCAATCCTCCTTCCCCAAGCAGCCCGGCGGCATCTTTGGTCCTGCACCCAAGGTCGATCAGGCCCTGCCGCTCTACCTGCAGGCGGACCAGCTGTTCTACGACACCAAGAGCAACCGGGTGATCGCCCAGGGCAACGTGGAGATCTACTACAACAACTTCGTTCTGACCGCCGACCAGGTGGTCTATGACCAGAGCACCAACAAGCTGATCGCTGAGGGCAACGCCCAGCTCAAGGATCCGAACGGCAGCATCACCAGGGCCGACCGCTTCGAGGCCCTTGACGATTTCCGTGACGCCTTCATCCAATCGCTCAGCGTCGTCACCGCCGACGACACGCGCATCGCCGCCGAGCGCGCCAGCCGGCGGGAAGGCAACGTCACCGAATTCGAGAAGGGCAGATTCACGCCCTGCAAAAACGATCCTGGTATGCCGCCGCTGTGGTGCATCAGTGCGGCGCGCATCATCCACGACCAGCGCTCGGCCACCCTCATCTACCAGGATGCGCAATTCGAGTTCTTTGGCTTTCCGGTGTTCTATCTGCCCTACTTTGAGCATCCAGACCCCTCCGTGAAGCAGCGCTCCGGCTTCCTGATGCCGAACTTCTCCAACTCCTCCACGCTGGGGTTTGGGTTCGAATTGCCCTACTATTTCGCCCTGGCGCCCAACTACGATTTCACCTTCACGCCCAAGTACTGGTCCAATTACGGCGCCCTGCTTCAGGGCGAGTGGCGGCATCGGCTGGACAACGGCCAATACAGCATCAACTTTGCCGCCATTGATCAAGGCCGGGATCCCAGCGGTATCTCTGGGGTGACCGACGCGGGTTGGCGCGGCTCGGTTCAAACCAAGGGGCAGTTCTCGCTGTCCTCGTGGTGGCGCTTTGGATGGGACGTCACCGTGGACAGTGACCCGGCCTTTCGTCGCTTCTACCAGCTCGATCCCATCCTGCCGACCGACCGCGTCAACACTGTCTACCTGGAGGGTATGAGCGACCGTAACTACTTCAGCACCAAACTCTATCAATTTGGCGGCCTATTTCTCAACGACACCTCGACCCTCAACTCCTGGGCGCTTCCCGTTATCGACTACCATTACATCGTTGCCCCGCCCGTGCTCGGGGGCGAACTGAGCTTTACCGCTAATGCGCGCAGCATGCTCGGTTCGGACGGAGTAGCCACCAACGTCGCCACCGTGGAGGCCAACTGGCGCAGGAAAATGATCGATCCGATCGGGCAGGTGTGGACGCCCTTCATTAATGCGCGCGGCCAAATTTACAATTACGCCGACGCTACCGATCCGGTCACCCATGCTGCCATCCCCGATGACACGGTGTTCCGGGGCGTCGCTGCAGCCGGGTTCCTCTACTCCTATCCTTTCGTGGCCCACACGGACTATGGTTCGCACGTCATTGAGCCAACCGCGCAGCTCATTGTCCGATCGAACACTCCCAACCAAAACACGTTGCCGAACGAAGATGCAAGGAGCCTCATCTTTGATGACACGCTCCTGTTCGACATCGACAAGTTCTCGGGCTACGACCGTTTTGAAACGGGGACACGGGCCAACGTCGGCGTGCAGTATACATTCCAGGGCAACAACGGCTTCTATGCCCGCGGAGTTTTTGGACAGAGCTACCAGCTCGCAGGAGATAACCCCTTCACGGATCCCGGATTGGATCCGACGTTGAAGTATAACTTTTCTCCCGTAAACGGACTGGGAACCACTCAATCCGATTACGTCGCGGGCGTCTACTTGCAGCCATTCAACGGGTTGAGCCTTATCAGTCAATCGCGCTTCAGCGAAAAAGATTGGAGCTTGCAGCGCGAAGATCTTGGCGTGCAGGCGAAGTACGGGGCCCTTACGGCATCACTGGCCTACACCTACACCACCTTCGATCCGATCACGGGGCTCCTCGACAAGCAGCAAGAGCTCTTGCCCTCGCTCGGCCTGAAGCTGACTAATAACTGGAGCGTGCAGGGCGGCATGCGTTATGATCTGGAAAACAATCAGCGCATTCAAGACATGCTCTCTCTTAAATATGCGGACGACTGCTTTGCTCTGACGGCGAGTTACACGGAAACCTTTGTCACCAATACCGCCTTGGGTCTGGTCCCTGACCGTACCGTGATGCTGCGCTTCGAGCTCAAACACCTAGGTGAGGTCAGCTACAAGACCAATCAGGTGAACTCGCTGTTCACCGATCTGGGCTCAGGGACGAGGCCTTAAAGCGACGTTCGCCCGCCAATCGCTGGCGTGTTTGATGAGCGTCGCGGCACTCTCGTGCGCGACGTCGAGCTTCTCACGAGCGGGCTGCTGTGCAACCGATCGGCAACGGAGTAGACTGAGCCCGAAGCCTGGGGGAGTTCTGAGGGTGAACGACGCTATCCGATCGAAATCCATTGCAGCGTTCTTGGGCCCCACATTGGTGGCACTCGGGGCTTCAACGCTCGTCAATCTCGGTCGGCTTCCAAGTCTGGTGGAGCAAGTTGCTCGAGAGCCCGCTCTCATCATGGTGTCGGGAATGCTCTTGTTCGTCGCGGGTCTTGCCATTGTTCGCGCGCATCATCACTGGAGCCGGGATTGGTCGATTCTGGTCACCCTCCTGGGTTGGCTCGCATTGCTGGGTGGGCTTGCGCGCATTCTCGTACCGTTCCAACTCGCAGATGCCATGGTTGGCCTCGGCGACCAACCCCTCGTCGATGCATGCGCGGGGATCGTGGTACTGGTTGTTGGCGCCTTTCTTTCCTACAAGGGCTATGCAAGCTAGGCTCGCTGGCGCGTAGCCTTGCAGGCGGCGGCGAGGCCCAAGGGTCTGCGCTGTGGCCCCCGGCACCCTCATAGGAATTGCCGGCGTGCGTTTGGCGCATCCTCGTGGGCAGCACCAATTTGCTACGGCAGGTCGCCCCGGCCGCTTGGGATGGCGCATGGCTGGCGCGTGCAGCAGGTAGATCGGCTGGCTCCCATCGACCTCGGTGCCCCAAACGCGGCTGCCGCGCCCATCGAGCTCGCTCGGGGGCATACCTGCAACGGCCGTTACGGGATCCCGTGCAAGGGCGCGCTCACTTTCGCTCGCGCGCACCTTGGGTGAGGAGCAAACGTGTTGCCGTGTGGAACTGACCACAGTAATCTCGGCTCGCGCAAAATTCGCGGGAATGCTCGCAGATTTTCGCTCCTCAGCGCATCACCCCGGGAGCAACAAGACCCCACGTGCCCAGATCAAAGACGATGTCCCTGGCGCTGCTTATCGACCAGGCAACAGGCACTCACCCGGCATCCTGGATCCATCCCGATACCGACGAGGCCGCATCGACCAAAATCGACCATTTCCGTCGCGTCGCGCAGCTGGCCGAGCACGGCAAGTTCGACATGTTCTTCGTTGCCGATACGCCGGCGGCGCGGACCGAGAACCTGCACGCCTGGCGCCGGTTCCCGATGTACATGAACCAGCTCGAGCCGGTGACACTGCTTGCGGCACTTTCGGGGGCAACGACGCGCATCGGCCTTGGTGCCACAGTCTCGACAAGCTTCGCAGAGCCCTACAACGTTGCGCGGCAGTTCGCCTCTCTCGACCATATTACCGGTGGGCGAGCCGGTTGGAATGTGGTCACCTCAGCTAATGACTACGCCGCGCGCAACTTCGGCCACGTCTCCATGCCGCCGCACGCCTTGCGCTACGAACGCGCCGGCGAGTTCGTCGACGCTGTGCGCGCCCTTTGGGACAGTTGGGCCGATGGTGCCTTCATCCGCGATAAGAAGACCGGTGTCTATTTTGACCCGCAGGG
>Ga0075425_100009443_pt1 | contig 10380 bp, 11 predicted proteins | sample SoiMethybrSBSTD4_FD_75300 | JGI IMG/M metagenome (GOLD analysis project Ga0075425, IMG submission 75300) | Bulk soil microbial communities from a Populus tree surrounding site in Tennessee, USA - Soil MetaG P. TD hybrid SBSTD4 | ecosystem: Environmental > Terrestrial > Soil > Tree plantation...
CCCTGCTGCTGGCGGCGCGCGGCCAGCAGCTTCTCGATCTCGATCTTGCCGATCACGTAGCTCGTGCCGTAGGCCGGCTGCTGCAGGTAGAGGAACTGCTCGTCGCGGACGAGCGCGCCCTTGAGGCTCAGCCACCCGCGCGGCGTGTGCTCCGACGCGAAAGCCGCCGCCTGCTCCAGCGTCCACTCGTTCGCATGCATCCGGAGATCGCCCAGGGCGCGGGCCGCGCGCTCGGCCAGCAGGATGTACACGAGCTCGCGCGAGCGCGGGCGCGCATCGAACATGCCCGCCTGCATCATCAGCTCCTCCCAGCCCGTCGCGTGGCCCTCGGTGCGCGTGTCGAAGATGTTGTAGAGGAGGGCCTCCCGGCGCACGGGACTGGGATGGGGCTCGCGCGCCATCCGCGCCTTGTCGAACCAGTGGAAGCCGTGCGTGCGCATGATCTCCGGGTCGCGGTAGTCCACCTCCGTGAAGAACTCGCGGGGGCCGGGATCGAAGGCCCCGACGCGGGCGCGCAGGGCGGGCTCCATGTCGTCGCGCACGGTGAGGATGTCGCGGGCCTTCAGGAAGGCCATGTACTCGCGGACGCCGGCCTCGAAGCGGCGCGCGTGCTCCTCGGCGCTCGCGATCGGGACGGGGACGGGCAGCGCGGCGTTGCGCTGCTCCTCCAGGGCGAGGAGGGCGTGGGCACGCGCCAGCTCGCGCTCCATGATCGTGACTTCGTCACGCCAGGTGTACGGAGCGAGCTGGACGTTCCTCAGATACCAGTCGTAGTTCGCGATGCCCACGCCGGAAGGGCCGGTCCGCGAGGCCGCCTGCCCGTCGAGCCAGGCCGCGAAGGCGTCCGTCGCCTCCCGTGCGCGCTGGACGTCGCCGGCCAGGCCGCCCGGAGCGTCCTTGACCTTCGCGGCCAGCGCGGCCAGGTCGGTGCTCTGCTGGCGCACGGCCAACGTCCCGAACGTCCAGAGGTCCTTGCCCTTGCCGACGAGATTGGCCCGCGCCTGCTGGAGCAGGGCCGGGATCGCGCGGACGCCGGCGGCCATGCGCCTCGCCTCCGCGTCGCCGAGCGGGAACGTGTAGGTCCAGACCTCGACGGCGGCGTCGGCGTGCGGCCCTTCACGCGCGGGCTGGTCGCTCTCGGAGGGGAAGACCGTCACGTAGAAGGCCGGGTTGTTGGCCCACGGCCGCAGCACGCGGTGGTCGAAGTCGAGCCCGTTCATCTCCGCGCGCACGAGGTGGAAGTCGACCTGTTCGGCGATCGGTCCGCCCGCGGCGCCGATCGCGGCCAGGCGGCGTTGCCAGCCGGCCAGCGCTCGGTGCTGGGCGGCCATGGCCGCCGCGCCGTAGTCCGGGACGCCCTCGCGCCGCGGCGGCTTCTGGAAGGCACGCCACTCCCGGAAGAAGGACGTGAGCGGGCTGTCCGCCGGTTCGCCCGCCGCCATCGCGAGAGCCAGTATCGCCGCTGGGACCGCGCTTGCAATCACGTGCCTAGGATATTCGAGAGATACCTCACAAAGTTCTTCACCCGCCACCGCTCTTGTGGCATAAGGGGAGTCTCCCTTCAGTGGTCAGGCGTCAGTGAAGAACGAGCTCCAGCACACCGTTCGCAAGGAGATGGACGAGCGGCTCCCACGTGGGCCCCGCGGCAGCCCCCAGAACGAGCTCCGCATGCGCTTCAACGCCTGGCGGCTCCACGGGTTGACCTTCGAGGAGAGCGTGGCCCGCGCCGCCGAGCGCGTACGCGAGCGCGACTCGGCCTTCGTCCCCATGGTGTTGCCCCGCCCCTCGGAAGAAGTCTAGGACCCGCCATCGGTCCTCCCCGGATGCTACGCTGGAAGGAACGAGGAGATCTGCATGGCCAACACGACACGCACACGACGCTCGGGACTGCTCCTGCTCTTGGGAGCGGTGAGCCTGTCCGCCCTGGGCTGCGCCGGGACGACCATCTCCAAGATCCTGGCCGAGCCGCAGCGCTACACCCACCGCGGCGACGTCGGCCTCACGGGCGATGTCACGGAGAGCATGTCCTTCCTCGGCCACGGCGCCTACAAGCTCGACGACGGCACGGGCACCATCTGGGTGATCTCCCAACACGGCGTCCCGCGGAAGGGCGCCCGGGTGAAGGTGAACGGCAAGATCCGCGACGTCGTGGACATCGGCACGGTCATCAAGCTCCCGCAGCAGATCGGCTCCGGGCTGGTGATGACGGACGCCACCGCTCACGGGCGTTAGAAGGAGCGCCCGGTCAGGGCCGGCGTGTGCGCTGGCCGGCGCGCCGGACGGGCGCCGCCTTCCGGGCCGTGGCCGCGCGTCCGGACGAGATCTTGGAGCGCCCGGCCGCGGCCCGCGCCGTCGATCCGCTCGACCCGGCCGCCCCCGCCGCCGCCCGCGGCCGGCGCACGACCCCGAGCGCTTCCGCGACCAGCGTCTCCGGCGGCCGCCGGCCGTCCGCGAACGCGAAGATGTGGATGTGATCGCGGTTCTCCCGTAGGGACTCCACGAGGCCCGCGCGCTCGTCTTCCGCGACCATGTTCATCAGGGCGTCCTGCTCCGGGCCCGACATGTAGTGGTAGTAGACGTCGTAGGCGAGGCCGGTCGTGTGGGGCGGGACGGAGATGCGCGTCGCGTTCGGGTTGGTCTCGCCGAGCTGGCGCTGGTACTGCTCCGTGCGGACCAGGGACGTGACGGGCAGCGGCCGCCCGAACTGCGCGCGGTAGCGGGCGGCCAGGTCCATGAGCCGGTCGCGCGCGGGCGGGCGCAGGAAGCTGAGCAGGCGCCCGCGGAAGGCGCGCCGGTCCTGGGGATCGTCGAGGTCGTAGGTGCGCTTGCCGAGGCGGCGTGCGAAGTCGTCGAGCATCTCCCGCTCGGCGACGAGCCGGCGCCTGCGCTCCGGGTCCTGGTACCAGGCCGCCACCTGCGTGCGCTGCTTCTCCAGCGCGGCCGCCTCCTGGCGGGCCTTCCGGGCTTCGGCGAGGAGGGCACGCCTTCGTTTCGCCTGTGCCCGCGGCACCTTCGCGGCCTGGGCGGAAACGGCGGCGGCGGCGGCCTTCTTCTCGTCGGCGGACGCGGACCATTCCGCGGCCGCGTCTTCGAAGAGGTCGTAGCGTGCGTAGAGCGGAATCTCCCGCCCGGTGGCGCGGTCGAAGTGGGCGAGGGGCTCCCCGGTCGCGTTGGCGCCGACGCCGTAGAGGACGTGGTCCTTGCCGAAGGCGGGCACCTCCACCAACTCGCCGCGGTCGATCATCGGAGCGAGGTCGGCCTCGTCGTCCGGGATCGGGTAGTCCTTCTCCATCCAGCCTGCGACCTGCACGGCCAGGAACCGCTTCTTGTCCGCGTAGTGCCGCAGCTCGGCGGGCACGTGCACGCGCGCCGCGCGTCCGATGGCCTGGCCGCGATCCTCTTCGACGAGGCGCGCCGCCTCACGCCAGGGATTCACTTCGGACGGCGCGACGGCGGGCGGGGGCGCGGCCGCGGATTCGGGCGCGGGAGACGGCGCGAGGACGTCTGGACGGAAGTGATGGAAGGCCAGCGCTCCCACGACCAGGGCGAAGGCGAAGAGCCCCCACCACGCCGCGCGGCTTTTCCCTCTGTCCGCTCGGCCCGTTCGTGGTTCGTTCACAGCCCCTCCGCTGGTATGCGGCCGCCTCCCGGAAGCGGAGCAAGAGTCGTTCCGTCGGATGTTTTCGGTAAAGGAACCCGAGCGCCTTCGTTGTGCGGCTGGACAGGGACTTCGACGTTCCCGGTCGCTATATTGGGAGAACCGATGCGCGCCGGGTCTCCGCTGGCCGTCCTCGTCGTGGCGTCGTTGGGCTGCTCGGCCCAGCGATCGACTTCGCCCGTTCCCGAGTCCAAGCTCAAGGTACGCGATATCGAGGTCGGGCGCGCGATTGGAACCGACAAGCTCGTCACCGCGCCCGGTGGCGCGTTCGGTCCGGCGGACACGGTCTACACGTCCGTGGTGACGGAGGGGTCGGGACGGGCAACGCTCTCCGCGCGCTGGACGCACCAGGGCACTGTGCTCCAGGAGACGGAGCAGCGCATCGCGTCGGACGGCAAAGCGGTGAGCGAGTTCCACGTCTTCAACCCCGCGGGCTGGGCGCCGGGGGAGTACCGGGTGGAGATCCTGCTCGACGGCCTCGTGGTGGGCGACCGAGCGTTCCGCGTGGACACGACTTCGTAGAGAGCGCCGTCGGAAAAAGACCTTGACCCGGGGCGCGCGGAGGCGCAGGGTAACACCCGGAGACGACGTGATGGTCTCGAGGACGAAGCGAAAATCGCGTGACGTCCGACCCCGCGCCCCCCGCCTGCGTCCGGTCGAGGAAGCCAGCCGCCCCGCGCCGACCTGCGCGACCGCCGTCTCCGCCGAAGCCTTGCGCACGGGTGTCGTCCCCTATGCGGGCCGCAACCGCCAGCGCACGGAGATCCCGCGCGAAGGCGAGACCATCCGCGCCGGCGATCCCGACGATCGCGTGCTGGCCAACGAATACGCGGGCGAGGAGACGCCGGGGGGCAGCGCGACCACGCCCGACCAGAACGAGGTCGACGCCGTCGGCCGCGCCTACGGACTGCAGGAGGAGGACGCGGGCTCGTTGCGCTGCGCCTCCGAGATCCTGATCCGGCGTGACCGCCGGCGCTCCGAGCTGATCCCGCCCCGCCGTCCGGACTAGTGGAGCCGGGAGCGCCACCGCCGTTCCCCGACAGCTTGTGTCATCGGTGCGGGGCGCCGCCCCGGCTGGTCACCACCGACCGCGGATCGGTCTTCATCTATTGCCCGCTGTTGCAGCGCTACCCGGGGCAGCCCGTCCGGGCCTGCGACCTGTTCATCCCGCGCGCTTAGCTCCACACTCCGGGCAGAACTTCGCGCCCGCCGCCATCTTCGCGCCGCACTGGCCGCAGGCGTCGCGCGGGCGGAGCGTCGCGCCGCACTCCGGGCAGAACTTGCCGCCGGAGGTCTGCGCGCTGCACTTGGGGCACCGCGCGACCATCGGGTTGTCGAGGTCGAGGCCTTTCGTCTGGTCGCGCTCGCGCACCTTGGCGTGGATCTGCTCCACCTGGGCCTGGGCCTGGGCGGCCGCGATCTCTTCCTCGGTCTGGGGGGCGCAGGTCGAGCACAGCCCGCGATCGGCGTTCCAGCAGATCGTGTTGCAGGCCCACTTGCCGCAGCGCACGCACTGGGTGAAGTGGGGCTTGACCTCCGCCACCGCGGCCTCGAGCGCGGAGTCGTGGGCCTGGCCTCCCACCGCGCGCTGGATTTCGTACGCGCTGTTGCCGGCCTGGCTGAACACGCCGCCGAAGAGGTCTCCCGCGGCCCGGAAGAGGCTGCCCGCCGTCCCCACGATCGAGGCCTGGAAGCCCGACATGTACCCGTTGCGGCACTTGTCGCAGTAGAACTTGAACTGGAATCCGCGGTCGGTCGAAAGGTCGTCGTAGTTCTCGACGAATTGAATGAGGGCCATGGGCCGAAATCATACAATGCGGGATGCTCGAGACGGCGCTGGCCCTGGCCGTGGACGTCGCGCGGCAGGCGGGCGCCCTCTTGCGCGCGGATTTCCACCGCCCGGGCGGGGCGCGCGGGAGCGGCGACAAGGCCGAAGCGGACACGGAGTCGGAGCGCGAGATCCGGGCGCGCCTGACGGCAGCGTTCCCCGGCTGGGGATATCGCGGCGAGGAGACGGGCGTCCAGGCGGGCGAGGCCGGGGAGCCGACGTGGCTCGTCGACCCCAATGACGGCACGCGGGATTACCTGGCCGGCCGCCGCGGCAGCGCGGTCTCGATCGGTCTCGTGCACGAGGGCCGGCCCGTGCTCGGCGTCGTCTTCGCCTTCGCCTACCCGGACGACGCCGGGGACCTGTTCGCCTGGGCGGAGGGGACGGGTCCGCTGCGCCGCAACGGCCGCCCGGTCGAGACGCGCCTCACCGCACGCCTCGAGCCCGCCGACGTCGTCCTCGTGTCCAGCAAGGGCGACCTCGATCCGGAGGGCAACCTGCGCAATGCGGCGCCCGCGCGCTATCGCAGCCTGCCCTCGATCGCGCATCGCCTGGCCGTGGTGGCCGCGGGCGAGGCGGCGGCCGCCTGCTCGCTGTTCGCACCCTGTGCCTGGGACTACGGTGCGGGGGATGCGCTCGTGCGCGCCGTCGGCGGAACCCTCCTGGACGAGTCCGGCCGCGCCGTGGTGTACGACCGGACCGGCGACAGCCACGCGCGTCGCGCCATGGGCGCGTCGGCGGAGGTGGCCGCGCTTCTTTCCCAGCGGCCGTGGGACGTCCACTCGGGGCCCTGGGGACCGCAGCGGCCGGCGCGGCTGAGGCGCGGGGAAGCGGTCGCGGACTCCGCCCGCCTCGCCCGCGCGCAGGGCTGTCTCCTCGGCCAGGTCGCGGGAGACAACCTGGGCGCGCTCGTGGAGTTCCAATCCGCGGACGAGGTGGCCCGCGCCTACCCGGAGGGGCCGCGGCGGCTCGTCGACGGCGGACGCTGGGACCTTCTGGCCGGCCAGCCGACCGACGACAGCGAGATGGCCCTCGCCCTCGCCCGATCCATCGAGGGCGGGGACGGCTACGATCCGCGCCGCGCGCGCGAGGCCTACGAGGCCTGGGGCGCCTCCAGACCGTTCGACTGTGGCCTCACCGTCCGCGCCGCGCTCCAGGGCCAGCCGAACGAGGGCAGCCAGGCCAACGGTTCGCTCATGCGCGCGAGCCCGCTCGGCGTCCTCGCCCATCGCCTTCCTCCGCACGAAGCGGCCGCGCTGGCCCGCCTCGACAGCGCTCTGACCCACCCTCACCCGGTCTGCGGCGACTCCGTGGCCGCCTTCGTCGTGGCCGTCTCCCACGCCATCGACCAAGGGGACGGCGCAGAGGCGGCGTACGGGGCGGCCGTGGAGTGGGCGAAAACGGCGCCGGCGGCCTCGGCCGTCGCCGAGGCCCTGGAGGCGGCCGCGCAGGCCGCGCCCCGGTGCGACGGATCCTCGCAGGGCTGGGTGCTGATCGCGCTCCAGAACGCGTTCCACGAGCTGCTGCACGCGCGCACGGTCGAAGATGCTCTCGCGCGGACGATCCTTCGCGGTGGCGACACCGACACCAACGCCGCCATCGCGGGGGCGCTGCTGGGCGCGGTGCACGGCCGCGAGGGGCTGCCCGCGCAGTGGCGCTCGATGATCCTGAGCTGCCATCCCGTGCTCGGCGCGGCTGCACACGCGCGCCCGATGACGTATTGGCCGGTCGACGTGATGGAGGTGGCGGAGCGGCTCCTGCTCGCGGGCGAGCGCTAGGGGCGGCCGCCCCCGTCCCTCACCAGGCGGGTGGCCGGGCGAAGCCGTCGCCCCGCTCGCGCTCGCTCAAGCGATCGCGCTCGCGCGGAGACGGCAAGAAGCCGAGCGCGCGGAGGGCGGGGGCGTATTCGTAACGCAGGGTGACGGTGTCGGCGGGCGCGGGTTGCGCATCGAAGCGCACCACCGTCGCCGGGTCCCAGGCCTGGCTGCCCCAACCGGTCCCGGGGTACGAGCCGCCGCCATCGGACTGCTTCCGGAGCGCGCCGTCCGCGGCGCGCGACTCCGGCGCTGCCGCGGCGGCGTCCGGCGGGGCCGGTGCGGCCTTCGGGGCGTCGGCTTCGGCCTTGTCGCGGGAGCCCTCCGGAGGCGCCGCGCCTTCCCGGCGAGCCTCCGGCTCTTCGTAGGGCTGGGGCTGGCGATCCCAGGGTCCCGGCCACGGCGGCGCGATGCGCGCCGTGAACCGCTCGCGATAGGCCCAGGCCTGGATCCATCCCATCTTGCCGTTCGCGCGTCCGGTGCGGGCCGCATAGGAGCCGCGCTCGTCCACGAAGGTGAACCGGCGCACGTCTTCCAGCGACGACCGCCAGCCGCGCACCTGCACATCGCCCCAGGGATCGATCACGTACATGCGCCCGCGCCGCGCCGGATCCGACGGTCCCATTTCGCGCTCGCCGCTGATCGCGTTCAGGCCGTCCACCGCGAGCACCACGCCGATGCGCTCGGGGCTGTGGTTCGCGATGCGCACGGCGTAGGCGCAGCCGGCGCGGGCCTCGAAGTAGTAGCGGCCCGAACCGTCGCGAGCGAAATACAGGGGGGCCGCCGTACCTTCGACCTCGACCGAGAGGTCTACCAGCGACCCGCTGGCCTGCCAGACGCCGGCCTGGGCGGCGGGTGCGCCCAGAAGCGCCGCGGCCAGGATCGTCAGGACACCGATCGACCGGCGTCCGGCCCCCGTGGAATCAGCGACATGCGGCAAAGCCATGACCGTCCTCCTTGCGCTAGGAGTACGGGTGGGACGGGGATGCTATTCCGGGCCTCCATGCCGACCGCAGAGCGAGGCGGCGCCGCGCAGCGGCGGCGCGTTGCGAGGGGGGTTTCAGGGGGGGAGTTCTTTCTCCTCGTGGATGAAGAAAGAATTCCCCCCCTGAGATAAAAGCGGGGCCAGCGTGCCCCTTAGTTCGACGCCGCTTCCTTCTTCTTCGTCGTCTCCAGGTTGATCGACACCCACACCTCGTCGCCGAGCAGGGCGCCGCCGTTGTCGAGCGCCTTGTTCCACACGATTCCGAAGTCCTTGCGGTTGATGGTGGTATCGATCGAGAAGCCCGCCCGGTCGTTGCCCCACGGATCCTTGGCGAACCCGAGGAACTGCACGGGCAGCGTCACTTCCTTGGCCACGCCGTGGATGGTGAGGGTGCCCGTCACGTCGTACTTGTCTTTGCCCGCGGCCTTGACCTTGGTGCTCTTGAACGTGAGCTCGGGGAACTTCGCGACGTCGAAGAAGTTCTCGCCGGTCAGGTCCTTGTCACGGCCCGCGTTCGCGGTGTCGATGGTCGCCGCCTTGATCGTGAACTCGACGGTCGCGCTCTCGGGCTTGGCCGGATCCACGGTGATCGTGCCCGCGTAGTCGTTGAAGTGGCCGCGCACCTTGCTCATCAGGTGGCGGATCTGGAAGCCCGCCTCCGAGTGCGACTTGTCGATCACGTAGGTGTCGGCGAGGACGGGGGAGGCCGCGAGCACGGCCGCGGCGGCGGTGAGGGACAGCTTGCGGATCATTTCATCTCCTTGTTTGCGGGACGGGCGCGCGGCTCGTCCGGGTGGCGGCGGCGTCGGTAGAGGGTCTGGGCGCGGCGGACGGGCCCGCGCGCAGGGCGTCGAGCAGACGGACGAAGGTGGCGAGGTCGGCGGCGCTCAGCGGGGCCATGAATGCGCGCCCGCCTTCCTGCATCGCCGATTCGAGCCGGTCGAGCAGCTCGAGCCCGGCGGGAGTGATCCAGCATCGGATCTGACGGCGGTCCTCGGCCGACCTCTGGCGGCGTACGAGGGCCTTCGCCTGCAGGCGATCGAGGAGGCGGGTGACGCCCGGGGCCTGCTCGATCATGCGGCCGGCGATCTCCAGCGTGGGCAGGCCTTCCGCGCCCGCGCCCCGCAGGATTCGCAGGACGTTGTACTGCTGGAGGGTGATGTCCCTGGGCTCGACCAGGTGCGTCAGCGCGCGCCGGAGGAGGTCGGCGGTGCGGACGAGAGCGACCACGGCTTCCTCCGCCGGCGAAGAGAAGGGCTTTCGCTGCCGGATCTCCTCCTGTACGGCGCTGCGCGCTCGGGACATGCCGCGAACGTTAAGTCCTGAATACATGACTAGTCAAGTAAATAGCTGTGAACAGTCGTGACCGTCCGCACAAACCGTTGAAGAGGCACGGCGTACTGGATTGCTGGATCACGACATCCTTGGGTCAGCGCCACCCGCCGTCCTCAGCGGCCGGAAGGCGTGCGCCCGCGTGGTTCCGTGAGGAAACGATGCCCGAAGAGATCCCCGAAAAGAGCTTCCGCGAATGGCTGGCCGAGGCGCTGGCGCAGGACGAAAAGACCTGGGAAGCCCTCGAAGAGAAGGTCAAGACGATGCGGATCAAGCAGGGAATCCTCGAAGAGAAGAAGGAGCCGCGGGACTGCTGAAGGGCGGCCGCGGCTAGCGCGCCGTCACGACGTCATTCGACGCGCCCGCGCGCGGCGACCCTCCACTCCTCCTCCACCCTCTCCCCGCGCACGGCCAGCACGCGGTCGTGCAGGTTCGACACCACGCAGGCGTGGTTGGGGAGGACGCGCACCCGCTCTCCGACGCGGAACGTCTCGCCCTCCTCCACCGCGAGGACGCCGTGCTCCTCGCTCAGCTTGGACAGGCGCGCCTTCCGGCCGAGCACCCAGCCGTGGCCTTCGGCGCGCGGCCGGAGCGGATCCGTCGAGAGCGTCTTGCTCCCCGCGTCGAGCACGGCCCGGTCGGGAGCGGGCACGCTCACGACCGTGGCCACGACCGTCATGGCGCAGTCCTCCAGGCCGCAGGTGCCGAGCGAGACCTGGGACGCGTCGTGGTAGACGTAGTTCCCCGGCCGGCATTCCGTCAC
>Ga0075425_100009447_pt1 | contig 10379 bp, 5 predicted proteins | sample SoiMethybrSBSTD4_FD_75300 | JGI IMG/M metagenome (GOLD analysis project Ga0075425, IMG submission 75300) | Bulk soil microbial communities from a Populus tree surrounding site in Tennessee, USA - Soil MetaG P. TD hybrid SBSTD4 | ecosystem: Environmental > Terrestrial > Soil > Tree plantation...
AAACTGCCGCGAGAGCACCAGCGTCATCGCCGCCGTCAGCGTCGTCTTGCCATGATCCACGTGCCCAATCGTCCCCACATTCACGTGCGGCTTCGTCCGCTCAAATTTGCCCTTGGCCATATGGATTCCTTCGGCCAAAAGTGAAACCCTACTTGTGGCCGGTCTAGTTATCTTCGAATCGCGGGCTTATTTGCCAACTGAGCCCGTCGATTCGAAGCGGAAAAAACCACGAAAATTCTTAGCCCTTCTTGTTGATCACCGCTTCGGCGACGGTCTTCGGTGCTTCCGTGTAGTGCTTGAATTCCATCGTGTATGTCGCGCGGCCCTGCGACAACGAGCGCAGCGTAGTCGAGTAGCCGAACATCTCGGACAGTGGCACTTCCGCCTTGATGACCTTGATGCCGGCGACGTCATCCATACCGTGCACGATGCCACGCCGGCTGGCGAGATCGCCCACCAAATTGCCCATGAACTCTTCCGGCGTCTCTACCTCGACCGCCATCATCGGCTCGAGCAGCGCCGGATTGGCCTGGCGCATGCCGTCCTTGAACGCCATCGATGCGGCCATCTTGAACGCGTTCTCGTTCGAGTCGACGTCGTGGGAGCTGCCGTCGAACAATGTCACCTTGACGTCGACGACCGGGAAGCCCGCCAGTACGCCGTTGGGCAGCGTCTCGCGCAAGCCCTTCTCCACCGCCGGAATGAACTCGCGCGGCACGCTGCCACCCTTGATTGCATCGACGAACTCGTAGCCCTTGCCCGCGGGCTGCGGCTCCATCTTCAGCCAGACGTGGCCGTATTGACCGCGACCGCCCGACTGCTTGATGAACTTGCCCTCGATCTCGACCGGCTTCTTGATCGCCTCGCGATACGCGACCTGCGGCTTGCCGACACTGGCATCGACGCCGAATTCGCGCTTCATGCGATCGACGATGATCTCGAGGTGCAACTCGCCCATGCCCGAGATGATCGTCTGGCCCGACTCGTCGTCGGTGCGCACGCGGAAGCTCGGGTCTTCCTGCGCCAGCCGACTGAGAGCGATACCCATCTTTTCCTGGTCGGCCTTGGTCTTGGGCTCGACCGCCTGCGAGATCACCGGCTCGGGGAATACCATCCGCTCGAGCATGATGATGTGGTCCGGATCGCACAGCGTCTCGCCGGTCGACGCTTCCTTGAGCCCCACGGCGGCGGCGATGTCGCCGGCGTAGACTTCCTTGATGTCTTCGCGCTGATTCGCGTGCATCTGCAGCAGGCGCCCGATTCGCTCCTTGCGGTTGCGGACCGCGTTGTAGACCGTATCGCCCGATTTGAGCACGCCGGAGTAGACGCGAATGAACGTGAGCTGGCCGACGTAGGGATCGGTCATGATCTTGAACGCCAGCGCCGCGAACGGCTCGTCGTCGGAGGCCCTGCGCTCGGCGGGACGTCCCTTGTCGTCCTCGCCCTTGACCGGCGGGATGTCCACCGGCGAGGGCATGTAGTCGATCACCGCGTCGAGCATTGCCTGCACGCCTTTGTACTTGAACGCCGTACCGCAGAGCATCGGCACGATCTGATTGGCTATCGTGCGCTTGCGCAAGCCCCGCTTGATGTCCTCTTCCGACAGATCGTGGCCTTCGAGGTACTTGTGCATCAGCTCGTCGTCGGCCTCGGCCGCCGCTTCGACCATTTTCTCCCGCCACTTTTTCGCCTCGTCGACGAGCTTGGCGGGAATGTCGCGGGCTTCGTACTTCATGCCCTGCGTCGCGTCGTCCCAGTAGATCGCCTTCATCTTCACGAGATCGACGACGCCCTCGAACTTTTCCTCGGCGCCGATCGGAACCTGGATCGGCACCGGATTCCCTTTGAGACGCGTCTTGATATGGTCGTAGGACTTGAAGAAGTCGGCGCCCTGGCGGTCCATCTTGTTGATGAACGCCAGCCGCGGCACCTTGTACTTGTTCGCCTGCCGCCACACGGTCTCCGACTGCGGCTGCACGCCCGCGACCGCGTCGTACACCATGCACGCACCATCGAGCACGCGCATCGAGCGCTCGACTTCGATGGTGAAGTCGACGTGCCCGGGCGTGTCGATGATGTTGATGCGATGCTCCGGGTAGCGGCCGTCCATCCCCTTCCAGAAGCACGTCGTCGCCGCGGAGGTGATCGTGATGCCGCGTTCGCGCTCCTGCTCCATCCAGTCCATTACGGCCGCACCGTCGTGGACCTCACCCATCTTGTGGGAAACTCCGGTGTAGAAAAGTATGCGCTCGGTGGTCGTGGTCTTTCCGGCATCAATGTGCGCACTGATGCCGATGTTCCGATACCGCTCGATGGGAGTGCTTCTGGCCACGTTTGTTCGTAAGAGTGTGCGGAATGGGGGTCGACATTCAGGATCCCGGCCGCCGGTGAATTCATTCGTCTAGAAGCGAAAATGCGAAAAGGCCTTGTTCGCCTCGGCCATGCGATGCACTTCCTCGCGCTTCTTCACCGCGCCGCCGCGCCCCTCGGACGCTTCGAGCAGCTCTGCGGCAAGGCGCTGGCCCATCGATTTCTCCCCGCGCTTGCGCGCGGCCTCGCGCAGCCAGCGCATCGCCAACGCCACGCGGCGCACCGGACGGACCTCGACCGGCACTTGGAAGTTGGCGCCGCCGACGCGGCGGCTCTTGACCTCGACCATCGGCTTTGCGTTCGACAGCGCCTGGGTGAAGACTTCCAGCGGATCCTTGCCGCCCTTCTTGGCGATCGATTCGAACGCACCGTAGACGATGCGCTCGGCCACCGACTTCTTGCCCTGGCTCATCAGCACGTTGACAAACTTGGCAACGTCGCTGCTCGAGTACTTGGGATCGGGCAGGATCTCGCGCTTGGGAATCTCTCGGCGTCGGGGCATGTCGCTCTATCTCTGGATGATTTTCTGGCAGGGCTTTAAGCGGCTTTAGGTTTCTTGGCGCCATACTTCGAACGGGCCTGCTTGCGATCCTTGACGCCTGCCGTGTCGAGGCTGCCGCGCACCATGTGATAGCGCACGCCCGGCAGGTCCTTCACGCGGCCGCCGCGGATGAGGACCACCGAGTGCTCCTGCAGGTTGTGGCCTTCGCCGCCGATATAGCTGATCACCTCGAAGCCGTTGGTAAGGCGGACCTTCGCGACCTTGCGCAGCGCGGAGTTCGGTTTCTTCGGTGTCGTCGTGTACACGCGCGTGCAGACGCCGCGCTTCTGCGGGCTCTGTTTGAGCGCGGGCACCTTGCTCTTCGACACAGGGGCCACGCGGCCCTTGCGCACCAGCTGATTGATCGTCGGCATTCCAATGGTCCGTTTCGTGCGGCCTTTTTGCCCGACCGCAAGTCGCTCTCTACGAAACCGCTTCCGGCCCTGTGGGGCGGTGCGACGGCATTTTGTGCACTTCAACAAATTAAAGTGGCCCAAGCATCGCCTGCTCAGGCCACTCTTCTCGCGCCTCGGCTGACGCTTTGATACCGCTGCCCTGATCGGAGTCCTCTTCGGAGTTGCGAGAGGGCAAGCGCGGCCGGGTACGCACGCCCCGCCGGAAGGCTTTCGCTAGCCGCCCGACGGAAGGCGAAAAGACTTTGGATTTTAAGGCACTACGCTCTCTATGTCAACGCGCTTGCCCTCCTCCGACAGACTCATCCGCGGTGAGCCGCAACGGCTTGTTGCATGCAAAGGGAGACGGCGAAGCCTGTCCGGCGCCCGAGCGCCGCAAACGGCCGACCTACCCGGCGCGGCTGCGGTCGCGACCCACCGTCTCCCTTGCCGCGCCACCCGTAACGGTAGTCGCGTCCTAACGGGCGCCCGCCAAGCATTCGCCGTCTCCCGTGGACCAGTGGGCTGCGAGGCGGCGAGCCGCTGGGACGAATGCGCATCGTGGCGCAGTCGTCGCAAGCGGGTGGCTCGTGCGCGGCGGCCTCCTTCCACGTCATTTGCACGCTCGGTCCGGCTCGTGTCGGCCGCGCATCCGACTCGCCACGCGCGATCCCGCGCTTCGCGCGGGTCCCTCGCCGCGGGCTCGCGTCGCTACTCGTGGGTTGAGTGGCCGCCGCGAGCCGGGTACCCGCTCGACGACGTGCCTTGCGCCACCCGCGCGGAGTCCCCGCGGCTCGCCGCCAATGAATGCAATCCCCACACGATATCGACGCAGCATCCAAAAAAAGGCCGGCGGTCGCCCGCCGGCCTTGGTGCTCCGTATCGACAGCTTACGCAGCGTCGGCGCTGACCTCGGTCGTCGGGGCCGCTTCCTCGGGCACACCGAGAAGCGCGGCCGCGTCGGCCCCGGCTTTCTGCTTCTTGCGCGCATTGTGGTACGCGAGGCCGGTGCCTGCCGGAATCAACCGCCCGACAATCACGTTCTCCTTGAGTCCGCGCAGCTCGTCCCTCTTGCCCATGATCGCCGCTTCGGTGAGCACGCGCGTCGTTTCCTGGAACGAGGCCGCGGAAATGAACGAATCGGTCGACAGCGAGGCCTTGGTGATCCCGAGCAACATATGCTCGTAGGTCGCGTGCTTCTTGCCGTCCGCGACGACCTTGTCGTTCTCGTCCAGAAGGTCGGAGCGCTCGACCTGCTCGCCCGGGATGAACCGCGTGTCGCCGGCGTCGAGGACCTGCACCCGGCGCAGCATCTGCCGGACGATCACTTCGATGTGCTTGTCGTTGATCTTCACGCCCTGCAAGCGATAGACATCCTGCACTTCGTCGGTGATATAGCGCGCGAGCGCTTCCACGCCGAGGAGCCGCAGGATGTCGTGCGGATCGGCCGGACCGTCGACGATCGACTCTCCCTTGTTCACCACCTGCCCGTCGTGCGCGGTCACGTGCTTGTCCTTGGCGATCAGATACTCGTGCGCCACGCCGTCCATGTCGGTGATGACCAGCCGCTGCTTGCCCTTGGTGTCCTTGCCGAACGAAACCGTCCCGGTAACTTCCGCCAGTAGACCCGCATCCTTGGGCGACCGCGCTTCGAAGAGCTCGGCCACGCGCGGCAGCCCGCCGGTGATGTCGCGCGTCTTCGACGTTTCCTGCGGAACCCGCGCCAGCACTTCGCCAACCGCGACTTCCTGTCCGTCCTTCACGGTGATGATCGAGCCCAGCTGGAAGGTGATGTTCACCGGCTGGTCGGAACCGGCCAGCTTCACCTCGTCGCCTTGCTCGTTCAGAAGCTTCACCTGCGGCCGCACACCCTTGGCGGTGGCACCCACACGGCGCTTGGGGTCGATGACCACCAGGGTGGACAAGCCCGTCACTTCGTCGACCTGCTTGGCGACCGTCACGCCCTCCTCGACGTTTTCGAACTTCACCCGGCCCGCGTACTCGGTGATGATCGGCCGCGACGTCGCGTCCCAGACCGCTAGCACCTTGCCCGCTTTGACCGCGTCGCCATCCTTCACCAGCATCGTCGCGCCGTAAGGCACCTTGTGCCGCTCGCGCTCGCGCCCGTTGTCGTCGTGGATCATGACCTCACCCGAGCGCGCGATCACCACGATCTCGCCCTTGGCGTTGGTGACGTAGCGCATGGCCATCGAAAAGCGCACCGTTCCGGCGGACTTGCTTTCGAGCTGCGACGCCGCCGCGGTACGCGACGCCGCGCCGCCGATGTGAAACGTCCGCATCGTCAGCTGCGTACCGGGCTCGCCGATCGACTGCGCCGCGATCACGCCGATCGCTTCGCCGACGTTGACGACGTGCCCGCGACCGAGGTCGCGTCCGTAGCACGTCGCGCACAGACCGTAACGCGTGTCGCAGGTCAGCGGAGTGCGCACCTTGACCTCGTCGATGCCCAAGCCCTCGATCTGTTCGACCTCGTCCTCGCCGAGCAACGTGCCGGCATGGAACAGCGTCTCCTGCGTCTCGGGGTTGATGATGTCGGCCGCGGCCGAGCGGCCGAGAATGCGCTCGCGCAACGGTTCGATCACTTCGCCGCCCTCGATCAGCGCCTTCATCGCCACGCCGTTGTTCGTACCGCAATCTTCCTCGGTGACGACCAGATCCTGGGTCACGTCGACCAGCCGGCGCGTCAAGTAACCCGAGTTCGCCGTCTTCAACGCGGTGTCGGCGAGACCCTTGCGTGCGCCGTGCGTGCTAATGAAGTACTGCAGCACGTTCAGACCTTCGCGGAAGTTCGCGGTGATCGGCGTCTCGATGATCGAGCCGTCCGGCTTCGCCATCAGGCCGCGCATGCCGGCAAGCTGGCGGATCTGCGCCGCCGAACCCCGCGCGCCCGAATCCGCCATCATGTAGATGGAGTTGAACGATTCCTGGCGCGCGGGCTTGCCGTCGCGCGTCGTGACGTCCATCGTCCCGAGCTGGGCCATCATCGCCTTGGCGATGTCGTCTCCGGCGCGGCCCCAGATGTCGACCACCTTGTTGTAACGCTCGCCCTGTGTGACCAGGCCCGAGGTGTACTGCGCCTCGATCTCTTTCACTTCCTTCTCGGACTTCTCGATGATCGAATGCTTTTCCACGGGGATGAGCATGTCGTCGGCGGCGAACGAGATGCCGCCGCGCGTGGCCAGGCTGTAGCCCGCCTGCATCAGCTTGTCGGCGAAGATCACCGTCTCGCGGAGGCCGCAGCGACGGAAGCTCGCGTTGATGATGCGCGAGATCTCCTTCTTCTTGAGCGGCTTGTTGATCGTTTCGAACGGCAGGCCGACCGGCAGGATCTCGGAGAGCAGCGCACGGCCGACGGTCGTCTCGTAGCGCGTGATTTTTTCGGTCCTGTCGTTGTTGGCGTCGACCTCGGTCTCCTTGATTCGCACGCTTACCTTGGCGTGCAGATCGACCTGCCGCGACTCGTAGCCCCGCGTGACTTCGGCGATGTCGGAGAACAGCATGCCCTCGCCCTTGGCACCGATCAGCTCGCGTGTCGCGTAGTACAGGCCCAGCACGATATCCTGCGAGGGAACGATGCACGGCTCGCCGTTCGAGGGCAGCAACACGTTGTTCGACGCCAGCATCAGCGTCCGCGCTTCCATCTGCGCCTCGAGCGAAAGCGGGACGTGCACGGCCATCTGGTCACCGTCGAAGTCCGCGTTGAACGCCGTGCAGACCAGCGGATGCAGCTGGATCGCCTTGCCTTCGATCAGCACCGGCTCGAACGCCTGAATCCCGAGCCGGTGCAGCGTTGGCGCCCGGTTCAACATGACCGGGTGCTCGCGGATTACCTCTTCCAGGATGTCCCAGACCACCGGCTCCTGGTTCTCGACCATCTTCTTCGCCGCCTTGATCGTCGTGGCGAGCCCCATGGTTTCGAGCTTGTTGAAGATAAACGGCTTGAACAGCTCCAGCGCCATCAGCTTGGGCAGGCCGCATTGATGGAGCTTCAGCTGCGGACCGACCACGATCACCGACCGGCCGGAGTAGTCGACGCGCTTGCCGAGCAGGTTCTGCCGGAAGCGGCCGCCCTTGCCCTTGATCATGTCGGCGAGCGACTTCAGCGGCCGCTTGTTGGCGCCGGTCATCGCCTTGCCGCGACGGCCGTTGTCGAGCAGCGAATCGACCGCCTCCTGCAGCATCCGCTTTTCGTTGCGCACGATGATGTCGGGCGCCTTGAGTTCGAGCAGGCGCTTCAACCGGTTATTGCGGTTGATGACGCGCCGGTAGAGGTCGTTCAGGTCGGAGGTCGCGAAGCGGCCGCCGTCGAGCGGCACCAGCGGGCGCAGGTCGGGGGGCAGCACCGGGAGAACCTCGAGGATCATCCATTCGGGCTTGATTCCCGACTTGTGGAACGCCTCGAGCACCTTGAGCCGCTTGGCGATCTTCTTGATCTTGGTATCGGAACCGGTAGTTTCCAGGTCCTTGCGCAGCTTGGCGATCTCGGTATTGACCTCGAGCGATTTCAGCAGCTCGCGGATGCCTTCCGCGCCCATGCTCGCCGAGAAGTCGTCGCCGTATTGCTCGACCTTGGACAGGTAGTCGTCCTCGGTCAGGAGCCCGCCGCGATTGAGCGGCGTCATCCCCGGCTCGGTGACGACGTAGGCCTCGAAGTAGAGCACGCGCTCGATGTCGCGCAGCGTCATGTCGAGCACCATGCCCATGCGCGAGGGCAGGCTCTTCAGGAACCAGATATGCGCCGCGGGCGACGCCAGCTCGATATGCCCCATGCGTTCGCGGCGGACCTTGGTCAGCGTCACCTCGACGCCGCACTTCTCGCAGATCACGCCGCGATGCTTCAGGCGCTTGTACTTGCCGCACAGGCACTCGTAGTCCTTGACCGGCCCGAAAATCTTGGCGCAGAAGAGGCCGTCGCGCTCGGGCTTGAACGTGCGGTAGTTGATCGTCTCCGGCTTCTTCACCTCGCCGTACGACCACGAGCGGATCTTCTCGGGCGAGGCCAGGCCCGTCTTGATCGCGTCGAATTCCTCTTCCTGCGTGACCTGTTTGAATAGATCGAGCAATGCTTTCATGCGTTACTCCTGAGTGATTCGCGAATACCCGACGTCGCCCCCGCGAACGCGGGGGCCCAGCGACTTTCGCCGCAAGACACTGGGTTCCCGCTTGCGCGGGAACGACGGAAGCCCTCGATCAGCTTCATCAGTACCTCTCCAGATCGATGTCGATCGCGAGCGAGCGGATTTCCTTCACCAGCACGTTGAACGACTCCGGCATGCCGGCCTCGATCTTGTGCTCGCCCTTGACGATGTTTTCGTAAACCTTCGTGCGTCCGTTGACGTCGTCGGACTTGACCGTGAGCATTTCCTGCAGCGTGTACGACGCACCGTAGGCTTCGAGCGCCCAGACTTCCATTTCGCCGAAGCGCTGGCCGCCAAATTGCGCCTTGCCGCCCAGCGGCTGCTGCGTGACCAGGCTGTAAGGCCCGGTCGAGCGCGCGTGCATCTTGTCGTCGACGAGGTGATGGAGCTTGAGCACGTGCATGAAGCCCACGGTGACGGGACGGTCGAATGCTTCGCCGCTGCGGCCGTCGTAGAGCGTGATCTGGCCGCTGCGCGGCAGCCCGGCGAGATCGAGCATGTCCTTGATCTCGGCCTCCGTCGCGCCGTCGAACACCGGCGTCGCGAACGGCACGCCGTCCTTGAGATTGTCGGCGAGCTGCAGCGCCTCGCGGTCGTCGAGCGAATCGATTGCTTCCGGCTTGCCGGTCCCGTTGTAGATCTTGTTCAAGAACTTCCGCACTTCGGCCGCAGTGGCCTGCGCCTTGAGCATCTCGCCGATGCGCTGACCGAGCCCCTTCGCGGCCCAGCCGAGGTGCACTTCGAGGATCTGGCCGACATTCATCCGCGACGGCACGCCCAAGGGGTTCAGCACGATGTCGACCGGCGTTCCGTCGGCCATGTACGGCATGTCCTCGACCGGAACGATCTTGGACACGACGCCCTTGTTGCCGTGACGGCCGGCCATCTTGTCGCCGGGTTGCAGCCGGCGCTTGACCGCGACGTAGACCTTGACCATTTTCTGGACGCCCGGCGGGAGCTCGTCGCCCTGCGTCAGCTTCTTTTTCTTCTGCTCGAACATCTGATCGAACAGCACGCGCGTCTGCGCGAGCGATTCCTTCATCGCTTCGAGCTGTCGCGCGGCTTCTTCGTTGGCGAGCCGGATGTCGAACCAGTCGTGACGATTGACGCCTTCGAGATAATCCTTGGTGAGGCGCGAGCCCTTGGCCAGCCGTTTCGGACCACCGTTTGCAGTCTTGCCGAGCAGAAGCTTCTCGATCCGGGCGAATGCGTCGTTCTCGACGATGCGCAGCTGATCGTTCAGGTCCTTGCGGTAGCCCTTGAGCTCGTCGTCGATGATCTGCGCCGCGCGCTTGTCGCGCTCGATGCCTTCGCGCGTGAACACCTGCACGTCGATCACCGTGCCGGAGATGCCGGACGGCACGCGCAAGGAGGTGTCCTTCACATCGGAGGCTTTCTCGCCGAAGATCGCCCGCAGCAGCTTCTCCTCCGGCGTCAGTTGCGTCTCGCCCTTCGGCGTCACCTTGCCCACGAGCACGTCGCCCGCCTCGACTTCGGCGCCGATATAGACGATGCCCGACTCGTCGAGCCGACCCAGCTGCGCCTCGCCCAGGCTCGAGATGTCCCGCGTAATTTCCTCGGGCCCGAGCTTGGTGTCGCGCGCGACCACCGACAGCTCCTCGATGTGGATCGACGTGTAGCGGTCATCGCCGACTACGCGCTCGCTGATCAGGATCGAGTCTTCGTAGTTGAACCCGTTCCAGGGCATGAACGCGACCAGCATGTTCTGGCCGAGCGCAAGCTCGCCCATGTCGGTCGACGCGCCGTCGGCGATGACGTCGGCTTTGGCGATCATGTCGCCGACCTTGACCAGCGGCCGCTGGTTGATGTTGGTGTTCTGATTGCTGCGCGTGTACTTGGTCAGGTTGTAGATGTCGACGCCGACCTCGCCCGCCGCCGTTTCGGTGTCATTGACGC
>Ga0075425_100009449_pt1 | contig 10378 bp, 9 predicted proteins | sample SoiMethybrSBSTD4_FD_75300 | JGI IMG/M metagenome (GOLD analysis project Ga0075425, IMG submission 75300) | Bulk soil microbial communities from a Populus tree surrounding site in Tennessee, USA - Soil MetaG P. TD hybrid SBSTD4 | ecosystem: Environmental > Terrestrial > Soil > Tree plantation...
GCCGGATGGCCGTGTTCCGCCGCTCACGCCGGAAGCGCAGCGTCGCCAAGCACTCCGCCAGGCGGGGAACCGCAACGGCGGCACCGATGGTCCCGAGCAGCGCAGCTCGCTCGAACGCTGCATCACCATGGGTCTGCCTTCCGGAAATCTGCCGACGCTTTACAACAACAACATCCGCATCGTGCAGAGTCCGGGCTACGTCGCGATCACCCACGAGATGGTCCACGATACCCGCATCATTCCGCTCGATAACCGGGCGCCAATCTCGCCGAAAATCCACCAGTGGTTCGGAGACTCGCGCGGACATTGGGACGGCAACACGCTCGTCGTCGAGACCGCGAACTTCAGCGACAAGACGAACTACCGCGGCTCGGGCGCCACACTCCATCTCGTCGAGCGGTTCACACGCTCGGGTCAGAACAACGTCGAGTACCGCGTGACCCTCGACGACCCGACGACGTGGACGAAGCCGTGGACGATCGAGCTGCACATGCGCACGAGCGAGGGCGACCTCTACGAGTACGCGTGCCATGAAGGCAACTACGGACTTCACAACATCCTCGAAGAGGCGCGCGACGCGGACAAGGCGGCGGCGAAGAACGCAAGCAAAGCAGGAGTCTCGGAATGAAGACGATTCTGGTCGTCACGTCGGCCGCCGCCCTGGTCGTTGGCGTGGCTGATGTTGCCTCAGCGCATCACTCGTTCGCAGCTGAGTTCGACGCGAACGCGCCGGTCACGCTGCGCGGCACGATCACGAAGATGGAGTGGATCAACCCGCACTCCTGGATTCACATCGATGTGAAGAACCCCGACGGCACCGTCACTGAGTGGATGGTCGAAGGCGGCACGCCCAACACGCTCTTCCGCCGCGGCTTCACGCGTGAGGCCGTCAAAGCCGGCATGGAGATCACGGTCGAAGGCTATCGCGCGAAGAACGGCGCCAATCGCGCGAACGGACGCGATCTGATTCTCAACGACGGGCGCCGGCTCTTCATGGGATCGTCGGGTACCGGGGCACCCATTGACGGGAAGGATGCGGCCGAAGCGAAGTAGCTCCTGGCGCTCGCCTCTCCTGCTTCTCGCGCTGTCCGCCGGTAGCGCGGGTCTCTTGGCGGCAGGTCCCGCCGGTTCCGATCTCCAATCGCAGCTGCGCACCATCCTCGTACGCGATCTGAAGTTTTCCTCCGACGATCTGTCGGACCTCGAGCACGGCAAGATCGTCAAACACTCGCTGCCGGCGACAGCGCCGGGCGAAGTCGCCGCCATCGGCGGCGTACGGATCCGCGCGAGCAAGGATCGCTTTGCCGCGGCGTACCGCGACATCGTGCAGTTCAAGAAGAACGCGAGCGTCCTGGAAATCGGCCGGTTCGGTCAGTCTCCGCAGCTCTCCGATTTGGACGGTCTCACAATCACGCGCGACGATTTCGACCTGCGCAACTGCCGAGTCGGCGAGTGCGACATCCGGCTGCCGGCGGCGGTGATCCAGCGTATTGCGTCGGAAACCGACTGGCAGCGTCCAGGCGCGGACCAACGGGCAGCGCTGCTGTTCAAGCACGTGTTACTCGACAACGTCCGCTCGTACGCCTCCGGAGGACCCGGGCGCATCACGGAGTACGACGATGACAAAGAGCCGATCCGGCCGGTCGATGATTTCCTGGGACTATTGAAGAGTTCGTCCTACGTTGACGCGATGCTGCCCGGGCTGTCCGCGCACCTGGCTTCTTATCCGTCGGAACCGTTGGCGGGTGCAGAAGATTTCCTGTACTGGTCGAAAGAGAAGTTCGGAATTGCCCCTTTCATTTCCGTCACGCATGTCACGCTCGTCACATCAAATCCACGTGAGTACATCGCCACGACCCGCGACGTGTACTCGAGCCGCTACTTCAATGCCTCGCTGGCGCTGGTCGTCGCGAGCGACAGCGTCAGCGATCCCCGCTCGTTCTACCTGTTTTATGCGAACCGCTCACGGGCCAGCGCCCTTCGGGGCACGTTCGCCCGGCTCCGGCGGTCGGTAGTGGAGCGCCGCGTCAAGGGAAGCCTCGAAGAGAACCTCCGGGCGGTCAAAATGCGCCTTGAAAACGCCGGTTCGAGCCCCGCCGCGAAGTAGAGAGCAATTACACGGTAGCCGCACAACTTACACGGCAATAAGCACGGTTGAGCCCTTTTCGATGAGTTGAAGGGCCGTTTTGCGCTGGCAAGAGAGTTGAACAGTAAGCGAAGCGTGACGCGGCTCCCCCGACTTCCTCTGGTTTTCGCGCTGGTTGGCGCGTTGACGGGAGGCGTTCTCAAGGCCCAAAACGGTCAGGAGACCGCTGGACCCGGCCTGACGTTCAAGTCTGGCGTGGACCTTGTGTCGGTGACCGTGGTCGTCAAGGACCAGAAGGGCCGGCCCGTGACGGGCCTGTCACGCAAGAACTTCGAGCTGTTCGACTCCGGGCGGCTCCGCGAGATTTCCGACTTCCGCTCCGAAGCGTCGGCCGTCAGCGTGGCCGTCCTGCTCGATACGAGCGGCAGCATGCACATCGGCGGCAAGTGGGAGAGTGCCCGCGACGCCGTCACGAAGATCGCCGGCGAGCTCGAACGCGGCCGCGATCACATCGCCCTTTTCACCTTCGACAACCAGCTCCACGTCGTCCAGCCGTTCACGACCACGCCGTCGGAGGTCGTCGATGCGCTCAGGAAGGTGCAGCCGTGGGGATCGACGGCGATGTTCGACGCCATTGCCGAGACGAGCAAGCGTCTCGAAGCCGAGGGCGCCACGCGACGCGCGATTGTCGTCATCACCGACGGCCTCGACAACCGGAGCAAGCTCGACGCGACCGACGTCTCGGCGACGGCGAGCTCGATCGACGTCCCGGTCTACAGCTTCGTCGTCTCGTCGACGGCCGATCACGTGAACGAAGAAGCGGTGAGCGAAAGCGGCGCGTTGACGCCCAGCCGGGGCACTCTCGACGACCTCTCGCGCTGGACGGGCGGCGCGTCGTTCGTCAGCACTACGCCGATGGAACGTGGATCGGCGGTGAAGCAAATCGTCACGGAACTGCGCCATCAGTACGTGATGACGTTCGAATCGGGTTCGCCCGCGGGCTGGCATCCATTGCTCGTTCGCGTGCGTGAAGGCAACAACCTCGTGGTTCGCACTCGAAGCGGCTACATGGCGGGACCGCGCGCGAGCGGTCGGTCCTAATTTCTAAACTTGAGGAGGCTACGTATGTCGAAGTGGATGTCAGCAGTCACGCTCGCCGGTCTGGTCACAGTCGGCCTTCCGGCGTGCGCGTCGAAGGGGTTCGTGCGTCAGCGAGTCGGCGAAGTGAACGGCAAGGTCGACAACCTTGCGACGTCCGTGGAAGAAACGCAGGAGCGGACGAAGAAGAACGAAGCGGCCATCGGCGACGTCGATCAGAAAGCCCAGGCCGCCAATGCCGCCGCAGGACAGGCGCAGACGGCAGCCAACACGGCGAATTCCGCCGCCGCGGCAGCGCGCGCTCGCGCCAATGAAGTCGGCGACAAGACCGACGCGCTCGACAAAGCGTCGAAGCGGCTGGTCTACACCGTCGTCCTGAGTGAAGACGAAGGGCAGTTCAAGTTCAACAAGACGCAGCTGCCGGACGAGGCCAAGGCCAAGATCGACGAGATGATCCAGAAGATCATCGCCGATCCGAACGGCGCCTTCTTCGAGATCGAAGGGCACACTGACAACGTCGGCGGCAAAGAGATCAACCAGAAGATCGGTATGGAGCGCGCCGAAGCTGTGAAGAAGTACCTGTATGAGCAGTACCAGATCCCGCTGCACAAGATGAATGTCATCAGCTACGGCTCGGAGAAGCCGGTGGCCTCGAACAAGACGAAGGACGGACGTGCACAAAATCGCCGTGTGGTTATCCGGGTGCTCGCGTAACGGTCACTCGGGGACACCGAACGAGCACTTAGGGACCAAGGACTTGCCAACTGGGCGGGAAGCTGAGCTTCCCGCCCCCCTCAGAAGCTGGCTCTTTTTCTGCATCCACAACACGACAGGGACGTAATCAGAGGGGGAGGAACCGTGGCGAAACAGGATCGTGGGTTTGCTTCGATGGATCCGGAAAAACAGCGGCGCATCGCGAGCAAAGGCGGCAAGGCCGCACACGCGAAGGGCCGAGCGCACGAGTGGACAGTCGACGAGGCAAGGGAAGCGGGACGTAAGGGTGGCTCTGCGAGCCATCGTCGTCATGAGACGACTCAGGAGCCGCCTCCGATGGAGCGGCCTGAAGCGACGCCTGATGAGAACCCGATTTCCCACATCGAACATGCCTAGAGCCGTTCTCACTGCGAGCGCCATTACACAGGAGTGAGAACAGCCCTAGCCCGGAGTTACGACTCCGGGTAGATCACTTCCCGGAGCTCTTGCCGAAGATGCGTGACCAGAAACCACGCTTTTTCGGAGGAGCTTCGGGCTCCTTCTTGGCATCTTCCTTCACAGGCTTCACGGGTTCGACGCTCGTCGCAGGCGGCGCGACTTCGATCGGCGCCGGTTCGATAGGCTTCACGGCGACGAGACCGAAGATGCGTTTGAACAACCCCGGGCTATGGACGCTGCAATAGTCGACCGGCTGCGTGCCTTCGACGAAGTACTGGCGACGATGGTCCTCGCAGCTCGTAGTCGCCAGCCGGCCTGACACCGGACAGATTTCAGCCGCGACGATGCCGGAGGGCACGCGGAACCAGTCTGGTTTGTCGCCGCGCGTGGCTTCCGTCATGAACTTCGCCCACATGGGGACGGCCACGCTCGATGCGAATCCGTTCCGCAGAATCGTGTGGGGCATGTCGAACCCCACCCATACGCCGACGACGAGTGTCGGTGTGTAGCCGATGAACCAGGCATCGTTGTAGTTGTTGGTGGTGCCTGTCTTGCCGGCTGCCGGCAGCCGGAAGCCGAGCGACCGTGCCTGCGCGCCCGTGCCAGCGTTGATGACATCGGCGAGCATGTCTGTCATCAGAAACGCCGTCGTCTCGTTGATGGCGCGCGTCGGCTCGTCCTGCCACTGCATCAATTCCTCGCCGTCCCCGTACTCGACGTGGCGCAGGAGGGTCGGCTTGCGGACGACTCCACCGTTTGCGAACGCCGCGTACGCCGACGTGAGCGTCGCGAGCGTGACTTCTCCGGACCCGAGCGCGAGCGACGGGACGGCAGGCAGGCGATCCATGCCGAACGCGCTGGCGTAGCGCACGACGCGCTGGATGCCGATGTCGTCCATCACCTGAATCACGGCTCGATTGCTGGACACACGCAAAGCGTTCCGCACGTCAATCGAATTCCCTTCGACGTGACCGTCGTCGGGCAGCCACGCGCCCTGCAGCGTCGGGAGCGGCTTATCGAGGTGGTCGATTATTGTGGCGCCGGTATACCCGCCCTCGAGTGCGGCGGCGTAGACAAATGGCTTGAAGGCCGACCCCGGCTGCCGATAGGCCTGCAGCGCGCGATCGAAGCGGCTTTCGGAAAAACTGCGTCCGCCAACCAGTGCGCGGACGTATCCGGTCTTCGGATCGATGGCGATGAGCGCCGCTTGCAGCGGGTCGGTGTCCGCTCCCGACTTATTGATTGTCTTGGCGCGCTGCTCCTCGAGCGCCTGAAGCGATGACGTCACGGCAGCCTCGGCGGCTGCCTGCATCTTCGGATCGAGTGTCGAGTAGACGCGCAGCCCTCCTTTGTAAACGGCGTCCGAACCATACTGATCCACGAGTCCTTTGCGGATTGCCTCGAAGAAGTACTCGCCGTGCGCGGAGCGCCGCGACAACGCGTCCTCGAGCTTCAAGGGTTCGTGGTTTGCGGTCGCGTAGGCCTGCTTGTCGATGACACCCGAATCGAGCATCAGCTTGAGGACGGTGCCCCGGCGGCGGATCGCCTTTGTCGGATCCGAGGTGGGCGCGTATGTGGACGGCGACTGGACCAGGCCAGCCAGCGTCGCGGCTTCGGCGAGCGACAGCGCCGACGCGTGCTTCCCAAAATATCCAAGCGACGCAGCTTCGACGCCCCACAGACCACTGCCGAAATAGACCTTGTTGACGTACAGCTCCAGGATCTGGGGTTTCTTGTATTGCCGCTCGATGCGCGCGGCGAGTATCACTTCCTGCAGCTTGCGGCGAAACGTCTTTTGAGGGGTGAGGAAACTCGCCCGTGCGAGCTGCTGCGTGAGCGTGCTGGCGCCCTGCGCGGCACGGCCGTGCGTGAGATTTGCAAAGGCCGCCGCGGCGATTCGCGGCGGATCGACGGCGCCGTGCGAGTAGAACCGCTGGTCCTCGACCGCGAGCAGCGCCTTCAGAAAGTCCGGCGAGACCCGCGCGAGCGGAACGTCGATACGTTCTTCCGTCGACAGCGTCGAGGCCGCCTGATCGTTCTCGTCGAAGATGATCGTCGACTGCGCCGACTCGCCGATGTGGCGGATGGCGTTGTCGCCTGGCAGATCAGCCAGCAGGCCGTGCCACCACCAGAAGCCGGATGCCACCAGTGCCACCGCCGCGACTAACGCGGCCTTGAGAAGAGTCCGAAGGGCCACCGTTCGCACGACCTGTTAGAACGAGAATGTGAGCGCGGCAGCGGCCCGCCCGAAATCGAGCTTCGTATTGGCGAGGGGCAGCGGAATCGGACCCAGATCCTGGAACGAATGGAAGTAGCGGACGTCGCCGCGAACGGCGACGTGCGGAACGATGGTGACCATCAGGCCGCCGCCCACGTCCCAGCCGAAGTTGTTGTTGTCGGTTGACAAAAGCGAAGCGGTCGTCAATTCCACGTGGGTCTTGATCAACCCGACGCCGCCGGTGACATATGGTCGTACGGGTCCGATTTTCGGCACGATCATCACATTTGACATCAACGTCAATACGCTCGACTTGAATCCCGGAACCGTGCCGAAGAAGTCGCGTGCGTACGCCAACTCTTCCTCGAAGCCGAGGACGGCATTCATTCCGCCAAACCCAACACCGAAGTTCATCCGCTTGTCGTCACAGCCGCTGATGTTCGGACAATTCGCGTCGCCGCCGAAATTGAAGCCGATGAGCGGGCTAATGAAGCCCTCGGCTCTCGCGCTTTGCGGCAACACTAGAGTCACCAGCAACGCAGCAGCGGCGATGCTCAGCTGCCGCGCCATCCATCTTGTCGTCGTAGTTGTCATCGGGTGCTTTGCGGCCTCCGCCAATACAAGAGCGAAGACACCGCGTCGACGAGTTCGCTCTCGCTGAACGGCCTTTCGATGACTTCGTCGTCGTCAAAGAGTGCGGGGGTGCGACCCTGGCCGCGGGCTGTCACGTAAAGCACCTGCAAGCTTCTGTCGAGCCGACGCAGCGTCGAAGCGAGCTCGCCGCCGTCAATTCCCTCGACATCCGTGATGAGCAGGTCGAACGGACCGAGCCGTTCCGCGACAGCAACGGCACCCGGCGCGTCGAACGCCGTGGCGGTCGCATGTCCCTCGCTTTGAAGTGCCTGTGAGATCGCGGCGAGCGTCGCCGGATCGCCGTCCACGATGAGCACACGAGCCGCCGTGCCGGCACGTTCGGTTCGGGAAGAACGCCCGCCAAACTGCGGCGCGTAAACCACCTCACCCATGGCTGATTAGGACTCCTTGGTCCTACGCTGCAGAATGCTTGCCATTTCTTGTCACCCGTCCGCGCCAGAAGAGGGTGGCGCAGACCTCCACTCCGCCGCCGCAGCAGGCCTCTGGATGTAACAGCTATGTAGTTTTCGGAACTCAGCCGTGTAAGGACGACGCGGTTTCGTTTCCGCCGCTCTTGATGACATACATCGCGTTGTCCGCGGCGCGAAGGAGGTCTTCCGGTCGAGGCCCGTGCTCGGAGGCCAAGGAGATGCCGACGCTGGCCGATGCGCGGATTTCGTGGCCGTCGACGTTGAAGGGCTCGTCGAGCGCCCGTTGCACGCGGCTGACGACGGCATCGACATCCGCCTGGTCGGTCACATGCTCGAGCAACATGGCGAACTCGTCGCCGCCTAGTCGGCCAACGGAATCGTTGGGGCGTACGGCCGCACGCAGGCGCCGGGCGATCGCAACAAGCAGTCGATCGCCGACGATATGCCCGAAGCGATCGTTGATCGACTTGAACTTGTTGAGATCGACGAACAGGACCGCGATGTCGTGCCGGCCGCCGACGTTCGCCTGGCGCGCCGCGAGCGTGAGACGCTCCATGAAGGCGGCGTTGTTCAGCACGTTCGTCAGGCCGTCATGCGTCGCCCTGAAGGCGAGCTGTTTGACCAACCGCTTCTGCTCGGTGATGTCGCGCACGAACGCCGTGAACACCGGAGGACCCGATGTCGGCACGCGGCTCATCGAGAGTTCGATTGGAAACTCCTGACCGTCGGCACGGACCGCGACGGTTTCGAACCGGCGGCCCAGCAGTCCGGGGTCGCCGAGCCGATGGTGACGCATGATCGCGCGGCGATGAAACTCGCGCAGGTGCTCGGGGATGATCAGATTCGCGAAATCCTGGCCCATCGCCTGAGCGCGCGTGTAGCCGAACGCTCGCTCGGCCGCCGGATTGAACTCGATGATGCGCCCGATTTGATCCATCGAGATGATGCAGTCGAGCGCGGCTTCCAGCATGCCCGCCCGCCGCACGCGCGCGGCATCGCGGTCCGACACGGTCGCGCCCAACAGCAACCCTGAACTCGACACGACGCTCAGGAAGATCTGGAGCAGCATCAGCCGTTCTTCGCCCTGTCCGAACGCGTACGGACCGAACCCTTTTCCAGTTCCCCAAATCGCGATGGTGGCGGTCAGCAGGTTAGCGAACGCCGCGCCGGCGATCCCGAAGCGAATCGCCGCCCAAATCAGGAACGGAAACACGAGATATTCGAGCGGGTAGTGCGCAGCGTTGTCGAAGCGGCGAGCGAACACCACAACACTGGTGACCGCCAGACCGGTGACGAGCGCTCCGATCTCGAGACGCTGCGGCCAACGGATGTCGCGCGGCCGCGCGGTAAAGGCGAGAAGCGCCGGCGCGACGATGAGATCGCCGGCGGCGTTGCCAAGCCACCATGTCCGCCACATCGGCCAGTACGACGACCATGGCTGAAGCCCGCCCGCGCACATCGTGGTGACGCCGATCGTCGCGCTGATGACGGTGCTCAGGATGGCGCCGAAGACGACAACGGCCAGCATCGATCGCTGCCAGCTGTGCGACATCGGCGTCCCGATGAAGCGGCGCAGCAGCCATGCCGCCGTCATCGCTTCGAGCGTGTTCCCGGCGGCGATCGCCAGCGCCACCGCCGGCGGCTGATGCGCCGTCAGGTTGGCGACGAACGCGCCGAGGAGGATCCCGCTCCAGAGGTCCGGGCCGAGCAGCACCAGCACGCCGAGGGCGAGCCCGGTCGGCGGCCACACGAGCGTCACTTGTTCCGCCGTAAACGCCGTCGTGAGACCCAGTTTTGCGACAGCGAGATAGACGAAGGCGACGAGGAGTGACCCTCGGAGGAGCTTTTGGCGGACGAGTTTTACCAACTGTTGGAATCTCATCGGTGATCACGGACGAAACGTGTAACCGACGCCAAATTTGAAACCGGGACTGTCGACGAATCCTGCCTTTACTTCCGCAAAGAATCCCTGTGCGTGTTGTGCACCGACGAGAATGTTGAATCCACCGCCAGTATTGGTGTTGCTGTTGAAGCGGTCGATGTTGAGGGCAGGCCCGGCGCCGACGTAGATACTCCAGGGATTGCGGCGCTGAACTGGAAAATAGTACGCAAATTCGAAATTCACGGCGACGAGTGTCTGATTGTCGCCGACGCCGATTTCCAGATTCGGCCGAAACCGTAATTGCTCGGCGAATGGTGCACTCTCGTAGTGGCCGCCGAAATAAAACTGTGCAGGATCTCCGCTGACGCCGACGCGTACGCCGGCACTTTGCGCGTCAGCGCGCGCAGCCAAAACCGCACACAGTAAGATTGTGAGTACGCCCGCAACGACCGTTTTCACGAATTGCCTCCTGAATCCGACGTATGGGAGCAAGAAACACGCCACGGACTTGCCGTTGCATCATCGTTCGGGCGGATCTACATTTTCCAATGAGACGTCCCGTGCATACTGTTCTGGCAAGATGCTGCGTCGCCGTGCTGATCGTCGTTGCCACCATCGCGGCGGGGCCCCGCGACGTTCTATCACGCGCAAGACAGCTCTATAACAGCGCAGAGTACGACGCGGCTATCGAAGCCGCCCGCCGCGCCGCGGCGACGCCTGATATCGCCGACGCCGCGCAGCTGGTACTCGCGCGCGCCTACCTGGAACGTTTTAGACAAAACAGCGAGGACGGCGATCGCGACGCGGCACGCGACGCGCTGAAGCAGGTGCGGCCGATGGAACTCCCCGTCGACGATCGCGTGGAGCTCGTGATCGCC
>Ga0075425_100009451_pt1 | contig 10378 bp, 11 predicted proteins | sample SoiMethybrSBSTD4_FD_75300 | JGI IMG/M metagenome (GOLD analysis project Ga0075425, IMG submission 75300) | Bulk soil microbial communities from a Populus tree surrounding site in Tennessee, USA - Soil MetaG P. TD hybrid SBSTD4 | ecosystem: Environmental > Terrestrial > Soil > Tree plantation...
TAGAGCGGGAGCGACAGGACCTCGCCGCAGAGCCGCTCCGAGACGGGAAGGTCGCCCGCCTTGCCGCCCGCCGCGGCCATCGCCGGCTGCAGGTGGATGGGGCGCGGGTAATGCACGGCGGTGGCGATCCCTTCCGCGCGCAGCCGGGCCTGCAGGCGGTCGCGGTCCGCCGCGCGGACCGTGTAGAGGTGCCAGGCGGAACGGCAGCCCGCGCGCTCCTGCGGAGCCACGATCCCCGGCGCGCCGGCCAGCGCGCGATGGTAGGCCTCGACGCGCAGCCGGCGCTCGCGGTTCCAGCCGTCGAGGTGGCGCAGCTTGACCCGCAGGATCGCGGCCTGGAGGGTGTCGAGCCGGCTGTTGGTGCCCACCACCACGTTGTCGTACTTGTTCGCGCCGCCGCCGTGGTTGGCCAGCTGGCGCACGCGGGCCACGAAGCCCGCGTCGTTGGACGTGACCATGCCCGCGTCGCCGTACGCGCCCAGGTTCTTGCCCGGGTAGAAGCTCCACGTCGCCGCGTGGCCCAGCGCCCCGGCCCGCTTCCCGCCGACCTCGGCGCCATGGGCCTGGGCCGCGTCCTCCAGCACGGGCAGGCCGCGCCGCGCGGCCACGTCCAGGATGGCCGGCATGTCGGCCGGATGGCCGTAGAGGTGGACGGGCACGATCAGCTTCGTGCGCGGCGTGAGGGCCGCCTCCAGCTTTTTCGGGTCCATGGTGAACGTGGCCGGGTCCACGTCCACGAAAACGGGACGCGCGCCGTTCAGGAAGATGGCCTCGCCGGTGGCGATGAAGGTGTTGGCTACCGTCGCCACCTCGTCGCCCGGTCCCACGCCGAAGGCCTTCATGGCCAGGGTCAGGGCATCGGTGCCGTTGGCCACGCCGCAGGCGTGCGCGGCGCCGCAGTACCGCGCGAACTCCTCTTCGAGGAGGCGGCACTCCTCGCCGCCGATGAACTGCCCGGCCGCCACCACGCGGGCCACGGCCGCGTCGACCTCCGCGCCGATCCGCGCGTACTGGGCCTTGAGGTCCACCATGGGCACGGACACCGTCGCGGTCTCGGTCATGCTCTACAATCCGCGCAGCGGGGAACCGGGCGTGCCGCGCAAACGTGCGATTGTAGCCCCGGCCCGGGGCCCGGACAAACGGCCTTCGCGGGCCGGAGGAGCGCTTCGCCGCTCATGCCGACGGTCCTGACGGTGGTGGGCGCCCGCCCCCAGTTCATCAAGGCAGCGCCGCTGTCGCGCGCCCTGCGCCGGCGCGTGCGCGAGGTGCTCGTCCACACCGGCCAGCACTACGACCGCGACATGTCGGAGGCCTTCTTCGACGAGCTCGGGATCCCCGGGCCGGACCGCCACCTGGGCATCGGGTCCGCGAGCCACGGCGCCATGACGGGGCGGATGCTGGAAGCCCTGGAGGCGGTGATGCAGGAGAGGAGGCCGGGCCTGGTCCTGGTCCTCGGCGACACCAACTCCACCCTGGCGGGCGCGCTGGCGGCGGCCAAGCTGCAGATCCCCGTGGCCCACGTGGAGGCGGGCCTGCGCAGCTTCGACCCGGCCATGCCCGAGGAGATCAACCGGCGCCTGACCGACCACGTCTCGAGCCTCCTCTTCTGCCCGACGCCTACCGCGGAGGCCAACCTGCGGGCCGAGGGCATCACGCGGGGCATCCACCGCGTGGGAGACGTGATGATGGATGCCGTGCGGCAGAACCTGGCCCGAGCCCGGCGTCTGCCGCGTCCCGCCGGGGCGCCCGCACCGCGGTCGTACTACCTGGCCACCCTGCACCGGCAGGAGAACGTGGACCATCCGCGGCGCCTGACGGCCATCCTGCGCGCGCTGGCCGCCCTGCCGCATCCCACCGTCGTGCCCGTTCATCCGCGGACGCGCAAGGCCATCGCCGCCCTGGGCCTGCGCGCGGGCGGCCGGCTGCTGCTCCGCGCGCCCGCCACCTACCTCGAGATGCTGGTCCTGGAGAGCGAGGCCCGCGCCGTCCTCACCGACTCCGGAGGCGTCCAGAAGGAGGCCTTCATCCTCGGCACGCCGTGCGTGACCCTCCGCGACACGACGGAATGGGTGGAGACGCTGGAGAACGGGGCCAACCGCCTGGCCGGGGCCGATCCCGCGCGCATCCGGCGGGCCGTGCGCGAGATCGAGCGCGCGCGCCCGCGGTGGAGCGCGGGACAGGTCTACGGGCGGGGACGCGCGGCCGAAGCCGTGGCGCGGGTGGTGGCCGGGTTCCTGGCCCGGTCCGCGCGGAAGGCCGTCACCCGACGAGGGCGTTGACCGCGGACAGCACGTCGGGGGCCAGCAGGTCCGGTCGCGAGGCGGCCAGCGCCTCGCGGTTCGGGAAGCCGCCCGGCACGCCCACGGCGCACACGCCGGCGGCGCGCGCCATCTCCACGTCCTCGGGGCTGTCGCCCACGTAGGCGGCGCGACCGGGCGCCACGGCCATGCGTTCGAGGGCCAGCAGCAGGGCCTCGGGGTGCGGCTTGCGGTTGGGCGTGTCGCCGCCGAACACCACCGTGCGGAAGTACCGCTCCACCTCGAGACCGGCCAGCTCACGTGACACGCGCGTGCGGTCGCCGCTGGTCACGATGCCCTGCGCGATGCCGGCCTCGTCCACCCGCGCCAGCGCCTCTCGCGCCCCGGGGACGAGGCGGCTCTCCTCGGCGCAGTAGTGGTCGAGCCACCGCTGGTCGGCCTCGGGCCAGCGGTCGGGGGCCAGCCCCACCGCCTCGTACGTCCGGTGCCAGTTCGGCGAGTAGCTGCGGGAGAAGAGCGCGCGGTCGAAGCCGATGCCGTAGGAGTCGAAGAGGCGGACGTAGCAGCGGTAGCTGGCCTCCGCCGAGTCGAGGAGCGTGCCGTCCCAGTCGAAGAGGACCGCCTCGACGGCCACGGTCTCAACGCCCCATGGCCCAGTAGATGCTGGAGCCCAGGACCGAGAGGATCCACACCGAGATCGCCGCAAAGAGCCAGTCCCGCTCGCGGAGCATCCCGATCGTCACCACCACCACCCGCGCCACCGGCGTCGCCATCAGCACCAGTATCCCCCACCGGAGGAGGACCTCCCGGTCCAGGGCCAGGCCGGCGACGAGGAGGACCGCGCTGACGGCCAGTCCGCCCATGAGCACGACCTCGATCGTGCGGTCGAGGGCGGAGGTGGCCGAGCTCATACCGCCACCGCCATGCGCGCCGCCACCGCCAGGAGAACGATGGCCATGAGGATCTTCAGGTACCGGGCGTGCACACGGTCCGAGAGGTGCGCGCCGAGCAGGCTGGCGGGCAGGGCGCCGATGCAGACCGAGGCCGTGAGCGGCAGGACCACGTCGCCCCGGCTGAAGTAGATGAAGGCCGACGCGGCGGCGGTGACGCCGATCATGAAGGTCGAGGTCGCGGCGGCCACCCGGATGGGGATGCCGCAGAAGGTATTCAGGAACGGCACCTTGATGATGCCGCCGCCCAGGCCCAGCAGGCCGGAGATGGCCCCGGCGACCAGCGAGGACACGAGCGCCACCGGCAGCCGCTTCAGCCGATAAACGTAGGTCGTGTCTCCCTCCCGCAGGCGCCCGCCCAGGAGCCCCGGATCCACCTCGGAAGACGCGGGGATCACGTTGCGCCGCCCGGAACGGACGGCCATCAGCGTGCCCATGACGGCCAGCGTCGCGGCGAACGTGATGAAGAGCTGGCGGTGGGTGAGGTGGGCGGCGGTGATGCCGCCCGCCAGCCCGCCCACGCTGGTGGCCACCTCCAGCACCAGGCCCAGCCGCATGTTCACCAGGCCGCGGTTCAGGTTCACGGTCGCGGAGGCCGAGGCGGTCGCGATGACCGAGATCAGGCTGGCGGCAATGGCGGCCCGGATAGGCACGCCCAGGACGAGGGTGAGGATCGGTACGAGGAAGACGCCGCCGCCCAGGCCGAGCAGGGCGCCCACGAGCCCGGTGCAGGCGCCGGTGAGGATCAGGATTCCGGCCGGGACCGCGCCCACGCGCGCGATCGTATCACCGCGGCCGACCGCTCCCGGTAGAATCTCGCGTGCCTCCGGACCTCGCCGCCGAAGCGCGCGGCCTGCTCGCCCTGGGCGCGCTCCTGCTCCTGCCCGGCCTGGTCATCGTGCGGGCGCCGTGGACCGCCGTGCCGTTCCTGTCCGCCGCGTTCTGGATCGTCTCCTGGTGGTGGGGCCTGCCGCGGCTGGCCTTCCTGCACGGGGCGCTGATCGCCTTCGCCCTCCTGGCGCTCCTGCGCGTCCTCCGGCTGCCTCCGCTGCACCCGCGCTGGCCCACGGTACTGGTGGCCATGGCCGCGGCCGCGCGGCTGCTGCCCTACGCCACCTGGCCGGTGGCGCCCGGCGCCGACATGAGCCTCCATTCCCTGTCGGCCCTGCTGCTCGTCTGGCACGACGGGATCCCCCGGACGTACGAGCCGCTCCTTCCCATCCACACCTTCGGCGCCTATACGCCCGGACTGCACGGGCTGGCCGCGGACGTGACGCTGCTGTCCGGGCTCCCGGTCTGGCGCGCCGCGTTCCTGGTGTCCGTCGCGGCCCACGGCCTGCTCACCGTGGCGGTCTACGCGGCGCTCTCGCGGTTCTTCGGCCACCCGGTGGCCGCGGTGACGGCCGTCCTGGGCCTGGGCATGGCGCGGGTGCCGCAGTCCTTCTTCGGCTGGGGCGCCAACCCCTCGGTCCTCGCCCTGGCCCTGGTGACCGCGGCGGCGGCGCTCCTGGCCCGCGGCACGGCGCGCTCGCCCGCGGTGGCCGCGGGCCTGTTCCTGGGGGCGGCGGTCTTGACCCACACCATGATCGCGGCCTGCGCGGTGGCGGCGGCGCCGCTGGCCCTGGCCCTGATCGTGGGGACCGCGCCTGCGGACCGGGCCCTCGTACGCGACCGCTTCATCCTCGCCGGCCTGGTCGCCCTCCTGGCCGCCGCTCCGTTTCTCGCGCAGCTCCACTTCACGGTCTCCCCGGGCGAGCGCGCGTGGCTGGCCGATCACCTCCGCGTGCGCTACGCGCAGGACTGGCAGGATCGCTACGTCCGCGCCTATCCGCTCGCGGTCCTCCGCTACGTCGTGGGGTCGCTCAACGACGCGTTCCTGGCCGTCTCCCTTCTCGGCCTGGGGCTGGCGTATCGGGCGCGCGCGCGCGGCCTGGCCGCGGTCGCGCTGGCGGCCCTGCTGCTCGTGGGCCTGGCGGCCACGGCGCGGTGGGGAGGCCTGGGGCCGATCGTGATCTTTCCCGAGCGGCCGCTGGCCATGCTGGCCGTGCTGATGTGCGCCGGGCTGGCCTTCCTCGTCCGCGAGCTGCTGCGCGTGCCGCGGCCGCTGCAGCGCCTCGCGCTGGCCGTCCTCGTCGCCATCGCGGCGGAGCGGGCCCACCGGTACTACTGGAGCGGCGCCACCAACGTCATGGTGGGCCGCGACGACCTCGAGGCCATGCGCTGGCTGGCCGCCCGCACGCGGCCGCTGGACCTGGTCTGCAACGACTATGGGTCCGCCGGGCTGTGGGTCCCTGCCATTGCCGGCCGGGCCATCTCCGCCCCCCACCTGCCGCCCTTCTACTTCGACGAGTTCCGGGACGGCTCGCGCGGCCGGCGTTGCGCGTATACCTACGTCTCGAGCCGTCCGTTCTTCGTGGCGCCCGCCCCTCGGGACGAGGGCGCGGGCCGAGCGGCCTTCCGCAACGCCACGGTCACCATCCTGGAGCGCGACGGGATGACATCGTTTGACACCAAGGGCAGGAACCCCGGCGGCACGGCTCCGTAGGTCAGCATGGTGAACCCTGTTATCATCGTCGACGCTTCGCGCGCGCCCATGAGCGGCAGACCCAGGCACTCCGCGACCGAACGGTGAGGGCCCGCCGCGTCCTCAAGGCGACGGGCCTCGTCCTCGCGGTGGCCCTCGTCGCGTTCGTCTTCGGGTGGGTGCCGTATTTCCTCGGCGGCGTCGTCACCACGCGCCGTTTCGCCTACAACGATAAGGAGAACGCGGGCCTGACCCCCGCCAGCTTCGGCCTGCCCTTCGAGGAGGTCGCGTTTCCGTCCCGGGATGGCGTGCCGCTCCGGGGCTGGTGGGTGGCAGCCCCGGAGGCCCGGGGCACCGTGGTCCTCGTCCACGGCCTGAACCGCTCGCGCATCGAGATGGTCAAGAAGGTGCCCTTCCTCCACGAGCGGGGCTGGAACGCGCTGCTCTTCGACCTGCGGCACCACGGAGCCAGCGGCGGTGACGTCTCCAGCTTCGGCTACTTCGAGAAGGAGGACGCGCACGCGGCGGTGGCCTTCGCGCGTGGCCGGTCCCCGGGGCCCGTCGTCCTCTGGGGCGTCTCGCTGGGCGCCGCCACCGCCACGCTGGCGGCGGCGGAGGACCCGCAGGTGGCGGGCCTGGTCTGCGACAGCACCTACCGGAGCCTGCGGGACACGGTGGCCCATCACCTGGAGCTGGCCCGGTCCTGGGCGTGGTGGATGCGGATCGTGCCCAGCTGGCCGGTGAGGCCCGAGGTCCTGTTCTGGATCGGCCGGAAGGGCGGGTTCGACGTCGACGCGGTGGACGTGCGCGCCGCCGCCGCGCACCTGGCCGGCCGGCCCTGCCTGTTCGTCTGCAACTCCGGCGACGTGCGCATGCCGGCGGAGATCGCCTTCGAGATGAAGGCGGCGGCGGGCGGGCGGGCCAAGGTGCTGGTGGTGCCGGGCAACAGCCACGGCGGGGCGTACCGCGATGCCACCGCCGCCTACCAGAGCGCCGTGGCGCAGGTGTTGGACGAGGCGGGGACCGGCCCCCTGCGCATGGCGGCCTCCCATTGAAGGGAAAGACGAAGCGCGGTGCCGATCGTGCAACTGCAGTTCCCTCCCCCTACGTGGGGAGGGATAGGGTGGTGGGTAACAAAGCGCGGAGCCGTTCCGGCAACTGCAGTTCCCTCCCCCTACGTGGGGAGGGATAGGGTGGGGGGTCGAAGAACGATGAGCGAGGAAAAGAAGCGCGCGCCGCAGAAGAAGCACCCGGTCCCGTTCCCCGAGGACGACAACGGCGGCCCCAAGCCGCCGGAGCAGTCGGGCTCCTACACCATGGTGGACCCGCGCTTCCGGGAGATCTACTTCCAGTTCTACAAAGAGACGTACAAGCCCTCGGTCCTGGACCGCAAGACCAAGGAGCTCATCGCCATCGCCGCCAGCCTGGCCGCCAAGTGCCAGGGCTGCCTCGAGGGCCACATCCGCAAGGCCCTGAAGTTCGGGGCCACCCGCGAGGAGATCTCGGAGTCCATCGCCATCGCCATCGGGGTCAACGCCGCGGCCATCGTCGACCAGACCGACATCGCCGCGGAGAGCATGGACCTCAAGCTGTACTAGGCCTTCGGCGCGGCCCTCTTCCGGCGCCGCGCCGCCCGCACCGCCAGCCCGACGAGCGCGGCCGTCGCGGCCCAGGGCAGCACCAGCACCGTCAGGTAGATCAGCGCACCCGCCGACGTCGCCAGCACCTGGAGCGAGCTGCGCAGGGCCTCGATCAGCGGGGCCAACTGGCCCACCCGGATCACCGCCTCGGGCTCGTGGAGCGCGGCCGAGATCGTGGAGAGGGCGACCTGCTGGTCGTAGTACCGGCGCTCGCCCTCGGTCTGCTCGATCTCCTCGACGATCCGGGTCAGCTCCCGCTCGGCCTCCAGGACGTCGGACAGCCGCGCGGTGCGGGTGCGCAGGATCTCGCGCAGGCGGGCCTCCGCGTCGCGCTTCACCCGCAGCCGCGTCTCCAGGTCGGCATAGGCCTTGGTGACGTCCTGGGTCGACACGGCCTCGGTGTCGACCTTGCCCAGCGCCTTCAGCGCGGCGTAGGCGGCCGCGAACCGCTCGGCGGGGACGCGGATGACCAGCGTGCCCCGGCGTCGATCCTTCTCGCCGCGCGAGGCCTGGGCGTCGGCGAGGTAGCCGCCGTATGACTCGGCCAGGCGCGCGACCTGCTCCGCGGCATCGTCGTAGCTGCGCACCTCGATGGCCACCTGCGCGGTGCGGATGAGCTTCCGCGCCGCGAGCATGTCCTGGAGCGACGGTGGGCTCGTCGCGCCCTTGTCGGCGGGCGGAGGGGCGGCGGCGTTTCGGGCGTCGCCCGATTGCGCCACGTAGCCGAGCGCGCGCAGCCTCTCCGGCGGAGCCTGCGCCTGCTCGGCGACGCCGCTCGCCTCGTCCTTGGCGGCGGAAGAGCCGGGCACCCTCGCGTTCTGGCACGCGGGCGCGGCGGCGGTCAGCACCGCCACGCCCGCGGCCACGGCCCCGCGAAATCCACCGAGACGATACGGTCCGGAATTGATGGCCATGCGCTCCCTCCGTCGAAGGAGCTACAGGCCCGGACCGGCGGCTATTCCGCGGAGCCGGCTACTTCTCGCCCGTCAGGCTGGCCTTCATGGTCGGGTGGACGCTGCAGTGATAGTTGACCTCGCCCACGAACTGGACCGTGATGCTGGCCTGTCCTCCGGGATCGATGAACCCGGTGGCGAACTCGCCGCTGTCGCCGGTCGCGGTGTGGGTCTGGGCGTCCTTGTTCTTCCAGGTCACCTTCTGGCCCAGCTTGACGTTCACCGCCGCCGGCGAAAACGCCATGTTCACGATGTTGATCGTGATGTCGGGGAGAGGGTCGGGGTGCGGTGTCGGCTCGGGTGTGGGCGTGGGCTGCGGCGTCGGTGACGGAACGGGGGACGGGGACGGCTCGGGTGTCGGCGATGGGACCGGCGACGGGACCGGTGAAGGGCTGGCGACGACGACGGGAGGAGGGACGACGCTCGGGGCGCTGCTGTCGCTACCACAGGCGGGCAGCAACAGGACCAAGGCAACCAGAAAGGACGCACGCTTCATTACGTCTCTCCACGGGATCGGGCGGTGTCGGCGACGGTCGCCGGGGAGCCCTTCGCCGCCTCGAAGCGCTCCCGCAGCCAGGGTGGGATTTGGATCGGCCGGAACGACTTCATCTCCACGACCACCGCCACGTTGCGCGCGCGGAAGACCGGCCGCCCTCCCACCGCGCCCTCGTAGCGGATCTGCACCGAGGACCGGCCCACGCGCTCCACGATCACGTCTACGTCCACGTGGTCGCCGTAGTGGACCGGGGCCAGGAACTCCATCTCGACCTTGACCGTGGGGAAGGCGAGGCCCTCCCGGTAGACCTCCGGGTAGGGCCGGCCCACGTGGCCGGCGAAGAAGTCCTCGAACGACTCGTGCAGGTAGTTCACAAGGTTGGGGTAGTACGCGATCCCGGCCGCGTCGAGGTCGCCGAAGCGCACCAGGATGGTCGTCGTGAACATGCCCTCGCGATTATACGGTTTCGGATGGGTGCGGTGCGCGGACGACGCGGCTGGTGTTTCGTCCCCGGGATGCTTGCCCCGCACTCGCACCCCCCCCAGACCCCGTGCGAGCCGCAGCGAATCCCTCCGCTTCAGAAACGGCCAGTTCTGGGTTGTTGAGTTCAGACAATTGATCCATCTGTCGTTTCAAGGACCCGGGGTGTTCCCCTCCGCTGTCTTGGAACCCGACCCGACTCCTGAAGGAGCATCGGTGCCCGTCCCTGTAGTTGAGCCTTCGACGCCCAATTGAACTTGTTCCGGAACAAGTTCAACTCCCGGCGCCTCCCTCTCGGTGCGGCGCGATCCGAAATAGAGCCGGCCCTCATAGTCGTTGTGTCGGCGGCAGAGCAGCTGGATGCCCTCGACTGTTGCCTCTCCGCCCAACGCATGGGGATCGACGTGGTGGAACTCGACGAAACGGCGCGCGTTGCAGCGATGGCCATTCGTCCCCACGAACGCACAACGACCGAGATCGCGGGCCCAGACGGCCCGCTTCACTGCGGCGGGGACATGGCGGCTTGCCGGCTTCCTCACGACGTCGGAATCGGAATGCATCACTGGGGTCCGACCACCTGAACGAGGGGCGGGAGTGTCAGCGAACTTCTTCCTGGCCAACTCGGCGATGAGTGCCCGGAGCGCGCGATCGATGACCTCGGCGTCGTCGCCGGAAGGAACGGCATGGCCGAGCATGTCCTTGGCCACGCGCAAACGGTCCAACGTCTCGCCGTTGATGGTGAGCTGCAGCTTGTAGCGATCAGGGGAGAGTGGCACGACCGCCGGCGAGGAGACCTGCGAAGGAACTCGCGACATGAGCGTGGCTGACCTCGTCGCCGGCAATGGATCGGCGATCACCGCCACAGGCTGCACCTCGAGGGGCGGCGCATCGGACAACGGCTCGCGAGGTCCGGCCTGAGCCAGATCGGTGCTCGGTGCCGTCGAAGCCTGGTGTCCGGGTAGCCGCCGGACGGATGTCGGGACGTCGGGCCGTGGCGACAGGCTCACCACGATCTCCTCGATCTCCGCTTTCGTCCTGCCATGCGCCGACTCCAGGACCTGCCGGTGGTTGTCGGGA
>Ga0075425_100009453_pt1 | contig 10377 bp, 12 predicted proteins | sample SoiMethybrSBSTD4_FD_75300 | JGI IMG/M metagenome (GOLD analysis project Ga0075425, IMG submission 75300) | Bulk soil microbial communities from a Populus tree surrounding site in Tennessee, USA - Soil MetaG P. TD hybrid SBSTD4 | ecosystem: Environmental > Terrestrial > Soil > Tree plantation...
GCGGGCGCCGTCCCTTGGCGTGCCGCTCGCGCGCCGGCGGCGAATCGTGCAGCGCTTCCTCGCGCGTGATCGGCGCCGGGTCCTTGTCGCCGCGCAATCCGTGGAAAACCGGATGGCGGATGCGGCCGTCGCCGGTCCACTCGGTGAAGGTGATCTCGGCGACGAGCTTCGGCTTCACCCAATGACCTTTCACGCCGCGCGGCACCACGGCGAACGGCGGCTTTTCCGTGGCGAGCGCGTTGAGCTTCGACTTGAGCGAGCGCAGCGACGCGTCGTCGAAACCGGTGCCGACATTTCCCGCGTAGACGAGCGCGCCGCCCTTGTCGTGCACGCCGAGGAGGAGCGAGCCGAATCCGGTGCGGCTTCCCTTGGGATCGGTGTATCCGGCGATGACGAATTCCTGGCGCTTCTGGCACTTGAGCTTCACCCACGCGGTGGAGCGCGTCGAGCTGTACGGCGCATCGGCGCGCTTGGCGATGAGGCCCTCGAGGCCTTTCCCGCACGCGGCGGCGAGGAGCTTTTCACCCGGCCCTTCGAAGTGCTCGCTGAAGCGCACCCGTCCTTCGGCCCCTTGCATCGCCTGCGCGAGCAGCTCGCGGCGGCGAAGGAGCGGCACGCGCCTGAGGTCGTGGCCGGCGAAGTAAGGCATGTCGAAGACGTAGTACAGGATGTTCGACGTCTTCGAGGCGTCGAAAGCCCGCTGCAGCGCCTGGAAGTCCGAGAGGCCCTTCGCGTTCGGCACGACGATCTCGCCGTCGAGCCAGGCCGATTCGATGCCGAGCGCGCGCACGTCGTCGCGGATGCCCTTCAGCTTGGAGGTCCAGTCGTTGCCGTTGCGCGTGAAGAGGCGAACGTCATCGCCCTCGACGCGAGCGACGATGCGATAGCCGTCGAACTTGAGCTCGTAGATCCAGCCTTCGCCCTTCGGCGGCTCGTCGACGAGGGTCGCGAGCTGCGGGAAAAGCTCGATCGGAAGCTTCGCGCGCACCGCGCCTTGCGCGACGGCGCGCGCCGCCTGCTTCGCGGCGCTCTTTTTCTTCGCCGTGCGCTTCGCTTCGCGATCCTTCCTCACCCCGGCGAGCACGCTGCCGGGCATGTCCTCGACGATGTCGTACCCGGATGCCGCGCGCGCCTCGTCGTCCTTCTCCTTGATGAGCAGCCACGGCTCCTGGCGCTCGCCGCCGCGCCCGTGCATGCGCACGAGGTTCCAGCGTCCGCGCAGCTTCTCCCCGTTCAAGTCGAACTTGAGCTTGCCCTTGCGATAGCCTTCGCGCGGATCGTCGACGGGGATCCATTCGCCGCGATCCCACACGATCACGGTGCCGGCGCCGTATTGCCCCTTCGGGATCACGCCCTCGAAGCTGCCGTAGCTCAGCGGATGGTCCTCGACGTGCACGGCCATGCGCCGCACGTGCGGGTCGAGGCTCGGGCCCTTCGGCACCGCCCAGCTCTTGAGCGTGCCGTCGAGCTCGAGCCGGAAATCGTAGTGCAGGCGCCGCGCGGCGTGCTTCTGGATCACGTACGAGAGGCGTTTACCCTTGCGCGCGAGCTCCCCCTTAGGCTCGGAGGTGATGCCGAAGTCGCGCTTCTTGCGGTATTCGCCGAGGGAGCCGCGCATGCTATTGCGGAATGAGCCGGCCTTCCTCGAGCAGCACGCCCTGCCCGATGCGTAGCGGCGGCCGCGTCGGATAGCGTAGCGTCTCCATGCTGCCGTCCTCGAAGCGCACTCTCACTTCCCATTGCCCCATGTCGAACGCGGTGATCGACTGCACCGTGCCGCAGTTCACGCAGAAATTGCGCGCCGAGCGTTCGAACGACATCGGGGAGGGCGGAGCGCGCTGGTAGCTCGGGGTCGACGGCCGACGCGGACGCGGCATCGCCTGCCCCTGCGCCGCGGGTTTCGGCGCCGCCTTCGGAGCCTCGACCGGTTTCCCCGGCTCGGGCTTCGCGTATTGCGGCGTCGCCGGCTTCGCTTCCTCGGCGTTCACCACCGTCTCGCCGGGAAGGAGCGCGAGGTCGGGGCTCGTCGCCGCCGCCGGTGCGGAGGCGGCCGCCGCCACGGGCTGCGATGCCGTTGCGTGCCTCGGCACCCAACCCATCATCCAGGCGATCGCCACGAGCGCGCAGGCCGTCACGGCCGTCGCCGCCACGACGATGGAGATGACGACCGCCTGCTGGTGGCGCGGCGGCGCTGCGGCCGGTGCGTTCATGCGGGGTCGGACTTCAGATTTCGATGTGCGTTCCCAGCTCGACCACGCGGTTGGCGGGGATGTTGAAGAAGTCGGTCGCGCGCGTCGCGTTGCGCGTCATCCATGCGAAGAGATGGTCGCGCCATAGCGCCATCCCGGGCGTGTCGCTCGTCGGAATGACGGTTTCGCGCGAGAGAAAGAACGACGTGTCCATCACGTCGAAAGCGAGCCCGTAGCGCACGCGGCACGCGTTGAGGATCTCGTCGATGTCGGGCTGCTCCTTGAACCCGTACCATGCCTGCAGCTGGTAGAAGCCGTTCACGAGGCGCTCGAACTGCACGCGGTCCTCCGAAGGCACGACCGGCACGTCGTGCGAGACGATGGTGAGGAACACCGTCTGCTCGTGCAGCACCTTGTTGTGCTTGAGGTTGTGCAGCAGCGCGTGCGGCACGGTGTCGGGGTTGCTCGTCATGAAGATCGCGGTGCCCGGCACCTTCACGGGCGGATGCGCGTTGAGCCCCTCGAGGAACGGCTTCAACGGAATGCCCTGCTCGATGAGCCGCCGGAACATGAGGGCGCGCCCGCGCTTCCACGTCATGAGCATCGTGAAGACGGTGCCGCCGATGAGGATCGGGAACCAGCCTCCGGAGAGGAACTTCATCGCGTTGGACGCGAAGAAGGTCGCGTCCACCGTGGCGAAGGCGCCCATCACGAGCGCGACCATCCACAGGGGCCACTTCCAGATGAGGCGCGCCACGACCATCGCGAGCAGGCATTCGATCACCATCGTCGCCGAGACCGCGATGCCGTAGGCGTTGCCGAGGTCCTTCGCGCGCTGGAAGCCGATGACGAGCAGCACCACCATGATGAAGAGCAGCCAGTTCACGAACGGGACGTAGATCTGACCGATGGCGCGCTCGGACGTGTGCAGGATCTCGAGGCGCGGAATGTAGCCGAGCTGGATCGCCTGCCGCGTCACCGAGAAGGCGCCCGAGATCACCGCCTGCGAGGCGATGATCGCCGCGGCGCTCGCGAGCACCACCATCGGATAGCGTCCCCACTCGGGCACCATCAGGTAGAACGGGTTTTCGATCGCGCCGGGGTTCGCCAGGACGAAGGCCGCCTGGCCGAAGTAATTGAGGAGCAGGCTCGGAAACACGAGCGCGAGCCAGCCGACGCGGATCGCCTGCCTGCCGAAGTGCCCCATGTCCGCGTATAGCGCCTCGCCGCCGGTGAGCGCGAGGAAGACGGCGCCCAGCACGAGGAAGCCCTGCAGCGGATAGGCGAAGAGGAAATCGACGGCGTAAGCGGGCTGCAACGCCGCGAGCACCGCCGGATTCTTCGTGAGCTCCACGACGCCGAGCGCGGCGATGGTGAGGAACCACACGATCATCACCGGGCCGAAGAACGCGCCGATCCGCGCCGTGCCGTGGCTCTGGATGAGGAAGAGGCCCGCGATGACGCCGATCGAGAGCGGGATCACGAACGGGCTGAAGACCGGTGTCGCGACCTCGAGGCCCTCCATCGCGCCGAGCACCGTGATCGCCGGCGTGATCATGCTGTCGCCGTAGAACATCGCGGCGCCGAACATGCCGATGCCGATGATGGTCCAGCGCAGCTGCGGGCGCTCGCCGGTCTCGCGCAGCGCGAGCGCGAGGAGCGCGAGGATGCCGCCCTCGCCGTCGTTGTCGGCGCGCATCATCACGAAGAGGTACTTGAGCGTGATGACCCACAGCATCGACCACACGATGAGCGAGAGGATGCCCATCACGTTGTCGGCACGCAGCGGTATTCCGTGCTCGGGGCTGAAGGCGGTCTGCAGCGCGTAGAGCGGGCTCGTGCCGATGTCGCCGAAGACGACGCCGATGGCCCCGAGCACCAGGGCGGCGGTGGCCTGCCGATGCTGCATCTGCGCCTGCCGCGGGGGACGGGCGGTGGAATCGTTCATCTATTTCTGGTGACGGCGCTTCGCGACCACGCGGGCGCAAACGATACGCCAAAAACCGGCCTCAGGTTGTCTGGCGTGGGCGCAGGATCGCCAGCGCGATGCCGATCGCGAAGGCGATCAGGGCGGCGCCGGTGACGTAGATCTGGGCGATTCCGGCGAGCGTCGCGAGCCACGCGAGGCCCGTGACGAGGACGACGACGCCGAGGATGTAGAGCAGCAGCGACATGCCCATTGGTCGCGGCATCGGCCACTTGGTTCCGGTCGGACTTGTCCGACAAGACCAGGGTCAGCGCCCTCCGGAGACGTCGATGAAGGTGCCGGTCGAGTACGAGGATTCGTCGGAGGCGAGCCACAGGATCGCGCGCGCCACTTCGATCGCCTCGCCGCCGCGCTTCATCGGCACCGCGCCTTTCACGCGCTCGACGCGCCCGGGCTCGCCGCCGCTCGCGTGGATGCCGGTGTAGATCACGCCGGGGCGCACGGCATTCACGCGGATGCCTTCGTCGGCCACTTCCTTCGCGAGCCCGATCGTGAACGTGTCGATCGCGCCCTTGGACGCGGCGTAATCGACGTATTCGCCCGGGCTGCCGAGCCGTGAGGCCGCGGACGAAACATTCACGATGACGCCGCCCTTGCCGCCGTGGCGGGTCGACATGCGCAGCACCGCCTCGCGCGAGCACAGCAACGTCCCGATCACGTTCACCGCGAACACGCGCTGGAACCGTCCCGCGTCCATGTCGTCGAGGCGGGTCTGGCGCTCGAGGATGCCGGCGTTGTTGACGAGCGCGGTGGGGGGGCCGAGCTTCGCCTGCGTTTCATCGAAGAGCGCGCGCACGTCGGCCTCGCGCGCGATGTCGGCCGCGATCGCGGCCGCTCTTCCGCCGGCCGCGGCGATCGCGCCGGCGACCTCCTCGGCGCCCTTGCGGTCGTCGCGGTAGTTCACGGCGACCGCGTAACCGCGCTCGGCGGCGAGCCGTGCGGTCGCCGCGCCGATGCCGCGGCTCGCGCCGGTGACGATCATCACGCCCTTCTGCATCAGGCGCGCGCGGGCAACGGATCGCGGTTCAGCGCCGCGACGATCACGCCCATGATGATGAGCGCGATCGTGTCGAGCACGATCTGCTCGGCGACGAGGTCGCTCGGCATCGGCTGCACCGCGTAGTAGATGAGGTAGGTCGGGATCACGGCGAGCAGCGCCACCGCGATGCCGAAACGCACGCCCTGGCCCACGAACGCTCGGGCGTCGCGGCCCTGCCGGTAGATCCAGGTGAATCCGACGGCCCAGATGAGGTTGGCGGCGGCCATGGCGGCGTAGTGCCCCATGAAGTCGGTGTTCGATCTGAAAAACGTGAGGCGCGCATAATCGGCGCCGAGCAGCATGCCGTGCACGACGAAGCCCGCGATCGACGAAACGACGAACATCACGATGACGGAGACGACGAAGGTCTTGTTCATGGTTTCTCCTCCCGTTTATGCGGCGGGGGTCATCATACGCGCCGCTGCGGCGGCCGCGCTCGCGCTCGCCTGCAGCCTCGCGCGCGCGGAACCGCTTCCCGACGTGTGTCCCGATCCCGAGCGGCCGTGCGCCGGCTTCAAGGCCCACGACCTCTCGTTCGACCGCAGGGCGGACGACGGCAAGCCGGGCGCCGAGGAGCGCTCCGCGCTCTTCTTCGCGGTGATCCTCGAGAGCGCGCCGAAATGCGCGCTGGGCGAAGCCGAGCAGCGCCGGGCGCAGGCGTTATTTCCGAAGAAGAAAGTCTTCGTGCAGCGCTTCGAGTGCGGCGACGACCTCGAGAACAACGTGTTCTATGCCGGCGTGGCCAGCGAGCAGGCATTCATGGCGGTCTACGCGGGCAAGTTCCGCAGCGCCGCCGAGGAGACGCTCGCGGTCGCGAAGCTCGCGGGCTTCGCCGGCGCGAACATCCGCCGCATGCAGGTGATCTTCGTCCACCCGTGAACCTCTACATCGTCACCGGCACGACCAAGGGCCTGGGCAAGGCGCTCGCCGAGCGCATCGCGCTCGACTCCGACAACGAGATCATCGCGCTCGCGCGCGCGCCGGATGCGCCGATTCCGGGCGGCGCGCGCCTCGAGGTGGACCTCGCCGACACCGCGGCGCTCGAGGCGGCCTTCGACCGCATCGAGCTGCGCGTGCGCGGCAAGCGCTATGCGAAGGCGGTCCTCATCAACAACGCCGGCATCGTCGATCCGGTCGGCCCGCTCGAGCGCGTCGAGGCGAAGGATCTCGAGCGCAACATCGCCGTGAACCTCGTCGCGCCGATGCTGCTCATGCGCCGGTTCCTGCGCGCGACCGAAGGCGTGGCGCTGTTGCGGCGCATCGTGAACATCTCGTCGGGCGCCGCGCGCCGGCCGATCTCGGGCTGGAGCGCGTACTGCGCGGCGAAGGCCGCGCTCGACATGGCCACGCGCGTGGTTGCGCTCGAGGCGCCGAAGGTCGAGGCCGCGAGCCTCGCGCCCGGCGTCATCGATACCGCGATGCAGGGCATCGTCCGCAGCGCCCCCGAGCGCGACTTCCCCGACGTCGAGCGCTTCCGCCGCATGAAAGCCGAAGGGGAGCTGCGCTCCGCCGAAGACGTCGCCGCCGATATCCTGCGGGCGGAGGCGGCGGGACGCCTCAAGGGCGAGGGCCTGCTCGACCTGCGCACGCTCGCCGCCGGTTCTTGACGCTCGCGGCGCCCCGGTGCAGACTCGCGCGGCTGTCATGACAGGGAGAACGACAATGAAACGCATGCTCGCCATCGCGGCCGCGGCCCTCTTCGCCACCACCACCGCGTTCGCGTTCCACTGCCCGAAAGACATGAAGGAGATCGACGACGCGCTCGCCAAGAAACCCAAGCTCACCGCCGCGCAGATGAAGGAAGTGAAGGACCTGCGCGCCAAGGGCGAGGAGCTTCACAAGGCCGGCAAGCACCAGGAATCGATCGACACCCTCAACAAGGCCAAGGGCATCCTCGGCATCAAGTCGTAGGCCGCATCCTCATTTCGCCGACGCCGCGCTCCGCGCGGCGTTTTTGTTGGCGAAGAAGCCGACCCATGCCGCCGCGATCGCGATGGCGGCGAACCACACGAGCGCCCACTCGGGAATCGTGAGGCCGAGCATGCGCCAGTCGATCTTCGAGCAGCTCCCGGTGCCGGCGAAGATCTTCGGCAGCGCTTGCGACAGGGGGAACGTGTTGATGAGGAACTCGAGGTCGGTGCCGCACGATTCGATCTTCGGCGGGAAGTGCTGCAGGTACGAATGGCGCGCCGAGACCCCGCCGCCGGCGACCGCGAGAAGCGCGACGAGCGCCGAGTACGCGCGCAGCAGCATGCCCTGCGGGCCGTGGATCGCGGCCACGAGCGCGACGGCGCCGACCGCGACGAAGGCGTAGCGCTGCAGGATGCACATGGGGCACGGCTCGAGGCCTTCCTGCTCCTGCATGTAGAGCGCGATCCCGATGAGCATCGCGCAGGCGAGGAAGATGGCGAGAAAAACGAGGCGGTTTTTATTGCGCATGCACGATTTTCTCACGACAATACGCGCCATGAAGCGCCTCGCCCTCGCCGCCGCCGTCCTCGGGCTCGCTCCGGCCCTGCCTGCCGCCGAGCTCACGGTCGTCAGCGTGGGCGCCGTCCGCTCGCCCTTTACCGCCGCCTCGGCCGTGTGGGAGAAGGCGAGCGGCAACACGGTCGCCGCGACTTTCAATCCGGCGGGCGACGTGCGCCGCAAGCTCGCGGCGGGCGCGGCCGGCGACATCGTGATCCTGCCGCGCGAGGATATTGCGGATCTCGCGGCGAACGGCGCCGTGGTTCGCGGCTCGCGCCGCGACCTGGGCGGCGTGTCCATGGCGGCGGCGGTACGCAAGGGGGCGCCCGTTCCCGACATCTCCACGCCCGAGGCGCTCAAGCGCACGCTGCTGCAGGCGAAGTCGGTCACGTACATGGATCCCGATCGCGGCACCAGCGGCAAGCATTTCGACGAGACGGTGCTGCGGCGCCTCGGCATCCGCGACGAGGTGCGCGCGAAGACGACGCTGGGCGAAGGCGGCTACATCGCCGAGAAGGTCGCGAATGGAGACGTGGAGATCGCATTCCACAACCTCACCGAGATTCTTCCGGTGCAGGGCGTGACGCTCGTGGGGCTGCTTCCCGCGGAGCTGCAGCGGCCCACCGTCTACTCCGGCGCCGTGATGAAGGATTCGCGCTCGCCCGCGGAAGCGCAGGCGCTCCTCGACTATCTCGCCGCGCCCGAAGGCCGCAAGGCGTTCCTCGATCGCGGCTTCACCGTGCCCTAGAGTCATGGCGCTTTCGCTTCCCTCGAAGAAAACGCTCTCGCTCGAGGCCGCGCGCGTCGCGCTCGCCGCCGCCGAGGCCGAGGCCGTGCGCAACAACTGGCGCGTGGCGATCGCGGTCGTCGACGAAGGCGGCCACACCATCGCGCTCGTGCGCTTGGACGGCACGCAGTGGTCGAGCATCCACACGGCGGTGGAGAAAGCGCGCGCGGCGACCGCCTGGAAACGTCCGACGCGCCTTCTCGAGGAATCGGTGAACCAGGGGCGCACCGCGTTCCTGTCGATCGGGCAGGGCATGGGCCTGCTGCAGGGTGGAGTGCCCATCGAGGCCGATGGGGTCATCGTGGGCGCCGTCGGCGTCTCGGGCGTGAAAGCCTCGGACGACGAGACCGTCGCGCTCGCCGGAGTGAACGCGCTCAAGGCAGCGCTCGGGTAGAAATCCGCGCCGCGGAACGGCAAAATAGCAGTCTCGCCGCGCGAGTGCCGGGCCACCGGCGCTCCAGAGCGTCGTAACTAACTAAAAGAATGGACTTTTTTCCCCTAGGCTTGCTCGAAACGCTGCGCGCCTACCGCGAAGGCCGCGCCACCGTCCAGGACTACATCACGTCCTGTGCGGAGCGAATTGCCGCCCTGGAGCCCCGGATCCAGGCCTGGGAGTGGTTCGACGCCTCGCGCGCCATGGCCGAGGCCGAGGAGCGCGCCGGCGGCATCCTGGGCGACCTCCCGCTCTTCGGCATTCCCGTCGGCGTGAAGGACATCATCGCCACGCGCGGCATTCCCACGCGCATGGGCTCGCGCATCTTCGCGAACAACATGCCCACGCATTCGGCGTGGGTGGTGCGGCGCCTCGAATCGCTCGGCGGCCTGGTGATGGGAAAAACCGTCACGACCGAGTTTGCATACAGGCAGCCGGGCAAGACGCGCAACCCGTGGAATCCCGCCCACACGCCCGGGGGCTCGTCGAGCGGCTCGGCGGCGGCGGTCGCCGCGGGATTCGTTCCGGTCGCGATCGGCACGCAGACGCTCGGCTCGGTGATCCGTCCGGCGGCCTTCTGCGGCGTCGTCGGCTACAAGCCGAGCTACGGCGCGATCTCGCGCACGGGCGTGCATCCGTTCAGCTCCACGCTCGATACGGTCGGCGTCTTCGCGCGCTCCGTGGCGGATGCCGCATGGTTCGGCGCCTGCCTCATGGGCACCGACAACCGCGACGAAGCGACGGTCATCAAGGGTCAGCCGAGGCTGCTGCGCGTGCCGCTCGAGCCGCTCGGCGTGGCGCCGCGCATCGCCGCCGTGCGCACGCCCAAGTGGCACCTCGCGACCGACGCGCAGAAGGCGAACTTCGACGAGAATCTCGCGCGGCTCGCCGCGGCGGGAGCGACGCTTCGCGAAGTGAACCTGCCGCGCATGTTCGAGGACGCGTGGGACAACGTGATGACGATCATGGCGCGCGACGCCGTGCGCAGCTTCGCCACCATCGAATCGCGTCACCGCATCCGGCTCTCGCCGCCGCTGATCAACCTGCTCGACCGCGGGCATCGCGTCACGCCCGAGCAATATTCGCGCGCGCGCGAAAAGCGCGAGGAATACCGCCGCTGGCTCGACGCGATGTTCGAGCGCGTCGATGCGATCGCCACGATTCCCGCGCCGGGCGAGGCGCCCGAAGGCCTCGGCAACACCGGGGATGCGAGCTTCAACTCGCTCTGGACGCAGGCCGGAATGCCCGCGATCACGGTGCCTTCGGGCTTCGGCCCGAAACGCCTGCCGCTCGGATTTCAGGTCGTCGGCCGCTACCGCGAAGACGAGCGCGCGCTGCAGATCGCCGCGTGGATCGAAGCGACCATCGCCTTCAATCCCGGGCTCGCGGGATCGGATCTCGCGGCGTCGCGCGAACCGGCGCGAACGACGAGCGTCGCCGGCTGAGGCCGCGCGCGGTCGCGGTCACCACCAG
>Ga0075425_100009454_pt1 | contig 10377 bp, 7 predicted proteins | sample SoiMethybrSBSTD4_FD_75300 | JGI IMG/M metagenome (GOLD analysis project Ga0075425, IMG submission 75300) | Bulk soil microbial communities from a Populus tree surrounding site in Tennessee, USA - Soil MetaG P. TD hybrid SBSTD4 | ecosystem: Environmental > Terrestrial > Soil > Tree plantation...
GCGAGCCACGCGAACGGAGCGAGCCGGCGAAGCGGCTCGCGAGAGAGCGTGTAGGGGAGTCCGAGGGGCGCAAGCCCCTCGGAGTAATATAGTCGGATGCTCGATCCGGCTTTGGTGCGCGATCACATGGACGATGTCCGGAGGGGCCTGCGTAATCGCGGTTTGAACCTGGATGCGGAGCTCGAGCAGCTCGCGACGCTCGAGGCCCGAAGGCGGCGACTGATTCCGGAAATCGAAGGGCTCAAGCGCGAACAGAACGCCGCCGGCGACGAAGTCGCGCGCGCCAAGCGGCAAGGCAAAGACGCCTCCGGCATCTTTGCCGCCAACAAGGCGCGGGCGCAACAGATCCGCCAGCTCGAAATTCAGTTGGATCAGGTGGAACAGCAGCGCAGCGCGCTGCTGATGACGATTCCGAACCTGCCGCATGCGAGCGTGCCGGTTGGGGCGAGTGCCGAGGACAACCAGGAACTGCGGCGGCACGGCGAGCCACGCGCGTTTGACTTCGACCCGAAGCCACATTGGGATCTCGGGCCTGCACTCGGAATTCTTGACTTCGATCGCGCGACGAAGATGTCAGGCTCGCGCTTCTCGGTCCTGATGGGACCCGGTGCGCGCCTCGCGCGTGCGCTCATCAACTTCATGCTCGACGTGCACACACGGGAGCACGGCTACGTCGAAGTCGAACCGCCATTTCTCGTGAATGCGGAGGCCTTACGGGGCACGGCGCAGTTGCCAAAGTTCGAGGCCGACCTGTTCAAGATCGCCGGTGATTGGGATCTGTATCTGATCCCCACGGCCGAGGTGCCGTTGACCAATCTTCATCGCGGCGAAATCCTTGACGGCCGTCAACTGCCGCTCCGTTACACCGCGTACACACCATGTTTCAGATCGGAAGCCGGTTCGTATGGTGCCGATGTGCGCGGTCTCATTCGGCAGCATCAGTTCGACAAAGTGGAACTGGTGAAAATCACGACGCCGGAGCAGTCCTGCGACGAACTCGAATCGCTGACGCTGAATGCCGAGTCGATTTTGAAGCGCCTCGAGTTGCCGTATCGCACAATCGTGCTCTGCACAGGCGATACCGGGTTCGCTGCGGCGAAGACGTACGACGTCGAGGTCTGGCTGCCGAGCCAGAAGATGTATCGCGAGATTTCGTCCTGCAGTAATACCGAAGCGTTCCAGGCTCGGCGAGCGAACATCAAGTTCCGGGCCGCGGGAACAGGGAAGGCGGAATTCGTCCACACGCTCAACGGCTCAGGGCTTGCGGTCGGTCGGACTCTGATCGCTATTCTGGAGAACTATCAGCAGGCCGATGGGTCGGTAGTCATTCCCGAAGTGCTCAGGCCGTACATGGGGGGCTTGGAGAGAATCGCAAATCGCTAATCGTGAATCGTCCGATCCCGAATCGCGGATCCCGGACAACGGACCCCGGATCCCGGGGTCTTTCACCGATCCAAATGAAACGGGACGCTCGTCACGACAACGTTCGGTCTGAACAAGAGCGCCCCCTTGATGAGTAGCGCGCGCTGATTGTGAAAGACGTGATGCCACCATCGCGCGGGAACGAATTCCGGTAAGACGATGGTCACGAAATCGTCCGGTTCAGCCGCGTCGACCTGGTCGATGTATTCAAGCAGCGGCTCCATCAGCGATCGATAGGGTGATTCGAGCACAACCAGCGGGACGCCGTTACCCCATTTCTTCCACTGCGCACACATCTGATTCGTCGCGGCCGGATCGATGTTGACGTAAACACCTCGCACATCCGGCGACAGCGTCTTGGCATATTCAATAGCCTGCACCACTGCACGATGCACGCCGCTCATCGGCACCAGCACGGTATTCTTGTGCCGCGTGCCGTTCGTCCATCCATCCAGCGACAGCTGCCGCGCAACCTCGTCGTAATGCCGTCGCGTGGCCCGAAACAGAAAAACGTGCAGCGGGATCAGGAGGATGATGATCCATGCACCCTCGCGAACTTTCGTGAGTGCCACGACGATCAGGACGACTCCAGTGACAAAAGCACCGAGGCCGTTGATGAATGCGCTCGTCTTCCACCCGGACCCCTTCAGCCTTCGCCAATGGACGACCATGCCCGCTTGCGACAACGTGAACGAGACGAAGACGCCAATCATATAGAGCGGAATCAGAGAGTGGGTATCACCACCGTAGCCAACCAGGAGAATGGACGCAAAGATGCTCAACCCGATGATGCCGTTCGAAAACGCGAGTCGATCGCCCTGGTTCATGAGCTGGCGGGGGACGTAACGATCGCGCGCGAGGATCGACGCGAGTCGCGGAAAGTCCGCGTACGCGGTATTCGCGGCAAGGACCAGAATCAGCATCGTTGCGCCCTGGACCGCGTAATACGGCCACCCGCGTCCCCCAAAGACACCACGCGCGAGCTGGGACACGACGGTCTCCTGCTCGCTCGGGATGATGTGATACGCGTGCGCCAGCAGCGTGATGCCCAGGAACATCGTGATCGACAACACCGCCATCATGACCATGGTGGCGGCCGCGTTCTTGGCCTCGGGCGGTCTGAATGCAGGAACGCCGTTCGACACCGCCTCCACGCCGGTCATCGCCGTGCAGCCGTTTGAGAACGCAGTCAACAGCAGGAAGAGTGTCAACGTGTCGCCCGCAGGCTGGATAGGTTGAGTCGCGGCGATCGGGTGGATCGATCCGCTCATCGCCCGCCAGACGCCGACGGCAATCAAGCCGAGCAGGCTGACAACGAACATGTAGGTCGGGATCGCAAAGATCCGCCCTGACTCCCGGATCCCTCGCAGATTTCCGAGCATCAGCACCAGGACGAACCCGAGCGTCATCTCCACGCGGTTCACGTGCCACTGCGGGAAGGCCGACGTCAACGCGGCGACGCCCGCCGCGATGCTGACCGCCACTGTGAGCACGTAGTCGATGAGCAACGACGCGGCAGCGATGAGCGCCGGCATCTCCCCGAGGTTGTCCTTTGCGACGATGTACGCTCCGCCGCCGCTTGGATAGGCGTGAATCGTCTGTCGATACGAAAAGACGACGATCGCGAGAATGGCGGCGATGATGAACGCGATCGGCGTCGCGAAGCTGAGCACGCCAACGCTCACGAGCACCAGGACTCGCAGAATTTCTTCCGTGGCGTAGGCCACCGACGACAGGGCATCGGAGGATAGAACCGCGAGGCCAGTGAACCGCGAGAATCGTTCGTGATGTGCGAGGTGCGACGGAATCGGCTGTCCGACGACGAGCCGTTTGGCTTGCGCGAGCAGGCCTTCTGCGGGCATGGCATTCCAATTCCGCCGACGGGGTTAGCTGACGGGCTCGAGGTTGGAATCCCCTATTCGCCTTCGGCCTCAGGGCTTCGGTGCAACAAGCCCGTTGCGCACCACTTTAGACGCCGGCGAAATTCGCCCCAGCGAGCGAAATGCTCGAGTGGGTCCCCCGTATCGCCTCATTCGACGAGGCGACTTTGGCACTAGCCTGATTATCGCGGGAAGCTGCACGTCCGGGGTGCTGCGCGGGACCGTACTTACGATCTTTTTACGACTTTCTCATGCTCAACGCCGTCTACGTCGGCGTATCTCCAGTTCACATAAGAAAGGCGTAAAGGATCATTAGAAGTCAAAATGAAACCGTTAATGCTCCACCGCCTGTCGGCCCGCGACGTGGTCGTCCTCTTCGGCAGCCTGCTCACGATTGCGGTCGTGACCGCATCGCTGCAGGTGCTGCACGACGTGAGCCCCACCACCATCGCGCTGACGTTGCTGCTTGTCGTACTGGGCACCGCGACGCTTGCGCGCCTTCGCATCGCGATCGTCGTTTCGATCGTCGCGATGCTGACACTGAACTTCTTCTTTCTCCCCCCGGTCGGCGCATTCACCATCGCCGATCCCCAGAACTGGATCGCATTGTTTGCCTTCTTGATCGTTGCGGTGATTGCGAGCAATCTGTCGGCGGCGGCGCAAGACAAGGCGCGCGAAGCGATCGCGCGGCGGAACGAGGTGACGCGGCTGTTCGATCTGACGCGCGATGTGCTGTTGACTACCGAAAAGGCGAGCGCCATCGACGCCCTGGCCCGGCATGTCGCCCGTCGCTTCGAACTGCAACGGGTCGCGATCTGCCTTCCAGGCGATCACGCCTGGCAGATCCACCAGGGCGGCGCCGAGGAGGTCTCGATCGAAGACACCGTGCTCAACACGGCGCTGGCGAAGGCGAGAGGCACGCTCGAGTTCGACGCCCATCAGCGCGCCTATGGCGGCCACCTCCGCGTCGGCCAGAACAACGAAGTGTCGATCGTGCCTCTGAGACACGGAACGCGGGCGGTCGGCCTCCTCGCGGCGGCCTCACCATCCCTGGACATCGGCACCCTCGACGCGGTCGCCGGCGTGGTCGCGATTGCCATCGAGCGGGCGCAGTTTCTCGGGGAGCGTGAGGCGGCCGAGCTCGTGAAACAAAAAGCCGATCTTGCGGCGACATTACTGGCATCGCTGAGTCACGACCTGAGAACGCCGCTCACGGCGATTCGAGTCGCGGTCGAGAATCTTCGGGACGATATCCCGGCCGATGAGCGCCGCGCCCAGGCGATCGCGGCGATGGCCGAGCTCGATCGACTGACGCGCCTGTTTCAGGACATCCTGGATATGGCCCGCATCGACGCCGCCGCGATTCACGTCGAGCGCCAATGGGTCGCCGCCGCCGACGTGGTCGATGCGGCGGTTGCGCAGGTCGGACACGCGCTGGAGGGGCACGTCCTCCGCGTTGACGCCGACACCGACTTGACGGTGGAGATCGATCCTCGCCTCGCCTCGGTCGCTCTGTCTCATTTGCTGGAAAACGCGGCGCTGTATTCGCCGCCCGACCGTGAGATCTTCGTGCTTGCGCGCGTCGAACGTGATGGACTGCACGTCTCGGTCGCCGACAATGGCCCGGGGCTCGATCCGGGCGAACTCGATCATCTCTTCGAGCGTTTCTACCGTGGCCGTGTCGCCCGGCAGGCCACGTTCGGCACGGGCATGGGGCTTTCAATCACACGAGGATTACTGGCCGCAGCAGGAGGACGCGTCTGGGCCGAGAACGTGCCCGGAGCCGGCGCGAGGTTTTCGATCGTCGTGCCCGGCGCTGTTCGCCCAGTCACGGTGCCGCAGTAGCCATGGCGGCGCGTATCCTCATCGTCGACGACGAACCAAACATTCTGGGGACGCTGGCGCCACTCGTCCGCGCGCGTGGGTATGACGTATTCTCCGCGATGACGGGTCGAGCGGCGCTCGAGGCGCTCGAGCGCGACAAACCGGATCTGATTGTGCTCGATCTGGGCTTGCCGGATATCGATGGAGTCGAGGTGTGCCGGCTGGTGCGAGAGACGTCGAACGTGCCGATTCTGGTGCTTTCCGCGCGCGGGGCCGAAGGCGACAAAGTCCGCGCACTCGACGCGGGCGCCGACGACTACGTGACGAAACCATTCGGGGCCGATGAACTGCTGGCGCGGATTCGAGCAACGCTGCGGCGAATTGAGAATCCATCACCGGTGACCGATCCGATCGTGCGCGCCGGGCTCGTGATCGACCGGGAACGATTTCGTGTGCTCAGAGACGGCGAAGAGGTGCGCTTGACTCCGAAGGAGTTCGAGCTGCTCACCTTTCTGGCCCAGCATCCGGGGCGGGTGCTGACACATCGAACCATCCTCAAGGCGATCTGGGGACCGCATTTCGTCGATCAGCCGGAACACCTGCGAGTGCTGGTTGGATCGCTGCGCAAGAAGATCGAGGCAAACCCTGCCGCTCCGAAGTACATCCTGACCGAACCGTGGGTCGGCTACCGTTTCGCCGACGCGTGATCCGGATACCCGGTTCGTGGCTTCCGCCTTCCGCCTACGCCAAGGCTCCGGCGGACCGCCGTAGCTTTAGCGAAGGCTGGTCAGGCGGAAGATCTACCGTGTGGCTTTGAACTCACGCTTCGCGAGCGCGTCCTGCAGCGCCTGCAAGCGGTCCTCGCATGCGGCGGTGAGCGTTCGCTTCTGGCCGAGCGTCAACGCGAGCGAGCGGACATTCGTGTTGCGCCGGGACAGCGCCATGATTTGAGCGTTGAGGCCGATGAACCGATCCAGCGCGGCGGTAGCCGCGGCGAGGTGCGGACGGGACGCGGGCTGCGTCATGGCTCCCAGGGTCGCCAGCGCGCTTCGCGCGGATGCCTCCTCGGTTGCCATCTGCTTTTCCATTCGGGTCATCGCGGCTTCGTCGGCTTCCGCGATATGCGGCGCCTGAAGAACCTGGATCTCGCGCACTGCCGCGAGGGCGGTTGCGACGAGCGCCTTCATGCGCCAGGTGTCCTTCGCGGAGTCCAGTGGCGCGATTGTCGTAAGAGAATCCGCGAAGGAGTCGGCCGCCTCCTGAGCGGCACCGAAGGACAAACGCTGCGCCTTGAGGTTCGTGTTCTCGACCGCCAGTTCGAGGATGTTTCTGTCCAGCGCGCGATATTCGGCAAACCGGCTCTTGAATTCCTCGAGCAGTCCCGTTTCGTTCGAGTAGCCGAGTCCGCTCAGCATCGGAGCCAGCTCGCTCGCGTCCTTCTCGATCGCCTGTGTAGCCTCTTCGGCTTCGCGCGCGAACGCGACGGATGCCTCATCGGTGTCTGCCATGACGGCGCGATTCGACCCATCACTGGCCTTCGTGAATTGCACGACAAGATTTGCCGTCAACCGGCGCGATTCCAGCAAACGTTCCAGCGCCGTTTCTGGCGCACTGATGCAGCCGCTCGCCGTTGTCAAAACGGCGACGATCAAACAGCCTCCCGCCACGGTTCTGGTACGGCGCGGCATCTTGTCTGCTACTTCTTCACCGGATACTGCGCATCGAGCGCGAGGTTGAGCTCCAGGACGTTGACGCGCGCCTCTCCAAAAAAGCCGAGCTGCCGTCCTTCAGTGCTGGCATCCACAAGGCGCCTCACGTCCGCCTCGGAGATGCCGCGTTCGCGTGCCACACGCGGCACCTGGAAGTCAGCCGCGGCGGGCGTGATGTGCGGATCGAATCCGGAGGCCGACGTCGTTACGAGGTCGATGGGGACCGGCGCGCCCGGATTCTCCTTGCGCGCAGCTTCGACGTTGACCTTGACGTTATCGATCAGCTTCTTGTTCGTGGGCCCGAGCTGGCTACCCGCTGAATTGGCGGCGTCGTACCCCGTTCCCGCGGCCGATGGCCTGGACCGAAAGTATCCTGGCGACGAGAATCCCTGCCCGATGATCCGGGACCCGACTACCGTCCCGTTCCGCTCGATCAACTGACCGTTGGCCTGGCTCGGGAACGCCACCTGAGCGATGCCCGTGATCACCAGGGGATAGATCAGCCCCAGGATGATCGTGGTCACGATCGTCATCAGGATGGCGGAGATGAAGTTGCGCGTGATGTTCATGGAAGTGCCTTTATGCAAGCCGCAGCGCGGTGATGACGACGTCAATCGCTTTGATGCCGATGAATGGGATGATCACGCCGCCGACCCCGTAGATCAGGAGATTGCGCCGGAGCAGCGCCGCCGCGCCCTCCGGTCGGTATTTGATTCCCCGCAGTGCCAGCGGCACGAGCGCGACGATGATCAGCGCGTTGAAGATGACTGCGGACAGGATCGCCGACTGCGGTGTCCGCAGTCCCATGATGTTGAGCGCACCGAGCAGCGGGAACGTTGCGAGAAACATCGCCGGGATGATCGCGAAGTACTTCGCCACGTCGTTGGCGATCGAAAACGTGGTCAACGCGCCGCGTGTGATGAGCAGCTGCTTGCCAATCTCTACGACCTCGATCAGCTTCGTCGGGTTCGAGTCGAGATCGACCATGTTGCCGGCTTCCTTCGCGGCCTGAGTACCCGTATTCATCGCGACGCCCACGTCGGCTTGTGCCAGCGCCGGGGCGTCGTTGGTGCCGTCCCCGGTCATGGCCACGAGCTTGCCGTCGCCCTGCTCGCGTTTGATGAGCGCCATCTTGTCTTCTGGAGTCGCCTGGGCGAGGAAATCGTCCACCCCCGCCTCGGACGCGATCGCGGCGGCGGTGAGCGGATTGTCGCCCGTGATCATGACGGTCTTGATGCCCATCGCGCGCAGATGCGCGAAGCGCTCGCGAATGCCACCCTTGACGATGTCCTTGAGATGAATGACGCCGAGCGCATGGCGGCCTTCGGCGACGACGAGCGGCGTCCCGCCCGCGCGGGCGATGCGCTGTACGATGCCAGCGAGCTGCTCGGGAACCGTGCCGCCCCTCGAAATCACCCACTGCTCGATGGCGTCCGCGGCACCCTTCCGGATCTCCCGCACGTCGGCATCTCGACCGCCCCTCGATCCGCCTCCGCTGCCCGCAGCAACCATCGCAAGCCGCTGGACGTGCAAGTCGACCCCCGACATTCGCGTCTGGGCGGTGAACGCGACGAACGTGGCCAGCTGCGGCGACAGCTCGCGCCCGCGCAGGCCGTACTTCTCTTTTGCCAGAACGACGATCGACCGGCCTTCCGGCGTCTCGTCCGGGAGCGAGGCCAGCTGTGCGGCATCCGCGATCGCGGCTTCGCTGATGCCCGGCAGCGGAATGAACTCAGCCGCCTGCCGGTTGCCGAGCGTGATCGTCCCCGTCTTGTCGAGCAACAACGTATGAACGTCGCCAGCCGCTTCAACCGCGCGTCCAGACATCGCCAGGACGTTGTGCTGTACCAGTCGATCCATGCCGGCGATGCCGATCGCCGACAGCAGCCCGCCGATCGTCGTCGGGATGAGGCAGACCAGCAGCGAGACGAGCACGAACAGCGACTGTGGCGCGCCGGAATAGATGGCAAACGGCTGCAACGTGACCACGGCGATCAGGAAGACGATCGTCAGCCCCGCCAACAGGATGTTGAGCGCGATCTCGTTCGGCGTCTTCTGTCGCTCCGCCCCCTCGACGAGCGCGATCATCCGGTCGAGGAACGTCTCGCCCGGATTGACCGTGACCTTTACGCGGATCCAGTCGGACAACACTTTTGTCCCGCCGGTCACAGCGGAGCGATCGCCGCCTGACTCGCGGATGACGGGCGCGGACTCGCCGGTGATGGCGCTCTCGTCGACCGACGCGACGCCTTCGATGATGTCGCCGTCGGCGGGGATCACCTCACCGGCCGCGACTCGGACGATATCGCCTTTGCGAAGCGCAGGCGCGGGCACGGTCTCGTATGTCCTGTCCGGGCGCTCCCGTTGAGCAACCGTCTCGGTCTTTGCCCGTCGCAGCGCATCCGCCTGCGCCTTGCCGCGTCCCTCCGCCATCGCTTCCGCGAAATTTGCGACAAGAACGGTCAGCCACAGCCAAGACGTGATTTGAAACTCGAAGCCCAGTCCGGGGCCTCCTGTGGCGATGTCGCCAACCAGCCGAATCGTGGTGAGCACGCTGCCGATTTCGACGACAAACATCACCGGGTTGCGCGCCATCGTACGCGGATGCAACTTCCGAAACGCATCGCCGACCGCGCGGCCCACCATTTGCGGATCCCAAATTGACCTTGCTTGTGTTGTCATGGCCGCTCGTCTTGAACCTGTCTGTGAGGGGCTGTGCGCTGCTTGTTTCGTTCATTCCTGTGACGCCGATCAATCAGCATTCAGAAATCAGCAATCAGCAATTTCACAATTCTTAAAACACCTGGCCCGCGTTCATCATGAAGTGCTCAACGATTGGACCCAGGCTCAGCGCCGGGAAGAACGTCAGCGCGCCGACGATCACGATCACGCCCACGAGCAACGCCGTAAAGAGCGGCGTCGTCACCGGGAAGGTTCCGAGCGACTCGGGAATCTTCTTCTTGCGGCTCAGGCTTCCCGCGATCGCCAGCGGCGGGATGATCATGAAGAACCGTCCGAACAGCATGGTCAGGGCGAGCGTTGTGTTGTACCACTTCGTGTTGACGCTGATCCCGCCGAATGCCGATCCGTTGTTCGCAGCGGCCGACGAGTAGGCGTAGAGCATTTCGGACAACCCGTGCGGGCCGGGGTTGAAGATGCTGGAGGTGCCGAAGCTGGGCGAGACGGAGGAGATCGCCGTGAACGTCAGGATCAGCAGTGAGAAGATCAGGACGGTCAACATCGCCATTTGCACTTCGAATGCCTGGATCTTCTTCCCGAGGTATTCCGGTGTTCGGCCGACCATCAGTCCGGCAATGAACACCGACAGAATGATGTAGACCAGCACGCCGTACATGCCGGCGCCGACACCTCCGAAGACCACTTCACTCAGCTCGATATTCGCGAGTGGGACCAGCCCGCCGAGCGGCGTGAACGAGTCGTGCCACCCGTTGATGGCCCCGCAGCTTGCGTCCGTGGTCACGGTGGCGAAGAGCGCCGTATTAGCGATGCCGAACCGAACTTCTTTCCCTTCCATGTTGCCG
>Ga0075425_100009455_pt1 | contig 10376 bp, 5 predicted proteins | sample SoiMethybrSBSTD4_FD_75300 | JGI IMG/M metagenome (GOLD analysis project Ga0075425, IMG submission 75300) | Bulk soil microbial communities from a Populus tree surrounding site in Tennessee, USA - Soil MetaG P. TD hybrid SBSTD4 | ecosystem: Environmental > Terrestrial > Soil > Tree plantation...
GAGATGCGCGAGCGAGAGTACGATGTAGTGGTCTGCGACTTCCTGGTAGCCAGCATTAATCTACCGCCCTCCCCTGGCTGTGCAGCCGTCCTGTTTCAACACAACGTCGAGCACATGATTTGGCGGCGTCATTTCGAAGCTCAAAAGAACGGCTTGAAGCGAGCGTTCCTCAAGACTCAATGGCGAAAGATGCTCCCGTACGAACGTGAGACTTGCCGTGGATTCGACGCGGTGGTTGCAGTGTCCGAGGTTGATCGTGAGCGAATGCGAACGGAGTTTGGCATCGGGCAGGTCTACGATGTGCCGACCGGAGTAGACACCGCGTACTTTAGCCCCCGAGGGACTACCGCGAATCCCTTCGAGCTGGTGTTCACGGGTTCGATGGACTGGATTCCTAATGAAGATGCCATCCTGTTTTTCGCGGACAAGATTCTTCCGGCCATCTCCCGGAAGATTCCCGAATGCACTCTCAGGGTTGTGGGCCGCAATCCCAGCCCGACGCTGTTGGAGCTCGGTCGGTCCAATCCGCGAATCAACATCATGGGTCGCGTCGATGACATCCGGGAATATGTCAGCCGGGCGGCGGCGTACGTTGTCCCGATAAGAATCGGCGGGGGGACGCGGCTAAAGATCTACGAAGCAATGGCGATGGGAAAACCGGTCATCTCTACCAGCGTCGGCGCCGAAGGCTTGCCGGTCCGCGACGGAGAAGAGCTGATGATTGCTGACCAGCCTGAGGAGTTTGCTCAAACGGTGATCCGCCTTCTTAGTGAGCCGGCGCTTGCGAAGAGCCTTGGGGAGCGAGCGCGCGCGGTCGTCTGCGAGAAGTTCGGTTGGGAGCGCGCCGCGCGTAGCTTTGCCGAGATCTGCGAGCGCGCAGCAGGACAACGAGCACGTCGTCTTGTCGCATGATGAGTGTCGAGCGAACAGAAATTTGAATGAGCGAGCCGAAATTATGAGATTGAGCATTTTCGGATTGGGATATGTTGGCTGCGTTTCCGCCGCTTGCTTCGGGGAAGCAGGTCACGAAGTGATAGGCGTAGACGTTAACAAGACAAAAGTCGGGATCATAAATGACTCCCGCAGTCCAATAGTCGAGCCGGGAATCGAGCAATTGATCCGCGCTTCAGTTACCGCGAAAAGGCTTCGCGCGACCGACGACGCAAGCGACGCTGTTCAAGGTTCAGACATATCGCTTGTATGTGTCGGCACGCCGAGCAACCACAACGGCAGCCTGGATATCTCCCACGTCAAAAGAGCCTGCCAGCAAATTGGCGAGGCTCTCGCCGCAAAGCGCAGCTATCACATAGTCGTGGTGCGGTCGACTATGCTTCCGGGCACTGTTGAAACCTTCCTCGTTCCCACGCTCGAAGTCTATTCCGGCAAGCGCGCCGGCCGCGACTTCGGTGTTGTGATCAACCCTGAATTCCTGCGAGAAGGCTCCTCGATCAATGACTTCAACAACCCGCCGTTCACGATTATCGGAGCGGATGACGAAGACGCGGCAGGTCCGGTAGCCCGCCTCTACGCGGGTCTTGAAGCGCCGATTATCAGGCTCGGCATTAAGGAAGCCGAGATGGTCAAGTACGCATCGAATTGTTTTCATGCGTTGAAGATCACCTTTGCGAATGAGATGGGCAATATCTGCAAGGCGCTTGGCGTCAGCAGCCACGAGGTTATGGAAGCCTTTTGTAAAGACACGAAGTTGAACTTGTCCCCTTATTACCTCAAACCGGGATTTGCGTTCGGAGGCTCGTGCCTCCCAAAGGACCTCCGAGCGATCACCTACAGAGCCAGAGAGGTTGATGTGGAAACGCCGCTGCTGAGTTCAATCATGCTCAGCAACCGGCAGCAGGTGGATCGTGCGGTCGATATGGTGCTTCGGACGCAGCGCAAGAAGGTAGGCGTCCTCGGGATGAGCTTTAAGGCGGGAACGGATGATCTGCGCGAGAGTCCGATGGTGACGTTGATCGAGACGCTGATCGGAAAGGGTTTTAAGCTGGCGATCTATGACCGTGATGTTGAACTTGCTCAGCTGTTCGGCGCGAATAAACAGTACATCGAGCAAGAGATTCCCCACATTTCATCGCTGATGAAATCGGATCTAAACGAGGTGATTGATTCCTCGGAGGTGGTGATCATCGGGAAACATCAGGATGAATTCCGTGTGTTGTCCGACAAGTTGAGCAACGGCCGCGTGATCATCGACCTGGTCAGGCTGCTGGATGTCTCGAATAACGAAAAGAGCTATCAAGGGGTGTGCTGGTGAACAGAACAATCCGCTTCAAGACTTCCGACAGGAATTGCCAGTCGCGCGGAGGGTGCGGGTTCTTTTCGGCGCCGTCCGGTGTTTTGATCTCGGCCCTGACGATTCTGCTGTCGTTATGCGCCGTGGTCTGCATAACGGCTTGCGCGCGTGAAGCGAGTGACGCCGCGAGACCGATTCCCGCCAGTCAATCGGCTGCATCAAACGCCGGAACGAGAAAGCCGTCGCCGCCGGCGACCGTTCTTGACACGAACTACGTGCGCGCGACTGGTCGCACGATTTCAGTGAACGGAACCGGCGAGGAGGCGGCGCGCGCATTTCAGTCGGCGCTCGATTCGGCGCGGTCGGGCGACGTTATCGCAATAGAGCCGGGCTCAATCGTTAAAGGCAATTTCGTGCTGCCTGACACGCAAGGCGAGAGTTGGACGGTCATTCGTTCGTCTGCCGGAGACGACAAGCTGCCGCCCGCCGGCACGCGCGCAAGACCGGCTGATGCTTCAATGATGCCGAAACTTGTCACGCCTAACGCGGATCCGGTGATCAGGACCGCGTCCGGCGCGCACCATTATCGCTTCGTCGGCATAGAATTCACGATCGCACCGGGATGGGCTCAGAATCACGGTCTCATTTTGTTCGGCGATGGCGGGAGCGCGCAAAACTCACTGGCCACAATCCCTCACAATTTGATTCTCGACCGCTGTTATATTCACGGTAACGCGGACGTGAATCTGCGGCGAGCGGTTGCGCTCAATAGCGGGTCAACAGCCATCGTCGATTCTTACATCGCGGATGTGCACGAAGTAGGCGCTGATTCGCAGGCAATCTGTGGGTGGAACGGCCCGGGACCCTTCAAGATTGTCAACAACTATCTCGAAGCGGCAGGCGAGAACGTAATGTTCGGAGGCGCCGATCCTCGCATCAAGAGCCTGGTTCCTTCCGACATCGAGCTTCGCGCTAATCATTGTTCGAAGCCTCTCTCCTGGATGAGTCAGAACCCGTCGTATGCTGGCAAGCATTGGTCCGTCAAAAACCTGTTCGAGTTGAAGAATGCGCGGCGCGTTCTCATCGACGGGAATCTTTTCGAGAACAACTGGGTAGATGGACAGAGTGGCTTTGCCATTCTCTTTACCGTCCGAAATCAGGAAGGCTCTGCACCGTGGTCAGTTGTCGAAGATGTGGCATTCACCAACAACATCGTCCGTCATACCGCGGCGGGGGTCAACTTTTTGGGTAGAGACGACAACTATCCAAGCGAGCAAGTGAAACGGGTGTTGATAGGGAACAATCTGTTTGAAGATGTCGGAGGAAAAAAGTGGGGCGGCAACGGTAGATTCTTGCAGATTGCCGAGACCGACAACGTCGTGATTGATCACAATACCATTTTCCACACCGGTAATGTGATCACCGCTTACGGAGCCGCCAACAACGGATTCGTCTTCACAAACAATATTGTGCCCCATAACGAGTACGGGGTGATGGGCGACGGCGCAAGTGTCGGTAATCCGACGCTCGATAAATACTTTCCGGGCCGCGTTTTTCGGAAGAACGTAATCGCAGGCGGGCGAAGCTCGAATTATCCGGCCGATAACTTCTTCCCGGCCGTGCTTGATGAAGCTTCGTTTGCCGATCGGGCCGGAGGCAATTACGCGCTCCAGTCATCAAGTCCATACAGAAACGCGGCCACTGATGGCCACAACATCGGCTGTGATATGGAAGCACTGAAAGCCGCACTCGATTCGAGGCCGACGAGCTCTCAGTTCGCGCCGATAAAAGAAGATGAGACTCGCTGAGGAATCTGTTGATGCAAGTAGAGAACTCGCCCGGCAAAACTTCTAATCCAGTCGATGGCCCGTCGGTCAGCGTCATTATGCCGGCTTATCATGTCGCTGAATATATCGGCACAGCTATTAGTTCGGTCCTCAAGCAGACATTCTCCGATTACGAAATAATTGTCGTGAACGACGGCTCCCCGGATACGGTCGACCTCGAACGAACGCTTGAGCCCTACCGCGAGCGCATAGTTTACATCAAGCAGGACAATCGCGGCTGCTCCGCAGCGCGCAATACCGCGATAAGAGCGGCGCGCGGTGAGTACATTGCATTTCTAGACGCTGACGACTACTGGGAGGCAGACTATCTGGCTGAGCAAATCGCCTTCTTTAAAAAAAACCCGACCGTCGATTTGGTCTACACAGATGCATTGCTGGTAGGAGATTCAGCGCTTGCCGGCCGCACTTTCATGGAGACAACGCCCTCAAATGGCGATGTCACGTTTGAGAGCTTACTAGGGGGACGGTGCACGGTCATCCTGTCGGCAACGGTCGCCCGACGGCTGGCGGTAGAGGATGTTGGATTATTTGATGAAGAACTGCGATACGCAGAGGACTACGATTTGTGGCTGCGCTTAGCGAAGATTGGAGCGCGGATTGAGTACCAGCGCAAGGTTCTCCTCTGCAAGAGAATCCACTCGAAAAGCCTGACCGCCGACCAGGTGCGTTTATTTGAGCACTCTCTGAAGGTTCTAAAGAGAAATGAACAGAACGCCCGCCTGACCGAAGACGAACGCCTGTCGCTCGTGCACCAGACGGAGAAATTGAGGGCTACTCTGGAGTTGGAGCAGGGGAAGCGAAAGTTGTCTGATGGCGATTTTAGAGGAGCGGAGAAAGCAGTCAGAATCGCGAACGATTTTTATCACAGTTGGAAGTTGCAATTGGCGTTGTACCTTTTACGTTTCTCTCCCCGCCTTTTGCTGCGGGTTTATAACTTTGCGACCCCATTCTCGTTTCAGCCCAAGAGTTCAGGCGATTCCTACGAGAAAGGCGACTCTCTGACATTGCGCGCCGCCTGGTACTTGTTTGCAAAGACTATAGCGTTTCTCCTCAGCTTTGCTTTACCGCTGCTGCTCGTGCGCCGTTTGAGCCAGAATGAGTTCGGCCTCTACAAACAGGTGTTTCTGGTTGTAGGCACCGCCCTGAGCGTAGTGCCGCTGGGGGTTGGAATGAGCGCGTTTTATTTCCTGCCCCGCGAGCGGGAGCGGCAAGGCCAGGTCGTTTTCAACATCATACTGTTTTATTCGATCATGGGCGGGGCGGCGGCGCTTACATTGTGTCTGTGGCCCCAGATTTGGATTGCGATCTTTAATAGCACAGATCTGGTCCAGTATGCGCCGCTGATCGGCGTAGTCATTTTGCTCTGGATAGTCTCATCTTTTTTGGAGGTTGCCGCCGTTGCTCATCAGGAATACCGGCTGGCCACGGTCTTTGTCATAGCCTCACAGTTCACCAAGACCGGGCTGTTGTTGGCTGGAGCACTGTGGTTTTCTTCAGTCTGGGCGCTTATCTATGCCGCAATCATTCACGGATTGCTTCAAACCATCGTCTTGATGCTCTATTTGCGTTCCCGCTTTGGCGCTTTCTGGAGGAGCTTCACCTGGTCGCTCATGCGCAAACAATTAGCTTATTCGCTCCCGCTCGGCGTAGCCGCCATAATAGGAGTGCAATCGGACCTGGACAATTACTTCGTTTCGAATCGCTTCGGTGCCACGGCTTACGCCATCTACGCCATCGGGTGCTTTCAACTGCCGCTGGTGACTATTCTCAGCGATACCGTTGGCTCGGTAATGATTCCGCGCGTCAGCTACCTGCAAAAGTTTGGCAGGACCCGCGAGATCATTGAACTCACGGCAAAGATGGTGCGCAAGCTGTCGGCAATCTACTTTCCTCTCTTCCTGTTTCTGCTGTTACTAGGGCGTGAGTTTATAACGGTGTTGTTTACATCGCGCTACCTTGCAAGCTATCCGATTTTCGCCATCAATCTGATTTTGGTGCCGCTCGCCATTCTCACAAGCGGTTGCGATCCGATAATGCGAGCATACGCAGAGCATCGCTACTTTCCGCTCAAGACTCGGGTGGCGGTGCTTGTAGTGCTTGTTGCTACTCTATGGTTAGGCACAAAGCACCTTGGCATGATTGGAACAATATCGATAGTGATAGCCGTGAACCTGATCGAGCGAGTGGTTACTTCGATAAAGGTCGGACACATCCTGGGCCTGACTCGGAAAGATATTCTGTTGCTCAAAGATGTAGTCAAAGTGGTGTTTGCTACCGCAATCGCGGGAGCGGCAGCAGAGATGATTCGCCTGTACCTGTCGGATACAAAACCTTTCGTTGTGCTTAGTGTTTGTGGTGCCGTTTTCTCGCTGCTGTATGTTGCCGGGCTCCTTATGCTGAGATTTCCTACTCAGAGAGAGAGGAATTCAATTCGAGGGCAGATGGTGCAGATGCGCCGAAAACACTGGAAGCGAACGGCCGCGGAGGCAGACTATTGAACGCCGGTGAAATAAGAATGAGCAGTTTGGCTGCGAAAACTCACCAGTCGCTGTCACGCGGCGTTTTGCTGCCGCTTTCGCGCCTGCAAAGACTGGCCCGACCGTCTCGTCGCCCAGTCATCCGGGCTTACTACGGGGGTATGCGGCTGCGCCGCCGGACTAACGACTGGAGCTCCGATCAGAAGCTCGATTGGATACTTCAACGACTGAGATTTATTGTCCGGCGCGCGTACGGGGAGACGGAGTACTATCGCGAGCTGTTCGACCGGATCGGATTCAACCCCGGATCGGATTTCGGGTTCGACGAATTCGCCTGCGTTCCAATCCTCGAACGAGAAGACATACGCGAATCCACACTCAGAATGTTATCGCAAACGGTACCGGTCAACGAGATGCTTCGGGATTCGACAGGCGGCTCAACCGGCGCGCCTACGCACATCTGGCTCGGGCCCGAAGAGAGAGGGTGGAAAGAGAGCGCCGGCGAGTATTTCATGCGGCGAATTGGAGCGCCTTCCGGAGTGCGCACCGGGTTGCTTTGGGGTCATCACCTTGACCCGAAGGCCCACGACAGTTTGCGGGAAAGGTTTCACGCATTTGAAACGAACTCCCGTTATTTCGATTGTCTGCGTCTGTCACCCGACTTGCTCGAACAATATCACCATCAATTTCAGCAATGGCAGCCCGACTGCATAATTGCCTATGCGAGCGCGCTTGGCCATCTGGCCGAACACGTCCTCGAGTGTGGCCACCGCCCAACATATCCTTCGCGGTGTTTCATCACTGGAGCAGAGAAACTCCTGCCGGATCATCGCGAAGCAATTCAGGCCGCGTTCGGGCGGCCGGTTCACGAGCGTTACGGAGGCCGTGATGTTGGCTACGTAGCGTTTCAGATGGAACCGGAGCGAACGCTTTCCTACGAGGTCGACTGGACCAACGTCCTGGTCGAACCGGAAGCCGGCGGGCGGGAAGCAGGCATTCTCATCACCAAACTCCATGCCGATGCAATGCCGATGATCCGCTATCGCGTAGGCGATGTAGGGCGCTTTTTGCCTGGCAGCAAACCGGGCCACCCCGTTCTCTTCCTGGATGAGGTGGTCGGCCGCGATGTTGACCGAATCTGGCTGCCTGATGGCCGATGGATAACCGGGCTACAGATCCCGCATATGATGAAGGACTATCCAGTGCGGGAGTACATGTTCCTTCAACGGTCGGACTACTCGGTAGAGATCAAGATCGCTCCAAGGAGCGGCTTCAGCGATGATGCGAACGAAAAGATTCTTGCGATAGTACGCGCAAACCTGCCAGGCCTGAGTATAAGCACGCTGCTCGTTGACGAGGTTCCACGAACCGTTGCCAATAAGTGGCGTCCGGTCGTGAGCGAGGTCGATATATCCGGAGGGCGCGCAGCATGACTGCTACTTCACTGCAAACTCTGCGTGATTTACGGGTGGCGATCGCGAAAACCTCGACGCTCGGATACCGGAACTCATCGGTTGAAGCCCAGGCCGACGCCGAGAGGGCGATTACTCATGTGGCAAAATCGCTTGGCTGGTCAGATCAACAGCACGGCCCTTTCGGCAAGGTCATCCCGAATGGCGCCCGTGTGGTTGTCAAACCAAACCTGGTAATGCATCAAAATGAAGGGCCGTGGGGAATTGAGCCGCTGATCACCCACGCCTCTCTTATTCAGGCCACAGTTGCGGCCGTCCTTCAATCACCCGCCTCAGAAGTCCTGGTTGGTGATGCCCCCGTTCAGGGTTGTCATTTCGATGAACTCTTAGCGGTGACCGGTCTCGACGAGTGGGCTGTCAAGTTGATGAGTGCGGAGGCGAGGTTTCAAGGGGTTCGCGACTTCCGAAGGACTACGTGCGAATTCGTGAACGGCGTGAGGTTAGCGTCGGAGAACCTCGTCGCGGAAGATCGATTCCTTCTATTCGATCTCGGAAGCGAGAGCTTACTCGAACCGGTCACTGATGAAGAGCACTCCTTTCGGGTTACCTGCTACGACCCTCGGCTGTTGGCAAAGACACATTCACCTCGCCGCCATCAATACCTTGTCGCGAGAGAGGTGATAGACGCAGACGTAATTATCAACCTTCCGAAACTAAAGACGCATAAGAAAGCCGGCATCACTTGCGCGCTCAAGAATCTGATCGGTATCAACGGAAACAAGGAATACCTCCCGCATCACCGCATCGGAGGCTCTAAAACAGGTGGTGATTGTTATCCCGGCGTAAACCCGATCAAGCGCGCGCTCGAGTACTCACTTGACCGACAGAACATGGCGTCGTCAATCACTACCGCTCGACTGTGGGGCGAATTTGCCACGAGTCTCAATCGCATTTCGTCGCTCGGGGGAGATCGTCTTGGAGTTGAAGGCTCCTGGTCGGGAAACGACACCGTCTGGCGAACCGGATTGGACCTCAATCGCGTTCTCCTGTACGGGCGTTCGGATGGAAGTTTGGACGACACGCTGCAACGCCGGGTTATTCATCTCGTAGATGCGGTAGTAGCCGGGCAAGGAGACGGACCGCTTTGCCCGAAGCCGTTGCCAATGGGATTGATTTTTGCCGGCAACAACGCAGCCGCCGTGGATTGGGTTGGAGCGCACCTGCTCGGCTACGACCCTCATCGAATTCCGATCGCGCGTGAGTCGTTCGCCCAGTTTCGCTGGCCGATAACTCTGTCTGACCCCAACGACGTAACAGTCACAGGAGATCTCGGGCAAGGTAAGGCCAATCAACTGCTGGAGCCGCTGGAAGTCTCGACCGATAGGACCTATCCGGCCGGATGGGTGGGCGCCGCGCGGAAATCAAAGGTGAAGCAGGCCGAAGGTTAGTCAATATGTGCGGAATCGCAGGACACGTAGGAATCGAGGATCGCGAGCGTGCGACACGCTCGGTTACTGAGATGACGCGCTCGCTTGAAGGACGTGGGCCTGATGGCGAGGGAATCGAAGTATGGAGCGAAGCGGTGTTAGGTCACCGGCGATTGGCAATCATCGATCTGGGCTACACGGGCCGGCAGCCTATGCTGTCTACGGATAGAGGGGTGGGGGTCACGTTCAACGGCGAGATCTACAACTATCTTGAGTTGCGAGAGGAGTTGATCGCGCTTGGCTGCCGCTTTACCAGCAGTTCTGACACCGAAGTGCTGATTCAAGGATATCAGGAATGGGGTATCGACGGTTTGGTGTCGAAGCTGAGGGGGATGTTCGCATTTGGGCTGTGGGACGACCACAAGCGTCGGCTTTTCCTTGTTCGGGACCGGCTGGGGGTGAAGCCGCTCTTTTATGCCGTGCAGGACGGCTGTTTAGTCTTTGCTTCGACCGCGCGCGCATTGCGTGTTGGAGGGTTCGTCCACGACGTTGATGAGCAGGCGGTTGCAGAATACCTCGAGTTTGGATTTGTTACGGATGATCGCTCCATCTATCGTGGCGCAATCAAAGTACCAGCCGCATCAATCGTCGAGTGGTGCGACGGCGTTTTGCGAACGCGAGAGTACTGGGCGCCCCCCGATGTTGATCAGCAATGCGCATTAACTTTCGATGAAGCGGTCGAAGAGACGGAGAGGATCTTCCTGAAGGCGGTAGAGATTCGACTCCGTTCTGATGTGCCAATCGGGGCACTCCTTAGCGGCGGTGTTGATTCAAGTCTTGTCTGTTGGGCCGTGGCCAAGCTTGGCGGTGATGTAACGGCCTTTACCGTGGGAACGCCCGGCGATCCGTGGGATGAGAGTGAGGACGCCCGCGCAACGGCGGAAAAACTCAGCTTAAGCCATCGC
>Ga0075425_100009456_pt1 | contig 10376 bp, 8 predicted proteins | sample SoiMethybrSBSTD4_FD_75300 | JGI IMG/M metagenome (GOLD analysis project Ga0075425, IMG submission 75300) | Bulk soil microbial communities from a Populus tree surrounding site in Tennessee, USA - Soil MetaG P. TD hybrid SBSTD4 | ecosystem: Environmental > Terrestrial > Soil > Tree plantation...
TCCGGCACCGGCATCCTGACCGGGATGCTGCTGGCCAACGGGAACCGGGTCGTCGCGATCGAGCCCAACCGGGCCATGGCCCGGGCGGCCGAGGAACGGTTGGGCGGCGAGGCGCGCTTCCGCAGCGTGGACGGCCGGGCCGAGGCCACCGGCCTCGACACCGGGGAGGTCGACCTCATCGTGGTCGGCCAGGCGTTCCACTGGTTCGATGTGGCCCGGTCGCGGGAAGAATTCCGGCGCATCCTCAAGCCGGAAGGCGGGGTGGCGCTCGTCTGGAACATCCGGCGCGTGGAGGGCACGCCGTTCCTCCGCGACTACGAGGCCTTCCTCCGGCGGTGGGGCACCGACTACAACGAGGTGAGCAGCCGGTACCGGGACGAGGGCGCGCTGAGCGTCTTCTTCGGCCCCGGCGGGTACCGGACGCGCCGGTTCGACTATCGGCAGACGTTCGACCTGGCCGGCCTGCGGGGACGGCTCCTCTCCAGCTCCTACACGCCGGCCGCCGGCGACCCGCGGCGCGAACCCATGCTGGCCGCGCTGGCCGAGCTGTTCGACGGGCATCAGCGGGACGGCCGGGTCGCCTTCGAGTACGACACGTGGGTCTACTACGGCCGCCTGACGCCCGCGGGCGCCGGTGTATCCTGAGGGCGGCATGACCAGCCGGAAGACCGCGCCGTACGGGTTCCTGCGCGTGGGCGCGGCGTCGCCCCGGGTCCGGCTCGCGGATCCGGAAGGCAACGTCACGGAGATGCTGCGCGTCTTCGGCGCGGCCCAGGAGCAGGCGGTCCAGGTCCTGGTGTTCCCGGAGCTGTCGCTCACGGGATACACGGCGTCGGACCTTTTCTTCAGCCTGGCCACGCTCGAGGGCGGGGTCGAGAAGGCGCTGGAGCGACTCCTCCGCGAGACCGCCAAGTCGCCCATGGTGATGGTGGCCGGACTGCCCCTGTCCCACGAGGGCCGGCTGTTCAACACCGCGGCCGTGATGCAGGCCGGCAAGGTCCTGGGCCTGGTGCCCAAGAGCTACATCCCCGGCTACAAGGAGTACTACGAGGAGCGGTGGTTCTCCCCGGCCCGCGACGCCATGTCCGACAGCGCGCGCATCCTGGGCGAGGCGGTCCCCTTCAGCGCGGACCTCCTCTTCACCCTCGAGGCGGAGCCGGGGGTGGCGCTGGGGGTGGAGATCTGCGAGGACCTCTGGGCCGCGGTGCCGCCGAGCAGCTTCCACGCCATCGCCGGGGCCACGGTGATCCTGAACCCGTCGGCCTCCAACGAGCTGGTGGCCAAGGCCGAGTACCGGCGTGAGCTGGTGAAGGTCCAGTCGGGCCGCGCCATCGCCGCCTACGTGTACGCCAACGCCGGCGTGCACGAGTCCACCACCGACGTCGTCTTCGGCGGCCAGCTCCTGGTCGCGGAGAACGGCGTGCTGCTGGCGGAAGGGGAGCGCTTCAAGCGGGACGGGGACCTGCTCGTCACCGACGTGGACACCGAGCGGCTGCTGGTGGAGCGGGCGCGGCAGACCTCCTTCGCGGAGGGCGTGCACGCCCTGGCCCGCGCCCACCGGCGGATCGCGCTCCAGCCGGTCCCCGCGCCCCGGCCGCACCGGCTGGTGCGCCGGGTGGAGGTGCATCCCTTCGTCCCCGACGACCCGGCCACGCTGGACGACCGCTGCGAGGAGATCTTCTCCATACAGACCGCGGGGCTGGCCCGCAGGCTGGAACACACGCGGGTCAAGCGCGCGGTGCTGGGCCTGTCCGGCGGGCTGGACTCCACGCTGGCCCTGCTGGTGGGCGTGCGGACCTTCGACCTTTTGGGCTTGCCGCGCCAAGGCCTGCTGGCCGTGACCATGCCCGGCTTCGGCACCACGGAGCGCACGCTCCAGAACGCGCGCTGCCTGGCCCAGGCCCTGGGCGTGGAGCTGCGCGAGATCGACATCCGGGCCGCCTGCGAACTGCACATCAAGGACATCGGGCTGGACCCCGCCGACCGGCAGAGCGTGACGTTCCAGAACCTCCAGGCCCGCGAGCGCACGCAGATCCTGATGGACCTGGCCAACAAGGAAGAGGGCCTGGTGGTCGGGACCGCGGACCTCTCGGAGCTGGCCCTGGGCTTCGGCACCTTCGGCGGGGACCTCATCGCGATGTACAACGTGAACTGCGGGGTGCCCAAGACGCTGGTGCGCAAGCTCGTGGGCTGGGTGGCCGGCCACGAGACGACGGGGAGCGAGCGCACCGTCCTGCAGTCCATCCTCGACACGCCGGTGTCGCCGGAGCTGGTGGCGCCGGGGACGGACGGGCAGACGACCCAGCGGACCGAGGACATCGTGGGCCCCTACGAGCTGCACGACTTCTTCCTCTACGCCCTGCTGCGGCTGGGCGCGGGGCCGCGCAAGACGCTGTTCCTGGCGGAGCAGGCCTTCGCCGGCCGCTACGACGTCCCCGCCATGAAGCGGTGGCTGCGTCTCTTCGTCACCCGCTTCTTCGAGCAGCAGTACAAGCGCTCGCTCATGCCCGACGGGCCCAAGGTGGGGTCCGTTGCCCTCTCTCCGCGCGGGGACTGGCGCATGCCCAGCGACGCCTCTCCCGCCGCGTGGCTGGCGGAGCTGGAGTAGACTCGCCCCTCATGCCGGTCGCCCTCATCTGCACCCAGGCGGACCTGGAGCCGGAGCTCGGGCACACCCTGCTGTGGCGCGCCGGCGTGGAGCGCCACCTGGCCGGGCGCCTCGAAGACGCGCGCATGATGGCGGTGGCCGCGCGCCCGGACATCGTGGTAGTCGACCGCGAGCTGCCCCGGTCGGACAAGCTGGTGGCGGCGCTGCGCGAGGACCCCACCACGCGCGGCCTGTCCATCGTGGTGGCGGCCCGCGGCGACTTCGATCCCTCGGAGGTGGAGCTGCTGGAGGCGGGGGCCAACGCCATCCTGCGGCTGCCCGCGGGTCCCGAATGGGACGAGCGCCTGCCGCGGCTGATGGACGTCCCCGTGCGGCGCGAGGCCCGCTTCACCGTCCACTTCGACGTGGAGGCCACCGCGGGCGCCGGAGATCCTGAGGCCGCCCTGGCCATCAACCTCAGCATGAGCGGTATGCTGCTGGAGAGCCCGATTCCGCTCGCCGTGGGAGACGAGATCCAGCTGCGCTTCCAGATCCCGGAGTCCAAGTCCACCGTCGCCACTACCGCCCGCGTGGTGCGCGTGGCGTCCCCCGGCCAGTACGGGGTGGAGTTCCGCGAGGTGGACAAGGGCGCTTCCGGCGACCTGCAGGCCTTCGTGCACGCGGCATCCGAGCGGGCGGCGTCCTGATGGCCATCGCAACCGAGGAGACCCCCATCGACATCCCCGTCCTCCAGATCGCCGACATCGAGCTGCCCTCGGAGATGGAGCGCCTGCGCGACCTGGCCTACGACCTGTGGTGGAGCTGGTCGCCCCAGGCCACGCGCCTGTTCACCTGGATCGACCCCGAGCACTGGCAGCGCTACCACAACCCGGTGCAGCTGCTGATCAACGTGGAGCCGTACCAGTGGCAGCGCCTGCTGGGCGACCCCGAGTTCCGCCACACGTATGACTCCGTGATCCAGGCCCTGGACGAGTACCGGTCGCGGCCGCGCTGGTTCGCGCAGCACGCGGAGCGGGTGCCCGGCCCGGTCGCGTACTTCTCCATGGAGTTCGGGCTCCACGAATCGCTCGGGGTGTACTCGGGCGGCCTGGGCGTCCTGGCCGGCGATCACTGCAAGTCGGCCAGCGACCTCGGCGTGCCTCTGGTGGGCGTGGGCCTGCTCTACCGCTCGGGCTACTTCCGCCAGACGGTGGACGCCGACGGGTTCCAGCAGCACATCTACCCGGACTACGACTTCGCGCGGCTGCCCGTGCTGCCCGTGCAGGCGCCGGCGGGCGGCATCCTCACCGTCCCCATCGACCTGCCCGGACGCGTGGTGCAGGCCGTGGTGTGGAAGGCGCAGGTGGGCCTGGTGCCGATCCTGATGCTCGACACCGACATCCCCCTCAACGACCCCGCCGACCGTCCCATCACGGGCATGCTCTACGTGCGCGGCCGGGAGATGCGCCTCTGCCAGGAGATCATCCTGGGGGTGGGGGGCGTGCGGGCGCTGCGCGCGCTGGGGATCTCGCCCGCCGTGTGGCACATGAACGAGGGCCACGTGGCCTTCCAGGGCCTGGAGCGGGCGCGCGAGCGCGTGCGCCGCGGCGAAGGGCTGAGCGAAGCGTTCAAGCACGTGTCCAAGAACGCGGTGTTCACCACCCACACCCCCGTGCCCGCGGGCAACGAGAGGTTCGACCGCGACACGGTGCGGCGCTACCTCGGGCCGTGGACGCACGACGTGGGATCCGACCCCGAGGCGGCCCTGGCCCTGGGCGAGGAGGCCGGGGACTTCAACCTGACCGCGCTGGCCATCCGCCTCTCCTCGAGCGTGAACGGGGTGAGCCGCATCCACGGGCAGGTGTCCTCGGCGATGTGGCGGCACCTCTGGCCGGACACGCCGGAGAGCCCCGTCTCCTACATCACGAACGGGGTCCACACGGAGAGCTGGATCGGGCCCGAGATGCGATCGCTCTACGCCCACCACCTGGACCCGTCGTGGGAGCAACGCATCCTGGACGGCGACATGTGGGCCCGCGTGGACGGCATCCCCGACGCCGACCTGTGGGCGGCGCACCGGTCGCAGAAGGAGCGGCTCATCCGCTTCGTGCGCGAGCGCGTGCGGTCGCAGGGCGCGCGGCACGGCCTCTCGCCCGACGAGCTGCGCCAGGTGGAGGGCCTCCTCGATCCGCGCGCCCTGACCATCGGCTTCGCCCGCCGCTTCGCCACCTACAAGCGCGCGGTCCTCGTCCTCTCCGACCTGGAGCGGCTACGCAAGCTGCTCTTCGCGGAAGGCCGTCCGGTCCAGATCGTCTTCGCGGGCAAGGCGCATCCCGCGGACCGTGAAGGACAGGATTTCATCCGCCAGCTCTTCCAGCTGGCGCAGGGCGAGCTGCGGGGCAAGCTCGTCTTCCTCGAGGACTACGACATGGAGATGGGCCGCATGATGGTGCAGGGCTGCGACGTGTGGCTCAACACCCCGCGCCGGCCGCAGGAGGCCAGCGGCACCAGCGGCGAGAAGTGCCCCGTCAACGGCGGGATCAACCTCAGCATCCTGGACGGCTGGTGGGCCGAGGCCTATCGCGGCGACAACGGCTGGGCCATCGGGAGCGAGAAGGCCGCCGTGACGGAGGAAGAGGACCGCGAGGACGCGGCGTCCCTCTACCGTCTCCTCGAGGAGGAGGTGGTGCCCCTCTTCTTCGACCGCGCGGAGGACGGCCTGCGCCGCCGGTGGATCCAGGTCATGAAGAACTCGATCGTCTCTGTGGTCCCGCACTTCAGCGCCCACCGCATGGTCCGCGACTACGTGGAGACGGTATATCTGCCCGCGGCAGCCCGTAGGGGCTAGATCAGGCGAGCGATCACAACTAGCCTTCGAAACATCGCCAACCTGTTACGAAGTTACCCGTTCCGGAACGGGTAAGAACGTAACCGTCTATCGTGCTGACAGGCGGACAATGACAAGGACTGCTCTGAAGGAGCGAGCCCGCGCGGCGCGCAACCGCGGGCTCGCTTGATCTAACCCGCCGCCGCCTCGAACCGCTTCCGCGCGTCGCTGAAGAGCTGGTAGAGCCGGGTCCGCTCGGCCATGGTGTTCCGCAGGGCGGCGTCGGCGCCGGCCGTATCGCGCCCGTTCAGGACCAGGTCGGCCATCGCGGCGAAGGCCTGGGTCCCGTCGCCGGTCTTGAAATCGTCGCCCACCAGCACCACGAAGACGCGCCGTCGGCCCTCCGGGTTGAGCCGGGTCACACGCTGATGGAGCGTCTCGCCTTTGCCTGCGGCGGCGGTCGTGCGCGAGGTCACCACCACCGCGTACACCCCTTGCTCGAGGAGACGGGCCGCCTCGCCCGAGTCGTCGAAGGCGTCGACGGCGTATCCCTGACGCGTGAGGGCCTGCGTGAGCGCGGCGGTCTGCCCGGCGTCCGGGAGGGCCACCAGGGCCCGCATGCTCCCCTCCCCTCCCCCTGCCAGCCCCATCTCGCGACGGAGCTGAGCCATCATGCCCGCGCGCATCTCCTGGGTATCCGACCGCCGCGTGGGCGCGGGTGCGGCCTCTTCCACGGGGGCAGGCGCGGCCTCCGCCGCTGGAGCTGGCGGAGCGGCCGCCGCGGCCTTCCCCGCGAACTTCACGGGCGTCTGGCACTTCGGGCACTTGACGGTGAAGGCGCGGTCGGGGGCCTTGGCGTCGTCCACCACGACCTTGTGCGCGCACTTCGGGCAGTTGGCTTGCACGGACTACCTCTCGATCAGGTCGTCCATCTCGGACTTGGGGGCGGGGCGGCGGCCGGCCGGTTCCTTCTTGACGCCCACGCTGGGCACCTCCGAGCCGCCCTGGGTGTCCAGGCGGAGCTGCAGGTTGGTGCGGTTGGTGGCGTAGGAAAGCGCCGTCTCCCGGTCCAGCTGCCCGGCGTTGATCAGGCGCTCCAGCTCGTAGTCGAAGCTCTGCATCCCCTCCAGCACGCCGTCCTCCATGGCGTCGAGCAGGCTCTTGCCCTCCTTCTCCCCTTCCGCCACGTACTCCCGGGTCCGCGAGTTGGAGCGCAGGATCTCGCACACCGCCATCCGGCCCCCGCCCTGCTTGGGGATGAGGCGCTGGCTCACGATCCACTTGAACGACTGGGCGAACCGGGTGCGCACCTGGCGCTCCTCGTTCTTGGGGAAGACGCCGATGATGCGGTCGATGGTCTTGCTGGCGTCGATGGTGTGCAGCGTGGAGAGGACCAGGTGGCCCGTCTCCGAGGCCTCGAGGGCGATGGAGATCGTCTCCACGTCCCGCATCTCGCCCACCAGGATCACCTTGGGGGCCTGGCGGAGGGCCGCGCGCAGGGCCAGGGCGAAGGTCTGGGTGTCGGCGCCCACCTCGCGCTGGTTGATGGTGGCCACGTTGTGGGGATGGAGGTACTCGATCGGGTCCTCGATCGTGATGATGTGGATGGCCTTCTCGCGGTTGAGCTTGTTGATGATGGCGGCCAGGGTGGTGGACTTGCCGGATCCGGTGGGGCCGGTCACTAGCACGATCCCGTTGCGCTCGTTGGCGATCTCGTTGACCACGCTCGGTATGCCCAGCTCTTCCACCGTCGGGACCTTGCTGGGGATGACGCGCAGGACCACGGAGTAGCTCCCGCGCTGGGCGAAGATGTTCACGCGGAAGCGCGTGCGTCGGGCCAGGCTGTAGGACAGGTCGGTCGATCCCGTCCGCACCAGGCGCTCGGTGGCGTCGCGCTTGCCCGCCATCAGCCGCATGGCGATGAGCTCGGTCTGGTAGGGCAGCAGCCGCTCGATCCCGCCATAGGGCACCGTCCGGAGCTGGCCGTCCACCTCGACCTGCGGCGGCCGCCCGACGGAGAGGTTCAGATCCGAAATGTTGGGCGCGGCATCCAGCATCGTCTCGAGGAGCGGATCGAGGTCGAAGTAAGGCATGGGCGGCCTCCGGAGGCGGGGATGATACCATCCTTCCCCTCGACGCCAAGGAGAGGCAGGATGCTGGAGGCGCTGGACCTGGGCCGCACGCTGGCCCGAGCCGAGTACCAGCGGACCTTCCCCGCGCTCCAGGAGCGGCTGCGGCGGCTTCAGTACGCCCTGCTGGACGCCGAGGTCCCCACCGTCGTGCTGTTCGAAGGCTGGGACGCGGCGGGCAAGAGCAGCGTCATCCAGCGCCTCACGGAAAAGCTCGACCCGCGGGCCTTCCGGGCCTGGCCCGGCGCGCCGCCCTCCGAGCTGGAGCAGCGCTATCACTTCCTGTGGCGCTACCAGGTGCGGCTCCCCGAGGACGGCCACATGGCGCTCTTCGACCACTCGTGGTACGGCCGCGTCCTGGTGGACCGCGTGGAGAAGGTGGTCAAGAAGAAGGTGTGGCGGCAGGCCTACGACCAGATCAACGACCTGGAGCGGTGGCTGGTGGACGACGGGCAGGTGGTGGTGAAGCTCTTCTTCCACATCTCGCGCAAGGAGCAGCGCCGCCGCCTGGAGAAGATGGAGCGCGACCGCGCGGAGAAGTGGAAGGTGCAGCCCGAGGACTGGCGCCGGAACCGCCGCTACGACCGGTGGGTGGCGGCCATCGAGGAGATGCTGGAGCGCACCCACACCACCGTGTGTCCCTGGACGCTGGTGGAGGCCACCGACGCGCGCTGGACGCGCGTGAAGGTGTTCCAGGCCATCGTGGAGGGCATGGAGGCGGCGCTGCAGCGGCGGCAGCAGGCGCCGCACACCGTCAGCCGCACGCAGGCGGCGCGGGAGGCCACCCGCGGCCAGCGCGAGCACCGGCGCAAGGAGGACGAGGCCCTCGTCCGCTCGGTGGCCGCCGCCGCTGGCCTTCCCCTCGAGGCGGAGTGACCGTGCTCGAAGCGCTCGACCTCGAGGCCCGCCTGCCCCAGAAGCTGTACGAGCGCCGCATCGCCGCCCAGCAGCTACGGCTGCGGGAGCTGCAATTCGAGATCTACGATCGGCAGCGGCCCGTGCTGGCGCTGTTCGAGGGCTGGGACGCGGCGGGGAAGGGCGGGGCCATCAAGCGCGTCACCGAGACGCTGGAGCCTCGCGGCTACACCGTCTCCTCGTTCTCCGCCCCGCGCGGAGAGGAGAAGTCGCATCACTACCTCTGGCGGTTCTGGCGCGTGCTCCCGCGCGCCGGCCACCTCGGCATCTTCGACCGCTCGTACTACGGCCGCGTGCTGGTGGAGCGCGTGGAGGGCTTCTCCGCGCCCGAGGAGTGGCGGCGGGCCTACCGCGAGATCAACGAGTTCGAGGCCCACCAGGCCTCGTTCGGCATGGTCATCCGGAAGTTCTGGCTCCACATCTCGAAGGAGGAGCAGCTGCGGCGCTTCCGCGACCGGGAGCAGGACCCGTTCCGGTCCCACAAGATCGGCCCGGAGGACTGGCGGAACCGCGCGCGGTGGGAGGCCTACGTGGAGGCGGTGGAGGAGATGCTCGATCGGACGTCCACGCCGCACGCGCCCTGGACGGTGGTGGAGGCCAACGACAAGCTGTACGCGCGGGTGAAGGTGGTCAAGACGCTGGCGGACGCGATCAAGGCGGCCTTGAAGGGGTGACCCGGGCCGAGCGCTCCCCGGCCCTTCTCGTGGCGGGCACGGCGGTCTTCTTCCTGCTGATGCCGCTGCAAGTCGCGGTCACCGTGCCGTGGCTCCTGTCGCGCTGGCGGATGGGCTCGCCCCTGCTGGGATGGCCGGGATTCCGAGTGATGGGCGCCGTCCTCATCGCCGCCGGGGTGCCCGTGCTGCTGGCCGCCATCGTGCGCTTCGTCCGCCAGGGACGGGGAATCCCTACGCCCGTCCTTCCCGCGCGGCACCTCGTGGTGACCGGCCTCTACCGCCACGTGCGCAACCCGATGTATGTCGCGGTCGTCTCGGTGATCGTCGGGCAGGCGCTGCTCCTCGGAAGCGCGGCCCTCCTGCGCTACGCGCTGGTCGTGGCCGCGGGGTTCCACCTGTTCGTGCTCCTGCACGAGGAGCCCTCGCTGAGCCATCGTTTCGGGGCCGAGTACGAGGCCTATCGGCGCGCCGTGCGCCGGTGGATTCCGCGCGTCAAGCCCTGGACGCCGGAGAGCTGACCGCCATCTCCAACGGGACCGCCCTGTCCTCGGGCACCGTCTCGCCGCGCAGCCAGGCCGCGATGGTCTCGACCGCCTCCACGATCCGCGGTCCCGGCCGGTTCAGATAGGCGTTGCCGTCCATGAGCAGGACACGCGGGGCCAGGCCGCGGAGCGCCTCCGCCAGGGGCGCGGCCTCGCGGACCGTGCGGGGCAGATCGAAGCCGCACGGCGCCACCACCACCGCGTCCGCCGACAGGAGCCGGATCTCGTCCCACGTCGCGTAGGGCGACGGCACCCCGGCCTCGGGACCGGTGGCCAGGCCGCCCGCGGCGACGACGGCGTCCGGCACCCAGTGGCCGGCCAGCATGGGCGGCGCAAGCCATTCCACGACGGCCACCCGAGGCCGGACGGCCGTCCCCGCGCCGGCGGCGCGATCGAGCCGGCCGCGCAGAGAGCCGGCCACCACGCGGCCGTGCGCGCCGACACCGCACGCTTCGGCGACGGTCTCGACGTCGTGGAGGATGTCCGCCAGGCGCGACGGCTGCAGCGAGACCACCCGGGCCGCGGCTGCGGTGCGGCGGAGCGAGGCGGTGACCTGATCGTAGGCGATCGCGCAGACCTCGCACGCCGCCTGGGTGACGACGACATCGGGCGCGAGCGCGGCCAGGCGCGCCTCGTCCAGCATGTAGATGGGCAGGCGCGCGGCGATGATGCGGCGCACCTGCTCGTCCAGCCGCGCGCTGT
>Ga0075425_100009458_pt1 | contig 10376 bp, 6 predicted proteins | sample SoiMethybrSBSTD4_FD_75300 | JGI IMG/M metagenome (GOLD analysis project Ga0075425, IMG submission 75300) | Bulk soil microbial communities from a Populus tree surrounding site in Tennessee, USA - Soil MetaG P. TD hybrid SBSTD4 | ecosystem: Environmental > Terrestrial > Soil > Tree plantation...
ACGTTGAAGCCCTTGACCTCTTCGCCGCCAATCGATTTGACGGCCGGCGTCAGCGCCAGGTCCTGCGATTCTGCGTGCGTGCAGTGCTCCGTGCACCCGGTGATGACGACGTTGAACTTCCGCGGCAGGTTCGTGAACTCCTTGTTGCGCAGAAAGCTCTCGGTGAACTCGCGGACGATCGGCGATGCATCGAACAGTTCATGGCGTGTGAGGCCCGCAACCGGACAGCCGACGACGTTCCGAATGTTGTCCTGACCGGTCTGGAGCGAGACGAGTCCGACTGCGGCCAGCCGCTCGAAGATCTCGGGCGTACGCTCGATTTCATAGCCGCGCAATTGAATCTGCTGCCGCGTGGTGATGTCGGCGAAGCCGGCGCCGAACTCGGTGGAGATCTGCGCGAGCACGTTGAGCTGTGCGGCGTTCGTCACGCCGTTGGAGATGCGCACCCGCATCATGAACCGGCCCGGCGTTTGACGGCGAAAGAAGACGCCCGCCCACTTCAGCCGCTCGCGATCGCCTTCGTCGATCGCCTGCCAGCCCTCCCGGGCGAAGCGCGGAATGTCGTCCAGGATGTCGAGGCCGTCCTTCTCGCTCTTGTAGCGCTCGATCTTGTTGTGCGTGACAACGAGCTGGCCGCCGGCCGGCACAGGCGCGTCCGGCAGCTCGACGGCGCGCTCGCCGGCCGCCAGGATTTCCGGCGCGACGAGCCCTTCGCACGCCAGGTCGACGATCGCCTGAACTTCAGGCCGGCACGAACCGCAACCCGTACAGGCACGGGTTGCATCGCTCACGTTGCGGACGCTGCGCGCGCCCTGCAGCACCGACTCGATGATCTGCGCCTTCGTCACGCCATTGCAATTGCAGATCAACGTCGTACCGGGAATGGCTTCCGTTGACGGCGCGGCCGCCGTCACGCGAAACAACAGATCGGCGCGGTTCTCGGGCACGAAAGACGATTCGTCGAACAGCCGCACGAGCGACGGGACGATGGCGCCGTCGCCGAGCACGATCGCGCCGGCCAGCCGGTTGTTCCGCACGACGAGCTTCTTGTAGACGCCTCGCGACGGCTCGGCGTAGGAGACGACCTCGTCGTCTTCTCCGACCGGATCCTTGTCGCCCATTACGGCAAGATCGACGCCTGCCACTTTGAGCTTCGTAGAGGGTCTCGAACCCGCATACAGAGCCCGCGGGTTCTTGCCGCTCAACCGATCGGCGAGGACCTGAGCCTGTTCCCAGGCAGGCGCGACCAGCCCGTATACGCGGCCGCGGTGCTCGGCGCACTCTCCGATCGCGCAGACATCCGGCACGCCGTCACACGTGAGGTCGTCGCCGACGACGATGCCGCGCTGGACGCGCAGGCCGGCGCCGACCGCCACGTCCACATTGGGGCGGATGCCGGCCGCGATGATCACCATCTCGCACTCGAGCGTCGACCCGTCCTTGAACGCAAGTCCCGTCACCTCGTCGTCGCCGAGCACCGCGGCCGTCGCTTTCTCGAGATGGACGTGAACGCCCATTTGCTCGAGCTGCTGCTGGAGCACCGCGGCGGCGGGTCCATCGAGCTGCGTCTCCATCAAATGGGGCATCAGGTGCACGACGTGGACTTCCAGGCCCGCGTTGACGAGACCGCGGGCCGCTTCGAGTCCGAGAAGGCCGCCGCCGATGACCGCGGCCCGGCGCACGCGGTTCACGAACGCGAGCATGCGGTCGCAGTCGTCCAGCGTGCGGAAGACGAAGACGCCGCGCTTGAACGGGGCGCCCTTGCGCTGTTCGCGCGTCTTCCCCCGCGCGATCGCAATCCTGGGCGAGAGCCCGTCGATAGGAGGAATCAGCGGCTTGCTGCCCGTGGCGAGGACCAGCGTGTCGTACGGCTCGACGGTTCCGTCGGCGCCGACGGCCTGCTTCGCGCGAATATCGACTGACGCGACGCGCACGCCGGCGTGGAGCGTGACGCCGTTGGCGGCGTACCAGGGCAATGGGTTGATGAAGATGGCCCTCGGATCGTGGCTTCTTGCCAGCACGCTCGACAACAGGATCCGGTTGTAGTTCCCGTACGGCTCGTCGCCGAACACCGTGATCTCGTGCCGCCCACCGCTGTCGCGTGCCAGGACTTCCTCGACGAGGCGCGCGCCAGCCATCCCGTTGCCGACAACCACCAGCCGGCGTTTCGGGCTCACTCGCCGGTATCCTCGGCGGCGGCCGTTGCTCGAACGGCGCAGACCTTGAACTCCGGCATGCCGCTCGTGGGATCGACCTCTGCGCTCGTCAGACGATTGATCGACTGCGCGTCACCCCAGTGAAACGGCACGAACACGGTGTCCTCGCGAATGCCCGGCGTGACGTTGAGCATGAAAGTCGCCGACGCCCGCCGGGTGGCCAGCGTCACGCGCGCACCGTTCCGCAGCTTGTGCAGCTTCGCAGTGGCCGGATGCATCTCGGCGAGCGGCTCCGGCGCTGCCTTGCGGAGCTCGGCAACGCGACGCGTCTGCGTCCCCGACTGGTAGTGCGCGAGCACGCGGCCCGTCGTCAGGTGCAGAGGAAACTCTGCGTCGGGATCGTCGGCCGGCGGCTGGTGAGGTACGCCGTGGAATCTGGCGCGGCCGCTCGGCGTGGGAAAGACATCGGTGAACAGCCGCGGTGTGCCGGGGTGATCCGCGCTGGGGCACGGCCAGAACACGCCATCCTCCGCTTCGATTCGTTCGTACGTGATGCCGGCGTAGTCCGCCGGCGCGCCCGCTGTCGCCCGGCGGAGCTCGTCGAAGACGTCGCGCGAACCGTGAAACGCGAAATGCCGCCGCTTGCCGAGAGCCGCCGCAAGCGCGCAGAGGATGTCGATGTCGGTCCTCACGCCTTCGGGTGGATCGATCGCACGCCGGCGCAGCACGACGCGCCCTTCGAGGTTGGTCATCGTCCCCTCCTCTTCGGCCCACTGCGCCGACGGCAGGACGACATCGGCCACCTTCGCCGTCTCGGAGAGGAAAAAATCAGCAACCACGAGCAGGTCGAGGGCCTTCAGACGCCGCTCGACCTGCACGGCGTTGGGCGCCGACACCAGAAGGTTCGAACCGATGACCAGCAGCGCCCGCACGCCTTCGTCTGTGCCCATCGAGTCGATGAGCGCGCAGGCCGGCCGGCCCGGGCCGGGAATCGTCGAGGATGGCACGCGCCAGATCGCGGCGACCTGTTCGCGCGCGATCGGATCGTCCACGCGCCGGTATCCCGGAAGCTGGTCCGCCTTCTGTCCGTGCTCGCGTCCGCCCTGGCCGTTCCCCTGTCCGGTCAGCGTGCCGTAGCCGCTGAACGGCTTCCCCACGCTTCCGAGCGCCAGGGCGAGGTTGATATACGCCAGCGTGTTGTTGACGCCCTGCGCCTGCTGCTCCGGCCCGCGCGACGTGAGAATCATCGCGCTGGGAGCGGTGCCGAGCGCCCGGGCGGCCTCTGTAAACACCGCTTCAGGCACGCCGGTAATCTGCTCGACCCGTTCCGGCCAGTACGCGGCCGAGACGCGGAGCGCGTCTTCGAATTTCTCGGTGCGCCGGCTGATGTACTTCTCGTCGATGAGGCGGTCGCGCACGAGCACGTGGAGCAGACCGTTGGCCAGCGCGGTATCCGATCCCGGTCTCAGCTGAAGGTGGCGCGTCGCCCACTGCGCGGTCGGCGTTCGCCGCGGGTCGACGACGAACAGCTTTCCGCCGTTCGTTTGCTGGCGCTCGAAGTACCGCATGATCGGCGGCATGGTCTCCGCGACGTTGCTGCCGACGAGGAGGATCGCGCTGGCCTGAGGAATGTCGGACATCGGAAACGGCAGGCCGCGATCGAGACCGAACGCCCGAGACGCGGCGGCCGCGGCGGACGACATGCAGAAGCGTCCGTTGTAGTCGATGTTCGACGTGCGCAGGGCGACGCGCGCAAACTTGCCCAGCAGATAGGCCTTCTCGTTGGTGAGCGAGCCGCCGCCGAACACGCCGATGGCATCAAGTCCGTATCGCTGCTGAATCGCCGTGAATTGGGAGGCGATCTTGACCAACGCCTCGTCCCACGTTGCCGGCACCAATTGACCGGTCGCGTCGCGGACGAGCGGCGTCCGGAGGCGATCGGGATGATCGAGTGTCGCAGCCGCCGACCAACCTTTGACGCAGAGTCCGCCCTCGTTCACCGGGAATTTCGGGTTTCCAAGGATCTTCACGCCGCCCGCGCCCGGAGTGAGTTGCATGCCGCATTGCAGCGCGCAGTACGGACAGTGCGTCGCCACCGTGGTCGCGAGGCCCTGCATGCGCGCCCTTGGGAGCAAGACGTGCGCCGTCAACGGCCGGGGCCATATCCGTGGTTCCCTTCGGATCTATGCGAGACGCGGCGGCGCTGCGGCGACCGATCCGACTCATTTGTCGGCTTCAGAATCGTTTGAGACAAATATGTGTGATTTCAGCGACGTGACGCGTTGTGGCGGACTCGACGCGCTGATCTGCATCGCGTTTTCGCAACAAATATGAATGACTTTCGAGCGGCGCCTACAAAGTTGTCGCCGGCGCGCAATACGTTCCGCGTGTTCTTCTCCGCGATCGAACGGCATGCGCCGGTACGGCGGTTGCTCCGTGCGCGGACCAACGCAAGGGGAAGGCGATGCGCAAACAAAGATCGCTCGGATATCTACACGTGCCGTTGGTCCTCGGTCTGGCTCGAGTGGCTGGGGCGCAGACGCCGGAGTCGGTCGACGCGCGATCCGTCACCGCACAGCCACCTCCGGTCGCTGTGAAGGCGCCGCGCGGACCGGCGCCGCTCGGCGTCGAGGGACAGCTCACGCCGTGGTTGCAGATCCGGGGCGAGTTTCGCGCTCGCGTCGAGGGCTTCACCGGAGGCGGATTCACGGACAATTCGGACGCCTACTGGATGGATCGTTTTCGTGTGAGCGCGACGGTGAGCCCGGCCAGATCGATGAAGTTCGTCGTCCAGGTCCACGACGCGCGCGCCTTCGACAAGACAACGGGATCGCAGGCCGCGCCATTGCGGGACACGCTCGACCTGCGCGTGGCCTACGGCGAATTCGGCTCGACGAACACCGTCCGAGTCGGCCGACAGGAGCTGGCGTTCGGCGAACAGCGCCTCCTCGGACACCTCAGCTGGCTCAATACGGCGCGGACCTTCGACGGCGCCCGTGTCACCCTGAAACGCAACGGGCTTCAGCTCGACGCGTTCGCGGCGTCGGTCGTCACGATTCTTCCGGATGCGTTCGACAAGAGCGGCTCTGGCAACGCCCTCTGTGGAGCGTATCTGTCGGCGACGACGATCGTGCCGAAGCAAACGCTCGAACCGTACTTCTTCTGGCGGCAGTCGCCGGCGATCGCTGCCGAGCTCGGCGGCGTCGCCGACCTGCATCAGGCGACGGCCGGCGTGCGGATGGCCGGCACGCTGCCGGCGGCGATCGATTACTCGACCGAGACCGCATGGCAAACGGGCTCGGTCGGCGCCGACGCCGTGAGGGCGTGGGCGAGCCACTGGAACGTCGGGAAGACGCTCGCCGGTGTCCCTGCCCATCCGCGCTTCTTCGGCGAATACAACTACGCGTCCGGCGATGCGAATCGTACGGACGGCACGCGCGGCACATTCGATCAGCTGTATCCCACCGGCCACGACAAGTACGGCCTGGCGGACCAGGTCGGCTGGCGGAACATCCACCACGCCCGGGCGGGCGTCGAGCTCAAACCCTCGGCGAAGTGGGGCGTGAACGGCGGGTACCACTCGTGGTGGCTGGCGAGCGTCACCGACGCGCTCTACAGCGCGGGCGGAGCGGCGGTCGCGCGATCGGCCGCCGGCACGGCGGGACGCCATGTCGGCCAGGAGATCGACATACAGGCGGCCTTCACCTACTCGCCTCAGCTCCAGATTGGCGGCGGCTACGCGCATCTGATTCCCGGAGAGTTCCTGACGAGCACGACTCCGGGTCATGCGTACAGCTACCCGTACGTGATGGCCACGTACGTGTTTCTCGGTGAGAAGCCGGCGATCGCGTGGAGAAAAACCCGATGACCTCGTCCCGACGGAGGTTTCTGAAGCGCGCCGGCGGATCGGCGCTTGCGGGCCTCGTGCTGGGGCTGCCGAAGGGCTGGACCGGCACGGCCTACGCGGATGATTCGCCGGAAACCCGGACGATGCGGTTCGGGATCATCGCGTTGACCGATTGCGCGCCGATCGTGATGGCGCACGAGCTCGGTTATTTCAAGCAGTTCGGCATCGACGCCATCATCTCGAAGGAAGCGTCGTGGGCGGTCATCCGCGACAAACTGTCGATCGGCGACAACCAGGCGACGCACATGCTGCTCGGCATGCCGCTCGCCTCCACCATGGGACTCGCCGGCTCGCCGGTCAAACCGATGATCATCCCCTGGCTGCTCAACCGAAACGGCCAGGCCATCACGCTGAGCAGCCAATTCAAGCAGGCCGGCGTGAAAACCGCGAAGGAGGTGAAGCCGTTCGTCGACAAGGCCAGGGCCGCCGGCGCACCGATGACGTTCGCGATGACGTTTCCCCCGGGCACGCACGCGATGTGGATCCGGTACTGGCTGGCGTCGGGAGGGATTCACCCGGACAAAGACGTCAGCCTCATCACCATCCCGCCGGCTCAAATGGTCGCGAACATGAAGGTCGGCAAGATGGACGGATTCTGCGTGGGCGAGCCGTGGAACAACCGCGCCATTGCAGACGGCATCGGCTACACGGTCGTGACCACGCAGCAGATCTGGCGGGATCACCCGGAAAAAGTCTGCGCGTTCACCGAAGAGTTCGCGCTCAAGAATCCGAAGACGGTGAAGGCGGTGCTGAAGGCGCTGCACCTGGCGAGCGTGTACCTCGACAACCTGGACAACCGCGCAAAGGCGGCCGACGTTGTCGCCCGGCCGGCCTACATCAATTGTCCGTCGGAGATCATCCTGCAGCGCCTGCTGGGCCGGTACGACTACGGCGACGGCCGGAAGGAGCAGGACAAGTACTACATGATCTTTTCGAACCGCGACTGCAATTACCCGCAACGAGCGTTCGGCCTGTGGTGGATCAGCCAGTTCCGCCGCTGGGGCATGGTCAAAGAGACGCCGGATTATCAGAGCGTCGCCAAGCGGGTGCTCAGACCGGACATCTATCTGGAGGCGATGAAGGAGATCGGCGTCGCGCCGAAAATCACCGACGTGCAGCGTGTGACCTTCGGCGACGGCAGCACGTTCGACGCGAGCGACCCGGAGAAGTATGCGAAGTCGTTCGCGATTCACAGTATGTCGTGACCTGAGGGAGGTCCGGGTGCCCACGAGCGCAAGAGACATCGGCCGGCTGTTCCTTCCCCTCTCGGGAGTGGTCCTGATCGGCGTGATCTGGTTCGCCGCGAGCCAGTCGGTTCCGGATCTCCCGTCGCCGATCAAGACCTGGAACGAGAGCAAGTCGTACGTGCTGCAGCCCTTCGACAAACGCGGCGAGATGGATCAGGGAATCGGGCGGCTCGCGTACTACAGTCTCGTCCGCGTCTCCAAGGGTTTCCTGCTCGGCATCGCGCTCGCGACGCCTCTCGGCTTGCTGCTCGGTATGTCGCCCACGCTGCACCGGATGCTCGACCCGGTGATTCAGATCCTCAGGCCGATTTCACCGCTGGCCTGGCTGCCGCTGGGGCTCGTCGTCTTTCGCAAGTCCGAGCCTGCCGCGCTGTTTGCCATCGCGGTCTGCTCGATGTGGCCGACGGTCATCAACAGCGCGGCCGGCGTGCGGGCCATTCCGCACGACTACTGGAACGTCGCCACGGTCCTGCGCCTGTCGCGATTCACTACCTTCACGACGATCGTCTTGCCGGCGACGCTGCCCTACATCTTCACTGGATATCGCCTGAGCCTCGGCATCGCCTGGCTGGTCATCGTCGCCAGCGAGATGCTGACGGGAACGCCTGGCATCGGCGGCTTCCTGTGGCAGGAATACAACAGCCTGATCTACGCGCACATCCTGCTGGCGATCATCACGATCGGTCTCATCGGGTTCGGGCTGGATCGATTGATGGGGCTGGCGGAATCGAGATTGAGGGCTGCGTAACATGGCGTTCATCGACGTGTGCTCCGTCTCGAAGACGTTCACGACCGATCGCGCGGCGCGGCACGTGCTGGACGACGTCACGCTCTCGGTCGATCAGGGAGAGTTCGTCTCGATCGTCGGGTTCATGGGCTGCGGCAAGTCGACGCTCTTGAGCATCGTTGCCGGCCTGCTGCCGCCAGACGAGGGGGAGGTGCGCTTCGGCGGCGAGCTCGTTCGAGGCGTGAGACCGAAGACCGCGATGGTGTTCCAAAACTATTCGTTGTTGCCCTGGCTGACGGCGCTCGAGAACGTGCAGCTGGCTGTGGCATCGGCGTCGCCGAAGTGGCCGCGCGAGCGGCAGGCCGACCAGGCGCGCCGGTACCTGGGCAAGGTCGGACTGGGCAACGCCGCGCACCGGCGGCCCATCCAGCTGTCGGGCGGCATGCAACAACGCGTCGCCATCGCTCGAGCGCTGGCGACCGAGCCGGACGTCCTCTTCCTCGACGATCCATTCGGCGCGTTGGATGCGCTGACGCGCGCCAACCTCCAGCAGGAGCTTGCGCAGCTGTGCTCGGCTGAAGAGCGGCCCGTCACGACGATCATGATCACGAATAGCGTGGACGAGGCGCTGCTGCTTTCGGATCGCATCGTGCCGATGACGCACGGCCCGCGCGCCACGCTCGGGCGGCCGGCGGCCGTCGCCATTCCGAAGCCGAGAACGCGTGCGCTGCTCATGCACGACGAGGACGCGATGCGTTCACGCGCCCACGTCGTCGAATCGCTGACCGCGTCGGTCCGGCGCCCGCGGCGCGCCCACCTCGAGCCGCAGCCGGTGGACGACATCGGTCTGAGCGGCGTGCCGAGTCGGAGCGAAGCCTGATGCTGGAGATCGCAGGCCTGACGAAGACGTTCGCGACGACCGCCGGGCCGATCGTGGCGGTGCAGGACGTCAACGTCCGCGTGGACGCCGGGGAGTTCGCCTGTATCCTCGGGCACTCCGGATGCGGGAAGTCAACCGTGCTGTCGATCATCGCCGGACTTCTGCGCGCCACTCACGGTCGCGTCTTCATCGACGGCGCTGAGGCGGATGGGCCGGGCGTCGATCGGGCCGTCGTGTTCCAGGCGCCCTGTCTCCTGCCGTGGCTGACTGTCCGCGAGAACGTGGCCCTCGCCGTCACGCAGGCGTCGCCCGAGCTGACCCGCGCGGAGCGGCGGGCCCAGGTCGATCGCTGTCTCGAGCTGGTGGGAGTCGCCGATGCGGCGGGTCAACTGCCCCGCGAGCTCTCGCTTGGCACGCAGCAGTGCGTGTCGCTGGCGCGCGCCTTGTCGGTCGACCCGCGGTTGCTGCTGCTCGACGAACCGTTTTCGATGCTCGACTCGCTGACGCGTTTCGAGCTCCAGGATATGCTGCTGCAGGTGTGGGAGCAGAACCGCACGGTCGTCGTCATGGTGACGCACGACGTCGACGAGGCGCTCTACCTCGCCGATCGGCTGATTCTGATGACCGACGGCCCCTCGGCCCGGGTTGGCGAGACTCTCCCGGTGCCGTTTCCGCGTCCACGCGAGCGCATGGCCGTCCTGGAACACCCTCAGTACTATGCCTTGCATCGCCGCGTGATCGACTTCCTGGAGAATCACGCCAGGCAATCAACCCCTGCAATGTGTCCCGCTTGAGCCACCGGTGAGGCCCCCTCCCGGCGGGGGCGATCCGGCCTGTGCGCGAGAGTTCTTCGGTCAATTCTCCGACGGTTATCATCGGCGCTGGTCCGAACCCGACCGGTGTGGCGCAGGAAGATACCTTGCCGCACGTTCGCCTGGGCCGCACGCTACAAGGAGTACGGGTTGGTCGTGCTCGGCGTGCACACACGCGAGTTCTCATTCGAAGAAGACATCGACAACGTTCGACGATCCCTCAGGGCGATGGGCATCGAGTGCCCCGATCGCAGTCGATAACGATCGCGATCTGGCAGCAAAGCGGCGCACTTTGTGTCGCCTGGTGGCGCGTCGAGGAACACGCCTCAGACCTATCGGCTCCCAGCGGATCTGCAGCTGAATCAGTGGGCCCTCAGCTGCGAGTGGACGGTCAAGGCAGAAGCCGCCGTCCTGAAGTTGCCGGCGGCCGGATCGCGTACCGGTTTCACGCGCGTGATCTGCACCTCATTCTCGGACCAGCCGCGCGAGGGACGTCCGTGCGTTTCCGGGTGTTCATCGATGGACAACCCGCAGGTGTAGCTCGAGGCACAGACGTCGATGACAGAGGCGACGGCACGGTGGCCGAGCAACGTCTCTATCAGCTCGTTCGGCAACCAGGACCCGTCCACGAACGCGTGTTTGAGATC
>Ga0075425_100009459_pt1 | contig 10375 bp, 10 predicted proteins | sample SoiMethybrSBSTD4_FD_75300 | JGI IMG/M metagenome (GOLD analysis project Ga0075425, IMG submission 75300) | Bulk soil microbial communities from a Populus tree surrounding site in Tennessee, USA - Soil MetaG P. TD hybrid SBSTD4 | ecosystem: Environmental > Terrestrial > Soil > Tree plantation...
CCGGCTGATGATCGGCACCGACTATCCGTATCCCTGGACGTCGACGTCCGTCGAGCACGTGCTGGACTCGCCGCATCTGTCCGACGCTCAGAAGGCGGCGATCCTCGGCGGCACCGCCGCGACGCTGCTCGGCATTGCGGCAGCTTAGGTCCGCTGCCCAATCATCGGGCTACCGGGTCGGCTTAAAACCCCTGCTGACGATGAGACATCAGATCGCCTCCTCATCGAAAGTCCAGCCTCGTGTAAGTGCGGTGAACCGACGTCCCTATACAAATGTAGACATCACTCTTGCTTTGATCGGCGACGCAGAACCCGTCAGCGACCATGTCCGCTTGTTCGCTGCAGTTGACGGGCCCTTCGCTCCAGATTTCAATCTTTCTCTGCGATCTCGATCGGCGCTGGAACGGTCAACTGGCACCCATTATCCCTAGCCGACAGTCGCAAAATGAAGTCAACGGCCCGCCCGGCCCAAACATCGGGGGGCTCATACCCTTGGGTGCGCTCTGGCCAGCATTTGCTGAGCATGTCGGTTTTTACGATTCCGGGATTAAGCGTCACGGCTGCCATACTTGAGGGCAGCTCATGGGCAAGGGAGGCCGCAAGCCCCTCCACAGCCCATTTCGATGCGTAGTAAGGAGCCATTTCCGCGGCGGAGGTCCGACCCCAGCCGGAGGACACAATGATGATCAAGCCCTTCTTCCGCTTAATCATGGACGGGAGTAATGCCTGAAGCGTATAGCCGGTACCAAGTACATTTACCGAGATAACGTCGTGCAACTCCGACCCAGTGGCCCTCCAAAGCGGAGCTGGTGGGTTAATAATTGCAGCATTACAAATGAGAATGTCTGGGACGCAGCCTCGATCGAGGAGCTCGCAAGCCCATCTCGTGACTTGACGACTGTCGGAAACATCAACCGCTTGCAGCGAAAATCCTAATTCGCGTGGGCCCTGGCCGGACCTGGAGCACGCCTCGACAAAGTGTCCCAAACGGACCAGTTCGCGCGCGAGCGCAAGGCCGAGCCCGCGAGACGCGCCGGTCAAAACTACGGTTTTTTTGGCAGCTTGCACTAGGCCCCATCTACGACTGCAGATCACATCTCATCAACAAGGCTCGCAGAGTTGAAGTCGCTTCGAGTTACCTACTTAACGGGGTTACTCGGAATGCCAAATTCTTCGGAGGACTCGTATAACGTTTCGGCCATAGAATGCGGTCAAATCATCCTCAGACCAGCCATTGGCTAACAGTGCATCAGTAAGGCGGCGAAGATCGGCTGGCGAATTGCAGTCAACTGGATATTTAGCGGTGATCGAGCTACCAAACGCCGCGTGATAACGGTCAAAAAACGGGTACCGAATACCAGTAGCGTTCAGACTTGGTATGCGATCGACGCTGCTGACCGCTGGAAAATCGGTTCCCATGGCGATGCTATTGATGCCGACTAAGTCGCGAAGATAGTTGATGTGCATAGCGAAGTCGGAAATCGTATGGCGCCGCCGCGAATTTCCGTCCCAGCACATGAAGCAATGTAGGGACGCGCCGACCGTGCCGCCCCGTGCGGCAACTTTCTTGAGTACACGGTCGCCCTTGTTCCGCGGCAAATCGAGTACAGCTTTTGCATTGGCATGCGTGATGAGGACTGGTGCCCGAGAGTGCGCAAGCGCATCAAAGCAGCTACGCTCACCTACGTGACTTAGGTCGATGGCTATGCCTAGCCGATTCATTTCCTCCACACTGAGACCGGCGTCGGAATTCTCCAGACATCCGTCACCAATGAAATTGCGCTCGTTGTAAGTGAGTTGCATAATGCGGATACCGGCGTCGTGAAAGAAGGCCAACCTATCAAGTTTATCCTCAATCGGTCGTAAATTTTGAAATCCCATAATCAAGCCTACTTTGCCCCTGCTTCTCGCTATCTCGATGTCGTCGATTGAGCGGACAACATGCCAACCTGAGCTGGCGCTCGAGGCAATGTTGCGCCAGCCAGACAACTCGTCGCACGCCGTTAAGAAGTCTGCTTGAAAACCGCAGACCGTTACATTGGCAGCGGCCACATTGCCGCGCCGAAGGCCTTCGGATGTCCCATCGGACCAGAATATGAGCCCGTCGATGATTGTCAGCTTCTCGTGAACACCACTTGGTGCCATGAACTTGACCCTGGTTGCTTCAGCGCAGATTGGCCCTGGGTAGTCACTACCAGCTACTGCCGTAGTCCGAGTTGGCAATATTTCCGGTCCTGGTAGACAAGCTCACGGCTCTCATTCATCAGCGCCGCCACGACCTCTCCGGTGAATAGCACATGTGAGTCGCAGCCTGTTGACCCGCGATTTTGCAGTCGTGGGAAGCCGCAGCCGACAATGGAACCGGGCACCCGGTGACGAGCATAGTCCTTTCGGCTTCAGATATGTGCACCTGTCCTTCACCGAGACGATTGACGCATAACGTCCGGTTGCGCTCGACCGCAGCGACCACCGGACTGCCACCATGAATGCACACCAGCATGGAGGGCGGCTCGATCGTAACAGAGCTCATGGAACTGACGGTCAGACCGAAGCGGCCGCCTGGCTCATCGGTCGTGACCGCGCGGACGGTTGAGATCACTTTGCCCATCACGGGGAGAAAGGTCCCCGGTCCACGGCTGACTCATTGTGCGTGGCGTTTCTCCGCCCGGGTACATCTCCGATACGTATATGGCTTCACGGATTGAGGCGGGGGCGATCCCGAAACTAGATCCCAATGGGCACTGCCGTCAGCCGTAGAGTAGCGTCGTCGAGCGCTCTCCCGTGACCCCAAAGGTTTAGACCTCTTGTGGAACGAGCTTGGGAGCACGGGTGGTGCGGGCACGAAGATGCGGCATGACATACTCGCCAAACCGATCCAGCGACCTGACTATGTCCGCATGCGGCGGTCCGAAGTGCGTCCGGAGGACGAGGTAGTCGTAACCCAGTTCCTTAAGCTCTAACAATTTGTCGATGCAGTAGTTCGGAGATCCAATGACGAGCGCATCCCTCAGGTTTTCGAGCGAGTCGGTAATCTTAATAGGCTGGACGATGCCGCCCTTTACGATTCCAGGCGTCGTGTACAGGTTCATGAACCGCTGATGATTGGCGTAGGCCATCTTCAGCTTTTCTCTCACCTCTGCTTCGTCCTTGGCAACGTAGACCCACTGGCCAGCGGAGATCTGTTGGGGAGCGGGTTGGGGACCCGCCTCGGCCACACCCTTCCGAAACGCGTCAATCGTCTCCTTCATCACCGCAATAGGCCGACGCAACGAGGCCGCCTGAACGTGATAGCCATTGCGGGCGCAATGATAAGCGGCCTCTGGCCGAATGACGGCAATCCACAAGGGCGGATGAGGCTTTTGCAGCGGAGGTGGCATGATCGTCAGGGCCGGGAACTTGGCGTAGGGCCCCTCGTAAGACACGTCTTTCCCTCGCAGTAATACGAGGAGCGCCTTGAGTTTATCCTCGAAAATCTCGCGCGACTTCTCGAACGGTAGTCCCATTTTATCGGCTTCGTATTGACCTCCACCACGTCCTAATCCGACCTCTAGGCGGCCCTTCGTCAGATGATCCGTGGTCGTGATCTCGCCCGCCAGACGCCGCACGTCGTGGAACGGCAGCACCACGACGGAAATGATGATCCTCGGTCGGTCGGTGATCGCCGCGAGATAGCTTGCGAGGCAAAACGGAGCTGGGACGCCGAAGTAGTCTTTGAAATGGTGCTCTGCAAGAACGAAAGCGTCGAAGCCGATTTGATCACCCAACTTTGCGGCTTCGATGAGTTCCGGAAACATGCTCTCTATGGGATGACCGGTGTCCGGCCAGTGCGCTGGCAGATCTAAGCCTAGCTTCATCGCGATCGACTCCTTTCGGTGGCGTCCAGCTCGGGCGGCCGCGCGAAAGCTTGCAACGACGCATGATGCTGTGCAATTGAATGTTTCTGATCTTCAAATCAAGAAACTTGAACTATGGACATCGAACTGGCTCGAACATTCCTAGAGATCGTATCAACCGGCAGCTTCGCACGAGCCGCCGAGCAACTGCACGTGACCAATTCGACGGTCACCATGCGGGTGAAAACCCTTGAGGAAATCCTGAACACGAGACTGCTCATCCGAAACAAGTCTGGCGTGACGCTTACCGCGTCGGGGGTCAGATTCCAGCGGTTCGCAGAGGCGCTCGTGCGAACCTGGCAACTGACCCGGCGAGAAATGATGATGGCCGCGGGACTCGATGGGATCCTGTCCATCGGTGCTGATCCCGCTCTCTGGGATGGTCTACTCTATGATTGGGTGTGTACGATGCGCCGTCGCAGACCGGAGATCGCGGTACGATGCGAGGGCACCGACACTGATCGCCTGCTGCGGCGATTATTCGAAGGTTGGCTTGACGTATGCATCGTCTACACGGGCCAATCGCGCGTCGGCTTCAACATCGAGCATTTGTTCGATGACCCGCTCGTTCTCGTCTCCACCGTGGAACGCGGCGTCGTGGACTGGGACCCTGATTTCGTAGAGATCGACTGGGGTGAATCCTACCGTGTGCAGGTCGAGAAACATTACCGGATGGACGACAAGACACCTCCCGTTTCGCTTACCATGGGATGGCTGGGGGTGCGCTTCCTCACCGCGTTCGGGGGTTCGACGTGGATCCCCCAGCGCCAATTTCAGAGGCAGAATTTTACCCGCAAGCTCTATCTCGTGCGCGGAGCGCCGAAGATCAATCGCGCGGCTTATATGATCTATTCAGAGGAGGCGCTGAAAGAGCGGGTGCCAGGTCTTACCGCACAGGACATCCGCACCTCCATCTTGGACGAACTCTGATGACCTCCGATGTTGACGTGGCACGTGGCCCGCCACGGACCACTGATGCGCACAGACCGGATCGTCTAGTTTCATTTTTTTTGATCCTATCATCAAAAAAATTCAATTGTCCGAAATTTGTGATCGCTACAAAATTTATCAAAGATCACCGACTTCCGTCCAAAAAGACTGGAAACTGCGGACTGGGAGTGGCGTCCGGCTTTGCGCCAGCGGCCAAGCGGCGTCCGGCTCGCACGAAATCGTGCCAGCCGATGTCAGGAAGGGAGGAGCTCATGCGTTACCAAGTGCCTTCGATCACCCGCCGCTCGTTCATGCGCCAAATGGCTGCCGGTACAGGCAGTGCAGCACTGTCACCAATGGTGGCTGTATCTCGCGCATACGCTGCAGAGCAGGTCACGTTGACACTCTGCAGCTATGGCGGTGTATATCAGGAATCGCAAGACAAAGCCTACTTCAAGCCGTATCAGGACGCCCACCCCAACATAAAAATCTTGCAGGAGAGCCCGCAAAGTAACGCGAAGCTTGTCGCGATGGTGGAAAGTGGTAACGTGACTTGGGATTTGGCTGTCACTTCTTCTGATTTCGGCATGGGTGACGACACGAAATGGCTCGAGCCGATCGATTATTCTATAATTGATAAAGCCCAATTCACTGAGGGCTTTGCCGACACGCATCGCCTTGGCTCTGATGTTGAATCGATGTTGATGGCATATCGGAAAGACAAACTGAAAGAGGGTCCGGAGAAGTTTGCTGATTTTTTCGATGTACGCCGTTTTCCGGGCACGCGCTTAGCATATAAGAACGTGCATGGCGGCATATTCGAGGCCGCACTGATGGCTGACGGTGTAAGTCCGAGCCAGCTTTATCCCATCGACGTGAAGCGCGCGCTTAAGAAGCTCGACACGATCAAGAACCAGCTGATCTGGTGGGATACTGGAGCTCAGTCGGTGCAGTACATGGTCAGCGGCGAAGCTGTCATCGGTCTGCTGTGGAACGGACGCGCGGTGAGTGCCGCCGAAGGCGCCCCGATCGGGCTCGCCTGGGGCGAATGGTTCCACACGGATGCCTACTGGGTGGTGCCAAAGGGCGCACCGCATAAGCAGGCGGCAATGGAGGCGCTCAAATACTTCACCTCACCAGACGCACAGGCCCGCTTCACGAGCTATCTTCCCTACGGTCCGACGAACAAACTGGCACTTAGTAAGGTCAGCGACAAGTATAGGTTCGCGCTCCCGACCGAGCACGAGGCGACCGGTATCCGGATTGATTATACATGGTGGAACAAAAATCGCCGCGAGGTCGACCAAATGTTCAAGGCTTGGCTCCTGGGTTAGTCTAAGGCCACTCGATTTTTCATTTTTCAGCCTTCCTTTCGGCGGAGCCAAGGATCGCGCAGATGAGGGTGGGCCATTGACGACATGGTGCAAGCCTTGAAGGGTTTGACAGAGCGTCTGCGCAATCCCCAATTTTGGCTGCTGGCGCCGAGCATCCTCGCACTGCTATGTTTTTTTGTGTATCCCCTCGTCTACATCGTTGGCCGCAGTCTGCCGGGTGGATCGCTGAAGTATTACGCCGAAATCCTTGAAACCCCCGTTTATCTGAAAGTGGTTGGTCAAACCTTTCAGACTTCGCTCTTGGTTTCGGCGATCTGCCTTATTCTCGCATATCCTTATGCCTTTGCGATGAGCCGCGCGCGCGGCGTGATGCTCGTTCTGCTTTCGATCGCGCTCCTGTTGCCGTTTTGGGTCAGCTTTCTGCTGCGCAGCTTCTCTTGGATGATTCTCCTGCAGGACAGTGGCCCCATTAACAAACTGCTGATCAGGCTTGGCCTTATCACGTCACCGCTCCCCTTAATCCGCAACACGATAGGAGTCACGATTGGAATGAGCCACATCTTACTGCCCTACGCTGTCCTGCCAATTTATTCAGTTATGCGCCGTATCGACCTCTCACTGATTGACGCCGCAAGCATTTCCGGTGCGCGGCCAGTGAGGACTTTCTGGCGCGTCTATTTTCCGCTGACTCTACCGGGCGTCTACGCCGCGATCGTCCTGTGTTTTACCCTAGCCCTTGGCTTCTACATCACGCCGGCTCTATTGGGCGGCCCACGGAATACCCTCATCGCGCAGTTGATAGCGGACCAGATCGGTGACCAGCTAAACTTTGCCGCCGGCAGCGCAATGGCTGTGGTCTTACTAATTTTGACCGCGACATCATTCGGTGTACTCGGCTTGCTGCAGTTGGCGAGCAGACAACGGGAAGCGCCGACGGAGGTGGCGGCTAAATGATAAGGTCGCCTCTAGCGCGGGTCGCCTTCGGCGCGGTCGTCGTCGCAATCGCAGCGTTTTTGCTGCTGCCTACCATTATCATTTTCCCGATATCTTTCAGTGCTGCTTCCGACGCTTCTCAATTCCCTCCGGCGACTTATTCACTCAAATGGTATGAGAGCGTTCTCCTCGATCCGGCTTGGCAGAGCGCCACGATCACAAGCTTCAAAACTTCATGCCTCACTGTGATCTTTTCAGTCGTTCTTGGTACTTCGGCGGCGCTGGCGCTATTCCGCAGCCATTTTGCTGGCAAAGCCGCCGTTCAGGCGCTGCTTCTGAGCCCCTTGGTGACGCCAGTCATAGTGCTAGCTATCGGCATGTTCATGGTGTTTTCAAGCTGGCGCCTGGTCGGCACCCTGGTGGGCCTGGTTGCGGCCAATACAGTGCTTTCAATACCGTTCGTCGTGGCTTCGGTAACGGCCACGCTCCACACGCTCAATCCAAATTTGGAGTTTGCAAGTGCTGGGCTCGGCGCCGGACCTTGGCGCACCTTCTGGCGCGTTACGCTCCCCTTGATCTTCCCGGGCGTTATGGCAGGCGCGATCTTCGCGTTCATCGCTTCATGGGACGAGGTGGTTGTCGCGATTTTCCTGACTACGCCCTCGTTGCGCACCCTCCCGGTGTTGATATGGAGCGGGGTGAGGGGGGAGATCAGCCCCGCTGTTGCGGCTGTGGGTTCAATCCTGATCATGATTTCGGCTATTGGTATGATCGCCGTGTATCTGATCACGAAGGGAGGGTCACGATGACGCCGGAAGGCGTTGCGCCGACGGCAGCCACATCGACACTCGAACTGGACGATGTTTCAAAGTCGTTTGGTGCCAGCCCGGCACTTCGAGAGGTCTCCTTCAGGCTCGAGCGCGGCGAGTTTCTCACCCTGCTTGGGCCATCGGGCTCGGGTAAGACGACGATGCTGCGTGTCATTGCAGGCTTTCTGAAGCCGGACCGGGGCGCTGTTCGCCTGCACGGACGCGATGTATCGGATTTGCCTCCATATCGGCGGAACATCGGGATGGTGTTTCAGGATTACGCACTTTTTCCCCACATGACGGTAGCCGCCAATGTGGGATTTCCTCTCGAAGCGAGAGGTATACATGGCCAGCGGCGTAAGGCGATGGTGAAAAGTATGCTCGCCATGGTCGGTCTCGAAAGCTTTGGCCACCGATTTCCGCATCAGCTCTCCGGTGGACAGCAGCAGCGGGTCGCGCTTGCCCGTGCGCTCGTCTTTAATCCCGAAATAGTACTTCTCGATGAGCCGCTCGGCGCCCTCGACAAGAAGCTGAGAGGCGCCATGCAGCTCGAGATCTTGCGTGTTGTGAAGAGTCTCAGGGCCACGGTCATATCGGTCACCCACGATCAAGAAGAGGCGCTTGTAATGAGCGACCGCATCGCCATCTTCTCCGAAGGCACGCTGGTGCAGATTGGTTCACCGAGACAGCTTTACGAGCGGCCCAACACCGAATTTGTTGCCGACTTCATCGGGGAGTCGAATCTATTGCGCGGCCAGATCTCAGCCAACGGTACCCAGCGCGCCATCGTTGCGGACTGTTGGAAGGCTGAAATGCCCCCAAGCTTCTCCGACTTACACAACTTCTCGAGTGGATCGTCGGTAGTGCTCGCGGTGCGCCCCGAGAATATCGCAGTCCGACCACTCGCCGGAGACGGCGAGATGCCTGAGCTGCGCCCGAACGTCTGCCGCGCCGTGGTGCGCGACAAAATCTATCTCGGCGTCGAATTTCGTCTCATGGCTGCCCTACCGAATGACGCAATCGTTCAGGTCAGGAGTCGAGATCTCAAAGGTATGGACCGGTTCGTACGCGGCTCAACAATCGAGCTTTCATGGAAGCCTGAAGATGCTGTCGTGCTGCGCGGCTAATGCCTTTGCTCGCTGTTTTCCTGAAATGAGTCCGTCATATTGGCAGTCCACGTATGTCCGATCCAAGCCAACAAAATTCTGCCGTCTGCGGTCATCAATGATTTCCAACGCCTCGACATCCTCGTGAATAACGCCGCCTGGAATATCGGCATACCATTTCGTGATCTCTGCTCGCTGACGGCAGAGATATGGGAGACCAACCTGCGCGGGCCCTATCTGCTTTCACGTGTCTTCGCGCCGGAGCCTGAGCTTGGACGTGTCGAACAGCTCACCAGTTCATGGTCCCTCCGACTGTGCTTGCCCGCGCCGACGAACACTCATTGCATAGGATCTAATCGGTTTTCCGGACGTTGCGCATGCTTAGGTTCGGAGCTGGCATATCGTGCCTAGCGATCCAGGCCGGGGTTCGGATCACCGCCCTCGACCTGTGTTGGGCTTCGCTCCGAGGCGTCGACGCCCACCCGTCGGCCCGGCTAGGGCATGGCACCGGACATTGATCGATGAGACCCGCGTATCCGTCATCCGCCTCGCCCTTATTTTTAATGTCCGCTTGACTCACAGTTGCACCGGCGCGACCTTGGCATGTCCACGGAGGATACAATGACGGTGACCATTAAGGATCTGGAAGCGTTCGCTGACGGCTGGAATCGTCATGACGTCGACTTCCTCATGACCTTCATGGGAGAGGAGTGCGTCTTCGAGACGAGTTCGGGACCCGAAGCCGCCGGCAAGCGCTACGTGGGCCGTGAGCAGGTGCGCGACGGCTTCGCTGGCGTGTTCAGGCGGTTCCCTGACGTGCATTTCAGCAACGCCAGGCACTTCGTGTCGGGTGATCGCGGGTTGTCGGAGTGGCTCTTTACGGCCACAACTAGCGACGGCAAGAAGATCGAGGTTACCGGCTGCGACGTGTTCACTTTCAAGGGCGGCAAGATCGCAGTAAAGAATTCATACCTCAAAAGCCGGACGGCTTAATTCTTAGCAACGTCCGCTTCCTCTGCATCAGCCCCTATCCATCCACCGCCGCCGTCGCGACAAGTTCGAGCTTGACGCCCGGGCCCAGGTCGGCGACGCCGATTACGGCGCGGGCGGGCAGGTTGACTTCTTTGAAATACGCCTTCCAAACGCGGTTGAAGTCTGTCTTTTCGGCGAGATTCGTTATGAAGATTGTTACCTGCAGCACGCGTGCGATGCCCGAGCCACCCGCCATCAGCAATTTGGCGAGCTGGCGCAGCACGTCGTCGGTTTGGCCGGCCATGTCGAGGCTTGTGTCCTCCGCGACGACACCGCCTATGTAGAGCACGCCACCGTGCACCACGACCTCGTGACCAAGATCATCCCAGGGCAGCAAA
>Ga0075425_100009460_pt1 | contig 10375 bp, 10 predicted proteins | sample SoiMethybrSBSTD4_FD_75300 | JGI IMG/M metagenome (GOLD analysis project Ga0075425, IMG submission 75300) | Bulk soil microbial communities from a Populus tree surrounding site in Tennessee, USA - Soil MetaG P. TD hybrid SBSTD4 | ecosystem: Environmental > Terrestrial > Soil > Tree plantation...
TTCGGGCCGACTATTGATCCGGGAGGAGCCCAGATACGCCATGCACGCGCCCACGAACTGCCAGCCGTTCGGTCGATCCGACCGTCCGGTGGCGGCGCTGAGCGCGGTGGCGATATGTGATGCGATCCGCATCGGGTTCCTCAGGCAGTCGCTGAAACTATCTTCAGCGGGCGCTGTCTTTGACTGAAACGTCGCAAATAGTCAAGAGGCGGAAACGCAACAACGTGACTTATCTGTCAACTGATAGACGGGTTGCAGGGGCGGCAGCCGCAAGGAGGAGGATGGCCGTATTGGTGAAGTACCGATACGCCTTCGCCGTCCCGCGCTCGTGCAGCTCAGCGCTTAGCTTGGTCGAGCCTTGCATGTCGACGAAGCAGCAGATCAGGTCCGGGACCTTGATCCAGTTGAGCCCGTTCCCCCCAAGTGGTATCCGCATGGTGTCCGGCACGCGGTTCATCAGAGTCACCGACGGTCGTCTGCCAAACAGCTCGGTCTCCTCGTCGATAATGGCCTGGATTGCTTGAGCCATTCGTTCACGAGTTGCAGTGCTCTGAACAACTTCACGTCCGATGGCGCTTCCATCCGACTGCTGTAAGGCAGAATCTGCCTTCTCAACCTGTCCCTTGTTGTCCGTGCTCCACACTGTCCACATGTCGCCGAGCCACGATATTCCTGGCCCTACGCTGCCCCTTTGCTTGCCTCCGCCGACGGTGCAGCCTTAGCCTCAGTCGGTGGCGGTGACGCCGTCGCCGGCGTCGGCGGCGTCTTCGCACCGCTGGTGTCGCCTTCACCACCACCGGACTTGCTGTCTTGGGGCGAACCGCCGGCTTCGCTGGCTCGCTTCCCCGCCAAGGCCTGCTGCGGCACCTGGCTCGCGACGGTAAGGCGGGTCAAGCGGACATCACGGGGCGCGCCATCGCCAGCGCGTCTGCTCGCGGAATCGATGTCAGCTTTCTCTGCATTGCGGAGCAATGGCTATCGGGGGTCAAGAAATGGCCCACCCGACGTGTTGTATTCGCGCCCATTTGTCAGGAGCCAGGCAGCGCAAGTTTGAGCAAATCGCGAGAAAGAGGTCGGAGAGGAAATGAACGCGACGACATAGGGGAAATTAAAACAACAGCTCATACCAAGCTTAGCCACTACCATTCCCGTAGCCTGACGCTCGAGATCTGCGCCAGGGGCGTTGGCCCCTGGCGAGGACGGCATTCGCCGAATGTGGGGTAGGCCATTCCGTTAAAAATTGAATGCGGTTCCCTACGAACTCGAGCCGAAGCACGGAAAAGACCTCTCAGCCACTACGGCCAAGGCCATGATCTATGGTCCTTTGCGAGCATAGCGTTGTTCAAGGCGCTGCAGCTCGGTCATGCCAAGCAGCTCATTCAACTCCTCGAACGAGACGAGCAGATCGGGTCGATCTACCACTTTGCCGGTTGCAAGCATTTGCTGGAACGCGGCCAATGCGTTGCTCATTCCCTGAATCGCAGCCGCCGTGAACAATCGGGGATAGATCACGACAGCGACACCGAGATCCTGGAGCTCGGCGGCGGAGAGCAGCGGCGTTGTCGAGCGCTGGCGGATACCGAACCCCATGTTGACGGTGAGCGGCTTCGGGACGGCGCGCGCTACCGTTCTAATCTCGTCCACAGTAAGGAGTGCGTCGGCGAAGAGCAAATCGGCGCCCGCCTCGGCGTAGAGATTAAGGCGCCGGATCACCTCGTTCAGACCATGTGTGGCCAGTGTATCGGTGCGCGACATCACAACGAACTCTGGATTTCTCCGCGCCTCAACGGCGGCCCGGATCTTATCGACGGCCTCCTCCGCTGAGACCACCGCCTTCCCCTTCATATGCCCACAGCGCTTCGGCCAGACCTGGTCCTCAATCATGACCCCCGAGACACCGGCTTGCTCGAAGCCGCGCACCGTGAAATGCACGTTAACCGCATTGCCGTAGCCTGTATCCGCATCGGCGATTGTTGGCAGATCGATGCAGCCGACAATTGCGCGGCAGACGCGCAGGTTCTCCTCGTAGCCCATCACGCCGACATCGGCCCAACCAAGGCTCGCCTCGCTGACGCCCGCGCCTGTAATGAAACCAGCCGCGAACCCGCCACGGGCAACGATGCGGGCGCTGTATCCGTCGAAGACCCCCGGCATTACGAGGATTTCAGGGGCGGCAATGAGCTCTCGAAGCGTCTGACTCTTGCTCTGCATTTCCCTACCTCAGATTGTTCATCGCGAACGGCTCCTTTGGCCGCGGTCTCGACGAAGCGGGGTGGTGACCCAATACGCTACGATCCCTTGCCGGAGAAATCGTTCTCTTCGATGGTTTTCGTTCCTGCGAAACCGCGTGCATGTTCGAGCATCGCCGGCGATGGCTTCGCGTATGTCAGAACACGGCTCACCTCGAGCCCCAAAGCGGCGCGCGCACCGCCCATGAACGCCGCATAGCGGAAAAGCACGCCAAGCGCGTCCATGACCGTCGCCTTCTCGAACCGGAGCAGTCCCCTGCGCCAGACAAACTCGTTGAGCACGCCGTCTCCGGGGATAATCACCTCGGCGCCGGCATCAACGGCGCGGCGGCATGCTCGTTGGAAGCCATCAACAATCGAACCCGTCTCGGCATCACTGCCCTCAAGCACGTACTCGTCGATCGGCGGATCCATCGCGAGCGAGACGGCGAGGCGACGCTCTAGCCGGTAGGCGTGCGCCAGCTCCTCGTGCTGAATCTGCTGATCGCGGTTAAGCGCGATGAGCGCGAACTTCTGTCCAAGTGAGCAGGCGACGAGCATGCACGTCTCCGACAACCCCACCACTGGGATGTCGACGAGCGAGCGGGCGGCGCGCAGACCAGGGTCGTAGAAACAGCCGAGGGCAAACGCATCGTATCCAGCCCGTTCGGCGGTGAGTGCTGCCTCGACAATCTGGCTTTCGTTGAACATCTCCAGATAGCGGTGGCGAATGGCGTCGATTGGCACGAATGCTTTGCCGTAGGTGCCGGGGCGCAGGCCATGCACCGTTACCGTCGTGCCGCGATCCACCGCGCGCGTCGCGTGTTCGACCAGGGTTCGCCGATAGATCGGCACCATGTCGAGGTCGGTGAAGCTCTGATGCCAGATGCGCATGAGGCGGTCCTCCCGGACGGTATCAACGGCCCAAATAGGCCGACGTCAGGCGCGGATCATCCCGCAGATCCTCGCTACGGCCCTCGAGCACGATGCGGCCGTTCTCGATCAGGTAGGCGCGCCGAGCAAGACGAAGCGCTGCCTTGAGGTTCTGCTCCACCAGAAGAATCGTTGTGCCGGCTTCGTTGATCTCAACCAGCTTGCGATAAACCGTCTGGATGATAACAGGCGCCAGTCCGAGTGAGGGCTCATCAAGTAGGAGCATTTCGGGGCAGGCCATTATCCCGCGCCCGATCGCACACATCTGCTGCTCACCGCCTGACATGGTGTTGGCAAGTTGATTTCGGCGTTCCTTCAACCGCGGCAGCAGCTCAAATGCCTTCGCCTTGGACTCAATGACCTGCGCGCGCGCTCTTGCGCTGTAGGCGCCAACCTCCAGATTCTCTTCGACCGTCATGAACGGGAACAGCTCGCGTCCCTCCGGCACATGGATCAGCCCGAGTTCGACGATTTCGTGCGGCGCCAACTTCATCAAGTCCTGACCGCCGAAGGTCACCTGGCCAGTCCTGGTGACGATGCCGGAGAGGGAACGGAGGAGAGTGGATTTGCCGGCCGCGTTCGCTCCAACGATTGCGACAATCTCCCCGCGATTCACATTGAGCTTGAGCTCATGCAGCACTTGAAGATCGCCGTAGAACGCAGATAACCCCTCCACTTGAAGCAGTGGTTCCGTGCTCATGCCGTGACCTCATCGCCGAGGTAAGCTGCGATAACCGCGGGATTGCGGGTGATTTCTTCCGGCGGACCGGTGGCGAGCACGCGTCCCTGGTCGAGCACAGTGACAATCTCGGCGAGTGACATGATAGCTGGCATCACATGCTCGATAAGCACAACGGTGACACCAGTCTCGGCGATCCGTCGGATGGTTGCGATCATCCGATCGACCTCGTCCCCGTGCAATCCACCCATGACCTCGTCGAGAAGGAGGAGCCGTGGTCGGGTGGCCAGCGCCCGCGCCACTTCGAGGCGCTTTCGCAGCCCGATGGTCAATGTGCTTGCGAGATTACCGGTGTGTTCACCCATTTCGAGAAGGTCAATCGTCGCCGAGGCGCGCGTTCGCGCCTCGGCGACGTTGCTGCTTCCCCCTAAAGCACCGACGGCGACGTTGTCGAGCACCGTCAACCCGTTGAAGGGGCGCGGCACCTGGAATGTTCTCGCAATACCCCGTGCGCAACGTTGCTCAGGTGACAACCTGTTGATGTTGTCACCGCCCAGGGTTAACCGCCCTTCGCTTGGCGGAAAGGCGCCCGCAATGATATTGAAAAGGGTGGTCTTGCCCGCCCCATTCGGGCCGATAATGCCGTGAATGCGACCCTGCTCGACGTTGAGAGAGACTTGGTCGAGCGCCACCAGCCCGCCGAAGCGGCGCGTCACGTTCTCCACGCTGAGGAACGCGCTCATGCCACGGTCCCCGGTTTCGGAACTGTCGTAGCGTTGCGCCGCGATAGGCGCGCAATCAGCCGCTCAAGCGCCGGCCAGACTCCGTCCGGCATTTTCCAAAGCACGAGAATGAGGCCGAGCCCATAAACCACGAGGTGCAGGCCCGCGAGCTGCGCGCCAAGTTCGGCGCGCAGGACCTGGCCGAAGGGCACGACCAGATAAGTGCCGATGATCGGGCCAATGGCAGAGCCGATACCACCTACGACCGCGATGAGTGCCATCTGTAGCGAGATATCGACTCCGAACACGCTGTCTGGGTCTATGAAGAGGAGAAATTGCGCGTAGAACGTGCCACCGACCGCGGTAAAGAAAGCGCTCAATCCCATTGCAAAGAGCCGCAGCCTGTAGGTGTTGATACCCAGCGATTGCGCAGCGGTCTCATCCTCGCGGAAGGCGAGGAGACGCAGCCCGGTCTTCGAACGGCCGAGCATCCAGGAAAGTAGAAACAGCCCGACCATCATCGCCCAGGCGACAAATACGTAGGTGCGCAGGCTTCCAAACACGAACATCGCCACATTAGGTGTCGAGTCGAGCGTCAGCCCCTCCGAGCCTTTGGTCAGACCGCGCAGGTTCACGGCCAGGATGCGCAGGACTTCGGCGAAAGCGATGGTGGCCATCGTGAAAAAAGGCCCGCGCAGACGGAACGTAACGAGGCCGAGCAGAACTCCAGCCAACGCGGCAAGCAAACCACCGGCGATCATGCCGAGCCAGGGCGAGACGTCGAAGCCGATCCGCAGCAGGGTCGAGGTGTAGGCGCCGATGCCAAAGAACGCGACATGCCCGACCGAGATCTGGCGGGCATAGCCGCCAAGGATGTTCCAGGCGAGCGCGAGAACGCCCCACATCAGGACTTGAGTGAGCGAGTCGTGGATGAAGCTGTCGCTGGTCAGCAGCGCCACCGCCATCGGTGCGGCGAGCAAGGCGAGCTGGAGCCGGAAGTTGTTGTTCACTTGAGACCGACCTCTTCGGCGCCACGCTGCCCAAGTAAGCCTGCCGGCCGTGTTACCAGCACGATAATGAAAACCGCGAAATAGACGATTTGCTTCATCGATGGGGAGATGAAGTAGCCGCTGCAGACCTCGACGAAGCCGATCAATAGCCCGCCCAGCACCGCACCCGGCAGGCTGCCGAGCCCACCCAGAACGACAACGACGAAGGCGATGAGGGCCAGCTGGAAGCCAATCCCGGGATGGACCGAATAGATCGGCATGAGCAGGACGCCTGCGAGCCCGGCAATGGACGTGCCGAGCGCGAAGACGAGGATATAGATGCGCTCGACATTGATGCCCATGAGGCGCGCTGTCCGGCGGTTCTGAGCGGTCGCGCGCACAGCCTTGCCAAAAAAGCTGTACTTCATAAAGAGATGGAGTCCGATCACGAGGAGGAAGGCGACTGTGAATGCGACCAGTCGAGTGAGCGGCACCCGCATCGTCGCGAGATCGACGAGCGTGTTGCTATACGAGGTTTGAATCGAGCGGAAATTTCCTGCCCAAAGCAAGAGCGCCAAGTTTTGCAGCGCGATCGATAGCCCGAGCGTCGCGAAAACCTGCACGAGCGGCGGGCTGTTCACGAGCCAGAGCACAAAGGGCCGAAGCACGGTGAAGCAGATGATGAAGATCGCCGGCACGACCACGAGGCCGGCAACGTAAGGATCGATGCCGACGGCCTCGTAGACCCAGTACACCGCGTACATGGCAAGCATCACGAACTCGCCATGCGCGAAGTTCATGACCCGCATCACGCCGAACACGAGGCTCAGGCCGATGCTGACCGTGACGTAGAGCCCACCCAGCAGCAGGCTCGCTATGAGAAGGTCGGCCATCGCCGGGGACAACCCCATGATGCGACTCCAGCGCGGTGGCTTACTTTGCTGCCCAATCCGGCAGCGGGACCATGATCGGCGCGGCGGTGGCGAAACGCTGTGGCCACACGGTCACCAGCTCTCCCTTCTGCCATTGAAGAATGACGTTGAAGGAGCGGCTGTTTTGGCCCTCAGGAGCAAACTTGATGCCGAAACCGAGAATGGTGCTGCCGATCGGTTCATCAAGCGCCATGACCGCCGCTTTGATCTTGTCGGGATCGAATGAACCGGCTTTTGGCAGCACCTTGGTAAGAAGTACGTGCATCGCCGAGAAATGCCGGGTGGAATGCGAGGCGGGATCCTTGCCCATCTTTTCCTTGTAGCGCTTGATAAACTCCTTCTGCAATTCGGCGGCTTCTGGAACCAGGGCGTCCGCCTTTACGCCGGCTGATGGGACGTCGGCGATTAGCACGCCCTCGGCGTCCTCGCCGACGCCCTTACGATAATCTGGCGTCGATTGGCCGGCGCCGATCGCGACGAAATATTTCGGTTTGTAGCTGGCATTGCGTGCCTGACGCCAGAGCAGTACGGCATCGTTGAAGTACTGCGTGGCCACCAGCACATCTGGATTGAGTTCCTTGAGCCGCAGCACCAGCGGTGACAGGTCCTGTGTGTTGGCGGCATAGGGTTCAAGCGCGGCCAGCGCGACGCCCTTTTCCTTTATCTGCGCTTCGAAATCCTTGGCTATGCTGGTCCCGAACGCGCTGTCTTCATGGATGATGGCAATCTTGAGAGCCTTCATCTCCTTGCCGAGTTTGGGGGCGAAGATTTCGTCGACCGCCTGCACCAGGCCCGCCGCCATCGCCGTCGCGTTGTCATTGAGGCGGAAGACGTATCCGTAGCCGCGCTGGGTGAGTTCGTCGGAGACGGCCGCACCTTCCCAGTAGGGCACCTTGAACTGATTGCCCACGGCGGCGATGGCGAGAGAAATGGAACTGCCGTAGGTGCCTGTGAGAAACTTCACGCCCTCACGAGTCACCAGCCGCCGGGCCTCGTTGGTCGCGTTAGCCGGTGAGGTGGCGTCGGCCTTGATCAGGACGACCTTTTGTCCGTTAACACCGCCCTTCTCATTGACCATATCGACCGCGATCTCGCTACCTGCGAGCGCTTCGGTGCCAAGAACGCTCAGACCGCCCGAGAGGGGGAACAGCGCGCCGATCTTCCAGTCTTCGGCCGATGCTGCAGTCGATAGGGCGGCCAACATGGCGACACTGGCGGCGAGGGCTGAACTTCTCATTCTCATTTGCATCGTTTCCTCCGACTGTTTTCTGAGTTCCGACAACTATAGACGCGGCGCCCGACTCAGGCCTCATTCTTCGTGGCGATTGGGGACGTCGTTGCGCCTGCAGCACCAAGATTGAGTTTGGCGCGACCGTTCCTGATGTGGTCGCGCATCAACGCCTCCGCGGCGTCAGCGTCGCGGGCTGCCAATGCTGCTACAATGGCGCGGTGCTCCTCGTAGGCGTGGCGCGCCCGGCCCGTAGCTGTGCTCGACTGATAGCGGTACACACGCAGGAGGTCATAAAGATCGCCGCAGAGCAGATCGAACAGCCAATCATTGCGGCTTGCGCGGACGATGTGGAAGTGGAAGTCGCGGCGCTCCGGCTCTTGATAGTAGCTCGAGCCAGCCTGCACGTCGCTATGGCGGCCGTGCTCTTCGACGAGGCGCTTCAGATCAGCGATCTCCTCATCAGTGATCCGTTCGGCGGCAAGCCGGCACGCCAACCCTTCCAGGGCCTCGCGGACACTGAAGATGTCCATGAGCTTTTTTTCGGAGAGCGCGGCGACCCGGGCGCCGATATGCGTCTTTCGCTCGATGAGCTTGCGTCCCTCGAGCCGCCGGATCGCCTCTCGCAGCGGACCGCGGCTGACCCCAAAGCGCTTCGCCAGAGCCTGTTCGCTGAGCTTGCTGCCCGGGGCCAGGTCGCCCTTCATTATCGCTCGTTCGAGCCGCTCGACGATGCGGTCGACCAAAGACGACGCTTCAATGGGGCTATCCAGATCGCTTATCATTGTGTAGACTGTAGACAGTTGGCAGTAAACATGTCAAGCGTGTCGAATGAACCCGGATGCGTCCACTTTTGATGTGATCGTGGTTGGCGGCGGTCTTGCCGGCCACTGCGCGGCGGCCGAGGCGTCCAAACAAGGCGCCACGGTTCTGCTTCTTGAAAAGGAACGGGCTACCGGTGGAAGCACCGCGCTGAGCGGCGGTTTTTTTGCCTTCGCCAACACGCCGCTCCAGCGAGAGCACGGTATCGCTGATAATCCAGACCAGCTCTTTGCGGATCTCCGTACTGTCGGTGGTGACGTGAACGACCCGGCGCTATTACGCGCCTATGTCGACCATCAGCTTGAACTGCATGATTGGCTCGTTGAGCTCGGCGTCACCTTTCCCGCTTTGGAGCTCAGCGCCGGGCAATCAGTACCGCGCAGTCATCAGAGCGACATTGGCCGGGTGCTGGAGCTGATCCAGGCGCGCGCCGTTGCATCAGGCACTGTCACGCTGCGCACCGGCGTTGCGGCGCGGCGTCTGCTGCGTGATGGTAACGAAGGGCGCATCACCGGCGTGCTCACGGACGGCGGGACAATCGCAGCGCGTGGAGGCGTGGTGCTCGCAACTGGCGGCTTTTCTCGATCGGAGCAACTGCTGCGCGAGTTTGCCCCGAATCAGCAGGGGGCTCTGCGGATGGGCGGCTCCGGCAACGTCGGAGACGGATTGCGCATGGCCTGGCGGCTTGGCGCAGGCTTGCGCGACATGCACTTCATCAAGGGCACATTCGGCACGCATCCGGAGTCTGGATCCGAGCGGCACGAAATCCTTCTTGCCTTCTACATGGGGGCAATCATCGTCAACCGCCGCGGTCGCCGGTTTGTCGATGAGTCGTCACCCTACAAGCTGCTGGGCGATGCATGCCTCGAGCAACCGAGCGCAACCGCGTACCAGATCCTCGACCAGAAGATTTTGGATCGCTCCGATCCGAACGTGCCGCTCTTCAATCTAGCCCCAGCGGTCAAGCGCGGGCTGATGCGCAGTGCCGACACACTCGAAGAGCTTGCCGTCAAGTGCGGCATCGATGCCGAAACGCTTGTGGAGACGCTGCAACGCTACAACGCCGGTGTCGATGGCGGTCGCGATGCAGAGTTCGGTCGCGATGGGCTTTGCAATCACGCGGGCGCGTTGCTTCGCATCGATCAGCCACCTTATTATGCCTATCCCTCAGCCAGCGTCGTGCTTGCGACCTATTGCGGGCTCACGGTCACACCGGAAGCTCAAGTGCTGGACGTCTTTGGGGATTGGATCGAGGGACTCTATGCTGCCGGTGAAATCATCGGTGGGTTTCACGGGGCCGGTTACATGACAGGGACATCGCTCGGCAAGGCGGCCCTGTTCGGCCGCATCGCCGGTCGCAGCGCTTCCCTGCGCGTGGCTCCATCGCGGTAGTCCAGAACGCTTGTCCGGAGGTATCCATGAAGCGCGAAGTCTTCGACGTGGTGGTCGCAGGGTGCGGGGTCGCCGGGCTTTCCGCTGCGGTATCCGCAGCCGAGAACGGCGCTCGGGTCGCTGTGCTGGAGCGGGCTCCGCGCGAGGAACGTGGCGGCCAGAGCCGCTATACCGAGGCCTATCTGCGCATGAAAAGCGAAAGCGAGGTCACCGATGATTTCGAGGTGCACATCGCCGAGAATTGTAGCGGCTATCTCGATCCCGAACTCGTTGAGGAGGCAAGCCGCGACCGCGAAGGCCGCGTCGCCTCGGCACGCGCCCTCAGCCTTGCTGACCCCGACTTCATACAGACTTTCGCCGATCAGGCGGGGCCGACTGTCGCCTGGATGAAGAGGTTCGGCGTTCGATTCGACTTTCTCCCCACCCAATTCCTCACCAAGTCGCAGCCGC
>Ga0075425_100009461_pt1 | contig 10374 bp, 9 predicted proteins | sample SoiMethybrSBSTD4_FD_75300 | JGI IMG/M metagenome (GOLD analysis project Ga0075425, IMG submission 75300) | Bulk soil microbial communities from a Populus tree surrounding site in Tennessee, USA - Soil MetaG P. TD hybrid SBSTD4 | ecosystem: Environmental > Terrestrial > Soil > Tree plantation...
GAGCGCGACGCCTCGGGCCGCGTCGATCAACCGCGGTAGCCAGCGGCCGGGCCGAGCGACGTCCGTGGCTACGACGTAGGCGAGGCCGAGTAGTCCGACCTCGACGGTATTCCAGGCGAAGTGAACGGTGGCTCGCGACCACGTCGTGAGCCCCGCCACGTCCCAGCCGTGGCGCGCCAGCCAGCCGCCCTCGCCGAGGATTCCGGGCGCTCCTTCCACGCCGGTCACGAGCGCGCGAGTCAGCAAGAAGCCGTGCTCGGAGGTGTGCAGCGTCGCCCACACGAGCGTGGCCACGAGCCACGGGTGCCGCATGCCACGGCCGACCAGCCATCCTAGCGTCGCCATTACGCCCAGGTTCCAGATGAAGTGGATCCGTTCGACGTCGAGCCGCGAGACCACGCCACGTGCGCTCGCCGGCGGCCAGCCGAGCGCATGGAGCTGGATCATCTGGACGAGGTGCTCGCCGAGATGGAGCACCTGGACGACGAGCAGCGCCTCGAGGGTCACACGGGCCCAGCCGCGCCGCCAGAGGATCGCGCGGAGCTCTTGAATCATTCGGAGGCGATGAGCGGAATTCGCCGGCCCGATCCAGTCATGTACGAGATAGCCGATGGCTGTCCCGGGGCCGTCGTCACCTGCACTCGTTCGACCCGTTCGCCGTCGACGTACAGCGGTCGTCCGTCGCCCATCGCCGTCAGCAGGAAGCTGGCCGACGCTCCGATGACGCTCGGCTCGTTCGTGGGAATGGTGACGTTCGCGCTCGCGGTCGACACGGCGACCGTGCCCGCCAGCGGCGTGCTCACGACGGAGCTGGCCGTGTCGTAGAGGCCTTTCACGCTCACGGTCACTGTCGTTCCCACGGGGATGTTCGTGGCCGCGAGGCCGACGCTCACGGGATTCGTCGTGGTCGGTGGCAAGAGCACGTCGGCGACGGTGAAGGAGCCCGCCGGCGTGGCCGGAGCCGCCACGCCGGCGACCGAGGTGATCCTGAGCGTCGGCATGTTGGAGAGCGCGACCGATGTGGGCGCGCCCGTCGAGAGCACGCCGACCGTGGTCGTCCCGAGGTTGACGGCGAGCGTGTTGGTGAAGGCCTCCACGCGTACCCGTCCGGCGCTACCGCCACCGCCCTCGACCGCCGTGGTGGGCGCACCGCCGGCGCCCCCCGCGACGTTGATCGTCCCGGTCGTTCCGCCGACGGAGGTGGCGATCAGACGGACGGAGCCTCCACTCCCGCCTCCGCCGGCAGCGACTGCGGCGCCCGTGATGCCGCCGCCGGCGCCGCCCTGAGCGAGAATCTGTCCCGTCAACGTGATCGTGCCGGACGACGCGATCACCAGCGCTCCGCCTCCACCGCCGCCCCCAGCGCCGGTGTTGGCGCCGCTGGCGCCGGCGCCACCGCCGCCGGAACCTCCCACGAGTGGAACGAGCGATGACGTCCCGTACGCCGCGCCCCCGACTCCGGCGCCCGTGCCCTTTCCGGCAAACCCGGCGAAGACGTATCCGCCGCCTCCTCCACCACCGTTCGGGCCCGTCGAGCCGCCGCCGCCTCCGGGGCCGAGGCCGGATCCGCCCGTGGTCGACACCACGGCGGGCGCCCCGCTGCCGCCGTCGAATCCGCCGACAGCGGCCGTGCCGCCGTTGCTGCCGACGACGGTGCCGAACGTCTTCGAGGGTCCGCCGTCGCCGCCACGGACGTCGATGACCCCGGCGATGGTCACGTTGCCGGAGGCCAGAATGGTCACCGGGGTGTTGCTCGCGTTGCGCGTGAACTTCACGGTCACGTTCGACGGGACGTTGATGGTCGTGAAGTTGAAGACGCCGCCTGGCGGCACGGTCACCGTCGTCGGGTTCGTGGTCGGGGCGAAGGCACCATCGGCGCCCGTGCTGCCGCTGGTGAAGGTCTGGGCGAACGCGGGCGGGATGCCGACGAGGCCAGTCAGCGCGACGATCGCGACGAACAATGAGATGCGACGCATGCGTGTCTCCTCTCGAGCGGTCACTGCACGGTGAAGACGTTGCCGCCGGCGCCCACGGACGTCGTCGTTCCCGACGGTGTACGGAGGCGAATCACGCGGGGCCCGAGCGGGGCAGTGGCGCTGATCGAGATGGCTGCCGTCGCCTGCGTGCCGTCCGCCGTGGCGGTGAGGTTCGCGACACCGATCGCGGTATCAGGGATGTTGTTCAGCAGGAACTCGAGCGCCATGGCTCCGCCGAGCCCCGATCCCGTCATCGTCAGCACGAGGTTCGCCGCGCCTCGCGCGCCGGCGGCGGGAGCGGTCGACGTGATCAGCGGTTCGAGGGCGACGGATACGTGCGAGTTGCCGGAAAAGCCAACGGCCGTCGGTGGGCTCACGCCGACCGCCGCCGCCACGACGGTAAGCCCCGCGCCGTCGGGCGCTCGCTGAACTCCGATCGCCGGCGCCACCACGACGCCGGGGGCAGTGTCGACGACCTGCACGCCGACGGGCGCCGCCGCCAGATACGCCGGGACCGGCGGCTGCAGCCTCACCATGGCCGTGGCGATGACGCTGACGTCGTCCTTGCTCGTGGCGGTCACCGTCACCGTCCGGAGGGCGGCGACGGTCGTCGGGGCGGTGTAGAGTCCCTGGCCCGTGACGGTGCCGACGCTAGGGTCTCCGCCGACGACACCGTCGACGGTCCAGAAGACATTGCTGACCTCGGCGCCGCTCTCGGTCGCGATGAACTGCTGAGTCCGGCCGGGGCCGAGATCGGCCGTGGCCGGCGTCACCGTCAGCGCACCGACGACGCGAAACGGCCGAGGCGAAATCGCGGATCCGAGCGGGCTCGCCACGGTGACGAGGCCCGTGGTCGCGCCGGCGGGAACGATGGCGGTGACGCGCGTCGCCGACGCCTGTGTGACGCTCGCGACGGCTCCGTTGAACGCAACCGTGTTCTGACCCACGGCGGGGCCGAATCCTTTACCGAGGATCGACACCAGCGTTCCGGTCTTGCCCTTGTCCGGCACGACGGCGGTGATCGCGACCCGCTCCGGGATCGCGGCAGCGTCGACGCGCTGGATGGAGAGGATGTTACCGACGGCGTCGTACACGTAGATCGCAGCGTTGCCGTCCTGATCCACCACGGCGATGAGCTGGCCGCGCTCGTCGTATGCGTACTGAATGGGCGACGGCTGAGCCGAGGCGGGGATGACCACGGGAACAGAGGAGAAGGCGAGCGCGAGGACGCGCCGAGCCACACGCGGAGACGCGGAGCCGCGAACCATCGGCCACGTTCCCCGGCGAATCCGATGCCAAGCGAACGGCGTGATCGGGCCATTCGCTTTTCAGGTGTTTCGGGACTTCCCGCCGGCGTGGCGGAGGAGGCAATGCCCAGCGCGCTGTGTACTCTGCCCAGCGCGACGACGCTTAACGGTTGGAGACGCTGTCGCTCCTCGCGCCGCGATCCACGCGCTCGCGGTGCGCGCGGTACGCGGCGAAGATCCGCCCGTTCATCTCCTGACATGCCTCGCGGGCGATACGCTGCGTCTCTGGCGTGTCCGCAAGCAGGGTGAGCGCGCGCCGCCCGATCGCCGCGTGGCGGTACTCATCGGGCAGGATCGCGCTCGCGTAGACCTCCGCGGTCTCCGGGTCGACGTCGCGCGCGAGCCGGATCAGCGTCTCGAAACCCTCACAGCTCTGGGTCTCGCCCGCGAACTGGAACATCGCGAGCCGCTCGAGCGTGGGACGGGTCCGGCAGGCGATGAGCCAGTCGAAGAGCTGCTCCCACTCTGGCAGCGGCCGATAGGCGTCGGGGTCCTCGCCGAACGTGATGAGGCGAGCCCGCAGGAGCTGCCAGTGGCGGTGCTCGTCGTCGAGCTGGCCGGCGAGGAGGTCGCGGATCTCGCGCTCGCCGGTGTAGGGGATCCACGCGGCCAGGAGCTCGACGGACCGCAGCTCGTTGTAGACCCCCTGGCGCATGCGGTAGCGGATCTGCTCCAGGCGCACGGCGGGCGGGGCGTCGGGGTCGAGGCGCACGTCGCGGTCGCGCCAGAACGCGGCGTTCTCGGCCGCGAGCTCGCGGACGAACGCGCGCGGGTCGGTCACGGCTTGCGGAAGAGGATCGTCCCGACGAAGGCCTCGGCGCTCGACCTGGTGTCGTCTGAGTCGATCGAGATCGACACGCCGCCGGGGTTGTCGGGCTCCTCGCCGTAGATCTTCCTGAAGTCCTCGGCGACGTTGCGCCGCTCGGTGATCCATTGCCCGAGCTTGGCCGGACCCGACTCCACGACCACGTAGTTCACGGTGCCCGTCTTATCGCTCTTGAAGATCGAGCCGACCGGGGCCGTCGTGTCCCAGATGTAGCCGATGATGCGCGAGCGCACGGCCTCGGGGAAGCGGGGCCAGGCCACGTAGATCTGCCCGGCCTCGTCGTCGGTCGCCGCCTTGCGGGCGTCGGCGCCCGTGGGGAGCTTGGTGACTTTCCACTGCCACTCGAGGATCGGCGTCTCCTTGAGCTTGACCTTGCCCTTGATGTCGAGCGAGATTGTCGAGCTGTCGCCCTCGCTCCGCAGGTGCAGGACCTTGCGGCCGTCCACCTCTTCGATGACGAAGTCGTACTTCGGGCTGCCCCAGTTGCCGCCCTTCCAGCCGTCCGGAATGCCTTTCGTCCCGATGGGATACTTGCTCCAGTCGGCGACGACGAAGATGTCCGCCGCCCAGGCGGCGACGGCGGTGAGGAGCGCGGCGAGGGGCAGGAGGAGGGCCTTGCGCATGGCCCTAGTCTACGATGCCCGGCGCGAGGTCACTCGATTACGCTGTCGGCGCGGCGCAGGACTTTGGGCGGGATCGGGAGCTTCAGCGCCTTGGCGGTCCGGAGGTTCACGATCGTGTCGAACTTCTGGGGCTGCTCCATCGGCAGGTCGCCGGGCCGGGCGCCCTTGAAGATGCGGTCGGCGAAGACGGCGGCGCGGCGCCACACGTCGGGGAAGTTCACGCCGAAGGCGAGGAGGCCGCCCGCGTCGGCGTACTCGCGGAAGCCGACGCTCGGCAGGCGATGGCGCGTGGCCAGCGCGGCCAGGCGCTCGGCCTGGGCGATGAACAGCGCATCCTCGTACACCACGACCGCGTCCGCGTGGGCTTTCACGATCTGCGCGAACGCGCCCTCGAAGTCGTCTGGGCTCTTGGCGAAGACCTGGACGAGATCGACCCCGACCGACCGCGCCGTGCGCGACATCGCCTCCAGGGTCACTACGTTGCCGACGTTCGTGTCGTTCATGACCGCGGCCACGCGCTTGAGGCCCGGCAGCGCCTCCTTGAGCATCTCGATGCGCTTGGCATTCAGCTCGCCGAAGAAGAACGACGACCCGGTGACGTTGCCGCCCGGCCGCGCCAGGCTCGGCACGACGCCCGTGGCGACGGCGTCGCCCGTCACCGCGATGACGATGGGGATCGTGCTCGTCGCCGCCTTCGCCGCCTGGGCGCCCGGCGTGCCATGCGTGAGGATGAGATCGACGTTCTGGCGTACGAGGTCGGCGGCCAGCGCCGGCAGGCGGCCGTACTCGCCCTCGGCCCAGCGCGCCTCGATGGTGAAATCCTTGCCCTCGACGTAGCCGCGCTCCCGCAGCCCGGCGCGGAACGCGTCGAGGAAGGGGCCGTGGGCTCGGCGCGAGGTCGATCCGAGGAACCCGATCCGCTGCATCTTGCCGGTCGGCTGCCCGTGGCCTGCGCGCGGCGCGAGGAGAACGGCCGCCGCGCCGAGGATCAACCGCCGCCGGTTGTGCATCCGGTTAATCGAGCGGCTCCAGCTTCACGACGGAGGCGCCGTGGTTGCTGCCGACCCAGAAGGTCGGCGGCGTGGTCGAGTTGTCGACGAACACGCGGCGGATGTTCGTGGGCCGCGGCAGCATGTACTCCGTGAACTTGCCCGTCTTCGTGTCGAGCCGCAGCACGCGGTCGTTGAGCATCGAGCCCGTCCACGCGTCGCCGTTCTTGTCGAGCGCGACGTCGTAGGGCTGCGACCACGGGGTCGGGGCCTCCCACTCCTGGAAGCGCTCGGTCTTCGTGTCGAAGACGCCGATCTTGTTGCCGCGGTACTCGGCGAACCAGAGCCGATCCTGCGCGTCCATCTGGGCGCGTCGCGGCGCCGAGCGCGGGGTGGGGATGGTGTAGAGCGAGACCTTGCCCGTCTTCGCGTCGATCCGGCCGATGTGCTCGTTGGCGAAGTCGGTGAACCAGGCGTTGTTCTGCGAGTCGGCGATGACGTCGTAGATGTTGTGGTTGCGGCCCTTGCTGACGCCGTCGCGGAACGGCTCCCACGTCTCGAACTTCCCGTTGCCGAGATCGAGCCGGTGCACCGCGGCGAAGCCGTTGTTGTTCGTCCACACCTTGCCGTCGACGAACGAGAAGAACGGGCTCGTCATGTTGACCTGGGTCATGTCGCGGTTGTGCTCGGCGGGCAGGCTCCACGTCGAGAACTTCTCCGTCTTGCGGTCGAACTTGGCAATGCCGCCCTGGAACATCATGCCGAGCCAGAGGTTGCTCTCGCGGTCGAAGCGCACGGAGAGCGCGCCGGTCGGGAAGCCGGGCTTCAGCTCGGGGACCTTGTACTCCGTCACCTTGCCGGTCTTCGGATCGAGCTTGCCCAGCGTCTGCTCGCCGAAGTTGCAGAACCAGGCGATCCCGTCGGGATCCACGATGACGTCGTGCGGCTGGATCGTCGCCCGCGGCAGATCGTACTCGGTGATCACCACGCGCGTGCCTCGGCCGGTCACGCGCGGCAGCGTCGCGAGCGGATACTTCCACGTCGGGCCCGAGCCCAGGTTGACGCCAGCCAGGAACTCCGCCAGCTGCTGGCGGGCGCGCTGGCGCTCCTCGCCGCGCATCTCGAGCAGGCGCTCGGCGCGCCTCGGCTGGATGTGCAGCGGCGTGCTCTGGTTCGTGTAGGTCCCCATGCGCTGAACGACTTGGAGAAAGGCGGGCGCGTCGTGCGGGCTGCGGACGACGCGCTCGAGCGTGTGACACTGCACGCAGCCGAGGAGCACGTTCTTCTCGGCGTGCGAGCCCGGCATGCTGAGGAGCCATTCGGCATTCGTGAGCTGCTTGGCGAGATCCCCGGCCTTGCGAAGCTTGAGGTCGAGGACGGTCAGGGTCCGTGGTGCGAGCTCGACGGCGCCGGGACCGTCGAGCTCGAAGCCCACCGCACGGATGCCGAGCACGTAGCGCCCGGGCTCGAGCTTGCTCGCCGGGAAGCGATAGCGGCCCTGCGCGTCGCTCACGACGGTGACGGTGACGGTCGAGCCCACCTTCCTGGCGCTGACCAGCACGCCTTCCATCGCGCCGCTCTCGCCCGAGGTGACCTCACCGGTCAGCGCGGTCGGAGCTTGGGCCTCGACGGGCAGCGGGCCAAGCGCTCCGTGAGCGAGCAGGATGGCGAAGACCGCGGCCAGCGTCGTCAGCGGGAATCGTCGCGTCGACATGGAGCGCTTCCTCCCGGGCACGTGCGTTGCGTGAATACTACTTGGCTTTCGTCGGGGGAATCCAGGGTTTGTCCAGCACGCGACGGAGCATGGCATCCCCCGGCAGGCGTCGCTATCATACCGTCACCGATGGATGCGACCGCGACGTCTCTGCGGATCGACAAGTGGCTCTGGGCCGCGCGCTTCTTCAAGACGCGTAGCCTCGCCGCCGACGCGTGCGGGGGCGGCAAGGTCGACGTCAACGACGAGGCGGCCAAGCCCGCCAAGCCCGTCCGCGCCGGCGATCTCATCCGGATCACGCTGCCCCAGGGCCGCCGCCGCATCGTCAAGGTGCTCGGCCTCGACGACCGTCGCGGGCCGGCCAGCGCCGCGCAGGCGCTCTACGAGGACCTCACGCCGCCCGAGCCGCCGCGCGCTCGCCAGGCGCCGCCGCCCTACCGTCCGGCGGGCGCGGGCCGTCCGACCAAGCGCGAACGCCGGCAGCTCGACCGCCTGATAGGGGAGTGACCACCATGACGACGGAGAGCTACGACTGGACGTCGATCGTCGACGGGCTCAACCGCTATCTCCGGCTACGCTCGATCCCGATCGGCATGAAGCTCTTCGAGACGGTCGAGGCCATGGAGGCGATCCCGAAGATCCGCCGGCCGAAGGTCAAGCACACGACCGACCAGATCGTCGCGCAGGCGCGCCAGCTCGGCTGGACGGTCGGCATCACGATGGCCGATCTCATCGGCGCGCAATGCGGCGCGGTCATCGGGCTGCATCCGCAAGACGACGAGTGGCTCTCGGGCAAGCGCATGGCCGGCGTGTGGTTCAAGACGCAGGAGGACGCGAGTCTGCACCAGCACGCGATGGACTGCGTGCCTCACGGCCGCTATCGCGCCATGGCGGTCTCGCCGCTGACGTCAGGCCGGCTCAACCCGCCCGACATCTGCCTGATCTACGGCACGCCCGGCCAGATGATCTTCTTCATCAACGGGCTGCAATGGTCGGGCTATCGGAAGATGTCGTTCACGTCGGTGGGTGAGTCGGCCTGCGCCGACTCGTGGGGCAAGGCGCTCAAGACGGGTGAGCCGTCGCTGACCATCCCGTGCTACGCGGAGCGGCGGTACGGCGGCGTCGCCGACGACGAGCTCCTGATGGCGATACCGCCGCGCTTCCTGCCGAAGATCATCGAGGGCCTCGCCGCCCTCGATCGCAACGGCCTGCGCTATCCGATCCCGCCCTACGGCATCCAGGCCGATGCCGGGGCGGGCCTCGCCGTCAGCTATGCCAGCAAGGAATCGAGCTAGGGCTCTCCCCGCGCGCGATTGATCTCGGTGATGACGATCGCGTTGTTGCGGACGGCGGCCTCGAGCTGGATCGCGTCGCCGTTGTGCAACGCCGTGAGGTGACCGCGGATCTTCGTGTTCGAGGTCAAGCGCACCGGGACGTCGACGCCCGAGGCGCCGAGGGTGATGACGAAGTTCTGCGTGGCGCCGGCCGCGAGCGGCAGCGTGATGCCGGCCGCGGGCAGGCCCTTGGCCGTGCCGATCAGCTCGACCTCGGGAAACGCCTCGACCTCGATCTTGTCCGCCTGGAGCGCGGTGCCCACCACGTGGGCGTCGACCTTGATGCGATCGCCGTCGACCAGCGTGACCGGCAGACCGAAGTCCGACTTGACCTTGGTCTTCGCCGTGACCTGGACGGGGATGGTCACACTCGGGATCCCGAGCGTGATGTTGATGGTGATCGGCGCCGCGTCGGCCGCGAGGGGCAGCTGGAGCGTCCCGCCCGTGCCCGGCACGTCGGCGAAGCCGGCGATCGTCATCTCCCGGCCGCGGTCGTCGTGGTCGTCGGAGTCGGCCCACGCGAGGTTCGCGGGCGGGCCGACGAGCACGGCCACGAGCGCCATCAGAGTGAGCAAGAAGATCCGCTTCTTCAGCATCGGTTTCCCCCTTCGATCCGTCCGTCGGCATGTCCGGGGCATGCCGGGCTCCAGGGCGGCAAGCGTGATGCCAGACCTGGACTCCCCTGGACCCTGGTCGGATGTCACGTCCTTGCTACACTTTGGTCCGAGCGCGGATCCAGGAGCGACCGGGAGCTGACACGCCGATGTCAGCGCCGTGCCACCCCGGCGCCCTTGACGCGTCGAGGCGGGTGGTGACCTGCGACGGGGCGGTGTGGTCAGCGGCGATAGGAGATGCGGTAGATCGCGCCGGCGTAGTCGTCGGAGACGAGCAGCGCGCCGTCCGGCAGGACGAGTACGTCGACGGGGCGGCCCCACGGACGGCCGTTGCGCAGCCAGCCCTCGGCGAACACCTCGTACTTCACCGCGCGGTCGCCATCGAGTCGGACGAGCGACACGCGATAGCCGATAGGGGTGCTGCGGTTCCACGAGCCGTGCTCGGCGATGAAGATCTGGTGCCGATAGGCCGGCGGAAACATGTCGCCGGTGTAGAAGCGCATGCCGAGCGCGGCGACGTGCGGACCGAGCTCGATCGCGGGGGGCGTGAACTCCGAGCACGCGTGCTTGCGGCCGTACTCCGGATCCGCGATGTCCTTGCCGTGACAGTACGGAAAGCCGAAGTGCAAGCCCTCACGTGAGGCGTGATTCAGCTCGTCGGGCGGCCGATCATCGCCGAGCCAGTCGCGGCCGTTGTCGGTGAACCAGAGCGCTTTCGTCGCCGGATGCCAGTCGAAGCCGACGCTGTTGCGTACGCCGCGCGCCACGACCTCCGGGGCGCCGCCGTCGAGACGCAGGCGCGTGATCGTCTGGTGGAGTGGCGTGGGCGGCTCGCAGATGTTGCAGGGCGCCCCCACGGGAACGTAGAGCGAGCCGTCGGGGCCGAACGCGATGAACTTCCAGCCATGCGCGCGGTCGCGCGGGAAGCGGTCGCTCACGACGACGGGAGCCGGCGGGCTGTCGAGCCGCGCTTCGATGTCGTCGTACCGCA
>Ga0075425_100009462_pt1 | contig 10372 bp, 8 predicted proteins | sample SoiMethybrSBSTD4_FD_75300 | JGI IMG/M metagenome (GOLD analysis project Ga0075425, IMG submission 75300) | Bulk soil microbial communities from a Populus tree surrounding site in Tennessee, USA - Soil MetaG P. TD hybrid SBSTD4 | ecosystem: Environmental > Terrestrial > Soil > Tree plantation...
GGACAAGAAGGGAAAGCGCGGCGACACGCTGAACGAGACGCCGGAGGGCGAAGCGCAGATTCACGAGTTGCGGCATGCAGCCGAACGGCTCCCGATCGCTGCTGCGCTGGCGTCCGTCCTCGCGCTTCGCCCGCGCCGCCGCGGTACGCCGCAGCGACAGACGCCGGTCATCGAGACTCAGATTCTCCTCGCCGTCGTCGGCGCTGTCGTGATGCTGGTCGTCGGCTCGAGCCTCGCTCGCGCGTTCGGCATCGTCGGCGCGGCCGGGCTGGTGCGGTATCGTTCGAAGATCGAAGATCCGAAGGACGCGGGCGTCATGCTGTGCACGCTCGCGATTGGCCTCGCTGCCGGTGTCGGGCTGTGGGCGCTCGCGCTGTTCGGGACGGGTTTCATCCTCGTCGTGCTGTGGATCATCGAGTCGTTCGAACCGAAGGCGACGCACGTCTTCACGCTGAAAGTCCATGCGAAGGATCCGGCGGCGATCAAACACAACGTGGAGCAGATGCTCGCCCGGCGAGGGCTCGGCTTCGAGCTGCGCGCCGCGTCGAAGGACGAAATCAGCTATGACGTGAAGCTGCCGCTCGAGCGCAAGACCGACGCGTTGTCGGAGCAGCTGATGAAGCTCGATCCTGAAGCCGCGGTCACCTGGGAAGAAAAGAAAGAAAAAAAGTAGCCTTACCGATAGTTGCCGAACTGGAGCGCCACGCCGAAATCGTGCTCGCGGAGCGCGCGAATGGCCTCCTGCAGCTCGTCCTTCGAGGGCGCGGACACGCGCACCTGGTCGGCCTGAATCGCCGCCTGCACTTTCTTCAGCTTCCGGTCTTTGATGAGCTTGACGATCTCGCGTGCCGCCTCGATAGGGATTCCCTGCTGAATGGAAATGACCCGTCGAAGCGTGCCGCCCGCCGCCGGCTGGCTCTCCGGCACCTTGAAGTTCTTGATCGCCACGTGCCGCCGCACGAGCCGGGTCTGAACGATCTCCCAGAGCGCGTTCATCTTCATTTCGTCGTCAGCGATGAGCGTCAGCGTCTTGTCTGTCTCGTTGAGCGCGATCTCGGCCTTCGATCCCTTGAAGTCGTAGCGCTGCGCCACTTCCTTGCGCGCCTGGTTCAGCGCGTTGTCGACTTCGGCGAAGTCGATCGTCGATGTGACATCGAAAGAGGAGACGTCGGCCATGCGAAGATTCTAGCTGGCCCGGCGGGCGCTCGATCGGCTCTTGGCGGAGTGCCGCTGTCGCGCCTCTTCGACCGAGTGCGACTCGGTGACGTTGGCCTCTTTCTGTGCGAGCTGCGCGAGCTCCGCGTAGTGCTTCTGCAGCGTCTTGAGATCGTGCTCGGAAATCGCCTCGACATCGATCAGGCGGTTGCTCGCGCCCTGGAGCGCCGCGACGATTTCATTCAGCTTCAGGTGCAGCGCCATCGAGTCCTTGTTCTGCGTGCGCTGGATGAGAAACACCATCAGGAAGGTGATGATGGTGGTCCCGGTGTTGACGACGAGTTGCCACGTGTCGGAGAAGTGAAACAGAGGTCCGAGCACCGCCCAGATGGCGATGACGGCGAGCGCGCACGCAAAGGCCGAGGTACTGCCGGTCCACCGGGTGACCGTCTCGGAGAGTTGTTCGAATTTCCGGCCGATCCCGCGGCGCTCGGCGTGTCTCGTCACCACGGTCGACCCTGCAACGCGAATACCAACGGGGGTCTGACCCGTGTCAGACTGGGGGTCAGACACCGTGTCTGACACCACCCGCCAGTTCGACGTCGTCCAGGTTCGGGGCGGAAGCCGGCGCACGCAGCCGGATCGCGCGGCTACGGAAGAGCCGCTCGAAATCCGCCTGCACGGCCAGTCGTTTGCCGTCATCATGCGGACACCCGGTCACGATCGCGAGTTGAGCGCCGGGTTTCTCCTTTCAGAACGAGTGATCTCGACGAGCGACGACATCGGCGCGATCGCGCACTGCGCCGATGCTGACGCCGAGAACATCGTCAACGTGACGCTGACCGACGAGTCGATCCTGGATCGAACCTTGGCGGACCGCCGGCAGGTGACGACGAACTCCTCGTGCGGTTTGTGTGGACGGCGAACGATCGAATCGCTGATCGTCAGCCTGCCGCCGCTCGCGCCGCGGTGGAGTATCGATCCGTCAATCCTGATCGCTTTGCCGAACCGGCTGCGCGCCGCGCAAGCGGCGTTCGACATGACCGGTGGACTGCACGCGGCGGCGTTGTTCGCGTGCGATGGCAACCTCGTCGAAGTGGCCGAGGACGTCGGACGCCACAACGCGGTCGACAAAGTGATCGGACGGATGCTGCTCCGCGAGGCGCTGCCGCTGTCGAGTCACATCCTGTGCGTCAGCGGACGCACGTCGTACGAGATCGTTCAGAAGGCCGTGATTGCCGGAATTCCTCTCGTCGCAGCCGTGTCGGCGCCGTCGAGCCTCGCAATCGACCTCGCCGCGGCCTCGGGGCTCACGCTCGTCGGGTTCGTGCGCGGCGACAGCTTCAACATCTACACGCATCCGGAACGCATCGCGGCAACATGATCTCGTTTTCCAGAATCGGCAAGCAGTACGGCAGACAGGTACTCTTCGTCGACGCATCCTTCCAGCTCAATCCCGGAGAGAAAGTCGGTCTCGTCGGCCCGAACGGCTCGGGCAAGACGACGCTCTTCCGCATGATCGTCGGCGAGGAAACGCCGGATGAGGGCGACGTTTCCGTGCCGAAGAAGATGACGATCGGCTACTTCCGGCAGGACGTGGAGGAGATGTCGGGCCGATCCGTTCTCGACGAGGCGATCGTCGGCAGCGGCCGCGTCGGCGATCTGCACCACGAGCTCGAGCGCCTCCAGCATGCGATGGCGGATCCGGCGCAGGCCGGCGAGCTGGATCGGATCCTCGCGCGGTTCGGCGAGGTGCAGGAGGAGTACGAGCACCTCGGCGGCTACGCGCTCGAAGCGCAGGCGCGCGAAGTGCTTCACGGACTCGGATTCGACGACGAGTGGATCGACGGCGATGTGGGCGCGCTGTCGGGCGGATGGAAGATGCGCGTCGAGATGGCGCGCGTGCTGCTCGGCCGCCCGGACGTGCTGCTGATGGACGAGCCGACGAACCATCTCGACATCGAATCGATCATCTGGCTCGAGAGCTTCATCAAGTCGCTGCCGGGCGCGCTCCTGATGACGTCGCACGACCGGGAGTTCATGAACCGCACCGTCACGAAGATCGCCGAAATCGACGGCGGTGAAATCACGACGTATTCGGGCAACTACGATTTCTACGAACGCGAGCGCGCTATTCGCGAAGCGAACCGCGAGGCCGCGTACGCGCGGCAGCAGGCAATGCTGGCGAAAGAGCAGCGGTTCATCGAGCGCTTTGCCGCGCATGCGGCAAAGGCCGCGCAGGTGCAGAGCCGCGTCAAGGCGCTCGAGAAGATCGAGAAGGTCGAGCTGCCGAAGAAGCGGCGCGTCGTGAAGTTCGACTTCCGCACGCCGCCGCGATCGGGAGAGCAGGTCGTCGTCCTCGAGGGCGTCAGCAAATCGTACGGCCGCCGCGTCGTCCACGACGGCCTCAACTTCATCGCGCGCCGCGGCGAACGGTGGTGCGTGATGGGCAAGAACGGCGCCGGCAAGTCGACGCTGCTGAAGATGATCGCGGGACAGGTGCGGCCCGACGCCGGCCAGGTGAAGCTCGGCGCGAGCCTGATCATGGGCTATTTCGCGCAGCAGTCGCTCGACCTGCTCGATCAGGACCTCACGATCGAGGAACAGCTGCGGAAGGATTTTCCGAACGAGTCGATTGGTGCGCTCAGAAACCTTGCCGGCGCGTTTCAATTCTCCGGTGACGAAATCGACAAGAAGATCCGATCGCTGTCGGGCGGCGAGAAGACGCGCCTCGTCCTCGCGCGGATGCTGCTGAACCCGCCGAACCTCCTCGTGCTCGACGAACCGACGAACCATCTCGATCTCGCGACGAAGGAGATGCTGCTCGACGCGTTGAAGGACTTCGACGGCACGATGCTGTTCGTGTCGCACGATCGCGCGTTCCTGCGCGGGTTGAGCAACCGTGTGCTGGAGCTGGGCGGCGAGTCGGGCACCGATCCGCAGCCGCACGCATATCTCGGATCGTACGTCGAGTACGTCGAGCGCACCGGACACGAGGCGCCCGGCGTCCGACTGTAACGTCCGCGCCGGTCAGGGCGGCAGCTGTTCGTCGCATCGCGAGTGACGGCACCCGCCCTGGTCGTCCTCGCGCGATGGATGCGGCTGATCGACCGAGCAGGATCCGCCGATCATCCCGCCGAGCGTCCCGGATCCAACTGTCGCGGGAGCGCAGTAGCACGCAAGGTCGGTGTGGCAGTCGAACGATCCGGCGAAGCAGTGCTGCACGGTGCACGCGTAAATGACGTCGCCGGGCCGCGCAACCATGTAGCCCTCGGAGCGGATCGCGGCCGAGCGATCTCCCTGTCGTCGAATCCACGCTCGATGCTGCGGGCACAGCGTGGTGAACTCGATCCAGTTCGCAGTCATCAACAGCAGCGCGGTCGCCGCGGCCGTGACGATCGATCGGACGATCGCGCGCGTCACACCGGCGGTCATAGGGGCTGCGGTCTTCCCGCGAGTGCCAGCGCGGCAAACAAGAGCAGCGACGCGGCGAATGCGTAGTAGTTGATGAATGCCTGCGTTCCGACGAGGAACGATGCGAGCAGCGAAATCGCGGAGGCGAGCAGCAGTCCCGCGACACCCCGCGGCAACACCGCCAGCGCGGCGGCCGCTCCAGCGAGCTGCGCGACGACGCTCAACCAGGCTCCGACGCGCACGTCCCAGATGCGCGCAATGAGGGCCGTGACCGACGTGCTGTCCGTGCGAAAGGCAGCAGGATTGTTCATCTGCCGTGCAATGGCGGTGATGCCACCAGTGGTGGCGCTCCAGTTCCAGATCAGAAATGGCGCGACCGTCATCGCTGCAACAGCAGCGCCGATCGCAATGGCGCGCGGACGCCGGTACATCGCGACGAACAGCAGCGCCGGCGCGACGACATACTGTTTGAGCGCTGGAAGGAGCATGAACGCGACTGCAGAAGCGGCACCGCCCCGAGCGCGCGAGGACAGGTAGAAAAATGCGGCGGCACACGCGATCATCGCCGGCTCCATCCATCCGGCCGCGACGAGATATGCCCACGGCTGCATCGCGAGCGCGAGCGTGACCACGTCAACGGTGTGAGCGGGAACGTCGAGGCGACGCGCCGCGCGTCGTGACAACACGACCGCGATCGGAAACGCTGCGGCGAGCGCGAATCGATAATCGCCAAAAACGGCGATCGCAGGTGCAGCCATGACGAGCCCGAGCGGCATGTAAGGGTAGACAGTCGCGGTGTACCCGAAATCGTAGGCGCCGCCGTAGACGTCCGGCGCGGACACCGTATACGGATGCGTGCCCGTGAGCAGTGCGCGCGCGGCTGTTTGCGTCAGCATCCACACGTCCATCCGCGGCGTTGGCACCGCCACCGGCGTGATCGCCACGACCGCGCTCGTCACCGCAACAGCGATCCACGCTGCGATCGCGCGGGCACGCGAGGATCCGGCAGAGACGAAGCCGACGAGCACGATGGGCATCGCGTGCGGGATGTGGTACGCAACGGCGTACCACCGCGGTCCGGCAAAGGGTGGCCCGACGTTCAGCGCGACGACCGCGTTGACCGAGAGCAACGCATACACAGTGTTGAACGATCGAGTGTCGGCCCTGCGCGTGCGTCGCGCGGCGATCCATGCCCACGCGAAACCGATGACGGCGAGCGGCACGCCGACGATTGGCGTCAATCGGCCGCCGATCCCCGATCCTGCGGTGATGAGCAACGATGCGACGAGTGCGGCGTGCGCGGCAGCGGGCAGCGTGCCGTGTCGGCCGTTCACTCGCCGGCTCGCGTCCCGATCGTCACGGCCCACGCGACGAGCGTGAGGTTGCGCGCCAGGACCACGGCCATCGCCCACGGTTCGAGCGCCTCCACCGCCGGAGCGACGATCGGGTACGCGACCTGTGCAAGAACGAAGGCCGCGAACAGCAGACCGATTGCGATCGCGCGGCCGTCGATAAACGACGCGAGCACGCCGAGCGGCAGCAGCCACACGAGATACTGCGGGCTTCCGACCTTGTTCGTCGCGATGACCACCGCAACGATCGCCGCAGACGCAGCGAGCAGCACACGAGCGCACGCGTTCGACGTTCGACATGCGAGGAAGCGCCGCCACGCCCATTTCCAGATTCCGATGACCACGACGATCGAGGCCACGAGCGATGCCGTCAGCGCGATCGAGTCGAAACGACCGACGATGTTGGATGAGCCGAACGATCGCACCATCCGTACGGATGACGGGTCCACCGAATGCCACAGTCCGAGCAGTGCTGCACCCGTGCTGCCGACCTCGAGCGGCCGGTCGCGGTGATACCGGAGCATGTCGAGGACGCCCGACGGCGCAGCGATCACTGCGGGCCCGCACATGATCGCGATCGTCACGAAGGCGCTCCTGGCGGCAATGCGTAAGTCGCGACGCCTCCCCTCGGCGGCGAGATACAGGCCGCACAATATGGCGACGACTACGGGAACGATCTTGATTGCGACCGCGGCGCCGGCAGCGATACCGCCGGCGATTGGTCTGCGCGTAATCACTCCCCAGCACATCGCGCATAGCAGCATCGACACCGCCGCGTCGTATCGCTGCGTCACGACGATGCCGATCGCGACCGCGCCGGCCGCGGTCGCGCCTGCGAGGGCGCGGGCGCTGTAAGGTCTATCAGGTTCGCCGATGTATCTACCGATTGCGATCGACAAACGAACGGCGATCGCGATGAGCGCGATCATGAACAGCCCGAACGCCGCGGCATAGCCGCGCGTCGTCGACGACAGAAGCGCGGGTGGCAGCGCCACGAGAAAGAAGCCGGGCGGGTATTCGACGAGAAAATCGCGGAACGGCACGAGCGCGTGCGGCGGCTGCACGATTCCACTGTCCGCGGTCATCGCGATGTGATCGTCGAACGACTGACGCCACGCGTCGGACGACCGCACGTAATACTGTTGATACGGCCGTCCCAGCACGGCGTTGCAATACGCGAAGTACCGATCGAGGTCGGATGCCTCGGTCGCGTAGCGCGCCGCTTCGTTGAACGCCGCAGCCGCGCGCTCACCGCTGCACGCCGAGCCGCCGATCACGACGATCGCGAGAACGACATGCGCCGCGCGCGGCACCCGAGCGTGCGCCGTCGTCAGCGCTGGCACTGCGGACACCAGTACGTGAGCCGTGCGTCCAGTCCCGTCTTCGTTGCCTGGATGATCGTCCCGCAGTTTCTGCACGGTTTGCCGCCGCGTCCGTACACCCACAGCTTCGCGTTCGGATCGAGGCTCCTCGTTGTGCGTATTCCGGTTGCGACGCTGAGCGTCTGCGATCGATCCATCACGTTTGCGGCGAGCTGCTGGCGAGCGATCCCAATCATCCGAAGTAGATCCTCATCGTCCAGGAGTTCGATCCGAGTGAACGGGTCGATGCCGGCCAGAAAAAGCACTTCGGATTTGAAGATGTTGCCGATTCCGGCGACGACGCGCTGGTTGAGCAGCACGTCGCCGATCGGATCACCCGCTCGCGACCGCATTCGACCGAGGACGACGCGCGGATCGAGGGACGCGTCGAGGAGATCGGGTCCGAGCGCATTCAGATCCTTGTGCCGCACGATCTCGCGAGGCGTCAGCAGCTCGGCGATCGGAACGTTGAAGCCAACCGCGACCGCGGTGTCGGTCGCGACGAGCACGCGCATGTCGCGGGCCGGACGCCGCCAGCGTGCGCCGGCCGGGTAGAGATGCCAGCTGCCGTTCATCCGCATGTGCGTGTGGAGCACGAGGCCGTTCGAGAACGACATCAGCAGATGCTTGCCGCGCGACGCGACCGACGCGACGGTGCTGCCGACCACCGGCTGGTGCTCGGCGACGCGCGTGACAGCAGGGAACACCGACTCGAACTGCGTCACGATGTGGCCGGCCATCGCGCGGTGCAGTGCACGGGCCGCGCGGTAGATAGTGTCGCCTTCAGGCATCGCGGCTCAACGATTCGACGCGTCAGACGTCTTCGTCCGTCGGCGGCGCGTCGGATTCGAAATAGCGCGACGCGAACGGGCTCGAGATCGCAGATCGCGACGATCGCCCGGCGCCCGGGCGCGGACGGCCGCCGAGCGCTGGATACCGATCACCCATTCCGTGACGCATGCCGGCCGGTGCGTCGTCACGCCGCAGCGTTGCCTGCAATCCCATCGCGCCCGCGACGAACCCCGCTTCGACGAGGAACCGTGCGAGCGGATGCGTCGCCGAAGGCACGCCGTCGATTTCCTCGATGAGCATCCCGCGCGGCGCGTCGATGCCGCTCCGCGCGCGGTCGATCAGCACGCGCGCGACGGCGCGCGCCATCTTCGTTCGATCCGGCTCGGCGTCAGGAATGAAGGTGACGAGCTGACGGTCGCCGCGCCCGAGATATGCCGCGAGCGCGCCGTTTACCAGAATCACTGTCGCGCCGACCGATCGCGTCGGGTTGCGTCCCGCCTTCGCGGAATCCTCGGACGCCGAAGCCCCTGCACCGGAGCGGACTTGTCGCGCCATAGCCGCGTCAGCGGCGGACGCGGACCACTTCAACGTCGCGCCATACGGATTTGCCGGATCTGTTGCCGCCATCACGGCGATCTCTTCTTCGTCCGGCACGTCGCGCAGCGAGCGAAGCAGATCGAGCGCGCCCGGCATCGCGAACTGCGTGGCACCCAGGCCGGCGACGAAATATCCGCGCCGCACGCGGCCCGTATCTTCGAGCCCTTTGAGGACCGGGTAGACGATGCCGAATCCCCCGGGGATGTTTTCGGACATCACGGCTTCTCGCGTCAGCACGCCGTGACGCGCGAGCAACTGCTGCGTGATCGCCGCCGCCCACTTCGTCGCAGACGACGATGCCGTTCGCGCGCTGCGATTGCCCGATCGGTCGGTTGCCGACGCGCGGCCGACGAGCGCCCACCGGCCTTCGGCCGACGGAGGCGCGAGCCGCCGCGATCGAAAGACGCTGGCCTCGGCCGGACGACGATTTCTGCGGCGGGACGCACGCGTCCGCGTGAACGCGCGCAGCGCGTGGAAGGTGTCGTTGGTCACGAGGCCGCGCCAGACGAGATTCCAGAGCGCGTCGACGGTTTCCGCAGGATACCCGCCGCCGACTGCCTCGTGAAGCGCGCCAAAAAACGACGCGCCGCGCGCGCGGAGCGCGTCGAGGATCTCGATCTCACGCGAGGACAGATCGGCTTGATCCGGCCTGGGACTCATCTCCGGCGGCAGCAGTCGCGCGAGGTGATCCGCGAGATACAGCGCGATGCGACCGTCGCGATCGCCGAGCGGTTCGAAGCCGACCCATACCACTTCGCCCGCCGCCGTGACCGCATCGAGATCAGCCGGATCGTACAGCTCGATGCGCGCCGGCAGAATTTCCGTTTCGAGAATCGATGCCGGCAGCGGCGCCCCCTGCAGCTGCTCGATCGCATCGAGCAACGCGTCCGCGCCGTGTCGGGGCTTGACGATGCCCTGCCACGTGGTGGCGAATCGGCCAAGCACGGCCTGATCCACCGGCTCGACCTCGTGCCGGAGCTTGGCAAGCGATCGCCGGCGCAGCATCCGCAGAACGCCGGCGTCGGTCCATTCGCGGCGCGTGCCGCCGGGGCGGAACTCGCCCTCGACGAGGCGCGCTTCGGCGGTGAGACGCATCAGCACCGCCTCGGCGGCGGGCGTCCCGAGTGCATAGCGCGTCGCGAAATCGGCCGCGGTGAACGGCGCGTGCGTCCGCGCGTAGCGGAGCGCGAGATCGCCCATCGGATCGCGCACCGGCTGCAGCAGCGACTCGGGAATTCCGTTCGGCAGCGGCGCGCCGAGCGCATCGCGATACCGTGCCGCGTCCTCGACCGCGACGTAGCGCGGTTCACCGGCGACGCGCAGCGATACGACGCGGCGCGCAGCAACGAGATCGCGAACCGTGCCGGCGATCTCGGGCGTCACCGTTCGCTCACGAATCTCGTCGTCGGTCAGATCGCCAATCGAAAGCAGCATGTCATGAACGCCGTCGGCGCTCCTCGCGCGGTACTGCGGATCGAGCCGCTGCAGCTGCCGCTCGACGGCATCCATCGCGTCGGCATCGAGCAGCTCGCGCAGCTCGGCGTCGCCGAGCAGTTCGCGGAGCTGCGACTGATCGACCGCGAGCGCCTGCGCGCGACGTTCGGCAAGCGGCGCGTCGCCGTCGTAGATGAAGCTTGCGACGTATGTGAAGAGCAGCGAGGCCGCAAACGGCGACGGCGAATCGGTATCGACGGTAGCGAG
>Ga0075425_100009463_pt1 | contig 10372 bp, 10 predicted proteins | sample SoiMethybrSBSTD4_FD_75300 | JGI IMG/M metagenome (GOLD analysis project Ga0075425, IMG submission 75300) | Bulk soil microbial communities from a Populus tree surrounding site in Tennessee, USA - Soil MetaG P. TD hybrid SBSTD4 | ecosystem: Environmental > Terrestrial > Soil > Tree plantation...
CGAGAGCACGACGTCGACGTCGGCCGTCGTCTCGACGAGCGGGACGAGCTCGTCCGCGCGTGCGGCAACCGACGACGACAGCTCTCGCAGGATTCGCTCGACCTCCTCGCGTGCGTCGGCCGCGGCTTCGGCGAGCCGGTTGTTGAGCTCGACGACCGCGAACGGCTCGACGAAGAGGGTCTGCCCGGTGCTCGACGCGTCGTGCACGATCCCCGGAACCTTCGAGCGCGCGCCCGCGCGCACCGCCAGCACGGGCCGTCCGCCGCGCTCGGCGAGGAACGTCTCCTGCAGCGCCTCCTGCACGTCGCGCGCGCGGGCGACGCGCGCGAGCTCCTCGCGCACCCGCGCCCCGCCGTTCCGCAGCTCGCGGCGGAGCCGGCGCAGGAGCGGCGAGGCCGTGTCGCGCACGTCCGAGCCGTCGTCCTCGATCGCGCGCTCGATCTCGTCTGCGACGGCCGCGAGCCCCGGCTCGATCAGCGACAGACGCTCGTGCAGGAGGGGCGCGAGTGAGCGCTGCTCGCCGACGATGCGCCGCGCCTCGAGTGCCACGCGGACGGCGACGGCGATCGCGTGCAGCTCTGCCGGCCCGAGGGTCCCTTCGCGCGCGGCACGTGCGACCGCGCCGCGGACGTCGGCGATGCCTGCGAGCGGAGGATCGACGCCGGCGTCGAGGAGCGCGACGCCCTCGGCCGTCAGCGCCTGGCGCTCGACGACGGTGTCGGCGTCGGCTACCGGTTCGAGCGCGCGGGCGCGCTCGGCGCCGAGCTCGGTCGACGCGGCGTTCGCGAGCCGCGCAGTGATCGCCGGCAGCTCCAGCGCCTCGAGGGCGGCGCGATCCATGCGGCGAGTGTAGGTGGTGGGTTGGTGTCCGACACCCGTCCCGTCACGCGGCGGCGATGCGCGCCGCGCAGAGGTGTCAGACACCTTTGCGGACTGCCGGTCGCGGGACGTCACGCGACGACGGTGTCTGACACCAGCCGCTCCCATCCATCGCGAGCGGTCCCGGCTCCGCTCGGCGAGGTGTTCGACCGCCGCGAACTCGATCGTTCCAACTCTTCGTCTTCGCTCCCAGGGTGGATGAAGATGTCCGCCTTGGGTCTCGCGAAGAGGCGGGGCGTTCCTGATGCGCGCGTTGGGCGCGCGTCTACTCGGGACGTTCGTCGCCGGGCCGGAGCCGGTAGACGATACGGCCGCGATCGAGGTCGTACGGGGACAGCTCGATCCGAACGCGGTCGCCGGGATTCATGCGAATGCGGAAACGACGCATCTTGCCGGCGGTATACCCAAGCGTCTCGTGACCGTTGTCGAGCTTGATGCGGAACATGCCGTTCCGCAGCGCCTCGACGATCTCACCGGTCATCTCGACCTTGTCTTCCTTCTGTGCGATGGGTGCCTCCTTTCTTCGTTCGCCTCGGGGTTGATGAGGGCGGCAGGCCGCTCGTGAGCGGCCTGCCGCCGGACGTTATGCCACCAGAGTGACGTTCGCGGCCTGCGGGCCCTTCTCGCCCTGCTGGGCCTCGTACTCGACCTTCGCGCCTTCGGCGAGGGAGCGGTAGCCGCTCCCCTGGATGGCGCTGAAGTGCACGAACAGGTCCTTGCCACCCTCGTCCGGGGTGATGAACCCGTAACCCTTGTCCGCGTTGAACCACTTGACAGTTCCGGTTGCCATTCTTGACTTTCACCTCCTTGCCAACTCCTGAACGGGCAAGAAAGGGCCGACCGGCACCATCCACTACTCGCTCAATTGCCGCGCCGATTGTAGCCCCGATTTTCACCCACGTGGGAGGACGTAGAAGGCGATCGCGGCGTACTGGCAACCGGCGGCGAGAAGGGTCAGGAGGTGGAAGACCTCGTGGTAGCCCAGGATGTGCGGGAGCGGGTCCGGCCGCCGGCGGGCGTAGACGACGGCGCCCAGTGAGTAGGCGATCCCGCCGGCGAGGAGCAGCCCGAGGGCGACCGGCGGCAGCTTCAGGAGCTGCGTGAAGGCGACGATCGCCACCCAGCCGAGAGCCAGCGCGATCGCGGCGGAGAGCCTCTTCGGCGTCGAGGGCCAGAAGAGCTTCAGGAGGATCGCGATGGCCGCCCCGCTCCAGACGATCGAGAGCACGACGATCGCCCACTCGCGTGAGAGGACGAGCAGACCGAACGGCGTGTAGGTCCCCGCGATGAGCAGATAGATGCCGGCGTGGTCGAGCCGCGCGAGCCACGAGCGCGCCCGCGGCTGCCAGGTCGGACGGTGGTAGAGCGCGCTGAAGCCGAAGCAGGCCGCCATGCACGCGGCGAAGATCGCGGCCGAGAGGCGCGCGCGCCCGGGCTGGGACGTGAGGACGAGCGCGACGCCGAGGCAGATCGCCACGTAGCACGCCGCCTCGTGGAAGACGCCGCGGAGCCTCGGCTTCACGCCGGCCATGGTGGGAATCTACGCCTACGACGCGAGCCGCAAACCTGACGACGGGTCGAACAGATGAGCCTCGTCCGGCCGCGGGCGCAGCGCGATCCGCTCGCCGCGCTCCGGCGCGACGCGCGTGTCGACCCGGGCGACGAGCTTCCCGATGTCGGCCGCGGCGAAGACGTACGAGTCGGCGCCGATCTCCTCGACCACCTCGACCTCGGCGGCAATCCCATCGCCTGCGAGCTCCAGCGACTCGGGCCGCAGGCCGACGACGACGTCGGCGCAGCCGGAGTCGCGCGGGACCGAGAACGAGACGCCGCCGAGGAGGACCGAGCCGTTGTCGCACGGCACGTAGCAGAGGTTCATCGCGGGCGAGCCGATGAAGCCGGCGACGAAGACGTTCGCGGGACGCGCGTAGAGCTCGCGCGGCGTGTCGCACTGCTGCAGCCTGCCGTCGTGCAGCACCGCGACGCGGTCGCCGAGCGTCATCGCCTCGGACTGGTCGTGGGTGACGTAGACGGTCGTCGTGCCGAGCCGGGCCTGGAGCGCTGCGATCTCCGCGCGCATCTGCACGCGGAGCTTTGCGTCGAGGTTCGAGAGCGGCTCGTCCATCAGGAAGACGCTCGGCTGACGGATGATCGCGCGGCCCATCGCGACCCGCTGGCGCTGACCGCCGGAAAGCTGCCCGGGCTTCCGCTCGAGGTAGTCCTCCAGCCCGAGGAGCTGCGCAACCTCGAGCGTGCGGCGCTCCCGTTCCGCCTTGGGGACGTGCGCGATGCGCAGCGGGAAGGCGATGTTCGCCGCGACCGTGAGGTACGGGTAGAGCGCGTAGTTCTGGAAGACCATGGCCACGTCGCGCCGCTTGGGCGGCAGGTCGGTGATCTCGCGGTCGCCGATGTAGATGGCGCCGGCGTCGACCTCCTCGAGCCCGGCGAGCATGCGCAACGCCGTCGTCTTCCCGGAGCCCGACGGGCCCACCAGCACGAGGAACTCGCCGTCCTGGATCTCGAGCTCGAGCTGGTCGACAGCCGCCGTCTCGGAGCCGGGATAGATGCGCGTCGCGCGGTCGTAGCGCACGCTCGCCATCAGGCCGCCGCCTGCCTCTCGTGCCGCTCGACAGCCCTAGCGAGCTCGCGGCGCAGTCGTGCCTGCGCGTCGGCGCCTGCGCCGATCGCGTCGAGGCCGAGCAGTGCAGCGCCGACGATCGGCGGCATGCTCGTCCTGCGGAGGATGAGGTGCGGCCCGATGCGCTGCAGGCCCGACTCGATCCGCCCGAGCAGCTCCGAGTCGGCGCCGCGCATGAGCCCGCCTCCGACGACGACGTCAACCTGCTCGGCCTGGAGCCCGAGGCGCGTGACGGTTGCGCGCGCGAGCGCGACGAGCTCGTCGACCAACCGGTCGCGGATCGACGCCGCGACCGCGTCACCCGCTGCGGCGCGCAGGACGACGGGGGCGAGCTCGAGCACGCGACGCTGTGGGATCCGGCCGACGTGGATCGCGTGCGCGACGGCGAGCGGCGTCTCTTCGCCGAAGTGCGCGGGCACGAGGCGCTGGAGCCGCGTCGAGGGCCCGCGCCCGTCCTCGCTCCGCGCCGCCGCCGACAGCCCGGCGAGCCCGACGTCGTAGCCCCCGCCCCAGTCGCCGGTGATCGGGCCGAGCGCGGGGAAGCGGACGTGGCGGCCGTCGGGCGCAACGCCGACGCAGTTGATCCCTGCGCCGCAGGTGATCGCGACGCCCCAGCCGCGCTCGGTGCCTGCGCGCAGCACCGCAAACGTGTCGTTGGCGACGTGCGTCGCCGCAGCCCAGCCCCGCGCGGCGAGCGCTTGCTGCAGCTCGGCCTCCTCCTCGGGGAAGTCGACGCCCGCGATGAGGACCTGCGCGACGTCGGCGCGGCGGCCGTCGAGGCCCGCCTCGTCGACGAGCCGTTGCAGCACCTCCAGGCAGCCGTCGAGGCCGAGATGATGCGGAGAGCTGAGCGGGCCGCGCGCGTGCGCCACGACCGCGCCGTCGTGCTCGACGAGGGCGACGTCCGTCTTCGAGTTGCCGCCGTCGACCGCGAGGATCATGCGAGCACCTCCGCCGCCATGCGCTCGAGCAGCTGCTCGACGATCGCGTACTGGCCGATCAGCGGATGGGCGAGCAAGGCCTTCTTGACGTCGACGGCGTCGCGGCTCAGGGCCGCGCGCAGCGCGAGGCGCTCGTAAGCGGCGACGTGCTGCGTGAGGCCGAGGAGCTCCGGCGCAAGCGGCGGCTGCTCGAGCGGCTCGGCGCCCGCTCGCGTGACGCGCGCCGGCACCTCGACGACGTCGTCGTCGGCAAGGCCGACCAGAGTCCCCGCGTTGCGGAGGTCGACCTCGTGCACGGCGCCGTCACCCGAGACGAGCGAGGCGACGAGCCCGAGCGCGGCCTCGCTGTAGAAGGCGCCGCCGCGGCGCTCGAGCAGCGCCGGCTTCTCGGTGAGGCTCGGGTCGCGGTACAACTGCAGCAGCTCGCGCTCGATCTCGGCAACGGTTTGCGCGCGCGCCACGCCGTCGAGCTGGTCGTGCAGCACCTCGTCGTGCGCGTAGAAGTAGCGGAGGTAGTAGGAGGGTACGACCCCGAGCTCGTCGAGCAGGCTCCGCGGCACCCCGAGGCCCGCCGCGAGTTCGTCTCCGCCGTCGGCGAGGATCTGCGGCAGGACGTCGCGGCCGTCGAGCAACACGCGCCGCACCCATGTCAGGTGATTCAGGCCGACCTGGTCGACGAGGATCCGCGCCGGCTCGACGCCGAACGCAGCTGCCCAGTGGCGCTGGAACCCGATCGCGACGTTGCAGAGCCCGAGCGCGCGGTGGCCGTCGTCGAGGAGCGCCCGCGTGACGATGCCGACCGGGTTCGTGAAGTCGACGATCCACGCGTCGGACGACTCGCGCACGCGCTCGGCGATGTCGAGCACGACGGGCACCGTCCGCAGCGCCTTGGCGAGCCCGCCCGCGCCGGTCGTCTCTTGCCCGATGCACCCGCACGGGAGCGGGAACGTCTCGTCGGCGAGCCGCGCGGACTGGCCGCCGACACGGATCTGGACGAGGACGAAGTCCGCGCCGTCCACCGCGCGATCGAGGTCGTCGGTGATCTCGAGCGACCCGCGGTAGCCCTGCCGGTCGAGCATTCGTCGCGCGAGCCCACCCACGACCTCGCGCCGCTCCGGGTCGATGTCCTGCAGCACGAAGTCGTCGACCTCCAGCCGCGACAGCCCCGACACGAGCTCCGGCGTGTACGTCGAGCCGCCGCCGACGACCGCGATCTTCATCCCTTCACACCGGTCAGGGTCACACCCTCGACGAAGGCGCGCTGCGCGAGGAAGAAGAGGATGATCACCGGTGCCATGACGACGAGCGTCGCCGCCATCGTCAGGTTCCACTGCACCTGATGCAGCGAGCGGAACTGCGCGAGCCCGATCGACAGCACCCAGTTGTGCGAGTTCTCGCCGACGTACAACAGCGGCAGGAAGAAGTCGTTGAACGTGTAGAGGAACGAGAAGAGCGCAACCGCTGCGATCGCGGGCTTGGCGAGCCGCGTGACGACCGTGGCGAGGATGCGCAGCTCGCCGCAGCCGTCGACGCGCGCCGCGTCGAGGTAGTCCTCGGGGATCGTCAGGAAGAACTGGCGGAGCAGGAAGATCGAGAACGCGTCGCCGAACCAGTTCGGGATGATCAGCGGCCAGAGCGTCCCGACGAGGTGCAGCTTCGCCCACATCACGTACAGCGGGACGACCGTCACCTGCGGCGGCAGCATGAGCGCGATCAGCACGATGATGAACGCCACCTCGCGGCCGCGCCAGCGGATGCGTGCGAGCGCGTACGCGACCGGCACCGACGACACCACCACGCCGATCGTCGCGAGACACGAGTAGAGCATCGTGTTCAGCGTCCACCGCCAGAGCGGCGCCGTCGTGAACACGTCGACGAAGTTGCGCGGCCGAAACGGGTGCGGCCACAGGTGCGCGGACAGCGCCTGGTTCGTCGTCATCAGCGACGTGAGCAGGATGAAGACGAACGGCGCGAGGAACGCGATCGCCACCGCGATCAGCAGGCTGTGGTTCGCGACCGCGACCAGCAGCCGGCGCCTTCGCACCGCGGCGGGCGGCCGCCGCCGCACGAGCGGCGTCGAGACAGGCGCGGCGGTCGCCGTCACCGCGGCACCGCCTGGTGCACCCACCTGCGCGAGTTGAGGACGATCACCAGCGTCACCGCGAACGAGACGACGAGGAGCACCATCGACATCGCCGATGCGTAGCCCATCTGGAAGTCGTTGAACCCGTGCTGGTAGAGGAGCACGGGATAGAACAGCGTCGAGTCCTCCGGGTAGCCGAGCGCGTTGAGCGTGTCGCCTGCCTGCGATGCCTGCCCGGAGGCGACGCTCGCCGCGACGTACGCCTGGGTGAAGTACTGCAGCCCCTGGATCACGCCCAGGACGACCGCGAAGAGGATGACCGGGCTCACGATCGGCAGCGTCACCCAGCGGAGGCGCTGGAACGCGCTCGCGCCGTCGAGCGCCGCCGACTCGTACAGGTGCTGCGGCACGTCGAGGACGGCGGCGAGGAAGATCACCATCGTGTTCCCGATGCCCCACAGCCCGAGGCCGACGAGCGCGGGCTTCGACCAGTGCGGCGACTGGAACCACAGCGGGCCCTCGATGCCGACCCAGCCCAGCAGCGTGTTCACGGGGCCCGTCGCCGGGTTGAGGATGTAGACGAAGCCGAGCGTCGCGGCGACGGGCGGCGCGAGCGCCGGCAGGTAGAAGACGGTGCGGAAGAACCCGGCGCCGCTCTTCGCGCGCACGAGCAGCACCGCGATCCCGAAAGCGAACAGCACCTGGAGCGGCACCGCGATGCAGATCATCCACAGCGTGTTCCTGACCGCGATCCACGTCTGCGGGTCGACGCGCAGGAGGTAGTGGTAGTTCGCCCAGCCGACCCAGCGCGGCGGCGAGAGCAGGTCGTAGTGGTTGAACGAGAGGTACGCGGCCATCACGAGCGGATAGCCGAAGAAGGCCGTGAACCCGACGATCCACGGGCTCATCAGGAGCAACACGAGCCGGCGACGCCGCCAGTCGGCGCGCTTCCGCGCGGCCGTGCGGAGCCGGACGGCCGGCGCCGCGGCGCCGGCCGTCCGAGGAACTGCATGTTGGCTCACGGCACCCCGCCGCCGCCCTTGGCCTGGGCGACTTGGGCGTCGAGTTGCTTCGCGAGATCCTTGAGACCCTTCTGCAGGTCCTTCACCTTCCCGGCCTGGTACTGCTGGAAGAAGCGTTGCACGGCGTTCGTGTACGCCTGGCCGGAGGCGAGAATAGGCGACGTCCCGGACTTCGGGTGCGCGAAGATGTTCAGGAACGTCCCGAAGCGCTTGTCGGGCTTGATCTCCGGCGACTGCAGCGACGCCTTCGTCGTCGGCACGTTCCGGATCAGGTTCGAGAACTGCGCGAGGAAGTGGTTGTTCGTCGTGAGGTACTTGACGAGCGCCCACGCCTCCGTCTCGTGCTTCACCCCGCGCGGGATGCCGATGATCGTGCCGTTGATGTAGCCCGACCCGTACAGCTCGGGGTGCGCGTCGTCGACGGGCATCGGCGCGGTGCCGTAGTCGAGGTCGGGGTGCTCGTGCTGGATGAACGCGACGCGCCACTCGCCGTCGAAGTTCATCGCGAGCTTGCCCGTCTCGAACGCCTGCGACGGCGTGAACTCGTCGATGGGCTGTGCCTGGAAGCGGACGAGCTTGTCGTAGCCGTACCAGTCGACCAGCGACTTCAGCCACTTCGCCCACTTCGCCCATGCGGGATCCGTGCCGATCGCAGAGTTGCCCTTGCTGTTGAGCCACTTGGCGCCGAACTGCTGCACCCAGCGGTCGGGCGTGTTCTCGTAGAAGCCGACGACCGGGTCGAAACCGGCAACCTTGATGTTGCCGTTCTTGTCGCGGACCGTGAGCTTCTTGGCGTCGGCCGTGAGCTCCGAGATCGTGTGCGGCGGCCGGGTGATGCCCGCGGCCTTGAACAGCTTCTTGTTGTAGTAGAGGCCGTAGTCGTCCGCGAGCAGCGGCAACGCGCAGCGCTTGCCTTGGTACTGCGTGTAGTAGCGCGGCGCCGGCGGGAACAGCGACGCGTCGACGTGATCCTTCTTCATGAGCGGCGCGAGGTCGATCCAGCCGCCCGAGCCGCAGTAATTCCCGACGTTGTACGAGTTGAACGAGCTGACGACGTCGGGGGCAGTGCCGGACCGGATGGCGGCGACGATCTTGTTGTCGTCGATACCGCCGACGACCTTGACCGACACGTCGTGGTGGCTGGCGTTGTACTCGTCGATCAGCTTCTTGAAGCTGGTCAACTCGTGCCCTGCGCTCCACCCGACCCAGATCGTGAGCTTCGTCGGCGAGGAACGATGCGCGCTCCCCGCCGTGGCGACTGCCGCCACGACCATCGTCGCGAGCACGAGGACGGCTGCCGCGATGCTGCGTCTCCTCATTCGGACCCTCCTGGGATGCGCGAATCTGGTTAACGTTCCGAACGAGAACGGAGACTACGCCTCGAGCGCTCCCAAGGTCAAGCGACAGCGCCCAGAGTTTACGTTAACCTCGTTAACGCGATGACGTCGCGCGCCACTCCGCCGCTCCTCAAGGATCTAAACGAGCGGACGGTCCTCGAGGCGATCCGGGCGGGGGCGCCGATCTCGCGGGCCGAGATCTCGCGGCGCGTCGGCATCTCGAAGCCGACGGTGTCGCAGGCGCTGCAGTCGCTCCTTGCAGCGGGCCTTGTCCGCGAGGCGGAACGCGCCGACGACGGGCCGAGCTACGGCGCGACGTTCTTCGAGCCGGTGCCCGAGGCGGCGTTCGTGGTCGGCCTCGACCTCGGCGCGCGCTTCGTGCGCGGCGCCGTCTGCGACGTGCGCGGCGACGTCCGCTCGCGGCAGGACGTCGAGCTCGCGGAGCGCACGGCCGAGGCGGCGCTCGATGCCATCGACGCGCTCGCGCGGTCGCTCCTCCACGCCGCCGGTGCGAGCGACGATGTCGTCGACGGCGTGGTCCTCGGCGTGCCCGGCGCGGTCGACGTCGGGACGAGCCGCATCTCGCTCGCGGAGAACGTCGCCGGCCTCGAGGACGAAGACTTCTACGACGAGCTCGCGCGGCGCCTCGGGTTGCCGGTGACGATCGAGAACGACATCAACCTCGCCGCGCTCGGCGAGCGCTGGCGCGGCATCGCGCGCGGTGTCGACGACTTCGTGTTCCTCTCGATCGGGACCGGGCTCGGCGCGGGGCTCGTCCTGCGCGGCGACCTACACCGCGGCCATCACGGCGCCGCGGGTGAGCTCGACTTCGCGCGCGTCGGCCTGACGGAGGACATCGACCCCTGCGCGAGCGCCGTCTCGACGCTGGCGCAGCGCCTCGGCGCACCGGCTCCGCACGATCCGCGCGCGGTGTTCGCGGCCGCGCGCGCGGGCGACCGCGTCGCGCGCGAGGTCGTCGACGAGGAATGCCGTCGGATCGCGCTGCACATCGTCCCGCTCGCGGCCGTCACCGACGTCGGGCTCGTCGTGCTCGGCGGCGGCATCGGCGCGAACGGCGACCTGCTCTACGACGGCATCCGCAGGCATCTGCGCGCCTGGCTGCCGACGCCGCCGCGCGTCGAGGCATCGAGCCTCGGCGACGCCGCCGTGCTCACCGGCGGCCTCGCCGTCGGCCTGCGCGCCGCACGGGAGAACGTGTTCGTCAACCGGCGCGTGGTGTCAGACACCCACAGCGCGCGACCCTCTCGAGCCGGCAGGCCAAAAGGTGTCTGACACCTTTTCGAGCCGCGGTGGCGACCCGAACTGGTGTCAGACACCGTTCGCGCCGGTGGTTGTCTGCGCCGCGTTTTGCAGCGGTGTCTGACACCTCTACGAACCGCCTCGGCAGGTCGAACTGGTGTCAGACACCGTTCGCGCCCGTGCTGGTCTACGCCGCGTCTGCGGCGGTGTCT
>Ga0075425_100009464_pt1 | contig 10371 bp, 9 predicted proteins | sample SoiMethybrSBSTD4_FD_75300 | JGI IMG/M metagenome (GOLD analysis project Ga0075425, IMG submission 75300) | Bulk soil microbial communities from a Populus tree surrounding site in Tennessee, USA - Soil MetaG P. TD hybrid SBSTD4 | ecosystem: Environmental > Terrestrial > Soil > Tree plantation...
CGAAGATCGCGCGCTATCCAGCCGGCATTGCCCTCTCGCGGAGCGGCAAACAACTTTATGTCGCCGAAAATCTCGACGACTCGCTCGCGGTCATCGACCTCGCGGCGCGCCGCGTCGTGCAGCGCATCGGTGCGGGTCCGTATCCGTACGATGTGGCCGTCGGTCCGTCGCGCGTCTACGTCTCGGCATGGGGCGCGAATTTTGTCTCTGTGTTCGACGTGTCGAAAAATGACGCGCTCGTGGCGCGCCACCCGATCGATGCCGGACGGCATCCGTCGGCGCTGGCCTTGTCGAAGAGCGGCGAACGACTGTACGCCGTATCCGGGAGCACCGATCGCGTAGCCGTGATCGATCCCGTCGAGGGCCGTGTGCTGAGCTGGCTACAAGACCCGCCACCGGGCAATGTGAGTGAAGGGTCCACGCCGAACGCGCTCGCGCTATCCGGCGATGGACGGCGGTTGTTCGTGGCCGAGGCGGATGCCAACGCGGTGGCGGTGTTCGAGCTCTCGGCGGAGTCCACGGGGGACTCCACCGTTGCGGTCGCCGACCGGTTGCGTGGCCGCATTCCCGTCGAATGGTATCCGTGCGGCATCGTAGTCTCGGGCGACTCGCTGTGCGTGGTGAACGGCAAGGGACGCGGCACCGGACCCAACCCCAACGGCCTGCGACCCGACAAGCGACTCAAAGACGTTGACCCGCACACCTACACGCTCGGGCAGTTGAACGGAACTGTATGCGTGGTCCCCACGCCGGGAGAGCCCGGCGCGCTGTCCGCTCTCACGCAGCGTGTGTCGAATGCCAACAACTGGGCCGCGGCTGCGGCCACGAAGCCGCGGCACTATCCGCCCTTCGAGCACGTGGTCTACATCATCAAGGAAAACCGCACCTACGACCAGATGCTCGGGGATCTCAAGCAGGCCGACGGCGACACGTCGCTGGTCTTCTTCGGACGGGCGATAAGTCCCAATCATCATGCGCTGGCTGAACGCTTCGGGATTTTCGACCGCTTCTTCGTCAACTCGGAAGTAAGCAATCAAGGCCACCCGTGGTCGACAGCCGCGTACGTCACCGATTTCCTCGAGAAGACCACGCCGGATCTTTACCGCGGTTCGCGCGCGGAGCACGACGACGCCGGCGAGGCCGACGATCCCGCCGCGGGTTATTTGTGGGATGCCGCCATCAGAAAGGGTCTCACGCTGCGCAATTACGGCGAATACACCGTAGCGACTGCCGCCGACGCCGCAGGGCGGTTGCGCGCCCGCGCGCTTTTGCCGTCGCTGGCCCCGTACACGAATCCGTCCTATCCCCCGGGCGTGCTGAGCATCAGTGACCAGCGCCGCGCTGACGTATGGATCGACGAGCTGCACCAGTTCGGGAAGACAGGCAGCATGCCGGCGCTCGAAATCCTCCACCTTCCCAGGGACCACACCTCGGGTCTCGCGCCCGGTGGCCCGACACCTGCCGCCTCGGTGGCCGACAACGACCTGGCTCTCGGCCGCATGGTGGACGCGCTATCGCATTCGCCATTCTGGAAAAGCACTGTCATGTTCGTGGTGGAGGATGACGCGCAGGCCGGCTCCGATCACGTGGACTCGCACCGCTCGGTGGCGCTGGTGGTGTCCGCATGGAATCGCCCCGGCGTCTATCACCGCTTTTTCAACACCACCGACGTGCTCGCCACCATGGAGGAGATTCTCGGCCTGGAGCCCATGTCGCAGTTCGACCGTTTCAGCCGCCCGTTGCGCGAGATCTGGGCTGACCACGCGGACACGCATCCATACAACTCGATCACGCCAACGCAGCCGCTCACCGCGGTGAATGTCGCGGACAGCCGCGATGCGCGCGCATCGGCGCAGATGGATTTCAGCCAGGTGGATCGTATCGATGACGATGAGCTCAACCACATCCTGTGGCGCGCCATGAAAGGCGCACGGCCCTACCCCGCCCCTGCCCGGATGTCACTGCAGGAGCTCGCCCGCTCCCACTAGACTGAAAACGAGGAACGCATGATTCTCGCCCTCCTGCTGGTCACCCTGCTCACCGCCGTGCTGGTGTCATTCGGTGTGGCCATGCTGTTTCGCGGCTCCCTGCGCACGATCCTCAATCGCATTCTCACACCGGAGCTCGTCACCGCGTGGTATCGCTACATCACGTTTGCGATCTATGTCGTGGGCGTGTCGGGAGGCGTGCGCATCTGGGAGCTGGAGAAATACATCACCCCGCGCGCGGAGAACGAGCCGGCCATCGTGCTGACACGCGACCGCTGGCTGCTCGAGCTCTATCGCACCGTCATCGCCACCCTGCAGAGCACGGCGTGGATGCTGCTGGTGGTATTTGCGGTGGCGCTGATCGCCGTGGTGATCGTGAGGGGCCAGGAACTAAAGCACGGGCGCACTCCGCGCGGCGGTGACGCCGGACGGAGCGCGTGATCCCCGCGCTGCACGGCACGTCGCGCTCTTAGCGCGTCGGTGCACCGCCGTGCTGGCTCGTGCTCGCCCACGTCGGCAGTGACATCGCACTTGCGTGCGCACCCTCCGTGTCGAGCGAGAAACCGTTGCTGTTGCTGCGCGTGGTGCTCCAGTCCACCAGCGCGTTGTTGCGGAAGTCGTATTCATAGGCGACCCAGTCCATGCTGAGGTCGTCAAGCAGCACATAGACCCAGCGTTCGTGGCCGTTGTCGGTGGCCAGACGGCGGTCCGGAACCCCCCACGAAGCCAGCACCTCGTACAGCGACATGCCCTTCACGATTTCGCCGCGGCGAACGTGGTCGTTGTTGGGGCCGTCCGGAAATTCCTTCAGGTAGTCGGCGCGCAGCTCGGCAATGGCCGGCGTTTCCGTGCGAGGCGGCGGCGCGCTCGCGCACCCGGCGCTACCCACCGCCAGCGCCGTTAAAGCAACGCATGCAAGATGTCGAAACCGATTGCGCCCGTGCATGGAAAATCTCCTTGGAATGCAATTTCCCGGCGTGGCGCGCACCGTCGCGCGCGATCCTGGAATGCCTCGCGCTGACGCATGGCATCCACCGCCATGTGCCTGATTGCACAAACCGGTCCGAACCGGCGCGCGGGGTTTGTCAGTTTCCGGAGGTGAAATGGATCACGCGGACGCCGGGAAAATTCATCTCCTCGACGGCGTGATAGCGGGACTCGATGGCGGATAGAATACTACCGTCGGGATCATCCACCCACGGACGCGCGCGCAGGTACCAGAAGGACGGGCACGACGAATAGAGATCCTGCAGCTGGCGCTCCATCGTGCCGGCGGGCTCGCGATAGACGTAGTGGAGCGGTGTGGCCGTGGTCTGGTAGTGGGCCACGATCTGCCAGACCGTCGGCGCAAAGATGCACTCCCCCGGCTTGACGGCGCTTTCGACCGCGCGGGTGGCGTCGCGCACGTCTTCCTTCTGTCGCGCGGGATCGGTGTAGTAATTGAAGAGCGCGATGCCCGTGGTAGTGAGGACGAAGATCATCGCCAGCACGCGCGGCTCGCGGCGCAGCCGGTGGACGCCGGCGGCAACCAGCGCGAGATACATGGGAAGACCGATCAGCACGTAGCGGACATTGAAGGCTTTGGCGTTCTGCCAGTTGAGGAGCAGCGTGGCGAAGAGCGGCACGAGGATGTAAAGCAGGAGCTCGCTGCCGCGCCATGCGCTTCCGTGCGGAGGCCGGCACACGGCAACCAACCCCGCGATGCCCAGCGACCCGAAGAGCAGCGCCGTCCAGGCGATCGCGGCGCGATGCTGCGCCATGGTGGCGTGCAGATCGCCGTGCATCTCGGAGAGCGTCGGCCCCAGCGCAAAGCCCACGCTGTAAGCGAAGAACGTGTACGGAACCGATTCCCAGCGGAAGGTGGTGTCGCCGCGCAGCCGCTCTTCCGGCGCGATAGCGCCGGGTTCGACGGGCGTAGCCAGCTTTCCGAAGTCGACGTACGTCGTGACGCGATAAATCCAGGGGGACGTCACCAGAACGACCAGGGCAGTCACCAGTGCCCAGCGTACCAGCGCGCGCCCGCGCGACGCGGACGATGTGACGAACACCACCGCCTGCACGATGAACGCGAAGCACGCGGAAAAATTGCACAACACCGCCGCCGCCACGGAGAGCGCAAACGCCGCCGCGCGGCCCGCGCTCCAGCGCTCGCACAACCTGTCGAGCAACACACACGACGCCAGCACAAAGCACACGGCGAAGGCATAGTTGCGCAGCTCCTGCGAGTAGTGGAGGTGGAGCGGGTTCACGGCCAGGAGAGCCGCCGACCACAGGGCCACGCGCGATCCCAGGCGCGGGCGCACCCACAGGTACAGGAGCGGCACCGCGAGCACGCCGGCAACCGCGCTGGGCAGCCGCAGCCACCCGTCGCCCTCGCCGGCCTGGCGCATCATCGCCACTACGAAGGTGTGCAGCGGGCCGTGAATGTTGTGCAGCAGCAATTGCCCGAGCGGAAATCCGGGCTTGGGGGTGGCGACAATAAGGGTGAGAATCTCGTCGACCCAGAGGCTCTGCGCACCGAGACGGAAGAAACGAAGAGCGGCGGCGAGCACGATGAGTGCGACGAGCACCCGGCGTTCGGAGCGTGGTATACTGGCGGTCACTTCATTCCCGTCGCTTCGCCGTGTCCAGCGCGCTTCACGACAAAATCAAGATCGGCCCTGCCGGCTGGGACTATCCCGATTGGGATGGGATCTTCTATCCCGCCACGCGCAAGCGCAGCTTCGATGCGCTGGCGTACATCGCATCGTACTTCACGCTGGTGGAAATCAACAGCACGTTCTACCGTGTCCCCGCTCCCCATGTGACGCGTCGCTGGGTGGAGCGCGTCGCGGACCGGCCGGATTTCACCTTCACGCTCAAGGCCCACCAGTCGCTCACGCACCAGGGCGACGACGGCACGCCGGCGGAGCTCGTGCCGCTGTGCCACGCCATCGATCCTATCGCGGAGGCAGGACGGCTCGGCGCCGTGCTGTTGCAGTTCCCCTGGTCGTTCCGATTCAATGACGAAGCATGCCGCCACGTGGAAGCGCGCATCGAAGAATTGCGACCGTACCCGCTGGCGCTCGAGGTGCGCCACGGCAGCTGGGACACACCCGAAGCCGCCGCGTATCTCGCCGCGCTCGGCATCACAGTCTGCGGAATCGACCAGCCGGTGATGGGCGACTCGCTGCCCCCCTATCACTACCGCAGCGGTCCGGCCGGAGCGTATTTCCGTTTTCACGGTCGCAATTACAAGAACTGGTTTGCCGAAGGAGCGGGACGCGACGCGCGTTACGATTATCTGTATCCAGCCGAGGAGCTCTCGCCCTGGGCGGCCGTGATTCGCAACGCGGCCGCCCAAGCCAACACCACGCACGTGATCCTCAACAATCATTTCCGCGGACAGGCGCCGGCCAATGCATTCGAGCTCGCGTTTCTTCTTTCCGGAAAGAGGCCGGCGGCACCGGAGCGGCTGCGCCGCGCGTATCCGCGTCTGGCGGCAAGCACGGTGTCCCGCGCCGAAAGCGGCGACGCACCCACGCTGTTTGAAACTTGAGGTCAGCGCAGAACGAAGGCGAGGATCACAACGAGCAGGAGCGCGCCGCTCGCCAGGATCATCACGATGGGAGGAATGTTGCGAAACCACTCCGCCGCCTCCTTGAGACTGGTCGGCGCTGCGTCGGGCAGGCTGAGGGGATTCTGGTGGGGATTGTCGATCGTCTCGAAGGCGCGCACGTCGATCTTGTCAGTCTTGTTGAACCGGCGCAGGCACAGCGAACAGAATTTCGCGTCGGCGTCCTCTTCCCATCCGCAGCGCGAGCAAATGATACCTCCGCTCGACGAGCGACGCTCGGGCTGAACGTTCTTGTTGATGGCTTCCTGCTTGGCGTCGCTCGGCTCCTTGGTTTCCTCGACGGGCGTCTGCTCGACGAATTCCTCCAGCCGCACCACACCACCCAGCTCGACGAGAATTGATTCGAGCCACTTGGCTTTCTTGTACGGAAGCCGCTGCGCCAGCGTGCAGGGCGTGCGCGCGACGAGTGAGCGCATGCGCGGGAGCGGCGATTTGAGACGCATGGAGAGCTTGAGCGCGAAGGTCTCGGTGGTCTCCACCGAGAGGTCGATCGCGCTCAGCACCACGCGGTACTCGCAGTCGGTCTTCGGCTTGGGCGCCGGCGCCGCCAGCCGCGGTGCGGCGCCGGGGCCGATCGCGGGCGCGGCGTCGTGCACGCCCAGGCGCTTGAGCGACGAGCGCGCGCCTTCGTCGTGGGGATCCAGGTAGAGAATCTTCCGGTAGTGATTGATTGCGGCTTCGCGCTCGCGATTCGGCGGCGCCGACGCGGGAGCTTCGCCCATCAGGCGCTCGAGCACGACCTGTGACGCCGCTTCGGTGTAGCCCACCGGATCGCTGAAGAACTCGCCCAGCGAGCGCCGGTCGCGACGGAACGCGTGACGGTCCATCAGCTGCTCGAGCTCCATCACCACTTCGGCGATGTGACGGAAGCGTTCGTCGACGCGCTTGCGCAGCATGCGGGCGACGATCTGCTGGAACGGCAACTCCACCATCGGATTGAACGAACCGATGGCGGGCGGCTCCCGGTTCTGGATGTTATCGACTACTTCCGCGTAGCCGGCACCGTCGAACGGACGCCGTCCGGCCAGGAGCTCGTACGCCACCACGCCGAGCGAGAAGATGTCGCTCTGCGTGCCCACCACCTCGCCGCGCGTCTGCTCGGGAGACATGTACGCCGGTGTTCCCACCACCTTGCCGTGGTGGGTCACGAAATTGAACTTGTCGACCGCTTTCGCCAGACCGAAATCGGCGATCTTGATGCCGCCCTGGCGCGTGAAAATGATGTTGGCGGGCTTGATGTCGCGGTGCACGAGGTTCTCGCCGTGCGCCGCTTCGAGCCCGTAGGCGACGTTGAGGATGATGGAGAGGGCGACGTCGATGGGCAGGCGCGGCTGCGTGCGCAGGAGCTCTTCGATGGTGAGCCCGTCGTAGTACTCCATCACGATGTAGTACGAGCTCTCGAATTTTCCGTAGTCGATCACATTGACGATGTTGTCGTGCTGCACGCGCGCGGCCGCTTCCGCTTCCTGCTGGAAGCGCGTGATGAAGCGCGGGTCGGCGGCGAGGTGCGGCAAGAGCACCTTGATCGCCACGGTCTTCTTGATGGATTGCTTGCGCGCCTTGTAGACGACGGCCATGCCGCCGACAGCGATCTGCTCGAAGGAATCGTAACCGCGTATGCGAAAGACAGCCTGCATGGGGAACGGGGGTAAAACCCATTCCCCGAAATGCACGGATCGTACCAGCGCCGAGGGCCGGCAGGAACCCCTGCAGCAGCACGCGAAGTGAGGCGGTTAAATGACTGTAACCAGGCTAGTTGGTCGTTGGAATCGAGGGGATGATGGCGATCGTCATCGAGCTCTCGATCAGGTCCGTGCTCACCGTGGAAAGCCCAAACTGCAGACCCTCCGCGTTGAATGGCAGCGTGATAGGCAAAGAATTCGCAGTGGTCTCCTGCACCAGCTCGGGGACGATCCCGTTGCCGACAAGATAGAGCCGGTAGCGATCCACTTTGGAAGGGTCGCTCACCGTCCAGTTGAGATCGTAGTCATACGTCCCGCTCGAGTTGATGCCGAGCGACGTGATGACAAAATTCGTCGGCGCCGGCGCTTCGATCGCCTGGATCTGGGTCGGGAAATTTTCGTGCTTGGGACAGCCGCCCAGGATGAACAACATGGACACGGCCGTCGCCAGCACAATGCTCTTTTGAATGATTCGCGGTGCGCGCATCGGGTGACTCCTAGAAACTGAACGTGCGCACCACGCGGAAGCCATCTTTCTGGATTTCCATCGAGGTGGCCGGCTCTTTCACTTCGCCGGTGTCCGGACGCGAAAGAATGATGTCGACGAGATTCAATCCGTAGGTAACGACCAGCGCGCCCACAAAGGCGTTACGCCACTTCTGCTGGTCGTCGGCATGGTTGAATGACTCGCTCATCGACTTGTAGGTGGCATCGATGTCGGACTGCTTCACAACCGTCCCGTTGTCGAGCTGGTCCTGGTAGGCCAGGTATTGGCGCTTCTCGTTCTCATACGAGTCGACGGAGCGCGAATAGTTGATCTGGCTCGCGAACACCCCGATCCACGACGCAATGGCGGCCGTTCCGAAGATGGTCGCCTTGGTGTAGTGTCCCTGCTGGGCCTGGCCGAGGCCGGGAAGCAGCGCCGAGAGCAGGATCGAGTTGGCCGCCCGCGCCGGAGACGACGCGGTGAGCAGCACGGCTGCACTGGCCGCTGCGGCCGAGAGACGCAGGGTCTTGCCACGGATCATGAGTCTGCCTACGTTTCCAACGGGTAAATTGATAGTACCGCGCCTCGGCACCCCTCCGCGCGGCGGGGATGTAACTACCTGACCGGCGTATAAACTCGCGCGGCCATTGTAGGGAAGTCTTACGCGATCAGCGGCCGAATGTTACGGCCAAACCCCACCCGGTTCAAACTTTTTTCCAGGGCCGCTCTCCGAGCGCTCCCCGCCCACTGGCTCGTTGACGCCTGTCGGTGTGCAAGTTAGCATGACCCACCCGCAATGATCGAAGTCTCCTCCCTTTCCAGACGCTATGGCAGCCGCGACGCGGTGGTCGATCTCTCCTTTTCCATCCCGGCCGGTGAGATCGTGGGGTTCCTGGGTCCCAACGGCGCGGGCAAGACCACCACGCTGCGCATGCTGACCGGTTACCTGCCGCCCACGGCGGGCACCGCGCGCGTGGCCGGCCACGACATTCTGAGCGACTCGATGCAGGTGCGCCGGCATATCGGCTACCTCCCCGAGAGCGTGCCGCTCTACCGCGATCTCACAGTGACCGCGTACCTCGATCTCGTGGCCACGCTCAAGGGCATGCCGCGAGCTGGACGGCGCGAGCACATTGCGCGCATCGTGGAATCGTGCGGACTCACCGAGGTGTACACGCGCCGAATCGGCGCGCTCTCGCGCGGCTACCGCCAGCGCACGGGGTTGGCGCAGGCGCTCGTCAATGATCCCGACGTGCTCTTTCTCGACGAGCCCACGGTGGGGCTCGACCCGCGCCAGATCGTCGAGATCCGCGAGCTGATCCGGAGCCTCGCGGGACGCCGCACCATCATGCTGAGTACGCACATCCTTCCCGAAGTGGGACATCTCTGCCAGCGTGTGCTCATCATTCATCGTGGCCGGCTGGTGAGCGATGGCCCCCCCGACCAGCTGCAGCGCCAGTCAGGACGTACCACGTCCGTCGAGATCGAGGTGCGGGGTGAGCGCACCGCCGCGACAGCGGCGGTAAAGAGCGTTGCCGACGTGACAGGGGTCGAAATCATCGATGAACGCGACGGCATCGTGAAACTGCGCGTCAATTGCGCCACGGGAACGGATCCTCGCGAAGCCATTGCGGCGGCCCTGGCGGGAGCGCGTCTCAATCTCCGTTCCATGACGCTCACCACCGCCACGCTCGAGGACGTTTTCGTGCAGCTCGTCACGCGCGAGGAAGCACCGTGAACAAGATCACGGCGCTGTACCGGCGCGAGCTCTCCTATTATTTCCAGTCGCCGGTGGCGTATGCCGTCATCACGCTCTTCCTCCTGCTCAGCGGCTATTTTTTCTACAACCTGCTCGGCTATTTCAATATTGAATCGATGCAGGCCATGCAGAGCCCCATGCAGGCGCGCATGCTGAGCCTCACCTCGTCGGTACTGGCACCGCTCTTCGCCAACATGAGCTCGGTGCTGCTGCTCATGCTGCCGCTGCTCACCATGCGGCTCTTCGCCGAGGAGCGGCGCAGCGGCTCGGCCGAGCTGCTCTTCACGTATCCGGTCTCCGACATGCAGGTGATCCTCGGCAAGTTTCTCGCGGCGGTCACCGTGCACGCGGTGATGCTCGCCATGACGCTTCCCTGCATGGCACTGCTCTTCCACTTCGCCCATCCCGAGCCCGGCCCGCTGTTCGCCGGCTACCTCGGGTTGTTTCTGATGGGCGTCGCGTTCGTGGCGATGGGACTCTTCTTCTCGGCCCTCAGCGAGAGCCAGCTGGTCGCGGGTGCCATGACGTTCGGCTGCGCGCTGCTCTTTCTCATCATCGGCTGGATGGCGCCGCTCGTCAGCGGCGCAGGGGCCGCGGTGCTCTCGCAGCTGTCAATGGTCCAGCACCTCGACGGCATGGCACGCGGCGTGATCGACAGCAACGACCTGATCTTCTATCTCAATCTCACCGTGTTCTTCCTCTTCATGTGCGCGCGCGTGCTCGACTCGACGCGCTGGAGGAGTTGACACGATGAAAGCCTCCCCCGCGCGCATGATTGCATTCACGGGATTGGCGCTGCTGATTCTGGGGGCGCTCTTCGCTGCCGCCGGCGCCGGCGC
>Ga0075425_100009465_pt1 | contig 10371 bp, 8 predicted proteins | sample SoiMethybrSBSTD4_FD_75300 | JGI IMG/M metagenome (GOLD analysis project Ga0075425, IMG submission 75300) | Bulk soil microbial communities from a Populus tree surrounding site in Tennessee, USA - Soil MetaG P. TD hybrid SBSTD4 | ecosystem: Environmental > Terrestrial > Soil > Tree plantation...
CCGGTCCGGTCGAGCACGCCGTCTGCGCGCATCCCGGCGGTCCGCCGCGGTGCTGGTGCCGGCCGCCGCTGCCCGGCCTCGCGCTCGCGTTCTGCCGGGGGCGCGGGCTGGACCCGGCCCGTTCGACCGTGATCGGATGCGCGCCCGCCCACCGGACGCTGGCGGCCGCGCTCGGCGCCCGTCACCTCGATGTGCGATGAGATCCGGGGCCGGGACTGGTCCCTGCTGCCAACCGATCGAAGGCGACGGAGGTGTCGAGATGTCGAAGGTGCTCGCAGCGATCACGATGTCGATGGACGGCTACATCGCCGGCCCGAACGACCGGGTCGGCGCCGGCCTCGGCGACGACGGCGAACCCCTCCACTACTGGATGTTCGGCGATCCGTCCACCGACGGGAAGGCGGGGCGGGTCGGCCCGGCGGAGGTCGACCGGGCATACATCGATGAGCTGTTCTCGTCGGGCGGCGCCTGGATCGTCGGGCGCACCATGCACGATCTGGCCGAGGGCTGGGGCGACGACCCCGGTTTCGGCCTGCCGGTCTTCGTCGTCACCCATCGCGACCGCGAGACCGATGTCAAGGGAGACACGACGTTCACGTTCGTGACCGGCGGGCTCGACGAGGCACTGCGGCGGGCGCGCGAGGCGGCCGGCGAGAAGAACGTCATCGTCATGGGCGGCGCCGCGGTGCTGCGCCAGTGCCTCGAGGCCGGCATCGTCGACGAGCTCGCTCTCACGATCGCCCCGATCCTGCTCGGCTCCGGCAAGCGGCTTTTCGACGGAATCGCCGCCACCGATCTCCGGTTCGAGCCCGCCGCCGTGATCGAGTCGCCGGCCGCGACACACATCCGCTACCGGGTCACGAGCTCCGCGGGTACGATCGCGCGGTGAGCTCGCCCGGTCAGCTGCTGGCCTTCATGGCCCTGTCGTTCCTGATCATCGTGATCCCGGGGCCGAGCGTGCTCTTCGTGATCGGCCGGGCGCTGGCGTACGGGCGGCGGACGGCCCTCGCCTCGGCGCTCGGGAACGAGGTCGGGATGCTCGTGCTGGCCACGCTCGTCGCGGTCGGTGTCGGCCCGGTGGTGCAGCGGTCGGAATCGGTCGTGACGCTCATCCGTCTGGTCGGCGCGGTCTACCTGATCTACCTCGGCGTCCGGGCCTGGCGGGAGCGGGGCCGGCTGGCGATCTCCGAGGCCGAGATCCAGCCGCAGGACCCCTGGCACGCGATCCGCGACGGGTTCGTCGTCGGGGTCGCCAACCCGAAGGCGATCCTCTTCTTCACCGCCATCCTGCCCGGCTTCGTCGATCCCGACCGCGGCCACGTCACCGTCCAGCTCTTCCTGCTCGGCCTGATCTTCGCGCTGATTGCGCTCGCCTCCGACTCCGTCTGGGGCCTGGCGGCGAGCCAGGCGAGGCAGTGGTTCGGGCGCTCCCCGCGGCGGCTCGCGATGGTCGGCGGCTCGGGCGGCCTGGCACTGATCGGGCTCGGCGTCGGCATCGTCGTCACGGGGCGGCGGCACTGATGGCGAGCGCGATGCGGGAGACCATCGCCTCGCAGCCGGGTGAGCTGCGCCGCCTGCTGTCGGACGACGCCCCGATCGCTCCGGCGGCCGAGCGGCTGCGCGGCCGCCGCGTCCTGCTGGTCGGGACGGGGACGAGCTGGCACGCCGCCAGCATCGGCGCCTGGTTCCTGCGCGCCGCCGGCGTCGAGGCGTGGGCGGTGCAGGCGATGGACGCGGCCCTCTCCGGCCCGCGTCCGGGGGCCGACGACGGCCTGATCCTGCTCAGCCACCGCGGCACGAAGCGCTACACGACGGACGTCGTCGAGCGGGCCCGGTCAGCCGGGGCCGCCGTCGTCTCGATCTCGGCCCGCGGGGTCGCCGGCGCGGACATCGAGACCGTCGAGCCGGAGCGCTCCTCGGCGTTCACCGCGAGCCACCTGGGCGCGCTCATGCGCCTGGCGCAGCTGAGCGTCGCGCTCGGCGGCGATCTGGGCGGTCCGCTGGCAGGCGTGCCCGACGCCGTCGCCGGCATCGTCGACGGCCCGCCGATCGGCGTCGAGCCGCCGGCGCGGTCGCTCGAGTTCATCGGCGCCGGCCCCAACCAGTGGACGGCGGCCGAGGGCGCACTCAAGATCCGCGAGACGGCCTACGTGGCGGCGTCCGGCCTGGCGGTTGAGCAGTACCTGCACGGCCCTTCCGTCGCGGTCGGCCCGGGCGACACGCTCGTCGCCCTGAACGGCGGCGGCCCGGGCGAGGAGCGGCTGCTCGCGGTCGCCCGCGGTGCCGAGTCGTGCGGCGTGACGGTGCGGCTGATCGAGGCCAAGGCCGGTGGCGAGCTGCTCTCGGTGTTCCCGCTGACCGCCGCCGTCCAGCGCATCGCCCTCGAGGCCGCCGAGTCGCTGGGAACGAATCCAGACAGCTTCGGACGCGACGTGCCGGCGCGCGCGCACGCGCTCGCCGGCATCGACCTCTAAGACTCCAGCCATTCGGTCTCGAACGTCGGGTTGGCGTGAATGCACACCAGGCTCGAGGGGCCGGGCCCGTCGTTCGTAAACCCGTGCGGCGTGTCGGCCGGGACGATCACGACGTCGCCGGGGCCGGCGGCCAGCCGCTCCTCGCCGGCCCGGAAGGTGAGGTGGCCTGCGATGACGACCCAGGTCTCGTCGTAGGGGTGGCGATGCAGCCGTGGGCCGTGCCCGGGCTCGCTCTCGTCGAAAATGAGCGAGACGCTGGCGCCGTGGTCTTCGCCCACGATGTTCCCGGAGGGGATCGTGTCGGACTTGATCAGGGGCATGCGGTCACCCTATCCGCGGACGTGGTCCCGGTGAGGCGCGCGTACCATGCGGCCCATGGGTGAGCAGGACGAGGGCCGGTTCGGCTCGGCGGCGCAGGCCTCCGAGTGGGACGCGCGCTATCGCAAGCACGACGCGGCCATGTGGAGCGGGCGGCCGAACGGCCGGCTCGTCGCCGAGGCCACGCGCCTGACTCCCGGCAGGGCGCTCGACGTCGGCTGCGGGGAGGGCGCGGACGCGATCTGGCTCGCCCAGCAGGGCTGGACGGTGACCGCGATCGATGTCTCCGAGGTGGCCGTCCGTCGCGGTCGCGAGGCCGCCGAGCGGCTCGGTGTCGCCATCGAGTGGGTCGCGGGCGACGCCCTGCGGACGCCATTTGGCGCGGGCTCGTTCGACCTCGTGTCGCTCCAGTACCCGGCGCTGCCGAAGGCGGCCGGCGAGGGCGCGGTGCGCGAGCTGCTCGCCGCGGTCCGCCCCGGTGGGCTCCTGCTCGCCGTCTACCACGACCTCGACGACGAGCACCGCGAGCACATGAAGGCGCGCGGCAACGACCCCGCCGACTACGTCGGCGCCGACGACCTCGCCCCGCTGCTCGATCCCGAATTCACCGTCGAGGTGCACGCGGTCGAGCCGCGCATCGACCCGCCGCCTGGGACACCGCACATCGCGGATGTGGTCCTGCGGGCGCGGAGACGGTGAGCAACGGTCAGCCTTTGGGCTGGATCAATCCCAGCTTTCTGAGCCGCGAGCGAACGCCGCCGACCTGACGTCCCATCCGCGCCGCGATCGCCTCCGGCGACATGTCTTCGGCGAAGAGCTCGCGCAGCCGCGCTTCATCCTCGGGCGTCCAACGAGCGTAGGCCTGCGGATACTTGCGCCGGACCTCATGAAGCCGGTCGGACGGCCTCGCCGTCTCGCCCCGGTACGCCAGGATCTCGGCCGCTTCCTGGTCGGAGACGTCCATCTCGACCGGTGCCCGTCCGTCGAGGTATGTGATCACGACGCGCGCTCCCGTGCCGCCAGGGAGCACCTCGCCAGAGATGTCGGAGATTCGCGCCACGGACGAGCGATCGTAGTGAGAGCGGGTCGGAGCGCGCGGAAGCGGGAGCGACGGGACTCGAACCCGCGACCTCCGGCGTGACAGGCCGGCGTTCTAACCAGCTGAACTACGCCCCCGCGTCGCCGGCAGGCCACCCGTGGCCCCGTCCGACGGCGGGCAGAGTATAGCCCTGGGCAGCTCCTGGACGGCCGCTGCTTGTGCGCATCCGGCGCGTCCGGTAGACCTCCGTCCTGCACGATGAGCGCCTACCTGCCCATCGCCGAGCACGGCGTGATCGGCGACCTGCACAGCGTCGCGCTCGTCGGCACCGACGGCACCATCGACTGGTTCTGCTGCCCGCGGTTCGATTCGCCCAGCGTGTTCGCGTCGATCCTCGACGCCGACAAGGGCGGCTTCTGGCGGATCGCGCCGGTGAACGGCGGCCACACCGTGCGCCAGCTCTACTTCCCCGACACGAACGTCCTCATCACCCGCTTCATGACCCCCGACGGCGTCGGCGAGGTGCACGACTTCATGCCGATCCACCGCGACCCGCGCCACCCCCGCCGGCTGGTGCGCCAGGTGGTGGCGGTGCGCGGCGAGATGCGCTTCCGGCTCGAGTGCCGGCCGCGCTTCGACTACGCCCGCCAGCCGCACGAGGTGGAGCTCTACGAGGGCGGGGCCGTCTTCAACACCTCCGCGCTCTCGCTGACGCTGGCGACGAACGTGCCGCTCGAGCGCCACGGCGACGACGTCACCGCCCAGTTCGACCTGGCCAACGGGGCCAGCGCCACCTTCCTCCTGCAGCCGAACACGCGCGGGCAGAAGCTGAAGCCGATCAGCGAGGGCGCCGCGGCCGAGTCGTTCGAGAGCACCGTGCGGTTCTGGCGGGGGTGGCTCTCGCACTCGGTCTACAAGGGCCGCTGGCGGGAGATGGTGAACCGCTCGGCGCTCACGCTCAAGCTGCTCACCTACCGGCCCTCCGGCGCGATCGTCGCCGCGCCGACCACGAGCCTGCCGGAGCACATCGGCGGCGAGCGCAACTGGGACTACCGCTACACCTGGGTGCGCGATGCGGCGTTCTCGCTCTACGCGCTCCTGCGGCTCGGGTTCACCGAGGAGGCCGGGGCGTTCATCACCTGGCTGACCGACCGCTTCGGCGAGACCTCCTACGGCGAGGGCGGTCCGCTCCAGATCATGTACGGTATCGACGGCCGGGCCGAGCTGCCCGAGGAAGTGCTCGGCCATCTCGAGGGCTACGCCGGCTCGTCGCCGGTGCGGATCGGAAACGGCGCCGCGACCCAGCTCCAGCTCGACATCTACGGCGAGCTGATCGACTCGATCTACCTCTACAACAAGTACGGGGAGCCGATCTCGTACGACTCCTGGATAGAGCTGCGAAAGATCGTCGAGTGGCTCTGCGACAACTGGGACCAGCCCGACGAGGGCATCTGGGAGACGCGCGGCGGCCGCCAGCACTTCACCTACTCGCGGCTGATGTCGTGGGTGGCGATCGAGCGGGCCGTGCGCATGGGCCGCTACCGCGGCCTGCCCGGCGACCTGGTGAAGTGGCTCGACGTGCGCGACCAGATCACCGAGCAGGTCATGACGCGCGGCTGGAACGAGAAGCGCGGCGCGTTCGTCCAGCACTACGGCTCCGACGTGCTCGACGCGTCGCTGCTCCTGATGCCGCTCACGAAGTTCATCGCCCCCAAGGACCCGCGCTGGCTGCGCACGCTCGATGCGATCGGCCGCGAGCTCGTCGCCGACAGCCTGGTCTACCGCTACAACGCCAAGGCGTCGCCCGACGGCCTGCAGGGCGACGAGGGCACGTTCTCGATCTGCACGTTTTGGTACGTCGAGGCGCTGGCCCGCGCCGGCCGGGTCGACGAGGCCCGGCTGGCCTTCGAGAAGATGCTCACCTACGCGAACCACCTCGGCCTCTACTCCGAGGAGATCGGCCCCTCCGGCGAGGCGCTCGGGAACTTCCCCCAGGCCTTCACCCATCTCTCGCTGATCAGCGCGGCGGTCAACCTCGACCGCCAGCTGGGCTAGTCCCCCGGCCAGAGCGGCTGGGCGATCTCGACGACCGTGCCCTTGCCGGGCGCCGTCGTGATCTCGACCCGGCCGCCGGCGGCGTCGACCCGCTCCATCAGCGACTCGAGCCCCAGGTGGTTCGTCCGCCGCGCCCGGGCCAGCGCCGGCTCCAGGTCGAAGCCGCGGCCGTCGTCGGCCACCCGCACGTTGAGGACGCCGGCGCCGCGCTCGAGCCGCACCTTCAGGGTCTTCGCGCCCGAATGGACGCGCGCGTTCGCGAGGATCTCGGTGATCGAGCGGAAGACGAGCGTCTCCATGGTCGGGTCGATCCGGGTCTCGAGGCCGACCACGTCGAGGCTGGTGGCGATGCCCGTCTCGCTCTCGAGCGTGTGCAGCGCCTGCTCGAGCGCGACGACCAGGCCGTGGTGCCAGAGCACCGCCGGGCGCAGGTCGAAGGTCATCCGCCGCGTCCGCTCGACGGCGCCCGAGATCAGCTCCGACACCTGCTCGAGCCCGCGCCGAACCCGCTCGGTGTTGCCGTCCTGCACGGCCATGCGGACGCTGTCGAGCGAGATCACGCAGGCCGACATCACCTGGATCGTGTCGTCGTGCAGGTCGGCGGCGACCCGCGAGCGCTCCTGCTCCTGGGCGCGCACGAGCCGCTCCATCAGCTCGCGGTGGCGGCGCTCGAGGGCGGCCAGCCGCTCGGCCCGCTGCTCGGACTGCTCGCGCAGGAGCACGCCGCGGCAGGTGGCGGCCACCTGGTCGGCGACGGTGCGCATGGCCAGCGCGTCGGCCGCGTCGAAGCGGTCGCGCAGGCCGTCGTAGACGCCGAGCACCGCGATGCACTCGCCGTCGACCATGACGGGTGTGAGCAGCTCGGAGGGGAGCGGGATCGGCGCCGGCCACTCGTAGGCGGGGTGGGCCTGGGCGTCGCCCAGCACCACCTGCTCGCCCGAGGCGATGACGGTGCCGACGGTGCCTGCGTCGATGCGCCGGTGGAGGCCCGCGGCCGTCGTGCCCTCGTTGCCCAGGTTGGCGACCACGACCTGTTCGCCCACCTCGGGGAGCACCCGGATCGCGACCGCCGCCGAGTAACCGCGGCCGAGGTAGACCGTCTCGACCACGGCGGCCAGCACCTCGTCGATCGTCTCCGCCGAGGCGATCGCGCCGGCCACCTCGGTCGTGAGCGCAAGCCGGCTCGAGCGCTGCTCGGACTCGTCGCGCAGGCGCACGCCGCGCATCGTCGCGATCACCTGCTCGGCGACCGTGCGCATGAGCGTCGCGTCGGCCGCGTCGAAGCGGTCGGGGCGGTGGTCGTAGATCGCGATCGCGGCGGCGGTCGGCCCCTCGAAGACCGGTGTCACGAGCGCGGACTGGTAGGCGAGCGGCGTCTCGTCGGCGTCCAGCTGGCCGATGACGATCTGCTCGCCGGTCGCGAGCGCCCGGCCGGCCGCACCGGTCTCGAGCGGGAGGCGCGCGCCCTCGATCGATCCGCCGACGCGCACCCGGTCGGTGACCACCGTGTACTCGTCCGCGTTCGGCGTGGCCACGACCGCGGTCACCGCCCCGTAGTCGGTCGGCTCGAAGATCGCGTCGGCCGCGGCGCGCAGGACGTCCTGAACGCTGTCGGCGTTCGTGACGGCGCTGGCGACCGCGGCCGCCAGGGCCAGCCGCTGCGCCCGCCGCTCCGACTCGCTGCGCAGGCGCACACCCCGCAGCGCCGCCGCGAGCTGCTCCGCGACGGCGGCCATGAGCGCCTCGTCGGAGTGGTCGAACTGGTTCATCGGCCGGCTCGCGACCTCGATCACCGCGACGCAACGGCCATCGACCATCACCGGGGTGGAGAGCAGCGAGTCGAACGACTCCTCGTCGCCCCACGGCGCGTAGTCGGGGTCGCGCTCGTGGCCGTTGATGAGGTTCTGGAGGCCGGACTTGATCGTCCGCGCCGTGATGCCGCTGCCGATCGGCCGCCGCAGCCCGGTGAAGCTCTCACGTGACGCCCCGAAGTCGGAAACCACCACCTGCTCGTCGCTCGCCTCGTGCACGGTGATCGCCATCACGGCGTCGTAGCGGCCGCGCGAGTGCACCGCCTCCGCGGCCACGCGGATCGCGCTCTCGGGTGTGTCCTGCGCCGGCAGCAGCGCGGCGATCTCGGCGGCCAGCGAGAGCCGGTGCGCCTGCCGGGCGGACTCCTCGCGCAGCTGCACCGACCGGATGGCGGCGGCCAGGTGGTCGGAGATGGCCTTGACCAGCTCCTCGTCGTCGGTGTCGAACCAGTTCGGGTGCTCGTCGGCGATCACGAGCGCGGCGGCGCACGTCCCCTCGACCATCACCGGGGCGATCAGGACCGAGTTGTTGGGGTCGCGGCCCGGCCAGGAGAAGGCGGGGTGGTCGCCTGCCCGGCCGAGGCGCAGCACCCTGCCCGAGGTGATCGCGGCGCCGGGGATGCCGGCGGCCGTGGGCACCCGCAGGCCGACGTAGACGTCGGTGCCGCGGTCGCGCGCGAAGACGGCCCGCCGCTCGCCCCGGACCGGCTCGACCACCCACGCGGTCAGGCCGGAGTAGCCCGTGTGGCGGCTGATGGCCTGGGCGGCGTCGTGCAGGGCCTGGTCGACGCTCTCGGGCGAGCGCAGCGCCCGGGCGACCTCGGCGACGACGTTCAGCCGGGTCGCGCGCCGGTCGGACTCCTCGCGCAGGGCGGCGCCGCGGAGCGCCGCCGCCACCTGCTCGGCGAGCGTGCGCATGAGCAGCGCGTCGGTCTCGTCGAACTGGTCGGCGCGCAGGTCGGAGAGGCCGATCACCGCCTCGCAGCGGCGGCCGACCATTACCGGCGTCGCGATCAGCGACTCGTACCCGGCCGCCGCCCACGCCCCGCCGGCGTCGGCGAGGTGCGAGCGCCCGAGCAGCGCCTGCTTGCCGGTACGCACGACCTGGCCGATCACGCCGGAGTCAAGCGGGTGGGTCGAGACGGCGACGGTGTCGCGGCCGCGCGTGATCGTCCACATGCGCTGGGTGCCGTGGCGATGATCGGCGCCGGCCGTCCACACGGCCGTGTAATCGGTGTGGCGGTGGAGGGTGATCGTCACGGTGCGCAGGAGCTCGTCGACGCTGCCGGTGGCGGCGATCTCGCGCGACAGATCGGCGGCCAGCTCGAGGCGCTGCGCGCGCCGCTGCGACTCGTGCTGGAGCCGCTGCGAGCGCTCGCGCATGCGCACGCCGACGAGCGCGGTTGCCACCTGGTCGGCGACCGCCTGCATCAGCGCGGCGTCGGCGGCGTCGAAGCGGTCACGCTCGACGTCTGCAAGCTCGAGCACGCCCTCGCAGCGGCCCTCGACCTCGACGGGCGTCAGGAGCAGCGACTCCCAGCGGCCGTCCGCCGTCCAGGAGTAGCGCTCGTCTGTGGTGGCGTCGGACAGCATGATCTGGGTGCCCTGAGCGATGCAGGCGCCGACGAGGCCGGTGTCGATCGGGCGGCGGATGGTCTGCGTCGCGATCACGTCGCTGCCGAGGTCGACGGTCACCACCTGCTCGCCGGCGGCGCGGTCGACCATCGTGGCGGTGACGCCGGAGTAGCGGGTGTGGTCGAAGACGGCGGTGGCCGCCATCCGGAAGGCCTCGTCGACCGACGTCGCCGCGCCGACGGCGCTCGCGACCGCCTGGACCAGCGTCAGCTGCTCGGTGCGCAGGTCGGCGCGGCGGGAGGCGGCGATGGCGTGGGCGGCCAGCTCGCACACCGTCGAGAGCAGCGCGGACTCCTCGCCGAACGGCGCTCCACCAGGGTCGCGGCTGACGATGAGCGTCGCCACCGGATCGCCGTCGATGCGGATGGGCGCGGACAGGCTGGGGCCGCCCTCCGGCCCGGGCGGAAGCGGCTCGCCGCCCGCCAGCGGCAGCACCAGCGCCTGGTCGGCGCCCAGCGCGACACGGGCGCGATCCGCGATCTCGCGCAGCGTCTCGGAGGGGAACGGGTCGGGCATGGTCTGATTGTGCTTGCGGTGTCCTGGCGGAGCCTACGCCGAATCGGGGAGGCGCATCCCCTGATTCGGGTAGGGCCGGGCCCGTTTCGTCGCGGCATTTAGACTGCCGGTCGAGCGAGGGCGGTTAGCTCAGCTGGGAGAGCGCCTGCCTTACAAGCAGGAGGTCACTGGTTCGAGACCAGTACCGCCCACTACTACCACCAGATGACGCGCGATCCCCTGATCGACCGTGATGAGTACGCCGCTCTCGCCGGCTGCACGTACCTGAACCAGGCGTCGCTCGGCCTCATCCCTCGCGTCTCGGTGGACGCGAGCATCCGCTTCCTGACCGAGGTGGCCCAGTACGGGAATGTCCATCTCTCCGATCAGGCCGAGGCCGAGATCCTGGACTCGCTGCGCGCCGCTGCATCCGGGCTTCTGGGGGCGCCGGCCGGATCGATCGCGGTCGTCGGTGGGGCGAGTGAGGGCCTGGGCCAGGTTGCCGCGATCCTGTCGGCGCGGGGCGGCGAGGTCGTCCTGGTGC
>Ga0075425_100009466_pt1 | contig 10371 bp, 10 predicted proteins | sample SoiMethybrSBSTD4_FD_75300 | JGI IMG/M metagenome (GOLD analysis project Ga0075425, IMG submission 75300) | Bulk soil microbial communities from a Populus tree surrounding site in Tennessee, USA - Soil MetaG P. TD hybrid SBSTD4 | ecosystem: Environmental > Terrestrial > Soil > Tree plantation...
GCGATGACCGTGTCGACGCCGAGCTGGTTCAAATGCGCGACCAGCGGCGTGCCCCAGAAAGCGCTGGGCGATAATTTTTTCAACACCGCTTCGCCGGGCATCGGCTCGACCTCGTCGATGATGTCGAATTTCCGGCGCTGGCGATCCTGCATTTCCGGCGTCGGGGCTTTTTTACCGTCGCCGCGGCGGAAAGACCATTCGTCGACGCCGGCGCCCCCGAGTCCCGTGACGTGGATGATCGGAATGCGCGCCTCGCGCGCGGTGCGGAGCAATGTCTGGATGTGCGGGATCGCGTTCCATCCCGCCATGCCGCAGCTGCCCGGCCAATCCTTGATCGCTTCCAAAACCGGCTGCGGCTTGTCGCCGAAGACCCAGCGGTAGAGATCGATGAGAAGCAGCGCCGGCTTTTTCCCGAAGCCGATGGGGCGCGGCGGCTTCATTCCGACGTGCGCCTTGTCCTGCTCGGTCAGAAAACGATCCCAGACTCGCTCGGCCATGAAACCCTCCTTACGAACGCTCCATGTCTATCATCCGGCGAATTCGAGGGTCAAGCAGCGCGGCGCTGTTTGCGCGCCTTCCGACGGTATAATAAATCTATTGGTTCGATGTCCGACGCTTTCACCGAAGCCACCGAGGCGCTGAAACGCCGCGGCTTGTATCGCCGGCTCCGCCGCGTCGACGGCGATCAGGGCCCCGAGATCGTCCTCGACGGGCGAAGGGTCCTGAACTTTTCGTCCAACAATTATCTGGGGCTTGCGACCCATCCGGCGCTAAAAAAAGCGGCGCAGGACGCCGTCGAGCGCTACGGCTGCGGCTCGGGGGCATCGCGGCTCATCTCCGGCAACATGGCGCTTTACGAAGAGCTCGAAGCGAAAATCGCCAAGCTCAAAAGCGCCGATACGGCGCTGGTGTTCAACTCCGGCTATCAGGCGAACGTCGGCATCGTTCCCGCGCTCGCCGGCGAAGGCGACGCGATCTTCAGCGACGCGCTCAATCACGCGAGCATCATCGACGGCTGCCGCCTCTCGCGCGCACGGACGGTTGTCTATCCGCACTGCAATGTCGCGTTTCTTGAACACGCGCTGAAGCAAGCTTCTCAGGGAGGGCGCAAGCTGATCGTGACGGAGACGATCTTCAGCATGGACGGCGACGAGGCGCCTCTCGGCGAAATCGTCGACGTCGCCGAAAGGCACGGCGCGGTCGTCATGATCGACGAAGCGCACGCGACCGGCGTCTTCGGGCCGAACGGCGCCGGAGTCGCGGCGAAGCTGGGCCTCGCCGAGCGGATCGCCGTCCAGATGGGAACCTTGGGCAAGGCGCTCGGCGGCTTCGGCGCGTACGTCGGCTGCAGCCAAGCGGCGCGCGACTTTCTCGTCAACCGCTGCCGGAGCCTCATCTTCGCGACCGCGCTGCCGCCGGCGGTGCTCGCCGCCGCGAGCGCGGCCGTGGATCTCCTTTACAACGAGCCGCAGCGGCGCTTGGCGCTCTGGCACAACATCCGCGCGCTGCGCGAAGGCTTTCGCGCGCTGGGCTTTTCGATCGGCGACAGCGAGAGCCAGATTCTGCCGCTCGTCGTCGGCGACGCGGAGAAGTGCATGGCGTTTTCCGAGCGGCTGCTGGAAAAGGGCGTCTTCGTCCAGGGCATACGCCCGCCGACGGTGCCGGAAGGCACCTCGCGGCTCCGCGCGACGGCGATGGCGACCCACACGCACGAGCACTTGCGCCGCGCAATAAACGCTTTCGAACAAGTTCGAAAGCAATTTTGAATTATGAGTTTTGAGTTTTGAGTTAAAAAATCCGATAATTCAAAATTCAACATTCAAATGTCGCGCCACGACGAGCTCAAACGCCTCGACCACACGTATTTGTGGCATCCGTTCACGCAGATGCGTGACTGGACGGCCGACGAGCCGTGCATCATCGAGAGCGGTGAAGGCCAATATCTAGTAGACGTTGACGGCAGACGATACCTCGACGGCGTCTCGTCGCTCTGGTGCAACGTGCACGGCCATCGCCGGCGCGAGCTGGACGACGCGATCAGGACGCAGCTCGATAAAATCGCGCACTCGACGTTTCTGGGTCTCTCGCACCCGCCCGGCATCGAGCTCGCGGAAAAATTAATCCGCATCGCGCCGCCGGGCCTCCAGCGAGTCTTCTATTCCGACGACGGCGCGACGGCGGTCGAGGCGGCGCTGAAGATCGCCGTGCAATACTGGCAGCTAAGAGGGGAGCCGCGCCGCACGCGCATCGCTTCGCTCGCCGAGGCGTATCACGGCGACACGGTCGGCTCGATGAGCGTGGGCTACGCGGAGACGTTTCATCGCTTCTACCGCGATCTGATTTTTCCCGTGCTGCGTCTCAACCCGCCGCACGTTTTTCGGTACTTCAAGCGCATGAGTAACGAGGAAGCGCTTCGTGCCGCGATCAAAGAGGCGGACGAGAAGCTGGCGGGAGAAAAAGATTCGCTCGCCGCGGTCATCGTCGAGCCGCTCATGCAGGGCGCGGCGGGCATGTGGGCGCATTCGCCCGAATATCTCCGCGCGCTGCGCGAAATCTGCCGCCGCAACCGCATACTCTTCATTGCCGACGAGGTCGCAACCGGCTTCGGCCGAACCGGCAGGATGTTCGCTTGCGAGCACGCCGGCGTGGCTCCCGACATCCTTTGCGTTGCCAAGGGCATCACCGGCGGTTATCTGCCGCTCGCGGCGACGCTCGCGACCGAAGAGATATTCTCGGCGTTCCTCGGCGAGTACAAGGCATTCAAAAGCTTCTTCCACGGACATACCTACACCGGAAATCCGCTCGGCTGCGCGGCCGCGCTCGCCAGCCTGAAGCTCTTCGAATCGGAAAAGATTCTCGAAAGGATGCAGCCGAAAATCGATTATTTGCGCGGGCGTTTGGCGAAGGAGTTTTCGCCGCTCGATCACATCTCCGATATCAGGCAATGGGGCTTCATGGTCGGCGTCGAGCTAGGCGAAGATAAGCAAAGCCGCCGCAGTTATCCGGTCGAGAAGCGCATCGGCCACAAGGTGATTCTCGAAGCGCGAAGGCGCGGCGTCATCATCCGGCCGCTCGGCGACGTGGTCATTCTAATGCCGCCGCTGACGATCGGCGATGACGAGCTGAAGACTTTGCTCGATGTCGTTTGCGCATCGATCAAGGCGGTGACGGAGCGTTGATGGGCGCGGGCATCTTCATCACGGGCACGGATACCGGGGTCGGCAAGACGCTGGTCGCGTGCGGTTTCGCGGCGCTGTTTAGGGAAAATGGTCTAAGCGTCGGCGTGATGAAGCCGGCGGAGACGGGCTGCGTAGAGAAGGACGGAGAGCTGGTTCCTGAGGACGCGGTGCGTCTGAAAGAAGCCGCGAGGTCGGCGGAGCCGCTGGAGAATATCTGCCCGTATCGTCTCGTCGATGCGCTCGCGCCGAGCGTCGCCGCAGAGCGCGTCGGCGTAAAGATCGACGTCGGGCGCATCCAGCGCGTCTACGACGAGATCGCGTCGCGAAACGATATCACGATCGTCGAAGGCGCCGGCGGTCTTTTGGTGCCGCTGCTGTCGCATTACACGTACGCAGATCTCGCCAAACTGCTCAAAATTCCGGTCATCGTCGTCGCCGCGAACCGCCTCGGCGCGATCAATCATCTCTCGCTGACGCTCGAAAGCGCCGCCGCTCACGGCCTTCGCGTTGCCGGCTACGTGTGGAATCATCTCGAGCGGCAGCCGTCGCTCGCCGCGGAGACGAATCCGGACGCGCTGCGTTTTCTCACGTCCATTCCGTGTCTGGGAGAAATTCCTTACATTGAAGGCGGCGCATTCGATCGAGCTTCGCTTGCGAAGCTCTTTTCGGAACGGCTCGGCGGCGCTCTCGACGCCGTGTTTAAGCCGCGTTGATGCGATCGGCCTCGGTCGCCGCTTCGAATCGCTTCACTTCCGGCCGCAGCGTCCACATCAGCAGCGTAAGCGCGACGCCTAGGCCGCTGCCCGCGAGCAGCGCGCCGGGCGCGCCCATCAGTGAGGCGAGGAATCCGACGATCATCGCGCCGACGGCGTTGGCGCCCTGCGAGAACATGTTGAAAACGGAAAACGCGCGGCCGCGGAGATGGTCCGGCGTGAGCAGGTGAAACGACGTCTGGCGCATGACGGCCTGCAGGGCATTCGTCAGGCCGAGGCCGGCGACCAGCGCGACGGCGACCCAGAAGCTCGGCGTGACCGCGAACGCACCCAGACACAGGCTGAAAATCAAAAAGGCCCAGAGCGCGAGCATGCCCTTGCGCCGCACATCGCCCATGCACAGCACCGCGATCGTGCCGAGCGTGCCGCCGATCGCCGGCGCGGAGGCGAGCATGCCGAACGCCGCCGGCCCGACATGAAAAATATCTTTTGCGAAGATCGGCAGCAGCGGCCGGTAGTAGCCGACGCTCATGATGATGAAGTCCATCATCACGAGCGCGAAGACGATGCGCTGGAGCCAGAGAAAACGGACGCCGTCGAGCAGGCCGCGCAGCGTCACCGCGGCCTTCACGCGATCCGACTCCGTCGCGCTCTTGATCATCAAGAAAGACGCGGCGGCGGGAATATAGGCGAGCGCGTTCAACAGATACGCGTTGCCGGCGCTCGCAGCGGCGAGCGCCACGCCGGCGAACATGGGCCCGATGAAATGCGCGCCCTGCGCCACGCTGGAGTTGAGCGCCGCGGCGTTCGTGAGATGCGAGCGCGGCACGAGGCCGGAGATCATCGCCATGCGCGCGGGGTACAGGACGATGTTCAGGCCGGAGGTCAGCGCGGTCGCGACGAGGATGTGCCACACCTCGATTGCTCCGGTCAGCGTGAGCACGCCGAGCGAGAGCGCGACGAGGAAGTTGCCGAGCATCGTCAAGCAGGAGAGCGTGCGCCGGTCCATGAGATCGGCGAGCGAGCCGCCGAACAGTCCGACGACGAAGAGCGGCACCGCCTGCGCGAGGCCGGTCATTCCCAAGAGAAACGCGGAGCCCGAGAGCTCGTAGACTTGATAAAGGTTCTGCGTTTGGCGCATTTGCTGCGCGATCGTGATGAAGAACGATCCGAAAAATAAAAGACTGAAATCGCGGTAGCGGAGCGAGGCCCAGGGAACCGAAGGCGCCGCTTCGGCGGTATTTTCCAAGGCATCTTTCATTGTAAGCGGCGCGAAAAGTTACGGCGTGAAGTTTTTCAACGCTTCGTCGTACACGGCCTTCAGCGGGACTTTCTTGAGCGCGGCGATGCGCCTGACGTCGTCGTATTCCGGCGCGCCGCGCCGCGCGCCGTCCGGCTGCTCGACGACTTTGACCTTCACGGTGCCGTACTTCGTCTTCACGCGCGTGACCTCGCGCTTGAGGACGGCGCGCGCGACCGGATAATAGCGCACGCCGATGGTCGATGTCTCGGAAAAAATGATTTGCGTCATTTTTTCGCGGAGGCTCGCCTCGGCGACAATGCTCAAGAGAACGCCGGGACGGTTTTTTTTCATCTGCACCGGCGTCAAGAAAACGTCGCGCGCGCCGGCGGCGAAGAGGCGCTCGAAAACGTAGTCGTAAAGCTCGGGGCTCATGTCGTCGATGTTGGTCTCGATGACGAGCATCTCGTCGCGCTGCGAAGCGGCTTTGTCCTCGCCCATAACGAGACGGAGCAGGTTGGGCCGGTCGGGAAATTCCTTCGCGCCCGCGCCATAGCCGACCTTCTCGATCGTCATCTCCGGCGCGGCGCCGAAGCTTTTTCCCAAGCTCGCGATGATCGCCGCGCCTGTCGGCGTCACGGTCTCCGCCGCGAGATCGATCCACTCGACCGGCAATCTTTTTAGTAATTCCAGCGTCGCGGGGCCGGGAAGCGGCAGTGCGCCGTGGCGCGAGCGCGTTACGCCGCGCCCGAGCGGGATGCGCGAGAAATAAAACGCGTCGATTTTCAGATGCTGCGATCCGACGGCGGCGGAGGCGATGTCGACGATCGAATCCGTCGCGCCCACTTCATGGAAATGGACGCGCTCCGGCGCGACGCCGTGGACCTTGCCTTCGGCGGCGGCGAGCCGCGCGAAGATGTCGAGCGCGCGCTCTTTGGCGGCGTCTTCGAGCGCGCTCTGCCGCAGCATGCGCCGGATTTCCGCCCAGGAGCGCTCCGGCTCGGTTTTCCCGGTGACGACGCGGAAGCGCGCGGCGCGCATCGCGCCGACCTTTTTGCTCCCGACTTCCAGCCGGTATTTCAGCCCGGGTAATTTTTTAAGCTCGGCTTTGAGCGTGTCGAGCGGCAGACCGAGATCGAGCAGCGCCGCGGCGAACATGTCGCCGCTGGCGCCGCCGATCAGGTCGCCGTACACGATGCGCATCGGAATTTTTCTACCACGGCGTGCGGATCTCTTTGCCGCTCGTCTCGACGTAGATCTTCTCGGCCTTGAAAGGCTTGCCGCGCAGCCGATCGGTGAGCCAGTCGACGATCAGCGTGCGCGAGCGCGGGTTGCGGATCGAGTGCTTCTCGCCCTCGTAGACGACCAGCACCTTTGGTCCGCGCACCTCTTCCATGAAGTCGTAGACGAACTCGATGGGGCAAAGCTCGTCGTCCTCGCCCGCAACGATAAGATACGGGCAGTTGATCTTCGACGCGACGCGCTTGAGCGTGAGCGACTTGGCGAACTCATCGAACGCCGCCTCATCGTCGTAGCCTGACATATACATGTAGTTGAGCTTGAATGTCGGCGAAGCGGTGTTGAAGATCGTATACTGTCCAGGCTCGACACAGACGCCGCTCACCGCGCAGGCTTTGAAGCGCGGCTCCGCCGCAGCGACGCGCGGACCCCAGTACGAGCCCATGCTCGAGCCCATGATCGCAAGGTGGTTGGCGTCGATCTCCGGCCGTTTCGAGAGATAATCGGCGGCGAGCTTGCCCGCGTCCTCGTAGTTCGAGGCCGTGCACTTGATGCCGCGCGCGCGCGTCTCGCCCTGGCCGGGGCCGTCGATCGCGAGCACCGCGATGCCGCGCTCGATGAACGGCTCGCCGTAGAGCGGATTGTCCTCCTTCACGCCGTCCATGCCGGGAATGTAGAGCACGCACGGCACCTTCTCGCCGGCCTTCAATCCCGGCGGCAAATGCAGCAGCGCCGCGATATTATTTCCTTCGTACGGCAGCTCGACGCGCTCGATCGGCCGGCCGGCGAAGCGGATGAATTTGTCGTAGCATTCGCGCTTCTTCTCGCCCCAGGCGATGCGCTTCTGATTGTTGTCCTCGTAGATCGCCCACATCGCATTCGTATAAAATGTCGCCGCGACGTAGTAGTGCTCGCGCGCCTCGACGTCGTGGCTTGCTGCTTCGGCATCGCGCGCAAGCTCCTCGCGCCGCGCCGCCGCGCGGGAGAACTCGCGCGGGATATCGGTGAATTTCTGCACGCGCCGGCTGATCTCGCGCAAATCCGCTTCGACGCCAGCCCCGCAGTTGCGGAGAATCTTGCCGGTGCGCCCCTGGTCCCAATCGAGCCCGCGTGTCTGGATGATCTGGTCGAGCAGCCAGCGCTGCTCGCGCCAGCGCTTCATCTTTCTTTCCGTCTCGACTCGCATGATGGCTCCTTTCTACTTCGATCTGACGAATCTCTCGTCGACGAATTTTCTCAAATCGACATTCTTCAACATCGGTGCCGTGTCGGCGAGGCTTTCGCGCACGGCCTCCAGGCCTTTCATCGACGGATACGGCGGGCTCGTAAGCGCGGTCGCATATTCGCGGTAGCCGGCTTCCAGAAGGGATTCATTCTCGACGCCGACGTATTTCTTCAACACCTTCACCGCCGCCTTGGCGTCTTCCTTGTAAATCTTCGCGCCTTCGGTAAGCGCTGCCATGAACGCCTGCGCGGTCTGCGGACTCGCGGCGAGGTAGCCGCGCTTCACGGCGATGCCGGAGAAAGTGAATTCCTTGCCGAGATCGGGAATAAAGACGAGCCGCCGGTAGCCCGCCTCGAGCGCGGCGGTGGAGAACGGGGGTGAGAGGATGCCCGCTTGAACGGCGCCCGCGCGCAGGCCGGTGAGAATTTCCGGGATGCCGCCCATGCTGATGAGAGAGACGTCTTTCGTCGTCAGCCCCAAATGCTCCAGCGCCGCGTGCGCGGCGAGATCGGCGGCCGAGCCGATCCGTGTGATGCCGACCTTTTTTCCCTTCAGCCCTTCGCCGCGAGTGATTCCCGGCTCCGTCACCAAGGTGAAGACCATCTTGTGCACCGTAGTGCCGATCCACGCGAAGTCCGCGCCCTGCGCCCAGGCGGTCATGGTGGGCCCTGGCGCGAGATGGCCGAACTGGATCTCGCCGGCGAGCAGCGCCTGCGTCGCCGTCGTGCCGCTGCGGAAGTAAATCAGAGATGAATCCAGCCCGTGTTTTTTGAAAATGCCCTGCTCATGGGTCAACCAGAGGCCGCCGATGCCGGCGGAAATCGCGCTGTACGCGACTTTTATAGGCCGGTTTTGCGCCGCGGCCGCCGACGCGAGCGCGAGCAGGCAGACGAGAGCTAGTTTCGCGATTCTCATCGTGGCTCCGGAAGCGCTAAACAATAGTCAAATTCCGAAGCGATGGCAATGCCGCGATGCTGGAAACGAGTTGACCACCAGGGCGTTTTATGCATATAGTTATTTGAGTTGATTTACCTCTTAAATCGATAAGTTTCAGCGCTAAAACTAGATGCTTTTTGACTTCGCCAATGTCTTGGTTTTTACGGCGCTAGGCGCTGGTTTCGTCGGCGTCAATCTGCTGATCGGCAAGCTCCTGCGGCCGAATAACCCGCAGGAGCGGAAGCTCTCGACCTACGAATGCGGCGAGCCGGCGACGGGTAGCGCCTGGGTCAATTTCAATATTCGATTTTACGTCGTCGCGCTGATCTTCATCATTTTCGAGGTCGAGATCGCCTTCGTCTTTCCCGTCGCCACGGCGTTCCGCCGCTGGGTCGAGAGCGGGCAGGGAGGATTCGCTTTTATCGAGATTCTGATTTTCGTGGCGATCCTCATGCTTGGCCTGGTTTACGCCTGGGCCAAAGGCGATCTCGAGTGGGTCAAGAAAGTCGAATCATAAGGGGCACTTATGAAGCCGCTGCTGAATTCACTGCCGGAAACGGTATTTACCACCAAGATCGACGAGCTGCTCAATTGGGGCAGAGCGTCGTCGCAGTGGTACATGCTTTTCGGGCTCGCGTGCTGCGCGATCGAGCTCATGCAGACGGGCGGACCGCGCGCAGACCTCGACCGCTTCGGCTGCGTGCCGCGGGCGACGCCGCGCCAGTCGGACCTGATGATCGTCGCCGGCACGCTCACCTACAAGATGGCCAAGCGCACCAAGCTGCTTTACGATCAGATGCCCGATCCGAAATACGTCATCTCGATGGGGAGCTGCTCGAACTGCGGCGGCCTGTTCCAGATCGCCTACTCGGTTTGCAAAGGCGTGGACAAGATTATCCCGGTCGATGTCTATGTGCCGGGCTGTCCGCCCAGGCCGGAGGCTCTGACCGAAGGTCTCCTCAGGATTCAGGACAAGATGATGAGCGAGCGCTGGCTCGTGAAAGAGCCGGCAGCGCGCGAGGAGCGGGCGGGTACCTAGTGCAGGCTCAGGAGATTTACAACAAGCTCGAAAAGCAGTTTCCCGGCAAGATCGGACTGTTTCGCGGCGATATCTTCGATCCGTGCCTCAATGTCGACGCCGCCGCGATCGTTGATGTGTGCCGCTACCTGCGCGACGACCCGGAGACCTCGTTCGAAGTCCTGTCCGATTTGACCGCGCTCGACTGGACGAAGAAGGACGACGATAAAATCCAGGTCGTTTACCATCTGTTTTCCTACGGCAAGCGCCACCAGATCGTCCTCAAAGTCGATCTGCCGCGCGAGGCGCCGCGCGTGTCGACGGTCGAAGGAGTCTGGAAGGCGGCCAACTGGTTCGAGCGCGAGGTGTTCGATCTCTTCGGCGTCGATTTCGTCGGCCATAGCGATCTCAGGCGCATCATGCTGCCGGAGGACTGGGTCGGCCATCCGCTGAGGAAAGACTACGTCGAGCAAGAAGAATACGACGGCATCAGCACGCAGCGCGCGCCGCTCGTGGACAAGTTGTTGAAGTAAGATGAGCGAAGCCGTTTACCCCGAGAGCGAAGTTTTCCACACCGAGGACATGACGATCAGCGTCGGTCCGCAGCACCCGAGCACGCACGGCGTGCTCCGCTTCGTGGTGCGCACCGACGGCGAGGTCATCGGCGAGGCGATCCCCGACGTCGGCTATCTGCACCGCTCGATCGAGAAGATCGGCGAGAAGTGCACCTATCACGGCTATGTGCCGTACACCGACCGCGCCGATTATCTCGCCGCGATGTTCGCCAATCAGGGCTTTTGCATGGCGGCGGAGAAGCTCGG
>Ga0075425_100009467_pt1 | contig 10370 bp, 8 predicted proteins | sample SoiMethybrSBSTD4_FD_75300 | JGI IMG/M metagenome (GOLD analysis project Ga0075425, IMG submission 75300) | Bulk soil microbial communities from a Populus tree surrounding site in Tennessee, USA - Soil MetaG P. TD hybrid SBSTD4 | ecosystem: Environmental > Terrestrial > Soil > Tree plantation...
GAGTTGCTGCCGCCCGCGCCGGTGGCCACCGGGCCCGAGCCGCCCGACCGGGCGGTGGGGATGACGGGGACGACGGCGGCGCCGCCGGCGCCGCCCGCGGCGTTGGCGATGGCGAGCGAGTTCCCGCCCTCGACGATGCCCGTGGCGTTGCCGCCTACGGCGAAGGTCACGTTGGTGGCGTTGCCGCCCTGGCCCGAGTTGGCGTTGGCGTTGCCGCCGTTCAGGCCGTGCATGCTCAGGGCGGCCGACGCCGGGGTGATGATCGAGCCATCCGCCGCGCCCGGCATTCCACTCTGGTCGGAGAGGGCGATGCTGCTGCCGGCGACCGCGTGGCCCACGGCGTCGCCGCCGATGGCGACCGTCAGGGCGTTGGCATTGCCGGCCGTACCCGAGGAGGCGTCGCGGCCGAAGCCCACGCTGTCGCCACCGATTGCGGTGCCATAGGCGTTGCCGCCGAGGGAGAACGCAAACTCGTTGGCGTTGCCGCCGGGGGCGGCAATGGCGGTGCCGGTGGCGTCCCCGCCACCGATGGCGACGGTCATGTCGTTGGCGTTGCGGGCCCCGGTCGTGGTGCCCGTCGCGTCCCCGCCACCGATGGCGACGGTCAGGTTGCCGCCTGTCCCGCCGTTGACGCTCACGGTGCCTGTGGCGTTGCAGCCTCGGCCGATCGACACCGTGAAGTTGTCATTCGGGCCGTTGCCCTGGCCCTGGGCCGTGTAGCAGCTGCCCGACAAGTGGGTCGTGACGGTGCCGCCCCCGGCGGTGTGCGCCGTCTGGGTGCCGGGGCCAGGCGGGGGCGTGGCCGGAGGCGGTGAGGCCGCCGGGCCAGCCGGAGCTGGCTGCGCTGCGGCGGGGGCGGAGTCGGCAGGCGCCGCGGCCGGCGCCGTCGTCGTAGTCGTCGAGGGCGGAGCCGTGGTGGTCGTCGTGGTCGGGGCGGGCCCGGCGCCGCGTCGGGCCGCGGCCGCGGGGCTGGGCAGGAGCAGCAGCAGCGCCGCTACCCCTGTGGGCAGAAGGGCAGCCAGCCACGGGATCCTGCTGCCCTGCTTTGTTGAACCCATCCTTGGTGCCGCCGCCTCCGAGTGTGTTCGGTCTGCGGGGCGCTCGTACATCTGAAACGTGACAGCCGCGCCCCCGGAGAGTTCCGGTTTTGTAGCACCGCCGGAGGAGCGCTTCAAACGCCTGACCAGCGGTTTTAGGGGTCGCGCGGGCGTGTTGGAAAGGTGTTGGAGCGGCCCGCTGGCGCTCGTCGCCCGACTTTGTGGGGCGTGACCGGCCCGTTGGAATTCGGCTTCTCGTGGGCCACTTCTGTTGGGGTCCTGATGGAACCGCGGCAAAAAAATTCGCGGTCGTTAGGCTCTGCGGCCATGGATTGGCAGGGACCCGCGGCCCGGCGCGCCGGCATCGTCCTTCTCCTTCTCATCTGCATCGGCCTCGGCATCGCCATCGCCGGCATCCACGGCTCGCCCGGCAACCCGCGGCTCATCGTCGTCCAGGGCCAGTCCACGTTGTTATCCACAACCACGACCGAGCCGCAGACCACGTCGAGCGGCCCGTCCACGACCGAGGGCTCGGCAACCACCGTTGGGCGGGGGACGACGACGACCGCCCGTCATACGACTCAGACGACGAAGCCGACGCCGAAGCCCACGACTCCGACGCCGACGACGGCGCATGTGACGACGACAACCGCCGCGCCTGCGACGACGACGTCATCGGGGCCCCCAGCGCCGGCGAGCTAGCCGGTCGTCGTCGTCGGCAAGGAGGTCGTCGGCGGCACTGCAGTTGTCAACGGCGGCGTGGTTGTGGACAACTCGGTCGTCGTGACCGCCACGGTCGTCGAGATCTTCTGGCTGCTGTCGTTGCTGGTCGGCGGGAGGAATTCGAAGACGAAGGCGGCAACCATGCCGAAGCCGGCGACCACGGCGAGGATCTTGGCCCGCCAGGACCACTTGGTGAGCGAGGACTTGTCGTCGTCCGGCGGCGGGGGCCCGGCGTCGTCTTCGGGCGGGGGGCCGTAGCGGGGCATCAGGCGGGTTCGGTCACGGACAGGGTGGAGAAGGCGACCGACCAGTCCTCGTTGTCCTCACCGTCGATGGTGAGCCGCCACTCGTAGCGCTCGCCGCCTTGGACAGGAAGGGGCGGCAGGTTCACGGCGATCGGAACGTCCAGGGGCGCGCCCGTGGGCAGCCCCGGCGGGCGACCGACCTCGAAGTCCCCTCGAACCTCGATCGCCTGCTGGCCGTCGTCGGTCTCGATGGTGACCGGCCGGCCGTCGGCGTCGACGAGGTACAGCTCCCAGTGGTGGCCCACGTTGGTCTGGTCCCAGGGCACCTCGAGCTTCAGGGCGATCGCGCTCGGACCCATCTGCGCGCCGGTGATGCTCCAGCCGCCACCCAGAACGAAGAGCTTGCCGTCAGCCACTTGGGCGGCGTCGCACAAGAGCATGGTGACCCGCATGCGGGTCAACCTACCCAGCTACCCGGGGCCACCCTGATACCTCTCCCTCGGGGTGCTGCGTCCTAGGCTCGCCCCTCATGACGACGCCGACCGACGGCCTCGCCCTCCCCACCACCGAACGCCCCGAGCCCGTCACGCCCCGCTCGCGACGCCGCGGCTGGTCGCTGCGGGCCCACCTCATCGCCGTGGTGCTGATCACGATCGCCTTGGTCGTGCTCTCGGGCGTGTTGGTGATCTCCAAGGACTACCGGCGGGCACGCGCCGAGGGCGCCCTCAACGCCAAGTTCGAAGCGGGTCTGGCCGCCGGGATCACGGGCACGAGCAAGACGGCGGGCGCCGAGTCGGTCAGCGGGTCGATTCCCGACCTGCGCGCCCTCATCGTGCGTTCAGGCGTATCCCTAGGCGAGGTCACCAACGGCAACGTCGCCGCGTACCCGCCCGAGCACTGCAACCTCAGCTTCCAGTCGTTCCGCAGCTTTACATCCGGGGTGCTCAGCATCGTGCTCCCGGACGGCAGCGTGCTGTGCTCGTCGGACCAGAAGCTCTTGGTGGCCGGAACGAAGCCCTACGCCGGAACCCAATGGCTCACGCCGGTGATCGATCGCAACGCCGCGACGGTCGTGGGCCCGCTCGTCGACCCCCTCACCAAAAAGTATTCGGTGTACGTCGCCGCCCCCATTCCGGCCCCCAACAGCCCACCTGACGCCCGCCCCCCGGGGGTGCTGGTCGTCGCCATCGACCTGACCCCGATGGCAGCGAGCTTGCACGCGCGCTTTGCCGCCGATCGCTACCCGGCCAACTCGCTCGAGTACCTCGTCACCACGGCCAAGCGCGACAAGGTCGTCTCCCGGTCGATCCAACCGGAGCGCTCGGTGAACCAGCCCCTCGACGCCTCCGCCTACGCCCGCGCCGACTGCCCGCCAACATCGCGGGTCTGCAAGGGCGCCGTCCTCAAGGACCTCAACGGCACCGAGCGTCTCTACGTAGGCCAGCAGGTCGACGAGCTGAACTGGCACGTGTACGCCGGCATCAGCAAGAAGGCGGTGTACTCCCCCGCCCGCGCCGCCCTGCGCGACTACGTCACCAGCGGCCTGATCATCGTGATCGGCGTGGCCCTGATCGCCCTCGCCGGCATCTTCACTGTGGCGAGACGCTAGGTCCCGATATACCCCTCGTGCTCGAGGTGGAGCAGGATCTGCTGGGCCGCTTCCTCGGGCGTGGTCGACTCGGTCTCGATGGTGACGTCGGAGTCCTCGGGGACCTCATAGGGGTCCGAGACGCCGGTGAACTCGGGGATGATTCCGGCCCGGGCCTTGGCGTAGAGGCCCTTACGGTCCCGGCGCTCGCACTCCTCAACGGATGTCGCAACGTGCACGAGGATGAAGCCGCCCAGCGGCTCGATCATCGCCCGCACCTCCTTGCGCACGTTGTCGTAGGGGGCGATCGGCGCGCAGATGGCGATGCCGCCGTTCTTGGTGATCTCCGAGGCCACGTATCCGATGCGGCGGATGTTGATGTCGCGGTGCTCCTTGGAGAAGCCCAGCTCTGACGACAGGTTCTTGCGCACGAGGTCGCCGTCGAGGAGGGTGACGGGACGCCCGCCCATCTCGAGGAACTTGGAGATGAGGGCATTGGCGATCGTGGACTTCCCCGACCCCGACAGTCCCGTGAACAGCACGGTGAAGCCCTGACTCTTGCGGGGCGGGTAGCTGCGGCGCAGCTCCTCGGCGACCTCGGGGAACGTGAACCACTCGGGGATGTCCCGGCCTTCGGCAAGGCGCTGGCGCAGTTCGGTTCCGGAGATGGTGAGGGCCCGCTTGCCCTCGGGCACCTCGTCGTCCGGGTAATAGGCGTCGAGGTCCTCGACGTACGTCATCATCCGGAACGGCACCATCTTCACGCCGAGCTCGTCTTCGTGCTGCTGCAGGAGCTCCTGGGCGTCGTAGGGACCGTAGAAGGGCTTGCCCGAGGAGTCGCTGCCGGGGCCGGCGTGGTCGCGGCCGACGATGAAGTGGCTGCAGCCGTAGTTCTTGCGGATGGTGGCGTGGAAGACGGCCTCGCGCGGCCCGCCCATGCGCATGCTCAGCGGCAACAGCGAAAGCATTGCCGTCGAGCGCGGGTAGCGCCCCATCAGTGCCTCGTAGCACCGGACGCGCGTGTAGTGATCGACGTCACCGGGCTTGGTCATGCCCACCGACGGCTGGATCAACAGGTTGGCCTCCACATCCTTCGCCGCACGCATCGTGAGCTCGAGGTGAGCGCGGTGCATGGGATTGCGCGTCTGGAAGGCGACGACCTGGCGCCAGCCGAGCCGGTCGAACTCGGCGCGCAACTCGGCCGGGGTCAGCCGCAGCCGGCGGAAGTCGTAGTGCACCGGCAGCTGCAGGGCCTCGAGGCGGCCGGCCACATACACGGGGTGCGTCCGCTGCAGCACGTGGGCGACGCCGGGATGTTCGGGGTTCTCGGTGCCGTAGACGGCCTTGGCCTCCTGCTCGCGGTCGGGCCGGTACTTCTCGCTGACCTCGATGGCGGCGAGCATCACGCCCTCGGCGTCCCGCAGGGCCAGCGACGAGCCCTCCTTCAGGCCCTCGGCCACCTCTTCGGGGAGGTCGAGCACGACAGGGATGGTCCACAAGGTGCCGTCGGCCAGACGCATCGACGAGCAAACCGACTCGTAGTCCGCCTTGCCGAGGAAGCCGGCGAGTGGCGAGAACCCGCCGTTCGCCAGCAGTTCGAGGTCGCACAACTGGCGCGGGGTCAGGTCCCAGGACGGCCAGTCGGCCGAGGCTGCCTTCAACTCCGCGGTGCGGTCTTCGGATGCGACGAGGTCGACGAGCGTGCCGCCGTGAGGAGGATTGAGATGCGCGGTCATATGACCAGCGAACCTACAGGGAAGCGCTAGTAGGACCCCCGCCGGGCCAGCAGCGCCGGCACCGTCTTGCCGATGACGTAGAGGTCTAGGCCCAGGGACCAGTTCTCTACATAGAAGAGGTCGTAGCGGATGTAGTCGGCGAACGGCAGCTCGTGGCGGCCGTTCACCTGCCACAGGCCGGTGAGCCCTGGCTTCACCTGCAGACGGGTGCGCAAACGATTCGAGTAACGGGCGGTCTCACCCGGAAGCGCGGGCCGAGGGCCGACCAGGCTCATGTCGCCTTTGACGACGTTCCACAGCTGCGGCAGCTCGTCGATCGCCCACCGCCGGATCACCCGACCCACCCGCGTGACGCGAGGGTCCTCGCGCAGCTTGAACAGGACGGTGTCGACGCCGGTCGCCTGTACCAGCTCCTCGTGCTGCGCTTCGGCGCCCTGCACCATGCTGCGGAACTTGTACATGACGAACGGCTTGGCACCCTTGCCGACACGCTCCTGGCGGAACAGCGCCGGTCCTCTGCTGGTGATGCGCACGAGGATGCCGACGATCACCATCAGGGGCAGGGCGACGACGAACACGAGCGTGCCGACGACGACGTCGAACATGCGCTTCAGGGCCGCCTGGCGGATGCCGAGCTCGCGGCGGTCGAGAGAGAGCAGGGCCAGCCCGTCGAGTGGTCGGATGGTGATGCGGGACGGACTGACATGGGGGAGCCCGGGCGTGAGACGGATCTCGACGTCGACCGACTGCAGAGCGGCGTCGATCTGCAAAAGCTGATTGGCGCGCACGGCGGTGCCGGCGATGACGACGGCCGCCACACCGCTCTGACGAGCGATGTGGGCGATGTCGTCGACGCCGCCTACCACGGGCAGCCCGTCGACGGCGCCGGACGGACCAGGGCCGACGCTGATGAATCCCACCGCTCGATACCCCAGCTTCTGATGACGGTGCAGCGAGCGCGCGATCGTGCGCGCCTCTTCATTGGTGCCGACGATCAACGCCGGCGAGCACAGGTAGCCGCTGGCGCTCAGCCGGCCGGAGAGCCTGCGCACGGCGAACCGTCCCACGGCGACGGTGAGCGTGCAGAAGAAGGCGAGCGACGCGATCCACCCGCGGGAAACGGCGAACTTGCCGAAGAACGTCACCATCACGGTGGCGACGAGACTCACGGTGATGCCGTGGAACAGCCGGCGCATCTCCTCGGACGGGGCGTCGAGCTCGCGCCGGTCGTAGAGGCCGTAGGCCGCGAAGATCACCAGCCACAGGGGAATCGTCAGCAATACCCAGCGGCCGCTCAGCGCGAACGGCGTGCGCGAGGCGGCGTCGGCCCGCGTCGACACGATGATGCCCTTGGAGAGCAGGTACCCGCCGGTGATGGCGATGAGATCCACAACCAGGTTGATGAGCGCGACCATCCGGGCCCGGCGGGCCATCGCCCGGCGCGCGGGGACGTCGACCTTGGGCGCCTCGGCCGCCTCGGCCGGGGCGAGCCTGACGTCAGCCATGCGAGAAGGGGCGAGTGCGACCGCGCGACACCCGCCAGTGCCGGACCAAGATGTGCCACCTCCCTGAGTGGTGCCAAACCTTACCTGCCCCGCCACCAGCGGAGATAGGTCCTGCGGGTAGTTTTCACGGGTGCGAACGTGGGTCCGCTTCGGGGTCGCCATCGTCGCCGCGGGCGTGGGTTTGGCCTTGGCGGCGATCCTGCTGGTGCCCGAGGCCCAGGCCTTCTTCACGGCTGGGAAGGGTGGCAAAGGCGATCTCGCCAAGTCGCTTCGTCCCCTGTCAGAGCGCTCGGTCGTTTTGGCCCGTGACGGCAGCACCCTCGCGGTACTGCACGCTGAGGAGAACCGTGTGCCGGTCACACTCAGTGACGTGCCGCCCCAGGTGGCAAAGGCCGTGATCGACATCGAGGACGATCGTTTCTACGAGCACGGCGGCATCGACCTCCGCTCGCTCGGTCGGGCCCTGGCGACGAACATCTCGGCTGGCGGCGTGCGCCAGGGTGGGTCGACGATCACCCAGCAGCTGGTGAAGAACTCGTTGCTCTCGCCGAAGCAGGACGTGCACCGCAAGCTCAAGGAGGCGGTGCTGTCGATGCGTCTCGAGTCGCAGATGTCGAAGCGGCAGATCCTCGAGCGCTATCTGAACACCGTGTACTTCGGCAACGGCGCCTACGGCATCGAGGCCGCGGCCGAGAAGTACTACGGCATCAAGGTTGGCCAGCTCACCACCGCCCAAGGTGCCCTGCTCGCGGGGCTCATCCGCAACCCCGTGTACTACGACCCCTTCCGGTATCCCGACGTGGCGACCACTCGGCGGGCCGAGGTGGCCGACCGGATGGCGCAGTTGCACGACATCTCGCCCGAGGAAGCGAAGAGCATCGAACAGGAGCCGTTGCCGGCCAAGGCTGTTGAGCAGCCGACCGAGAAGCTCGACTACTTCGCGGACAAGGTGAAGTCGATCCTGTTGGGCAACGGCTCGCCGCTCCGTGGCACGCCGCAGGACCGCTACCAGGAGGTGTTCAACGGCGGCCTGCGCATCCACACCACCCTCGACCCCCGCCTCCAGCAGATCGCCCTGCAGAAGATCAACGACAACCTGCCCGACACCAACGGCAAGTTCACGGCGGCCCTCGTGTCGATGGACCCGAGCAACGGCGCCGTGCGCGCTCTCGTCGGCGGCGCCGGCTTCGACCAGGCCCAGTACGACATCGTCACTGACGGCGCCCGCCAGCCCGGCTCCTCGTTCAAGGCGTTCACGCTCATGGCCGCCCTCGAGCAGGGCCACTCGCCCAACGACATCATCGACGGCACGGCGCCGTGTCCGATCCCCAACCCGGGCGGTACGCCCAACCCCTACTCGCCGTCGAACTTCGAGGGCGAGGAGGGCGGACCGATGACGCTCACCGACGCCACCGCCCACTCCGTCAACTGCGCGTACGCCCGTCTCCAGCAGGCGATCGGCGGCCGCAGTGTGGTCGATGTGGCCAACCGCATGGGCATCACCCACCACCTCACGCCGGTCAAGTCGCTGACGCTCGGTAGCGAGGCGGTCTCGCCGCTCGAGATGGTCACCGCGTACTCGACGCTTGCCGCCGACGGCGAGCGCCACGACCCGTACTTCATCCAGTCGATCAACGACCGCAACGGCAAGGAGGTGTTCACCGCCAAGCCCAAGGGGCGCCGGGCGGTTTCCTCCCAAAACGCGCGCGTCGAGACCAGTGTGCTGCAGCAGGTCGTGCAGCGGGGCACGGGCGTGCGCGCCGGCATCCCGGGCCGCCAGGTCGCGGGCAAGACGGGAACCGCGGAGGACTATCACGACGCCTGGTTCGTCGGGTACACGCCCCAGCTGGCGACCGCGGTCTGGATGGGATCGCCCACCGCCGAGGTGCCGATGCGCGGCGTCGGCGGGATCAACGTCCAAGGCGGCAGCTACCCAGCCGGTATCTGGGGCGCCTACATGAAGGCGGCGCTCTCCGGCCAGCCGGCGATCCCCTTCCCGCAGCCGGACTACAGCCTCATTCCCAGCGCCTCCCAGATCGGGTCGCCGCCGTCGCCAACCAGCAGTGTGCCCGCTTCGTCGACGTCGTCGTCGACACCGCCGACGTCGCTGGGAGGCCCGTCGATCCCGACCATCACCCGTCCGCCCAGGCCCACGGTGCCCCCCACCGAGCCGCGCACGGTGCCGCCGCGCGAGCCGCGCTGTTACACCAATCCGAGAACGTCGAGCACCATCTGTAGGTAGCGCGCGCCCATTTTTCGGGTCAGGCGACGATCTCCACCGGGGTGCCGAGCGGAACCTGGTGGAACAGGCCGGTGATGCCGTCGTTGCTCAGGCGGATGCAGCCGTGGCTCGCGTCCTTGCCCAACGACGAGGGGTCACCCGTGCCGTGGATGCCCACGGTGCCGTCGCCTCCGCCGAAGGTGGTGTACACGTTGGAGTGGGCGGAGATGCCGAAGGCGTAGGGCCCGTAGGCACTGCGCTGGAACGAGGCGACGGTGAGAGCGTCGGTGACGTAGTACTCGCCCGGCGGCGTGGGCGAGGCCGCCGTGCCCACGCCAACCGGCTCGGTGTGCACGACATCGGCGCCGTTCCACACGGTGATTCGGTGAGCGCCCAGCTCGACCCGCATCCGCCAGTAGTCCTGGGTGAGCGTGACGCCGTCGCTGCTGATCCAACCCGTGCTGCCGTTGGGACGCGTCGGCAGCGAGACCTTGAGCCACGGCGTGCCCTCTCCTTGTTCGACGAGGAACACGCGGTTGATCCCGTAGTAGTCGGGGTTCGACAGCTGCGTCTTCGGCGCCGGTGCGTCCGGGGAGTCGTACACGCTGATGGTCTTCAGCTCGGGCTTCATTGCGGCGACGAGACGGAACGGGATGACCGTTGTCGTCGTCGTAGGCGGCGCGGGCTCGCCCATGCTCGGCCGCTCGAAGTTGCCACAGCCGGCGAGCGCCACGGCGACGAGCACGACGGCGAGGAATGCGACCTCACGAGAAGCCCTCAGACGCACGTTGGGAGGGTAGGACGGTTCGGGGCTGTGACCGATGTCGTCTAGACGTCGCGCCTCGGCTGTGGCCCAATGAGTTAACACCGTTCACTTAGGGAGAAGCTCATGCTCGGGAGCCTGGCGGCGCTGGTGATCCGGCGCCGGGTGACGTTCCTCGCTTTGGTCGGCGTCTTCGTCGTGGTCGCCGCCGCGTTGGGCGGCAACGTGGCCAAACACTTGACCTCGGGCGGCTTCAACGACCCCGGCGCGCCCTCACAGCGAGCCGAGAACGAGCTGCGGAGCGCCTTCCACTCCGACCAGCCCAACCTCCTCTTGTTGGTGACGGCCAAGAAGGGGACGGTGGACGACCCGGCCGTCGCCGCCCAAGGCGCGGCCGTCACCCAGCACCTGGCGAGCGCGCCTGGTATCAGCCAGGCCGTCTCCTACTGGACGCTCGGCAGTCCGCCGCCGCTGCGTTCGAAGGACAACCGCCAAGCGCTGGTGCTGGCCCGGATCGCCGGTAGCGACGATCAGGTCCGCGATCGAGTCAAG